>ENA-OWNT01005010-OWNT01005010.1-seawater-metagenome-genome-assembly--contig:-NODE-5010-length-11197-cov-4.176439_pt1 | contig 11197 bp, 6 predicted proteins | sample MGYA00238136_ERZ651165 | MGnify/ENA primary metagenome ERZ651165 (study PRJEB26861, sample SAMN08777766) | seawater metagenome | isolation source: coastal seawater | place: USA: Florida | collected... | reverse complement strand
CGCTTTCCCGGTTTTCTCGGATTTTCTTTATGCTCGCTCACGCATGTTTTACGTTTCAACACAGAGCGGAAATACGGCACACAAAAGTATACTTCGCGACGATCGTCGCGAAGTGTAACAATGGAGTTTTTCTCCTTCAAGCGGGCGTACTTCACCTCCAACTTTTGCCGGTCTAATCTGAGCCCCTTAATCTCGGATTCGAGCGCATTGATGAGCTCGGCCTCGAGCTCCTGCGACTCCTTCTGTGGAGAGGTGTGGGACGAGCCCGACGGGCTCTGAGCTTTCGTCCGCCGCTCCGCCTCCAAAGAAGTTGCGGCGCTGGCGCGGAGTGATCGAAGGTTCGACGTCAGCTGCATCTCCAATTCACTTTCTTCGGCGTCGGCCCAATTGTACAAGTCTAGGTCGTCGAGCAAAAAAGAGGATTTGGCTCGCCGGTGAGACGGGCTGTTCGCGTTCTTGCCCTTCGACGGCAGACCCACAGTCGCAGCCAACTCCGGTGGATACGACCGCATGATCTCCTGCGCGAACTTGTTGACGAGACGCTTCTTGACCAGCGTGTCTTCGTCTGCCACGGGTTGGTTCTCCGCGGCTTCGAGGTCCAAGCTGAACTTGCTCTTACCGCCCGCAGGCGGAGGCAGAGCACTGAATCGCCTTGGCGAGTTTGCTTGACTCCGTGGGCTCTCCAATCTACCGTTGTTCGTTGGGCTCTCACCGTCTTCGTCGATGGAAGGTGGTGGCAGCGGCATAAACTTTCCACCGCGCGCATACTCTCGCTGGATGGCAGAGCCGAGCGAGCCGGTGGAGTAGGCCGACCGATGCAGCACCGCAGCCGAAGACTGCGTGTGGCGGTGGCGACCCGAGCGGCCTCGAAGAGGCACACGGAAGTTCCCCATGGATGGAGGTTTGGCCAGTTCATCCGGGAACTTGTCCTGCCCACCAGAAGGAGGAGGATCCATAGGCTTCAAGTCTGAAAGCAAGCACATACACACGCTGTGACCACGACTTGCGCGCGCGACATTCGAGCTTCGAACAAAGCGGCAAAACAAAAACGCAACGCAACGCAACGCGCGGCACGGCCGGCCCACGACAGCAACGCACCTGACATTGCGACAACGGCAGCACAGGTATCCGAACTTCGGGTTTGCTTTCTTCGAACGTGTCAACGACCCTCAGGAAGTAAGGTTCACTCGAGCATCTCGTTCGGGCCAAGGAATCAGGACGTTGCTTAGGTCAGGCTGCGGAACTTGCCAGCCGACGCAGTTGGGTCCCTGATGGCGACCACCTATCCTGAATAGGAAGGGTTTGTGCACCAACCAACCCAACAAGCGAAAGAAAGAAGCAGCAGCAGCAAAGCGAGAGAGGAAAAGAAGCAAAAAACAAAGAGGAAAAAAGCAAAACACAGCGTCCGCACTCGCCAACAATACATTGGAGACTTCACGTCAGGTTGCCCCGATGTTCGTGCAATGCCTCTCTTGCAACAAGCCCACCGAGAAGAGGGCAACTGGGTCACCAACAGCCACAATCTCACATCCTGCCTCACCGTGTTGCGCACGGAGACTAGTGTGACACATCCAATCAAACTGGACCAACAGAAGGCAACCAGCCGAAACAAGTAGCAAGTGGGGACTAACCGGAAGCAGGGCAGTGCGTCGTCACGTGTTTTTTGACGTGTGTTGCGTGTAGGTACTCAGTATAATCTTGTGGTGTGGCGTCGTTCTCGCGTTCATTGTCGGTTGCATGGCATGGCATTGCCTTGCCTTGCACTGCACTGCGTTGTCTCATGTTTGCGTCGAGGACACACACACTGGTTCCTTCACTGTCGACGTTACTAGTCTGTCTGTCGTCGTCGTCGTCGTCATTGGTTGCTTCGTTCGTTCGTTCGTTCGTTCGTTCGTTCGTTCGTTCGTTTGTTGTGAATGAACGAACGAACGACCGAACGAACGAACATCGATTTCGATTTCGATTCGATTCGATTCGATTCGATTCGTTCGTTGGTTGAGTTCGTTCGTTCGTTCGTTCGTTGATTGAGTTCGTTGAGAGTTCGTTGAGTTCGCCCACTGACAGTGAGTGAAAGTGAGTGAGTGAAAGTGAGTGACTGTGAGTGCATTGGAGAACTCACTCACTGTGAGTGAGTGAGTGACTGTGAGTGAGTGACTGTGACCGATGGATTGATGGATGGATGGATGGAATGCATACACTCACTCACCGTCACTCACTCACTGTCACTCATTCGTTCGTTCGTTCGCTTCGTTCGCTTCGTTCGTTCGTTCGCTTTCGTTCGCTTTCGTTTGCTTCGTTCGTTCACTGCGTTGTTGCGTTGCGTTGCATTGCATTGATTTTTCAGTTTTCACTTCACTGTCGCACCCACATCTGAATATTGAATTATTGAATTTGGCGTTCGCCTTTCCTAATGCCACACTCAGTCAGTCAGTGAGTGGGTGAGTGGGTGACTGCGGCTGTTGGTGATTCTGTTCGCCGCTGTGCACTCGTGCACTGTCTCACCGTCAGTGCACTGTGCTGTGCTGTCATCAATTGTACAGTACGCTAATAGAGTAATCATGTTTTTACACGTTTAGAGGGTTATATCCATGAATTACACGCACACTGCGTGTAATTACATATACAGTAAATAATTACATGTATGGATGTGGTGGTGATTGGGTAGTCATAAAATGTGTAAAAATGTAGATGGTTCGTGTAATTACACGATGTGAAGGGTGGAATTCCGAGATTGTGGGCGAAAGTGGGAATAATGTAAACGTACATACACTGAATTTGATTTTACCCGCACACAGCCCAACAGCCACTCACTGCAAACCTCAAACCTGGAAACCCTGGAAAACTAACGATCGCCCGCTCGATGCGCTCCGCTGAATTTCGGCATTTTCAGCACTGCTGAGATATTGGGAACCACAGTGCAAAAGCAGCCTTTCTAAAAACAATGGTTTAAAACTGTACAGTAGATTCTAAGTAGACCGTAGTATGGTACAATGGGGCATTGTGCCATTGCTGAGATCGATCCTCCCCTTCACTCACTCCCACGCACTGAGGAAGGTAGTGCATGGCTGCCTCGCAGGCTCGCACTGGTGTTCGGGCCCAGTCCTAGGGCCGCCTAAGACCACCGACTGCCTCTCTGCCCCACCTGACCGCCGCAGTCACTCACTCACTCCCACTGACAACGGTCTCCCGCTCATACAACTATAACGGTATCGCCTGTAAACTGACCTACAAAGAGAATTTATACCGACAACGCACTATGATAATAAAATGACTACTGAATCGTAAGCCGACAGTGAGTAAGTAAATCAATTGTGGGAGTGACAGTACGTAGTACAAAGAGTGTCGTACCAGTGGTATTCAACATACCTGCATAGTCACACAGTGCTGTTTCAGTGGGCGTGGCAGTGACGCAGTGAGTGAGTGAGCGAGTGAGTGAGTGGCACGGTGAGTGAGTGAGTGGGGGTGAGTGAGTGAGTGAGTGACAGTTGAGGTCGTGGGAAAGTGGCGGTTTGAGAGTTTGAGTGAGTGACTGTGACTGTGAGTGAGTGAGTGAGTGAGTGACAGTGTTGTGTTGCGCCAATCAATCCAACTGTCAAACACTCACAGTCACAGGCACAGTCACAGTCACAGTCACAGTCACAGCCACAGTCAGCGACAGCGACAGCGGCGCAGCAACAACAACACCGTGTTGACGTTCGTTCGTTCGTTCGTTCGTTCGTTCGTTTGTTCGTTCGTGCGTGTTTGCTTGCTTGCTTGCATTGTTCTCGTTGTCGTTCTGTGCTGTTCGTTCGTTCGTTCGTTCGTTTGTGCGTTCGTTCGTGCGTGTATTGTGTGCTTGCTGTGCTTGGGTCTGTGCGCGAAAAATGAACCGGAAGACGGGCTGCTTGCGTGCACTGTCGTCGGGAAATGCATCGCTCTCACTCACCCGGCAGCTAGCTGTGCTCGAAAGCGGCGTGATGGTGATGGTGATGCGTGCCAGAACAGCGCAAAGAGCCGCTGCGTCTCAAAGAACGTCACGCTTAGCCGATCGAGGAAGACAATTGCACACGGAGCACAGCTCCACGCCCCACCTGCAGGTCGACTTTGCAATACAACTCGCCACGGAAGTCCTCCGCGTGCAAAATGGCAGACGTGCACATGCAATCCGCGCACGAGCCAGCGACCGCCATTTTCAACCTCTGGCGTGTGCCGGAGGCACAGCTCACAAGTTGCATTGGAGGAGCCGTTTTCTCCCTCTACCAATTCGTCTCGTCGTCTCTTTTGCCTCGTTTTCCCACGTAATCAGAACACTGTGAAAGTGTTGTGGGAAAAACCAGCACGTGTATTTTGTTGTCAACAGTCAATTCAACATGAGCTACAATGGCCGCAAGAGCGTAGGAGGCCGCAGAAGCGTCAATGGTGGCCGCCCCAGTCTCGCTCCGTCGCGCACGCACTACTCATTTCCTGTGCTTAAGGACAATGAGATCCTGCAGTGCACGAGCGACATGGGAATTCCGCTGACCGAGTCTGAGCTCAAGCAGCCCAACTTCCAGGTGCTTCGAACCGTGTTCACGAATGCCGCCGAATCGCTGATGGGAGTCACGGCTGATGAGCTGAACCAACCCAAGTTCGAGGGACTCGACGAGCTGTCCTACCCCGATCTCCACGAGGTTTCTGTGCCACGCCTTAACCTGTTCCGTATTTCCACCCGCTTGTTGGAAACTTGCGGATGCCTCGACTTCAGCCTTCCGGATCTCTTTAAGCCGACGTACCAGAAGCTCCGCATCTACCTCAGCGCCATCATCAACTTTGCCAAGTTCCGGGAAGACCAACTCGATGTCTACGCGCAGAAGACCGAGCTGCAGGAACAGTTGGCGATCCAACTCGACGAAAAGTCGCAGGTGATCGACGACCTCACAAAGCAGATTGAAGAAATCAACTCCCAACAGGAGAAGGACATGCCCGTCATCATCGAGCTGCAGGAGCAGAAGAAGAGCCTCAAGAACGCTCTGACAGAACGCGGCGCCATGCAGGTGAAGGTGGTCGCAGAAAAGGATCAGCTGAAGGCTGAAGAAAACGCTGTGAAGGCTAAGATTCCCGAGGTCGAGAACGAGATTTTGAGGCTTCAGAGTGACAACAGCTCGCTGGCAGAGAAGGTCGTCAAGTCGCCCGACCGCCTGCAGTCGGAGTTGAACGAGTTAGACCGCCGATTCGAGGACGAGACCAGCCAACTCAAGTCTCTGCAGGAAAAGAAGCAGAACGATGCTGCCCAGGAACGCATGCGTCTTGACACCATCAAGCAGCTGAAGAAAACCATGGAGCACATGCGCAGCTTGGAGAAGCAGCAGAAGAAGTACAAAGAGGCCACGAAACAGTTGAAGAACCACAAGTCCACTATCTCACAGCTCACCGCCGCAATCACGGAGCAGGAAGCGCTCCACGAGCACTACGTCCACCGCAGTGAGACCTGTGGAAAGAGGCAGGAGGCAGTTGATGAGCAGTCAGCCGACCGCACTCAGATTGAGGTACGACCGATGTTCACTCGCTTGATGGTCGATGTTTCTATTGTTTTTTTTTGCATTCTCAAATGCACTCGCTGGCTCTTGTAGACTCTGAAGAAGCAGGAACAGGAGCACGACAAAATTAAGGCTGCCTACGAAGCAGGTCAAACTGAATTGCAGAATGTGTTGCGTGAGATGGAGAACGTGCGCAACCGCACGCAGCAAGAAGTCATTGATCACAAAAAGCGAATGAAGGACCAGTACAGTGTTCTCGAAAATGTCGTGGAGAACTTCAATGCCGTCAACGCGCGTCTGCTGGCTCAAGTCCAGTGAATTTGAACTCACAGAACTGGCACATTTCCTCATCCAGTGCAACAGACTGCCGTTAAATTGTACTTTTCGGTAGGCTTCTTGATTGCGAGACCAACAAACATGGTCATTACAAAACACGCACCAACTGCTATAAAAACGTTGATAATCACAAATAGTCAAAAGAAAAAATTGCATTGTCGTTGTTGTGCTGCATGGTTTGTGCCTGTGTGGACAATTGCATCCTATTGAGTTTGACCTGGAGACTGCGGGTCTCCAACAGACACAGAAAACCAGGAAGCAGGATGCTATCTGTTTCGTCTTCCACGACCGCGAACAATCACACGCATCCGCAATTATCACACCGCTTGCTTGTATTGTACAGTGTATGATGATCAAGTGGTCATAGCCGGTCGATCAGCTTATGGTATTACACCTTGGTATGGCATCCTCGAACGAACAATGGACCAGAGTGCCCGCTGCTCGTTTGCCGATGCAATCAATTCTACAGGGCAGGGCACAACAGTGTAAACCCTGAGTGGACCAGAGTGCCCGCTGCCCGCTTGCCGATGCAATCAATTCTACAGGGCAGGGCACAACAGTGTAAACCCGGAGTGTAAACCCGGAGTGTAAACCTGCAGTGTAAACCCAGAGTGTAAACCCGGAGTGTAAACCTGGAGTGTAAACCTGGAGTGTAAACCTGGAGTGTAAACCCGGAGTGTAAACCCGGAGTGTAAACCCAGAGTGTAAACCTGCTCTGCAAATCTTCGTGTAAACGCCGCGGGCCTCACGCAAAAGAGCAGAAAGAAACTCAATCAAGAACAAAAGCCAACGCGAGCAATGCGATAATGCGATGGACGACGGACGGACGGACGCCCGGCTGGCAACTATGAACCTGCAGTGTAAACCCGGAGTGTAAACCTGCAGTGTAAACCCGGAGTGTAAACCCGGAGTGTAAACCCGGAGTGTAAACCTGCAGTGTAAACCCAGAGTGTAAACCTGCTCTGCAAATCTTAAACGCCGCGGGCCTCACGCAAAAGAGCAGAAACTAAGAAACTCAATCAAGAACAAAAGACAACGCGGGCACAATGCGATGGACGACGGACGGAAGGACATTCGGCTGGCAACTGACAACCACGCAACGTTCCCGATTGTCCGATTGTGCAATCTGTACGTATAAACTGCAGCCACACATCCCCAAATCTAAATATACGTTTTCACATCAGTGAATAACAGTGACCCTAAACTGCTTATTTTGAATTCAATTTCGTGAAACTTTGAGTGAAACTTTGAAACTTTGAAACTTTTGGACCTCAGTCAACTGCTGTCGTCTGTCGTCGTTTGTTTGTCGTTCGTTCGTTCGTCGTCGTCGAAGCTTCGACGCTTCGACGCTTTCGACGCTGCGACGCTTCATTGTCGTCCTATTGTTCGTTGGTGGTCGTGGTCGTGTTTTCTGTTGCTGTGAACTGAGCGACGATTCAATGCCGAATGCGTGCGCGCGTGACGTACTATAGTTGCGGAACAACACTTCGACGGAGAACTTGCTGGGGTGCATGTACTCGGGTGGTGGAAATTCGTCGCAGCACACCTCAGAGACGCAGGCGCAAGAAAGGAGAAGTGCGATCGAACGGTAAAGGCAACAGCAGCAAAGTGCATTATGCTGACGTTGTAACGCAGGCTATTCACAGTCAATGTGAGGCCGCACGTCGTCTACGATTGGTTCCGGAGTCGATATTGAGGGGGTTAGAGTCTGCGGCGCAGATCGCGAACATTACAGTGAAACTTTTGCCCTATTTTGTGTGTTGAGAAAAATGTACTCGCCGACTTAGTTGTGTTACAAGTCGTTCTGCATAATGCAGGGCGAGTCCCAAAATCATGGGGCACATGACCGACGTCCCATCGATGTTACTGCTGTCAGCAATAAACTCCGAGCCAACTTCGCAAAGGGAGATCCTGCGCTCCTGGCGCTCGTCGACCAGGTCAGTCAAAAGTATCAAGTTGATATGCAGGGCGCGTTGGACTACATTGAAGGACAACTGTTGACAAAGTTGGACCAAAAGCAGCAGTCCACTGAAGGCCCTGCGGGGCGTCGTTCTTCCACTGCAACACGCGGCAGCGAGAACATTTTGAGCCAATCCGGCTTTGAGTCCTGGGACGGATTCGCCCCAACCAAAGAGTACGAGGAAATGCAGGCTGCGCAGACGTACGTAGAACACCGCAAAAAGATTGCAGACGTCGTTTACGCTGTCAAAACTGGTGATGTTCGACGAGTGATTTCCATAGTGGAAGCCAATCCGTCGATTCTAGAATATCAAGACCAGGACGGGTGGACGCTATTGTTCCACAGCATTGCTGCGAAAAATCATCTTGTGGTGAGGTGGATATTGACCCAAGACGGCATTGACTGCAATCACCGGGATCGAAACAGTCTCTCAGCGTTGCACTGGGCTGCATTCAACGGCAACGTGAACATTTGCCAAATGATTGTCGACAGAAAGGCAGATGTAACTCGGTGCACGGACCGTGCTGGTTGCACGCCATTGCACATGGCTGCACACGAAGGTCAGCTCGGGATATGTGTTTGGTTCATCGACAATTACCCTTCAATCATCACACAACAAGATCGAGACGGCGCAACTCCTCTCCACTACGCTGCACTGCGAGGCCAAACGAAGGTTTTGTTCAAACTCATTGATTTCATCCGAGAAGAATCTTGCGGAGCTTTCGATCTTTGCCGGCTCATGGATCATGACAACGCTAACATTCTGCACTACGCCGCCGTCAGCGGTCACGTGGAAGCAGCGAAGGCTCTCTACAAGGACAGCCCCCTTTTGTTGTTGGGTCGATCAAAATCCATGGAAACTCCGGCAGACACCGCGCACAGCAATGGGCACCAGCAGTTGAGTCACTCTCTCATGGTTACCGCCGAATCGTTGCGTCGCGCACAAGGCAAGGAGGAGGCCGCTGGCGAGGCGTCGTCAGACTACTCTGAAAGCGAGTTCGATGATTTGTTCATAGATTCAGAAGAGGAGGTCGTGTCTGTGTCCTCCAGCTCCACTTCCGCAACCACTGAGAAAGACGACGAGCAGTGATGCTCGGTGATGCTCGGTGATGCTCGGTGATGCTCGGTGATGCTCGGTGATGGCTTCTGATTCTAAGCATCGCATTCTTCGCATGCGTAAGTCATACTAATTTTAACTGTTATCATATTTGAGCTGTGCGATCGATAGAGGAGGATCACATGTGGATTTGTTCCGTTTCCCTTTTCCACTTATGGGTCGGACTTCTGGTTTCTCGAGTTCCACATGTTCATCACTAAACGATCACTCGTGGAATTCATGGTTTTCATGGGCCCGTAGCGGACCTCCGTAAACGCTTTCACTCGTGGGTTGTACGTTTCGATCAAAATGAGGTCATTCTTGTCTTTCCTCGCTGCTACGCCCGCGGCCTGATGGACTGCTTTATCGTTATACGACGCAGAAGGCAAGTGGCCGGAGTAGCTGCACAATCACAAAAACGCAACACTGTTTCAGCGACCATGCACGAAAAATCAAGGCAGCGACAACGGAAAACAGCTACGAACCCAGGAATGTGGTCTGTGCTCTGTGGAGTCCCTTGGGTGAGAGGATGGGCGCAATGGCCTCCCTCGGTGAAGTCACTCTGCGACATAGATGGACGCTCTTCATAACTGACTACCTTTACCTGCACACAGGAGACAAGAGCGCCAGCGGAACAGGTTTAGGGTGCGAAGGTGTAGGGATGGGACAGCAAGCGGGGTTCTGTCAACAGCGTACCTGTTTTGACTTCTTTAATTCCCAGCTTGGCTGCTTCAGGCCGGCGACTTTCTTGAACGGAACCGAGCGCAGGAGCTGGGCTTTGGCTTTGTCTAGTCCAGCACGGAATTCTTCCCACGTCACCTTACCGTCAGCGTTGCCGTCGAAGTGGATCATGAGGGTGTCAATGATGTAAGGACTGGCGTTTTGCCTCTGCAGCGCGGCTCGCAGTTCGCGCTTGTCTAAAGTCCCGTTGCCATCGGCATCGATTCGTGCAAACAGGGCTTTGTAGTTTGCGGGATCTTGGTCAGCAAATGCGCGGATCTCGGATTGGAAGTTGACGTAGTCGGTCGCTGATCCGCTCTTTCCGTAGAATTCTTTGGAGGGGTTGTTGCTCACTTGGTTTCTCCGAATGGGTTTCTGCGGGTTCAGGTAGTGTGCCTTGGTCACGTTGTTGGCTGTGATGCCGGAGTTCGTGGCGTAGGAATTTGGCTCAATAATCTCCACAGCCGAGCGCCGGAACTTGGTTTGCCGCGCATCAGACACGAACTCTGCCATATCTCCGCTCACATGCTCAGACTCCGGACTCGCATTCGCCTGCCTGGGTCGGAACCCAACGTAGCCCTTGTACTTTTTGCGTTGCTCGCTCATGTTCCCAACAAATCGAGCACAGGAAGTATTCCGAGTAAAATCGCCCGCTGTTGAGCAACTCTTTTTCGCACTTTGCACAATAGCAAAGCGGTTTCGCAACGTTGTCGATTTGGGTATAATCAGTCAACCTCAACAATATCACAACGCCAGGCAAAAAGCAAGTGCGCGGCGTCGGCTCTGTTCACCAGCTCATTACATTTGGCTTGCGTCGTAGCCATCGCACGTCGCAGGCAGTGGCAAACTCTGACAGAGTGCTTGGGCGACGCAACAACACCTACCAACAAGCAGCCAGGAATCCAACGAGGTAAGTAGCTACCGCGCCGCACAGCACCTCGCTTCGCTTCGCGTTGGTTCAACTCCGCTGGTGCGATGCTTCACCGACCCGAGGCATGGCAAAGGATACAAGTAGGAAACAAACAGACAACAGCCAGACGTCGAGTGAAAGCTCATGAAACGACAACGACATTGCACGACAACGACGGTAGACCGAACGCCTGAACGACGACAAACAACAGACTGTTCTTATACAGACCAAACGAACGGTGCGGCAGCGTCACCGCGGAAGGACGACAACAATACAAGAGCAACACAAGAGCAACACAAGAGCAAGAGCAACACAACGGAGAGAGAGCAACAGAGAGAGCGACCAACAAACAAGCAAGCAAGCAAGCAAGCAAGCAAACCAACACAACAACAACAACAACAAACAGCAGCAACGTTACAACGACGACTCGCTCACACACTCCCAGTCAACTCCCACTCCCACGCCCACTCCCAGTCAACTCCACTCACTCACTCACAGCCTCCACTCAGTCAGTCAGTCAGTCAGCCAGTCAGTCAGTCAGTCAGTCAGTGAGTCAGTGAGTCAGTGAGTCAGTCAGTCAGTGAGTCAGTCAGTCAGTCAGTCAATGCACTGACTGTCCTCCTTCCCACCTTCCCACTCCCACTCCTACTCTCCCTCACCCCCGCCCACTCCCACTCCCA
>ENA-OWNT01005009-OWNT01005009.1-seawater-metagenome-genome-assembly--contig:-NODE-5009-length-11197-cov-4.447932_pt1 | contig 11197 bp, 14 predicted proteins | sample MGYA00238136_ERZ651165 | MGnify/ENA primary metagenome ERZ651165 (study PRJEB26861, sample SAMN08777766) | seawater metagenome | isolation source: coastal seawater | place: USA: Florida | collected... | reverse complement strand
AACGACGAACGACGAACGACGAACGACGAACGACGAACGACGAACGACCAGTGACCAACGAACCGCGCGACAGACAATGACGACGACGATTATTACGGTATCAGTGGTGGCAGCGAATAGCGACGAGAGACAACGACGACGACGACGACGACGACGACGATGACCACCACAGACGAAAGAATACGACGCCCAACAGCGACGACTACGGTGGCAAAGACAGCGACGACCGTGGCGACAATGATGAGGGCTGGCGAAGGTGACGACGACAACTGCAAACGCCGACGACGCTTAGCCACTGTCACTACAACCATCATTCCGTGAGGTTGCAGTTTCCGTGATCAAAATAACAGCGACAGAAAACACAGAGTTACAAACTGTTAGTCATTGTGGGTGTGCGCCCGTTGGATTGTCAGCGATCAGCCGCAGTTAACCTTTTAGAACCTGACGCTCAAAAGGCTCAAAATGTGGTGTTTTGCACGTGAGAAGCGGGAGATACGCGCGTGACGTTCCCGCATTCTCAGAACCCGCTCTGCGTTAGAGGCCGAGTTTTGCAGACATGAGCCGCAACCAGTTACGACACAGCAACCCCAACCCCGACCTCAAAATCAACACGGACGCTACAGAAGTGCACGATGCGATTGCGCGCGGCACCCGCGTGCTTGTGCTGAAGCAGGGTCCTGTCGACATCAACACCGCAACTTCCGAGACTTTTGTGTGCGCCGTATCAAACGCGCCAGGAATGTGCATGGTGGAGTCCGACACCGGCATGCTTCGAAGCGTGCCCATCGAGCGGGTTGTGTGCAAACCGTTCCGAGAACTTCACGCGAAGTTAACACTTAGCGCGGTGCGTGCGTGCGTGCGTACTGCTGCATTCTGTTTGCGTGCGCTAAATGCGATGCTGTGCCTCGGTAATCACTCAGAAGTTGAACATTGTTTGGTTTTGTGACTGATAGGTCGAAGGCAGCTTCAACCCCATTGAGGAAACGGACGCCCTCGTCCAAGAGTGTTTGTCATCCGTTCCTGTAGCGAGAGGCATCAAAAAGCCCAACTTTTCTTTTCACCTGCAGCATTCGGAACTCTCGCGGCACTCGAAGCAAGGACATTCGAGCAGCCCCACAAATCCGGAGCAAAACGACGCGCACGGAAGTGATACGCGGTACAAGTGCAAGCTGCACGTGCAAGTTTTCGATGCAGATTCAAAAGTTGAAAAGGACCTCGTCGACGACTTTCTATCGCTGTTGTGCTTCAAGCACAAGAAGTCCAAGAGTGGGCAAGGCAAGGAGTGGAGCAGCAAGCCTCGCAAAACTGGGTAAGTGTCGAGTGCATGATGAACTCTGCATGACGGCACGAACGGCGTGGGTTCAAGCACCGCCCACCGGCCGTTCTCTGACGCTGCGCTACTCACCGGCCCGTCTTGTGTCTACACAGGCCCTTCGTGGACATGTTTGAACGCTTGCGTAAGCGCTTGGAGAGCAAGTGCACTGCGAATGTGCGCGTCAAGAAGGTGAGGACATTTGCATTGTCAACAGCGGCGGTTCGCAGACGGCCCACCATCACCGATGTCTGAATGGCTGGTAATCATAAGGCACATGTTCGGGCATTGGGACTCCAGACCACTCGCAGGTTTGATCGGGCGAAGTCACTTTCGCCCAAGCTCGACGGGCACAATGTCGCATCCGAGCGCTCGATGTCGCGGCACACCACTCGATCCAGGTACGACATCGCAATACTTTGTCTGCTATCTCTGCGTGAATTACCGCGCGAGTTGTTTGCGTTCCTTCCTGCCCAGCGATTCCAGTTCGATAAGTATCAGCCCGCGCAGCCGTGGGTATAGCGCCCGCGGGAACTCTGGTGGCAGTGATCGCCGTCCGGGCAACGACGAGGACTTTGATTGGAATCAAATTATGCGCAAAAGCGCAAAAATAATCGCCAACTCACCAAAATTCGCCAAGCATTCGCCTAGATTCGGGAAGCGGGCCCCGAACTTCAGGCTGGGGACTCCCCAGGTTGGCATGTCGGTGGTGCGTCTACTTTGCTATTTTTGTATTTGTGCTTCCATTGCTCACAACAAAAGCCTCAATCATCCACCACGGGTTGCTCCACATAGGATAAGAAGTATGTGCAAAAGCACTGCGTTGCCAACATCGGCCGCAAAAGTTTAGCATCCGGTTCCCTCAAACACTTGGTGGCGATTCCCGAGCAAACGCCGCACCTCCCAAACTTGGACATGGTCACATCGACGTTCCACAAACGCGATGCGGGGGCTCATCGCCGCCAGTACAGCAACGGGGCACTGCCAGACGTACGTGCCCGATGCCTCCATTGTTTGCGGTGGGGCATCCAACAAATTGTGCTGAGTTGTGATTTCGTTTCGTACGTCGACAGATTGACTCCATGCAGGTTGAGACGCCGTACGGCGTCACTTCGCCAAAGCAGAGAGCTGCAAAGCACCGGTCCACCTGGAGTGAAGGAGGTTTGTTTGTCATGGCGATTTGTGTTGCTACGCGGCTGGCATGCTCAGTGCTGAACTTCTCCATCGTACTTTATCGCTGACTGGCATGTGTGCAGATATGGCGTCACTGCAAGCGCAAGCACTTAGCAAATTCGTCGATGAATTGGAGGATGAAGACTTCGACATGGACGACGATACCATTCCGTTGCATTGAAAATCCCACGGCGTGGCAACGCGGTTTTCGTAGAGAACTTCAAAGCACTCAAGTAGTGGTAATTTATTCTACCCACCTGCGCGTTCACACTACGGTCAGGTATGTTGTATTATGCGCCTCAACATCGAAGGTAAGCGTTCCTCCTTCGTGGATTAAAGCGTGACTGGATCGAGCCCCGGTGTAGAGTCCATTTCTCGGCCCTGCGTTTGAAAATGAGTCGTTCCAGCGACCGTTCGCAAAGTCAGCATTGGCCTCATCTAAATTGAATGCTAAACCAGATGCAATCCCCACGCGTCAACATGCAACACACACATGCATTACAATGAAAAGGGTCATCATGTTAAGTAGAGAGCGACTGATGATGACACAGCGTACCCATTGTCTTTCTATCACGCGTGGACCTGGCCCTCTGCGCCTCGGCAGCGGCTGCTGCAGCGGCTGCCGCTTGTTGGGCCTGATCGATGCAGGGAATTGCCATCACAAAAATGGTGACAATGGGCGTTCACTCGCGGGCGCGCTGCCGGGAATCGTACAAACCTGGTAGGCGGCCGCCTGTTGCTGCTGGTAATACATCATCTGCTGCTGCTGTTGGTGATAATACATCATCTGTTGTTGTTGTTGTTGTTGTTGTTGTTGCAGCTTGGATGTTTTGCAGCATACACATCGCGAAAACGATTGATTGTGAGCAGGTCCAGGTGCTCTCAGGGTTGCGGCACTGGTTGTGGTGCATCGACGGACCTGTTGCATGGTTGTGTCGTGGGTCTTTGCCTTGGCCCATGACAAGCGAACACGAGACTTGCCAATTGTGGTGCCATGCAAACCGTGCATCGCCCGCAAGGCGGCCTCCGATTCAACAAACTTCACAAAGCCGCACCCTCTACCTGCATCCAAAACAATACCAAAGTGCGGCAGAAGCGCAAGCAACAAGCCATCACTTTGTGAACACATCGCAAAAAGCCGAGCTCGAGGATCCACACGGACCAGGGGGCAACTTGACGCTAACTATGGTCCCGAAAGGCTGAAAGTGTTGCCGGAGCATGTCAAGATCAACCAGGGAGTCCACATTTCCGACGAACACTGTTGTGTTGTTGGGATCTCCGTTGTTCGTGAGGTCCAGAGGGGGCACTTTCGCCTCTTCCGCGCCGTCGTCAGCCTTCCGCGTCGCGCGGCTGACGCGAATGGCGCGAGAGCCAACGAAAACGCCGGTCATTTCCTTGAGTGCGCGCTCGACGTCCTCTTCCTTGGTGAACCTGCAGAACCCGTAGCCCTTGCACGTCCCATTCGCCGAGTCCATCACGGCCTTGGCGTTTACAATCGATGGATATCGCACCCTGAACGCCTCCATCAGGAGCGCGTCCGTGCATTCCGGCCCGAGATCTCCAACGAAGACAGTTGGAAGCGACGCCAAGTCCATTGCTGAGATTGTGGGAGTTGCTGCCGAACCGGTTGCTGCACCGTTCGGAGCACCTTGTCCGCCGCCCCACCCTAAACGAAATGTCACCCCAGTGCCAGGAACTTCCGTGCCGTGGAAGCTTTGCAGCACCTCCGAAGCCGCTTGGTGGCTGGAAAAGTCGGCGAAGCCGTAGCCGGCGAGGGCCCCTGTGTCCTTGTCACGAAATAGCTTCACTCCCGTACAATTTCCCGTCGATGCAACAAGCGAAAGCAGGAAGCTCTCGTCCCAGTTCGGTTGGATGTTTCAAACCCACAGCGTATTCGAGCCGACGGTGCTGCTATCCATTCAGCGCCCGTATGTTACGCGGACGCCGAAACGGCGGCCACAGCTCACGGAGCTGCACTGTGTCTTGAAACAGTTTCAGCGACCACAACTAGCTTGATTTTTCTGCTGTGATTAGTTGCTGTTTATGTCAAGTCGGAGCTGTTCAGATGATCAGCGGCAACGAGTGGATTTGAAACGGACATGGGCTCACTTACAGTCCGTCACTCTCACCGTCTGCTTCTAAAAATGTCCATTGGCCGTTGCACCAAACACTGTGGGCGGCGAACGACGATGGAATCACGAGCATCGGTCGACATTGGAATGGTGGAACGACTTTGGAAACTGTTGAAACGACATTGAAAGGACAGTGCGCCAGCTTGGCAACCACATGGCAACGACACAGGAACGGCATTGAAACGGCATTGAGGCCACGAACGATGCAACGACAGGCCAACCACTGCACCAAAAGGAACGTCGCCGCCATCACGTCATCGCCATCATCGTCGTTGCGTTGCCTCGTTCCGTTCGTGGCGTCGTTGTGTCGTTGTGTTGTGCCGTCGCTCGCCGTGCCGTCGGTGCCGTTCGTTGGTTGCGTTGGCAAGGACGAAGACGAACCAAACAACGAACCAACGAACGAACCAACCAACCAACCAACCAACGACCGAATGGATGAAGGCAGACAATGAAGGCACTCCTTCCGATGATACTCATGCCATACTTCAAACGTGTCTCGACGCGTCCGAGAAGTACTGCCGTCGCTACCACCAGAACCACACATTGCGTCATAAAACAAGCAAACCACGTCAACATCGTCGTCGCAACAACAACAACAACAACAACACTACTTACTTACTTCTTCGGCCGCACACGACGTCGTACATCCAGCGCTTGTCGTACATACATACATACATACATACATGCATGCTTGACGTGTACATGCACTGTACATACGACGCGAAACGTGCATGACGTGTACACTCGGGTTGTACGGACTGTACACTCGGATTGTATCGCCTCCTGTGTGCACGCTCCGCCACACACTGTACGCACCGCACCGCACCGCACCGCAGCCGGGTGTGTGGGTGTGCGCGTGCGCGCGTGCGTGTGTGTGCTGTATGTGTACGACGTGCGTCCAGTACGCGTGTACGTATGCAGCGAAACGCTGGACGTTCGTTTGTTTGGGCGTTTGTTTGGGCGTTCGTTAGCGTTGGATGGTTGATTCAGCTGGCGTTTTTGGGCGAGAGGGCCTTTGCTGAATACTTCAGCGGACGACTTCGCATCTGCAGTGCCACGGCGCCGCGGCCATCAGCGGCAAGATTTATGGTAACATCGTCCGCAAGAACGGACGCAGTGCTTGCCCGTGTCACTGCATTGTACTGAGTATGTTGTTGTGTGTATGGCATTGTATGTTGTGTCGTCTTGTGTTGCGGAGAAAGCTGTGGCGGTACCTGCCTTGTGGCCATGTATGTATGTGCGTGGGTATGTCGTGTGCGTGCATGGCGTGCTGACACACACACACGACGGCAGGGTCACAACATCACACCGCACAGGTTGCATACCTACTGTCGCTCCAACCAACCTTCGAACGCTCACGGTTGTGACTCACGGCGGCGTACAAACGACAGCCACGACATACGTACTTCGCGCTCTCCACCGCGTTGTCTCGTACTTGCGTGGCTGTTTTGCTTGTTGGTCGCGAGATGTCTTGTCAACGAATGGAAGTGGGGTGACGATGCTCGGGTGTCCGTTCGTTGCCAATTGTCAGTGAGATTATCGTGTGGCATCGTGTTGCTTGAATGGCATTGTTGCGCGGTCGCATCGACACTCATACCTTCTGTGCCTTGCGATTGATGTGGTGAGTGAAGCCCAAGTTCTGTGTGCAGTCAGTGTTTTTGTTTGCCGTGTCCCGAGGTGCGCTGCCGCTTGTGGGCTGCCGCTTATGAGTTCTGACGGCGGTCAAAATTGGATGGTCCGTTTCTACATTATATTTAGCAGCGGGAGAGAACCAGCATCGAAGTGGACAAGTTCTGCGTGAAATCTCCAAAATGTTGCGATATTACGCCGTTGCCCTAGTGCTGCACTCCTGTGTCGACACAGCAGCCCACGCCTGGAGTGGAAATTTTTACCTCAGTTGGAGCTGCAACGGCAATGTAGCTTCGTGCCCGCTGACCTCCAGCGCGTGGTCTGGTGCGATGCAACTAGTCCAGCTCAACTCCTGCCATTCAAGATTAATGACAACCTGCGATGCAAAAAATGGGTTGATCTCAAACGGTTACTCCGGCGACAACTGCACTGGAAACGTGACATCCACAACGACCCTCGTCACACCTGACGAATTCGCGCAAGGGGGCGTCTACTCCAGCAGCTCGAACACCACAGCGTCCGTACACAAATAGATGTTGCACTGTTGTCCATTCCCTGTGCAGCACTTACTTGCAGCTGCATCGTTTTCAGCACGTAGTTTGTGCACTTTTGTTAATTCTGCTTTGTTTGCATTTGTTCTCGACGGAAATTTGTCTAGCTTCAAAACATGCGTGACAGAAGCTGAAAAGCTGGCCTTGTACGGGGACTTGACGATCGTGGAGATGCAAAGCTTCTCCACCACAAGCTGTACTCCCGGACCTCAGAACTACATGACCGCGACTGTCGTGGCAGACGGCGCCTGCATATCTTCGTCATCGTACAAACTCCAATTCCAGACTTTCGCCGACGAAAGTATCGACTTTCCCACAGGAACTCAATACATCGAAACAGAATACCACGGGAATGACCAATGTTCCGACCAGCCTCTTGGCTACGTTTACGCTCTTGAGGTACAGCGTGGCGTTTGCAACGAGTACACATTTGACGGTGGAATGCAATTCTTTTACATTGTTGTATGTATGCCATATGTGCCAAAACTCGAACACAAACTTGCAACCAGGACGCCTGTGTGCCAAGCTTGTACTCCACATCTTCATCACGGACGCGATGCAACAGCGACGGAGTCACGGGATACTTGTCATCGTCCTACTCCACCAGTGGTGGGTCGCTATTGTCTGCTCTCAATCGCACAACCGCACCGGACCGACGTGCGGCGATATAATGACTCTTTGCTATGCTATCGTCGCAACAGATTGTTCTGGCTCAAGCGTAGACACCAGGATGGAGAACCGGTTCCTTGGAAAATGCAACTCAAGCAGTGTGAAAACATGTGGCCACACGTCCACGGTGGCATGCCACTTTGCACACTTCTACACGACTTCATGCGACGACCCCATTGAGTCAGCGACGCTGCTGGAGGTATGCGAAGTGCCCCGTTTTCTTTCGTCTTCCTCTCCCCCCTCTTCGTTTACATCGTTGTCGGCGCACTGTAGGTGGGCCGCATTGACCAGTGCATAACATATGGCACTAGCGGCTATGCAACTGTTGGGTACAATTTTCCGTCGCCGGTCACCACCACGGTCAAACCAGCAGGCACCACAGTTGCACCGGTGACCAAGCCAGGCACCACGTCTGCGCCGAGCACCACGCCAGCCACCACGGCGACCACCACGGCGACCCCAGCAGGCATTGTTCTCGAAGACTGGTTAATTGCTGTTTTGGCTGGATGCGCTGCGGTGGTGGCCATTTGCGCCGTGCTGCTGGTGTTTTTCTTGCGCAAGAAAGTGCGCCATGACACCCCTGCTTTGCAGAAGAACTTAATTTAGGCAGGTTTCGTGGTGAAGAAGGATAGTCTAGTCGCTGCAACTATAAACACTGTGCACAATACCGTCCCTCAACAATTCCACGGCGACAACGAGCATTATTGAAGCGAGCTGGCATGAACATTGAGTTCTAGAAGTGATACATGCTCGACCATGGTGTGCCTCGGTTAGGATTCATCGTTGCCTTACAACCCATTTCGCCCGCCAACTCATCAATCGACGTCCGTGATCAATGTCAACTTTTGCGGCGCAACTCTGGTTTGTAATCGCAAGCCGGATCTTACAACGGTCGACGGTGACTTTGATCGCGGACCCATGGCCATACTCCCGCGTCGATGCGGTGGTGAGGCACTTTCTCCCTCCGTCGAAGGTCTGGACTGTTGTCCCACGGGTTGCGGGTCGTCGAGCGTATTGTCAAGTCCATCATCGGTGTTCAACTGGGGAAAGTCCGTTTGCTCTTGTGGGTTCGCTGCGTCGGATTCAGTAGCTGTTGTGTTCTCCTCTGTGTCTGCTTTCTGCACGACATGATCAGAGCTTTGGTTGGTGGCGATGTTTCGTGGCTTGCCCTCTGTAGAAGCCGCCTTCGGAGGCCCAAAAGATTTCTTAGAGGCACGATGATTGCTTTTCGATTCAACTCGTCGACTGTCACGCATCCCAGCTGTCTCCAGATCAACAGCATCACTGCTCGTGCTGCCCCTCCAGAAACTGCCGCCAATGTATCTGCCCACCACGACCGGGGTGAAGCAAAATTTGATCGAGTCCCGGTACTGGTATACTGGTGTGAATGTCACGACGAGCTTCTGCACCACACCAACCATTTCTGTCACAGAAGTTCGTGTGCATCGCACGTCGCAGTTGAGGTCCGCGCGAGCATTTGCCATGATCACGCGTTGCGCGTGCTCTAGAGCCCGTGCTTCTTTGCCGTACAGAAAGGGGATGCCAATCACGGACATGCATACCAGTATATCGCACACTGTACCCCATGTATACGCCGCCCACGTCTTGAACACCTTGCCGATGAATTTCTCCCAATCTTCGTCTGAAATTTCGAGGTCAGTCAGCGGGTTCGTCATCTCCCATGGTGTTGCCTTCGTGCATGAACGCCCGCCCTTGTGATATGGCGGAGGTAGTAGGACCTCGATATGGCGAGACATCGTGAATGTTGCCTTCGCCACTCTGTCAAGTTTTCTTTCAAGTTGGCTGTTTCGGTCGTGGAACTTCGATACTTTCCTCCGTTTTCAAAGCTAATGACATCGAAGTCGCCAGCAATGCTCAGACTTTTTGGCCGTGATTTGTTCGGCATTTTCGCCGTTCACACTTTGTGTGCCCGCATCATCGATTGCCACAGTGACATTGATCCGTTGCAGTTCGCCGTCCCGATTTCTCCAAGCCGTTGGTGTCACTGACTATCCCAGGTCTGCCCGTTGTTTCATCGGAGGTGAGTTGGGTAGAGAAGCGGGGCAGTCATTGTTACTAATGTCCTCGCTTGCGGCTCCAGACGTTCTTCTTCGCTCGCCAACCAGTCCGTTGTCCTTCCAGTTTCGTGCTGCTGGTGGACGTAACTTCTTGCCGCACGTGCATAAGCGAGACGCGGTGGCTTTGGCTGCGTGCAGAAACAACAAAATCACATTCTCTTTCCATCGCCGTGCAGTCAGCTACCCCGCCATCGCAGAGCCAGCCCATGCGCACTCGTCTGTTTCACTTCGTAAGACGGCCTTCGCTTGGTGTGTATGCCCATGCGTCCGAATAGCTTTTTAACCCCGACCGTAAGTTGGCAAACCGCCGTGCAGCATAGCGTATGCAAGTATGTCCGCACGTCAACCACGGCGTCATCGCCCTTACTGCGCCACTTTTTGCGCGATCTTCCGTGGGCGCGTTGTACACCGCGGTGGGGTGGGTAGGTGAGCTCAGGTGGTGGCATCCCTGACTCCCTGACTCCTGCCTCTGGGCGCCGGCCCATGCGTGGCGTGGCGTGGCGTGGCGTGGCGTGTCGTGGCGTCTCGTGGCGTCTCGTGGCATGCGCCAGCCACTCATGCGCGAGCTGCTCGTGCGAACAAAGATCGCGGAAAGTCCCGCGTTCGCGGTTTAGCGGTACAACGCAATGTCCTCTTAGTATTCGCTATTTCGCCGTAGACCCAACCGACTTCCAGGCGACGCAAGAAGCCGCAGAGTCTTGGTTGTAGGTACACTCCGGTGCTCTTTAGTTAGCGTTAGATGATATATCTACGGCCGGGAATGTAAGTAAAGGTGCGGACGAACGCGTTAATTCTTGTTTGTAGGTAAGCTACTGCAGCTGGCGACAGGCTGTCAATGTTATCTACATACAGTATGTGTTGAGGGCCTTCTAACTAAAGTCTCGTTTATAGGTACCATGTGCCTATTGACGAACAAAGGCAGAATTGTTCCTTACTTGGTAAACTTGAATGATTTCTAACAAAAGTCTCGTTTAAAGGTATACTTCCATTGTGGTCGAACGCCTCAACGCATTATCTACATTCGCTGTTTAGGATATTTCCATATTTCCGCATGGTGGCGACAACGACAGTGAAGGTCTCTCCGTCGTTCGTTCGTTCGTTCGTTCGTTCGTTCGTTCGTTCGTTCGTCTTTTCCCGCTTCTTGCAAGGTACTCCTCATCGCTTTTCACAGTGCCGCAACGCCCGCCGTCGCTGCGGCATTACTGTCGCTTTCCGGGACTCTCTCTGTGTATACCAATCCGTTGAAGGCCTAATAACGGATAGTCATCCACTAAAGTAGGGATTGCAGAGGAGGTATCGCAGCTTCGGAAGCTTCGGAACGAAGCGGCCGAAGGCTAAGCAATGGCTGGATGGCGCAGACGACAAAGTGTCCATAGAAGGGATTACAACGAAAGCGTATCCGTAATCAGCAATAACAATGAAGAACAACGACAATGTCATCCACAACGACGCAGAGCGACGAACGATGTGGAAGAGAATGAATGAAGGTGCCGCTGGCTGGCTGGCTGACTGCTGGCTGCTGGCTGCGGCTGCTGGCTGGCTGGCTGGCCAACAACAACGAACAAAAGTGGCCACTTTTGAACGAACGAACGAACGAACGAACGAACGAACGAACGAACGAACGAACGAACGAACGAACGAACGAACGAACGA
>ENA-OWNT01005007-OWNT01005007.1-seawater-metagenome-genome-assembly--contig:-NODE-5007-length-11199-cov-3.937601_pt1 | contig 11199 bp, 13 predicted proteins | sample MGYA00238136_ERZ651165 | MGnify/ENA primary metagenome ERZ651165 (study PRJEB26861, sample SAMN08777766) | seawater metagenome | isolation source: coastal seawater | place: USA: Florida | collected... | reverse complement strand
AACGACGCAAAGACGCAAAGACGCAAAGACGCAAAGACGCAAAGACGCAACGACGCAACGACGCAACGACGCAACAACGACAATCGATGCAACAACGACGCAACAACGACGCAACGACGTAAAGACGAAACGACGAAACGACGCAACGATGCAACGACGCAACGACGCAAAGACTCAATGATACAACAACGCAACGGCGTAACAACGACGTAACAACGCAACGACACGACGACACAACGACACACAACAACACAATACACGGCACCAAGCGCGTGAAAGGCTTCGGGACGGAGATGATGATGAGCTCCAGCTTGCTTGAAGCAGTTCAGCAACGGAGAGTACACGCTCCTTCCACTCAGCCCCGGGTCCTCTGAAGCTGCACAATGACAATCCATTGCTGCCTGTTTATGAAAGTTTATTCGCACCGAAAGGAAAAGATGCCATTTTGTGGAGCATAGGTCCTTGTTGGTGCAGCCCTCGCCACGACGGTGACGCCAACAAGCGTGAGAATGTGAGCACGCAGTGCAGACCCCCGCGGCGGCGTGATCTGCACTCTCTCGGAGGAATCATGGTGCTCATTTTCCCCAAGCTTGTATTCTTCACGGTGACAATATCAGGCGTATGTTGGAATCGTTTTTCCAACATTTACTTTGTCGCGAACGGCTTGACTATGCGCGATGTCGGTGATCTGAAGTCCATTGGGTTTTTGCTCAAGGCCATCACTCATCCATTGTGGGGCTACGTTGGAGATTATTGCGGCGTCAAGCGAGCACTTCTTGGGTCGTTCATTTTTGCCGCCCTTACCCTGTGGTGTCTGCGAACGCATTTGGAGTCCGTCGTCGGTGCCCACTTAGACGATATGAACAACCTCACTCACGAGGAGATGCATGCAGCAGCGTTTGGTGTGGTCAGTTTCTGGCGTATCTTGCGTGGCGCGGCAAACGCAATTTCACCTCTGACTGGAGCATACGTGGTCCAAGTGTTGGCAGCCGACGACGTTGAGAATGAAGGGTATGGACGTCAACGTTTGTTTGCGTCGTTGGCGTGGGGAGCCGGCGCGGCTGTTTCAGGAGCTATGATCGATATATTCAGTTTGGATACAGTACTGTTTAACTTCACGTACATCGGATGCGCACTCAATGTGGTGATTCTCGCGCTGAAACGAGACCGCGTTTCGGCCCCGGTCACAGAACTGTCAAATTCCAGAGAGGCATGCATGAATCATGCACGTGGTACTGCGGGTGTTTGGAAGCTTGCATTCTCCCGCTTCGGCGCTCAAGTCGTGTTCTACGCGTTCTGTATGGTACTTGTCGACACCCTCACACCTCTTGAGGTTCTTGATTTCGGGCCGTGCGCGAATGCGATCAACCAAATCGCGTGAATAACTTTGTTTGTGCCTGTGCTTAGGTTGACATTCTCTCTGGAGGATCCCGTTTCCTGAATGGACTTTTAACCGCAGTGGCCTGTTTCGTGGGGCTTCCAGTATACTGGCTGTTGTCGCCCGCAATCCATCGAAAGGAGTACCATGGATGGCTGGTGACGGCTGCCACAGTCGCCCTGATCGTCCGACTCGGCGTTCTGGTGGCAGCTACACCTGGTGTCCTATTGTGGCCGCTTTTGCTTCTGCAAGCGGCCTTGGACGCGCTCTGTCTCCCCGTTGTGTGGTTAGCCGCAGTGGAACACATGGGGAGCATTTCGTCCACGGCCCATGCGGCTTCTGGTCAGGTGGTGGTAGGTACGCTGTACTATACAATCGGTCAAGGAGTGGGGAACCTATTGTGGCCTCGGATCCGAGACTCCCTTTGTTACGGTGACACCCAGATTGCGTACATAGTTGGGATCTCCATCCTGGTGCTGAACCTTTTACTCCATGGACCAGACCGAGGCAAGACAGATGCGCGCAGTTTTATTAGGTATACTGTCGCCGTGTTCAAAGGGAAAGCCGTCGTGCATGAGGCTGTGTCCCCATCGATAGCAAATGCACAAACTGTGTGACAAAGTTCCGACCATTGTGCGGCTTACGTGATCAGTACGAGATATTTTATTCGTTATTTTCCAGTAATGTAGACTTACATTCAAGTTCGATTTGCTCCTGCGAGTACTTTCAATGCACCTGCGCCCAGTCCCATCCCTGTTCACTCTCGGGCATACACTCGGCAATGCACTGGGGATGCGTTTGGCGGCATTCGGCGGTTCCGTAATACTCGGGATTTGACGTGCAATTCGGCCATTGCGGGTACTTGGCAGGAGAGTGTGGATCCTTGCAAACGCGGGCGCTGATATCGCTACCGCCAACACATTCTGGCGCATTCGTCGTATTGCATCCATCATCTTGACTCACCATCTGTTTGCAAACAACAACAACGGGGTGATGACAGCGCAGAGCAGACACGGGCATGCATTGCTGCCGACAACGGAAACAAGTACCTGGCACGGCACCAAATCCACAGTTTCCAAGTGTGCCTGCAAGGCTGCATTGATTGTTTGCATTTCCTTCTTGTATTCGTCCGAGGTTGGGTCAATTGGATGACTTTCTCCGATATCGCTCGCCAAGTTGTAAAGCAGAGGGGGGTCATGAACTCCATCAGGCACCGCAGGCACCACAGTTCTCGACGTCTCGGTAAAGTAGTGTGCTTTATAGTCACCACATCTCACGGCACCGATTGCTCGCGACGTGTTCAATACATCTGCATCTTGGGGAGAGTAGTACAACATCAGGCAATCACGCACTTCGGAAGTCGTTGACTCAAAGAGAATGGGGCTCAGATCACGGCCGTCCAGCACAGGGCTGTCCGCTCCCAGACTGTGGCCGGTCTCCAACCGGATATCCGCCTTCGGTGCAAACGCTGCTTCGGTCGAGATATTGGCAATCGATAAAATGGTCGGAAAAATGTCGTATGTGCCCACAAGAGAATCAGAAATTTGTCCGGGTTCAATGTGTCCCTTCCAACGGATGGCCGCCGGTTCACGGACACCACCCTCCCACGTTGTCGTTTTCCCATCGCGAAGTGGTCCATTGCCATATTCGTCGCTGAACACTGGAGCTCCGTTGTCACTGGTGAAAAACCACACAACATCCTCATCGATGCCCAGATCCTTGGCCTGAACACACCGCAAAAAATATGAGATTCTGAATGTTACCATGTCATTCGTGGCGCTGTCTTGCGCAATACGGTGGACGTACCGCTGCCATGATTTGCCCAACGGCGTGGTCCATTTCTTGCGCGGCATCACCGGCCATGCCACGAGAGGACGTGTTGCAGAACGCCTTTGAAGCGAACCAAGGAGTGTGGATGTGGTTGAAGGCCACATACATGTAAAACGGCTTGTCTGGTGTTTGACTGGCTTCGTGCAAGTACTTGATCGATTGGTTCACGTATCGCTCTGTGAGAGTTGCAAGATTCGTCGGCTGTTCGATAACCTCGTCTTGTTCAATTAGCGGCAGGGGCGACGCATGGAAGGGTGGTCGGTCTTCTGCCTGAAACTGCCATGCAGAAATCCCCATATCACACGAAAACGGAATTCCGTAATAGTAGTCAAATCCGTGTTTTGTTGGTAGATGCTCTTCGGTTTGGCCTAGATGCCACTGCAACGGACAAAACCATCACGCACGCACGAATGAAAGAAACAATCAAGGCTTGGAAAGGGCAAGCGATCAATCGACAAACAGAAACCCGTACCTTGCCAACCATGTAGGTACCGTATCCATTGTCTGAGAGTACCTCTGCAATAGTAGTTTCGTTTTGAGGAATTCCGCCGACGGCCTCACTTGTGAACACGCCGTTGGTGTTGGGCTGCTGGTGCAGACCAATACCACCTCGAACGGGAAGGCGACCAGTCATCATTGAAAATCGGGATGGGCTGCACACGTGATGGGCAGAGTACCACGACGTGAAAGTGACCCCTTCTGCCGCAAATTCGTCCAAATTTGGGGTCGAGATGGTGCCATTGTCACCAGCGAATCCGGATCGGTCGCTGACGTTACTCGGCTGCGAGTAGCCCATGTCGTCGGCGAACAGAACGATGAAGGACGGCCGTTTAGCCTCCGCAGCAGCTACGGCGAAGACAGCTGCCGCAGCAGCACCAAGAACGAGCTTCATCTCGAACAACCCAATGTCCAAAACCGGCTTTCCAGCCAACGAAACGAAAAACGGCGCTCTGATGCAAGCAAAAAAAAAGTCAGACGCGAACGAAAAATTTGCAGCACCACGAAAAAAATAAAATGACCAACGAGTGAATGCGGTTGCTGCCAGCGACCGCCCCTCGGTGGCATAAATCCTACGCTACGCCGTGTGGATGGAGACAGTTCTCATGCCAGCTTAAGGATGTTCGGTGGTGGTCGGTGAAAGTGCACCAAAGGGTACGACGTCGTCTCGTCGTCGCGTCGTTGCGTCGCTGCGTTCGTCGTCGACGGCGACGACGGCGACGGCGACGTTGACGACGAAGATTCCATTCACCAAAACTCGCCAACACAACACAGCATCCGCCCATTTGTGGCACTGTTCTTCGCATATTTACATATGCAGAAATTCGCATAAAGTCCCTTTAAAATGCGGCGCTGGCTGTGTTGGGCAAGCATGCAACTCATTCCAAAAGTCAAAAAGTTTGTTTTTGTCCCATTCAATAGCATTATTCCGTTGTCGGTAATTCCCACAAATTCCCAGTAAAATCGGAAATTTTGGAGAAATGGCGTGGAGAAGGTGAATCGACACAAAACAGCGTCGTTACTTCGGCTGATGACGTTACGACAACCACTTCGTCGTTCGTTGTTTGCTCGTTGTTCGTTGTTCGTTGCTCGTTGTTCGTGGCTCCCTTTGCTATTGGGGATGCGAGACGAATGGGCGAGCGACCAGCGTTGTTGTGTGCGCAGTCAACCAACTTGGGAAATTGGCAAATAAACAGCACGTGCCGTGGTCTTGTAATTGATGTTGCGACTGTTTGAAGGATGCGAATCGATGGGAGCAACCCGGGGTGATGGACTGCGGTGGTGGCAGATACATGTCGACACGGTCGTCGCACTGTCGTGTGTTCTGGAACTGTGGTGAACGCCAATTCAAAAACAAATGCTTTGTTGTCAAAAACACATTTGACAGCAAACTTTTGACACACACATTCCATTCTGTGATTCCGTGACTGAGCCCCTCTGACACAATGGTGGTGCGGCTATGGTCAACAATGTGATACTCTTCGTCCCCACACTGGCTGTGCGCACGAAAGGGAAAGCGGGCGTGGCTCGTTGACAAAATGATTGCCAACGACGTTGAAGATGGTGGTGAGGCTGAGGATACGAACAAAATGTTTTCTGGAGAGCAGCTACAGCAGTTGAAAGAGGCATTCGCCGTTTTCGACCTGGATGACTCCGGGACGATATCAATCGATGAATTGGCTGAGGCTATGGAATCGTTGGATCAACATTTGTCCGACGAAGAATTGCATATGCTGATTGTTGAAGCAGATTCTGACGGAAACGGCACCGTTGACTTCGACGAGTTTGTCAAAATGATCGCGCACAAAATGGACATGTTGACGCCTGAAGAGGAGGAGGATCGGAGAAAGCTAGCGACCGAAGATGACATTCGCGAGTACGTTCAGTCCTTGCCGAGGCGAGACTTGAAAATAGAATTGACCAAACGAGGGGAGCCCGTGCATGGCAATAAACGCGCTCTTCAAAAGCGACTCTTTGTGGCTTTGAACATGCAAGCTCAAAAGTCACTGGCATTTGATGCCATGATCAAAGTTCAGGAAAAGGCTGATGTTGAAGTTGAAGCCAATGGTGCTGTGTATTGTGTCGGAGAAAACATCAGCGGTCAGCTAGGAGTCGGCGACCGCGAGCCACGAACAGAGTTTGTCCCCATTCGACAATTGAAAGGCCGCGGAATAGTGGATGTTACAATTGGTGGCACCACAGTGTTTGCTCGGACTGAAACTGGAGATCTGTACTCGTGGGGAGGTGATGGCATCGGCCCTCTCGGAATTCCGCAAAAGGGGGGCACTATCACAGAGACGAGATCAAAGGCATTCTATCTGACACCTGTGTTTGTGAAAAGTCTCCAGGGCCAAGGCGTCGAAGAAGTTTCAGTCGGCCCATCCCACGGCATGGCGGTGACTGCATCAAATGAACTATATGTCTGGGGTTCTGGCCAGAGCGGTCAACTTGGTGTTGGGTCCAAGCCCGAGCATTTCAAAACGCAGTACACGCCGATTAAAGTTGAAGTGGGTGGGAAAAAAGAGTTCCCGGTGTCAGTGGCGGCAGGACCATCGCATTCGATGTGCGTTTGTGAGTCAGGCCATGTTTTCGTCTGGGGTTCTGCCTCCAGCAATAAGCTTGGTATCGGCACCATTCAACGTGAAGGGGTGGTGTACAAGCCCGGCGTGTTCCCGACGCCAGTGATTGTAAGCTCGTTGCGTTTAGTCAAGGTTCGCCAAATTTCTGCTGCTGCATCTTTTACCGTCCTTGTCTCCGATTCCGGTGTGTTTTCATGGGGATCGGGAGACGGCGGGCGTCTCGGCCACGGTGACATGAGAGATCGGACCCAGCCAACGGAAATTGAGGCATTGGCGCAAGAACTTGTAGTTTTCGTTTCTTGCGGCTTCTGGCACGCTGCGTGCATTATTCAGCTGCCAGCCTCGGAGCAGTCGCATGGCGTCATGGTTTGGGGCAATGGATTTCATGGGCAGTTGGGGATGGGCTGGCAACAACGTTCATTTCTGTATCCGACTTTGATGACGACACTGCTGCAGCTAAGAATATCACCCCGGGTGTTGTCGTGTGGATCGCACCATTGCGCCATGATTGATTCTGAAGGAGAGTTGTACACATGGGGTAACAACACGCATCGATGTCTTGGTCGTCCCACTGCAGACAACTGCGACTTTTTGCCTGGAAGGGTCGAATGTTTCAACACTGTTGTTGACAGTAATCCACGAGGCAAAGTTGGTGACGTTGCCTGTGGAAAGTACTTCACCATTGCGACGACGCTGCCGTGTGAGGAAGACATCCTGATTCGAGCTGCCAAACTACATGAAATGGAAGCGATGGATGCTGTTGCAGAGGACCTAAATGCATCGGCTGGAGGTAGAACAAAAGAAGTTCGACTTGGAACCAGTGAAGGGCGGGAGGAGAAAGAGAGCCAGCCTGCGGAAGAGGAGAATGGTATGGGTGGAGAACATTTCGACACTGCACCTCCTGAACAAGCGTCGACAGCCAACCGGGCCGTATCTTTCAAGAGCGAGTGGGACGCCAGTGATTCCGATGAGGAACCTTAACACCGCAATAGCCGCAAGAGGCACGGTAAGTGTACTCTGTCAAGGTCCAGAACCAAAAGCAACATTTTATTGGGGCTGCGTTGATTGGCAATTTTATTAAAGTTAGTAACCTTTCGCAATCTTAGTTCTTTTGGTCAAAACTATGTCTATTAAAAGTGGTGACGACCGGCGTTGCGTGCTCACGTGAAAACTTAGTGTGGTTGCGGCACATGACCATCGACATACATATTCCTGGTGGCCGAAGGCAACTCCACGACAATACCGTCCATATCCTCAGTGATGATCACTTGACACCCAAGTCGAGACGTCGGGCTTAATTCAAACGCCATGTCCAACATGTCGTCCTCTTCCTCTGTTGCCTCCGGCAAGGAGTCAAATGTATCATCGTCCAAGATAACGTGGCAGGTCGAGCAAGCAATGGAGCACTCACAAGCGCCCTCTAAATCAATTCCATGACTTTGCGCACACCGCAGCAGATTATCTCCGATGAAGGCTTCCACTTCTTTTTCAGAACCGTTTTTTCGACTCTTAAATGTGATCTGAACACTACCGTGTTCACCAGAATGGCGGTGGCCGTGACTGCGAGTTTGAGTTGAAAGTACATCATGCAATAAAACTGGAAGTGGGTCACGTGCGCGATTCGGCACAAATGAAGAGTAGCTTGCGGTGCACGCACGATGACCGAATGGTCTTGTGATACTGCGCACACGTCCTCGAGATGCTGTCCTAACCAAATGCGACGCGGCTCGAATCATGTTGCGCACACGCGTCTGTGGCGCTGTCTTGAACCTGCTGCTATTGAATGAGAAAAAAACAGAATTGGAATCACTGCGAATTTCACATCAACTCAGCTCAGAATCATACAAGGTAGAATTCAGAGAAAAAAACATCAGCTTACTTTCCACGCCTTGTTCAACTATGGCCGTTGTCGTTGTGGATGCACCTCACTTTTCGATGGCCACAAGAGCGTGGCGTGCACCCCAAGTCCATCGTATTCCAGCTTGTCACCCTCAGCCAAAGCGGCCATACACACCTTATCTAGCTCGAGCCAACTCAAAGATCGTCGTCTTGCTACTTGGTCCAAACTGTGACCACAAAGCAACCACAACATGCTGAAGCAAAAACTTCTGTCACTTGCACGACGCCACGTGGCGTCCATGTACCGCCACTGACTTTGTGTATCTTATCCAAACCAACCATGCCCACAACGTCCGTGCATGCCCACAACGACACGAAGCTGCAGAGTGCCATAGCCACTCATTCAGACACACAACCCACAAACCACAAACTACAAACCAACGACGACCACTTCCAAGCAACTGACCAATGTAGGAAGCAAGGGAGAAAAAGCAAACAGCAAGCAACTCTAGAATACGCGTCGACGACGAACGACAATGGACGAACGACAAAGGACGAACGACAATGGACGAACGACAAAGGACGACCGACGAACGACGAACGAACGAAAGAAGAACGACCAACGACCAACGACCAACGACCAACGACCAACGACCAACGACCCACGACGGACGAACGACCAACGAACGAACGAACGACGAACGAACGAACGAACGAACGACGATGTGACCCAAACTTGCGGTCATCGCAGAATCACAATGACTCTGACCGACAGTGAGTGACAGTGACAACAGCGACAACAGCGACCACGTGACCGTCTTGCTGCTGCTTGATGACAGTTTTCGGCTGTGAGTGAGTGAGTGGGTGGGTGAGTGAGTGAGTGCGTCACTGCTCCGACTCTTCCTACTGGAGTTATGTTCCACTTTTGGTATGTATGTCGGGAGTGAGGTGAATGTAGTATGTGCCATATTTGGGAGTTATGGTGAGTGGAAGGCACTTATGTTCCTAAAATGGGATATAATCGTAGTATATTCCTAAAATGGGATGTAATGTGATTGAGCAGACACTTGCGCGGCATCCTGGCATCAACATGGAGAGCTGGGGTGTGATCGAACAGAGGACATTGGTGCGTGCCGACAAGAGAAAGGAAGACGCTGTCGACGAGGTGTGAGGTAGGTGTGCCACCCTGTGGTATGTGCCACAAATGGAGACACGAAACATAAGACTTGGGAAACGGGACATACATGGAGAAGATCCGAAAATCCTTGAAAAAGTACGTTCATCTGCCAAGCTGACTTTGACCCTCGTCGACAATACATGCCGAACGAAGACCTACACCCTTCAAGTCGCCCGCGAGTATGTTCGAGAAGTGAGCCGATAAATCCCGCAACATCCTCATGGATTGTCTCTACAAAACGCACGAATGGTATACTGAAATCGCTAACTCTAATTTGAGACATTGTCATGAGTCTCCAAAGTGTCGGCCGTCTAATCTAACAAATTCCAATGGTGGTGGGAGATAGAGAACGTGATGCAGTGCGTTCGCTTGCTTGATCCATGTTCTGCTTGGCATTATATCACGGCACATTCACGGATTCATGGCTCCACACCTTCGCGGCTCCAGTCGTCCATGCTCTCAAGGCAGCAGTCGCACCCAGCAGACTTGCCCTGGCTGTACTTTTGCAGATGGTTGTCAGGGAAGCTCCATCCCTGCTTCAGGTTCACGTGCGCTTTGCGCAGATTTTGGGGCGGGCAGAGGCGGCGGTGCACGCCGCGGCGGCAATGGAATCGATCCCTGTGGTTTGCGTGCATACTCCGCTTGAAATTTGTCAAATATAAACTTGGGTACCTCCTTTGGTCTTGGTATGTGAGGCGGAGGGCGTGGTGCGGAGCGTTTTGCTGCTGCGGGCCGTGCACGAACTTCAATGGGACTCGTTGGAATTCCTAGAGGCTCCTTGTGCTCAGGATCTGCCTCCTGCGCACGTGGAAGTGGAGGGGCTCGCTTGCGTCGCTCCACTTTCGCAAATGTTGGAAAGGCCCGTGGCGGTGCTGTGGAGGTCATTTCCTTCTTCACCAGTCCCGGCGTAGTAATAGCACCAGAATCACTCGATTGAGAAGAACTGGGCAGCGTGAGAGTCGGGATAAGATTGATTTCTCTTCCAGGATCTGCCGTTGTGGACGGAGTATCAGAAACTGTGGAAGCTGAGCTCGCAGCCGGCTTTGTCCGAAACTTATAATCCTTCTTCGTAAAACAAACCCGGCACGCGGACTCAACCGCGGCGTTTTGTCGTTTGCACACGACACAAGTCCACGCCTCGGAGTCTTGCTCCGCAGCCAATCGCTTCGTCACACGTGCAACACTAGATGGAACATGCCTCTCCTTTGGTGGCTCTGGTATGAAGCCATTTTGCAACTGGAAAGATGAACCCTCTAATTGAGGTTGCTGCGTTTTCAAAATCCAAGTCATGAAGTGCCGAAAGTTGTCTCCATCGCTGCTTGTCACGGCCTTCCCGTCGTTTTGAAGTTTGGCAACCTCATCGTTGTCTCTCCACCGAACGACCCCCAAATCCATTGACGAGTGGCAATCGTCTCCTATCATTACTGCTGCGGCGGTTCAAAGACATGCAATCCCGCTTTCAGAGAGTGTGCATCGTCGCGTTGTCGCGCTCACATCGTACATCTAGTCCGAGGCCACGGACAGAGCCAAACTAGAGAGTGTTGCTCCCCGTCGATGGCGTCATGTGTGGCAGTCGGGACCGTCATCCCCGTCACGCTCACAAAAAATTCGACATTCTTCTCGCCATTAACAAACTTCCGCGCCACAACCAAGAAAAGATTTCTTCCTCGCAGCGTCAATCCATCGAACTTGCTGATGACCGCTGACCCCCTCCAAAACTCCAAAAACAATTTGCCAGACGGGACACTCGACATTCACACATCCACACACAACACAACACAACACAACAAGCAGCCCGTCGTAAATCAACAGCTTTAGAATAAGTGATGGCGTTGGTTCAGCGACGCCTCAACACACAAGCGTGGCCTCGTCCTCGTCCTCGTCCTCGTCCTCGTCCT
>ENA-OWNT01005005-OWNT01005005.1-seawater-metagenome-genome-assembly--contig:-NODE-5005-length-11200-cov-5.927627_pt1 | contig 11200 bp, 7 predicted proteins | sample MGYA00238136_ERZ651165 | MGnify/ENA primary metagenome ERZ651165 (study PRJEB26861, sample SAMN08777766) | seawater metagenome | isolation source: coastal seawater | place: USA: Florida | collected... | reverse complement strand
CCATATCAAAGCATTACTTTGATACAACTAGTTTAGTACAGCGTATCCGGATCGCTAGCGAGCCCAGTTGCTTTCATACTTACGAATTAAAAAGCCATCGCAAATACGATGGCTTTTCATTTATTTATGATTCGTTACTTCTTTAAAATAAGTTCTTATCTCGTACTAATTCGCAAGGAAGACCATTCTTTATTCTGTTGCTTACCCACTTTCCAAGGCCAATGACTGCGCCTTGATAGGTGACAAGTACTTCGCCTTTACCTGTTTTCATTCCCTCAGGAATCGTTTGTGGGCGAACATCACGCCCCATGTACCATTCGCGCGCTTCTTCAATGGTTAGCTCGATGGCGTTTGCCTCAGAGCCCGTCGCTAATGCCGTTGCCACCTGATGCTGCCAACGGTAGCCATTTTTATGGGCTTCCGCGATCTTTATACCCATCCGGGAGAAGCGTAATTCGCCGATCATTGGCTCTAAAGCATTAGGGAACAACCAGACATCTTTATCGCGAAGCCATACAGAACTGTCATTCGGAAGTTCAATACCTAACGCACTTTGCAGCTGTTGGGCAATTTCAACCGATTCTTTTTTCGATGCTTTGGTAAACGGGAACTTGCCCATGCGCTTTTTGACCTTTGGTGGTTCAACAGCTGCCAGTTTACGAATTCTTGCGACAAAGAATCCTTCGCAGTCGTAGACCTGTGGAAAGATATGCAAAAAACCTTCTTCAGTTAGAGCAGCATTTGCGTTTTCAAACAAGGTCTCAAGGCTTTCAAACTCAACGGCATCACCAAAGGTTTCTTTCAAGTGATGACAAACTTGTTGGTTTTCTTCGGTACTGAGTGTGCACGTTGAGTAAACCATCACACCACCGGGCTTTAGTGCATGGAAGGCGCTTTCAATAAGATCTTTCTGTGTGTCAGCGATGTCGAGCACGGAAGCTTGCGTCCAGTTTTTCATTGCATCTTCGTCTTTGCGAACGGTGCCTTCGCCGGAGCAGGGCGCGTCGAGCAGCACGCGGTCGAAGGCGCCGTCCACGAAGGGCAGGCGGTGGGGGTCGGCCATGAAGAGGGACAGGCGGCCATACCAGCCGGGCTCGTCTTCGAGGCGCTGGCGGGCCCGACGGAGCGCGCCGATGCTGAGGTCGGTGCCCCACAGCTCGATGACCGTGCCTTCCGGTGAATTGTCCTGGATGGGCTCGAAGTTGGCCGCGGTGCCCACCCCCACCTCGAGAATGCGCGCCTCGGCACTGCCCGCGAGCTCACCCAGCGAGAGCGCCTGAACCACCGACTCCCTCAGGTCGGCCATTCGCCCACCGCCAGCGGCCAGCGTGGTGGCGGCCTGCAGTGGCTCGATCCAGGCGGGAATGGCGTCGAGCTGGTCGGCCACGGCGGCATCCGAGCCGGTGCGCCAGAGGTCGCGGTACAGGCGCGCCACCCCCTGGTCGACCGTCCAGGCCTCGCCAGTGCGCGGACACACCAGCACGCCGTCCATCACCTGCATCTCCAGGTTGCTGCCCTGGAACTCGAGCGGGGCCCCGGAGTCCGGACACCGCAGCAGGCCCACGTCGTGCACGTTCATCGTCGCTCCCACATCCGCACGGAGAGGGACCCGGCGGGAGGAGCGCCTATCCCGCTCAGAGCTCCACGACGTCACCGCAGATGTCGCCGCCCGAGGAGTCGGTGAACGTCATGTTGCTGATGGTGAGGCTGCCGTGGTCTCGGTGGAGGTAGACACCGCAGCCCTCGGTGTAGCGGATGTTGCCGTGGTCGGCGGTCACATCTCCCCACAGCACGTCGAGGGCGCCGTCGTTTCCGGTGCCGCCTGCGTACTCGATGACGAAGTGCTCCAGCGTGCTTGTGCCGTAGGCGTTCTGGGCGAATTCGAGCCCGGACCAGGAGCCGGGAATGGCCGAGGTGTAGGGCAGGAATTGGACAGGACTGCCCGGCTCGCCGCGCACATGGACGGTGCCGGCACCGCCGCGACCCACCGCGAAGACCTTCCCCGAGTCGAAGCGAATGGTGACGCCGGGGTCGAGGGTGAGCTCGGCGGGCACGTCGGCCGAGCCCTCCACCCGCACGCCTGTCTCCGCGTAGTAGGGCACGCCCAGGTCGCGCCAGCGGGCCACGCCGGTGACCACGGGAATGTCGGTGGCCGGCACCGACAGGCGCACCCAGTCGGCCGAGTTGCCGATGAGGGTGAGGTCGATGTCGTAGAGCGCACCCACCGCGTCGGGCTCGATCAACAGCGGCTCCTCACAGCCGGTGACCGTGATGTGGTCGCTGCCATCGGCGAGCGTGCCTCCCTTGCGAAAGCCCAGCCCTGCCTGCAAACCATCGGCGATGTCGACGTTCTCGAGCTTCACCTCGGCGGCGTAGGCGTAGACCGACGCCTTGGGAATCGCCCCGCCGGCGTACTCCACACGGGTGTTGGTGAGCGTGAACTCGCCGGGCAGCGTGCCGAGGGCGGTCTCGATGCCGCCCCAGGAGCCGGGCACCTTGGCGCCCATGGCTGTGAACAGCACAGGCTCGGACTCGGTGCCGCGAGCGTGAAGACCGGCCGCGCCACCGCCATAGGCGAGCTTGATGCCCTTGTTGGTCGCGAACTGCAGCTCGGTGCCGGGCCCGACCTCGATGATGGCGGGTGCAGCCGCGGTCCCGCCGACCTTGACCTGGTCGGTGAAGGCGTAGGGAACACCGAGGTTCTCCCACTCCACCGACTCGGTGACGTCCTCGCGGCGTACCTCGATGTAGTCGACGGTGTTGCCGGTGTAGTCGGAGCCGCCCGCGGGCAGGGTGTGCAGGGCCTCGATGATGGTGCACACCGGCACGCCGTTTCCAGTGATGGTGAGGTTGTTGGACGAAGGGTCGAGGCTGCCTCCGCTGGCGAGGTCGAGGCCGCACACACCGCTGCCTTCGATGGTGACGTGCTCCAGCAGTCCCACCGGACCATTGAAGGTGAGGCCGGCCCGCAAGGTGTTTCCGCCCTTCGAGATGCGGGTGTGGCGAATGTGCACCCCATTGCCGTTCTTGCCGATGAACACGCCCTTCCAGAAAGCGTCGGCGTCAGCGTCCTCCTCGGTGCGCAGCTGCACGGGCTCCTCGGCGGTGCCTTGGATGAGCAGGCTCGCCTCGTCGTTCTCGGTGCCCACCTCGAGCCCGGCGTTGGGGTCGAAGATGACCACAGTGCCCGCTTCGATGGTGAGGGTGCCGCGGCGCACCGTGACCTCGCAGCCCACCTTGTGGATGGCGTTGTTGCGCCAGGTCTCGTCGGTGTCGATTGTGCCGCAGTGGTCCACCACGCCGATCTCGCCGTCGCCCCCGACTCCCCCCCCATCGTCGCCGATGATGATGTCGCCGGAGTCGATGGTGGAGGTGGTGCTGTCCTTGCCCTTCTTGTTGGTGAGGCCACAACCCACACCCACCACGAGGGCCAGAGATGCGCCACACAGAGGGGCGGCAGTCCTGCGAACGTTCATTCCCTTACTCCACATGCCGGGGTGCAACCGACGACCTGAGCATGACACGGCGCACCCTCACCGTCACATGGTGCATCGGACACAGGCACCGCCGGGTCAACGCAAGCTTGGCCAGTCCCTGCAAGCCATTCCGCGGGTGCAGCGAAGACGGGATAGTGCGCAGCCCTCTCTTGGAGTGTCCATGTCTTCCAGCAGCCCGCTCATCCAGCCCCCCCGCTTCGTCCAGAGCGAGGTCGACCTCGATGCTTCCGCGGTCCACACCTTTGCGGCGGCCATGCGCGAGGTGGCAGCTTGCGACGGCGACCACCCCCGGGAGCTGGAGCTCATCGACGCGTTCGAAGCCCAGGTGCCCGGCCCGTCTGGCCAGGTGGATCTGGCCACCCTCACCACGGCCGCCCACAAAGCCGCCTTCCTGAAGAGTCTCGTGCTCGTCGCGTTCGCAGATGGCCAGGTGACCGATGCGGAGCGGGCCATCATCACCCGCTACGCCGACGCACTGGGCATCGACGCCGACACGCGCACCAAGGCTTGGACCGAGGTGGCCAGCGCACTGCTCTCGGTGTTCAGCGGCGTGCGCACCTACCGCTCGCAGGTGGTGGCACTCGGCGAGAGCATGGGCCTCGACAAGTCCACCATCGACAGCATCCTCGGCTGAGCTCAGACGCCGGCACCGATGGCCAGCAGAAAGCCCACCCCGTAGCCGGTGCCCCGGTTGTCGCTGTCCCAGGCGGTGCCGGCGATGTCGACGTGCAGGAAGGGCGGCGCATCCTCGGGCAGGTGGTTGGCGATGAACTGCCCGGCGCACGAGCACTGGGCGTTGGCGCGGTCCTTCACGGAGTTCCGCATGTCGGCCAGCGGGCTGCGGAATTCCTTGCGGAACAGCTCCGGCGCGTAGATGAGCGGGTGACAGGGCTCGCCCACGGCGCGGGCCCGGCTGATGGCATGGGCCTCCAGCTCGCCTTCGGTGGACATGATGGCAGCGTGGACCTTGCCGGTGGCGACCAGTGCCGCACCGGTGAGGGTGGCGAGGTCGATGAGGACGTCGGGGCGGTGCTCGGCGCAGATCCAGGACACCCCGTCCGCCAACACGAGGCGGCCCTCGGCGTCGGTGTTGTTGACCTCGACCGTCTTGCCGGAGTGCATGTGCAGCACGTCGTCGGGACGCGTGGCCCGCGAGCCGATGGCGTTTTCGGCCAGACACAGCACGGCGGTGATGGCGTAGTCGACATCGGCCTTGACCGCGGCGGAGAATGCGCCCATGACAGCGGCTGCACCGCCCATGTCGCACTTCATGCCGGGCATGTGGGCCTTGCCCTTGAGGCTGAGACCGCCCGTGTCGTAGACGATGCCCTTGCCCACCCAGCCCACATGACGGGTGGCCCCTTCGGGACGATGGTAGAGCGCGACCAGGGCCGGCCCGTGCTCCGCGGCACCGCCGACGCCGAGCAGTCCGCCGAAGCCGCCCTCCAGCAGGGCATCTCCCTGGATCACGGTGGACTCCACGCCAAGCTCGCTCGCCAGGGCCTGGGCCTCCGCCACGAAGGCGTCGGTGTGCAGGCGGTTGGGGGGCAGGTCGACCAGGCGGGCAGCGAGGCGGACGCCCTCCATGGCGGCGACGAGTCCGTCATCGACCACGAAGCCGCCCGGGGCCCTCGCCGTGACGACCACCTCGCGGGTCTCCGCATCCACAGAAGCCATCTGCACCAGCGGGAACGCGCGGGAGGTGGCGAGGGCCGCCGCACGAGCATGGTCGGGAGAGTCGACCATCAGCACCACCACAGAGTCACCACTGGCCTTCTTGGCGAGGCTCGGGATGGCCCATGCCCGGCTCGGGCTGTTGTGCCGAGAGCAGGCCTCGGGCAGCACGCCCAGCACCACCTTGTTGGACCCCACCCAGGACTCCGCCGAGGCCCCTCCATCGCCGGGCTTGGTGGCGTCGACCATGGCGTTACGGGTGGCTTCGGACAGGCCGGTCCAAGCCAGCACCTCATCGGTGCGCAGCCGCTCCGCCCGGCCGACCACCACGACGGTGCGCTCGTCGAGGATGGGGTCGCCAGGGGACAGGTCGCGATAGGACACCTGGGTGTGGGTCGGCATGGTCGGAGCTCCGGAAGTGAGGACGAGGCGTGGCATCAAGCTCACGAGGACCTGGGGACTGCGATGCGTCGGCGAGTCGTCCCGCAGGAGGGGAGACCGTGGGGTTGTGCCGGGTGCGCTTCGAGCCCTCGGGCAGGCAGACGGACGTACCCCGCGGACGGCGCCTCTACGACCTCGCACGCAGCCTCGACCTGCCTCTGGCCGCGTCCTGCGACGGCCACGGCATCTGCGGACGCTGCGGGATGCGCGTGCTGGAAGGCCTTCCCGACGCACTGAGTCCCGAGCGCCCCAAGGAGGCCGCGCGCAAACGCGACAACCGAGTCGACACCGACCTGCGCCTCGCCTGCCTCACAGTGGTGCGCGGCGACGTGGTGGTGACCACCGACTACTGGTGACTCGGCCCCCTCCGCTCAGAGGTTGCGCAGCCCGCCGTCGCAGAAGATGACCGCACCCTTGGCGAGCGGCTGCGAGTGCGTGGGCAGCTGGTCGAGGCGGATGTCGGAGACATAGTCGGGGGCGGCGTTTCCACTCAGGATGCAGTCGACCGCGCGGCTGCCCGAGGGCCATAGCTCCCGGCGCACTTCATCGCGACACCGACGCTCGGCGGCGATTCCTCGGCCCCTGCATTCGCCCGCAGCAGCCTCTTCGAGCAGCCCGTTCCAGGCGGCGATGGCCCGGTTGCGCTCGAGCTGACTGCCGACCGGCTTGAGGTCGGTGTGGTCGCCGGTGCCGTCGATGGGCTCCAGCTCCAGCATCGGAAGGTGCCCGGGCGACGCCTGCCCAGCCACTGCCATCATCGGCCCGAAGCCGCCCTCTTCACCCGGCAGGGGCGCGTCGGTGACGGCATCGGAGGCTGCCATCGCCACCACGGCGGAGGGGTCGGCGAGCGGCGCCTCGAGGGCATCGCGGACCGCATCCGGCGGCAGAGCGCCGATGGGGTCGAGGGACACGAAGGTGGCGGCGGGACCGGGCGACCAGGCGTCTTCGATCACGGGCGGCAGGTCGCGGCCACTGGCGAGGGCATCGCGCTCGGCCTCGAGGCGGGCGAAGCGTTCCTCGGTGTAGGCGAGCTGCCAGCGCACGATCTCGGCCTCCATCGAGGCATCGTCGAGCTCCGTGGCCAGCTCGTGGCTGAGGCGCTGCATCCGGTCGCGCTCCAGCTGCACCAGCTCCAGCTTCGACTCCAGCGCCGCCATGCGGGCCTCGGTCTCGGCCGCGCGGTCGTCGACCACGGCCATGACCAGCACGGCCACGCCGAGCATGCCCACACCCTGCACGAGCACGCGGCCGGCAAAGCCTTCGGTCCACGGGGCGGGGGGGGCGGCGGGGGGCTCCGCGGCCGGCGGCTGCCTGTGCATGGGATCACCGCCGTCGTACATCGCTACCCCGGGCCAGTCCTGGACGAGGTCCACAGCGTACCGGACCACACCTGTGGAGGCCACCCCCACCTTCCCCTCGAAATCGTCGCAGTGTTCGATGGTCCCCCGGAAAAGGCCCAGGCGACAGCGCACCAGACCGGGCTAAGCTCCCGCCATGTCCGCCATCTCCTCCGACATTCCGCTGAAGCGTCACTCCGGCACCGCTCAAGAAGCGCCTGCGGAGGGCCTCATCAAGGTGCGGCCCGACAACCAGCCGAAAAGCGAGCTGCGCGACCCCCGCAAGAATGTCGAGATCAACATCGGCAAGGCCTGCAACAACCGCTGCGTGTTCTGCATCGACGGCCTGCCCAAGCGCGAAGACCGCTCCTACATGCCGTGGCCCCAGATGCGTGCGGAGCTCGAGAAGTGGCGCGCCGAGGGCTACGCGTCGGTCGGCTTTCTCGGCGGCGAGCCCACCACCTACCCCCGGATCTGCGACAGCGTGGCCTACGCCCGGGAGCTCGGCTTCACCCGCATCGCCATCGCCACCAACGCCACGAAGCTTCGCCTGGAGCACTTCGCCGACCGCATCCTCGACGCCGGGCTCACCCGCGTCACCGTGTCGATGCACGGCCACACCGCCGAGCTCGAAGACCGCCTCACCCGCGTGCCCGGCAACTTCGAGAAGAAGTGCGCGGCCATTCGCTACCTCGTCAAGCGCAAGAAGCGCGACGGCGTGCTGAAGGACGGCCTGTCCGTCAACATCGTGCTCAACGGCTGGAACTACCGGCACCTGCCCCGGATGATGCGCTTCTTCTACGAGACCCTCGAGGTCGACGACCTTCGGGTGAACTTCATCCGTCCCGAGGGCTACGCCGACGGCGATGCCGACCTCACGCCGCAGTACCACAAGGTCGTCCCCTGGGTCATCAAGGGCATCGTCCTCGCAGAGACCCACTTCAAGCGCGTGTTCACCTTCGGCGGCATCCCCATGTGTGTGCTGCCCCCCGCCCTGCGCCGCGATGAACGCCTGTTGTCCCGCTACATGGGCGAGTACCGCGACCTGTCCACCGCGTGCTCGGTGCGCTCGGACGGCGGCGACGTGATTCCGCCAGGCATGAAGGCCAACCCCGAGTCGTGGGTGGACGGGCCCAAGAGCTCGGCTGTCTTCTTCACCAAGGAGGATGGTCGCGCGCGCTTCAACTGGCAGGACAGAAAGAAGCTCGACCTCAAGGGTCAGCCCGTCGCGTGCCGCACCTGCGAGCTCAACCACACCTGCGAGGGCGTGTGGAAGGGCTACCTCGACATCTGGGGCGACCGGCGCTTCAAGTCGGTCAAGATCGCCGACACCGCGCTGGGCAAGAAGCTCAAGCAGTAGCCCAGCGCCGGACGGCTCTCATGCGCCCAGGCTGAAGGCCGCGCCGCCGTCGACGAGGCCAGCGATCTGGTCCGGCGTCCAGCCGAGGCGGGCCAGGCTCTTGGCGCCGGCCGACATCATCCCGCGGCCCTCCTGGGCGGCCCCCGACGCAATGAGCAGTCCGCCGTAGAGCACCTGCCAGCGCGCCAGGGCCACCTGCTCGCCAAGGCGCTGGTGGATGGCGAGAGCGGCGCGCGCATCCCGAAGGGCGGGCCCGAGCTGTCCCAGCGCGGCCTCGGCAGTGGTGATGCCTTCGAGGGCCTGGGCCACACCCGCGCGCCAGCCGACCTCCTCGGCGACGACCCGGGCAGCCTCGTAGCAGACCACCGCCCGGGAGGGTTCTCTTCGGGCCCCGTGGGCCGCCCCCGCCGACAGCAGGTGGTGGGCCTCGCTGCGCTTGTCGCCGATGCTTCGGTCTCTCTGAAGTGCAGAGGACAGTAGCTCCAGAGCGTCCTGGCGTGCGCCACTCGACGCGAGCAGCCGGGCCAGATCGCCGATGGCCGCACCTTCTTCCACGCGGTCGCCGCGCTGGCGGGCCTCCTCCACCCGCCGCCGCCCGTAGGCCAGCCCCTGCTCCGGCGCGTCGGTGACGAAGCAGGCCTCGGCCAGGGCCTCGAGCAGTCCGCCGAGCGTCTCGGGACCATCGCCGGCGCCCTTGTCGTCCCACGAGGCCAGAGCCCGCTCCAGCCAATGCACCGCACCCGCGGGATCGCCAGTGGCAAGGGACAGCTTGCCCAGCCGCAGCTCGGCCCGGGCCACGCCATCGGGGTCCCTGGCGGCGTCCGCGAGCGCGGCCTGCATCCGGAAGCGCTCCGCGGCCACATCGATCTGCCCTGCCCGCTGGGCCAGCTCACCGAGGCGACCCGTGGCATGGGCCGCACGGGCATGCTCTCCCCCATCGCGGAACAGGGCCACCGCCCGCCACAACACCTGCACGGCCGTGCGCTCCTCACCGGCCGTGTCGAGCAGCTCACCGAGGGCCAGGCAGGCCTCGGCCTCCCGCCGGCGGTCTCGGGCACGCTCGGCCAGCCCGACCGCCTCCTCGAGCAACGCCCGGGCAGGAACCAGACCGCCGCGTTCGTGGTGAAGGCGCGCAAGCTGCAAGGAGGCGTCGACCTGGCCAGCGATGTCGCGGGCCTGACGCGACTCCTTGATGATGGCGGACAGCAAGCGCCCGGCATCCCGGCGTCGGTTCTGGCGAAGCAGCTCCGCCACCAGCCATCGGCGCGCCGAGCTGTGCCAGGGATGCCCCCGAAGATCGCGAGACCGCCCTACCAGCGCCTGCACTCCGCGACGGGGCAACAACCACGACACGAGGGAGAAGGGCACCCGCTCGGCGTCGGGCAGGCTGGCCGGGTCGCGTCCGAGCAGGGCGACGGTGACCCGACGGTCCACCCGAAGCTCCTCGGCGAGCGGTCCGATGCGCCCGGTCTGTCTCCAGTGCGAGCCGGTCTCCACCAGGCGTCGGCGAGTCCATGAACGGGCTCGGCGCAGCGACTCGCGCATGAGCTGGGGAATGTGGGCGGCGTGACGACGTCCCACCCGCAACACCACGGCCGGAATCCGCCACCGACCGTGCCCCACCCGCTCGATGAAGCCCACGTCAGACAGCGCGATGCGATGGGCCTCCCACCGACTGGCACCCAGCACCGTCGACAGCAGGTCGACCGGGATGGAGGCCGGCGCCGCCGGGAGCACACACATGCCGTAGAGGGTCTCCGCGAGGCCGGAGGGCGCACTGCGAATGCCCGCGTCCACGATGGCCTCGTCGAGCTCAGCCAGAGTGCCGGACCGCACCGCCGCCGTCACCGACGCCAGCAGCTGCCCGGGGGTCAACCAGGGCCGCTGTCCACCGATGAGGCGCCCAGACCGCACCACCAAGGAAGGACGCCCCCCCACCGCCTGCACCAACGACCGGCCCGCCCGAGTCGCAGCCGCAGGACCGGCCCACGCGACCAACAAGCGCTCCGCCGCCTTCGAGGACAGCCGCGACAGGGACAGGCGCTGTACAGGCAGGCCCGCAGGCACCGGGGTGTGGGTCGTCATCACCACTCGGTGAGGGTCTCCGAGGCCGGCCCAGAGCGCCTCGACATGCTTCATCTCGCCCACATCGTCGAGAACCACCAGCGCCCGGCGGCCCCGCAGCATCACCCGAAGCTGCGCGATGGCGTCGCCCACATGCTCCGCGCGAGCGAGCCGCCAGTGCCCCCGCTCGGCACCCCAATCCCGAAGGATGTCGAGGAGGTCGTCCTCGCGGCTCATCACCCCGACCAGCACGCCACCCGGGAAGGCCTCGTGGATGCGGGGGTCCTCGGCGAGAATGCCCGCCACTGCGCTGCACCCACTGCCGGCAGGCCCCTGGACCACCACCGCCCGGCTCCCCGACTCCGTCAGCCGCTTGCGCACTGCAGCGGCAAAGCGACGCAGGGCCGGGTCGAGTGCCGGCGCCGACAGGTCGGGGTCGAGGTGGGCGAGCAGATCGCCCTCGGGGACCTTCCAGCCAGCCAGGTCGAGGGCCTCCACCACTTCGAGACTCAGCCGCTCCATCCGCTTTCGGAAAGGGGCGGCCAGGCCCTCGGACCACACCGCTTGCAGCGCGCGTCCAGGGTCGCTCAACACGCGGGGGTGCCGTCGGGCCAGCTGGCTGCCCCCCGGCAGTGAGGCCACGACCATCTGCAGGCGGAAGGGCGTGAGGTGCCGGGCCAGCGCATCCCCCAAGACCGCCGAGGGGTCCACGCTCGTGGCGCGACCCCAGCCGAAGCTCCCTGGCGGCGGAAATGGCACGCGGACTCCTGCTTGCAGGTGTGTGACGGACCGTTTGGGGCACAGCTCCAGCTCAAGGTCGCTGGTGG
>ENA-OWNT01005004-OWNT01005004.1-seawater-metagenome-genome-assembly--contig:-NODE-5004-length-11201-cov-3.914959_pt1 | contig 11201 bp, 8 predicted proteins | sample MGYA00238136_ERZ651165 | MGnify/ENA primary metagenome ERZ651165 (study PRJEB26861, sample SAMN08777766) | seawater metagenome | isolation source: coastal seawater | place: USA: Florida | collected... | reverse complement strand
CTTGTCGTCCAAACCCTGTGCAGTCGGCAGGGCGAGGAGGAGCGAAAAGCGAAAAGCGAAAAGCGAAAAGCGTGAGCGTGAGCGCGAATGCGAATGCGACGACGGCGGTGCAGTTGTGCGTGCATGTGGAGCGACGAACCGTTTCGCTCTCTTTCACCCGCCTCGGCTCGGACAGGCGCGAGAAAGTCTCCTCTTGCGTGGCCGGGTCGATCTTGTCGCGCGGGCGAAGCAGCGTCGGAGAAAAGGTGCAGTCTTTCATCTCGTCCTTGCCCTTCTCGTTCATCAGGCTCCGGCGGCGATCTTGGTACCTTTTTGCCTGTTCGAACAGGCGGTTGGACGCCTTGTTGCCACGGGTGGCCTTTGACTTGTTGACTTTCGTTTTCGTCTTGGGGGCGAACGAGCATTTCGCCAGCTCGTCTCTCTCCTTCTGGAGCCTCAGCTTCTCGTTCTTTTCCTTCAGTTTGCGGGGGTTGTAGAGGCGGGACGACGGTCGGCCCACTTTGCGCTTGGAGCTGGAGGCGGCAGCGGCCTCCTGTGCTACGGAACTACCGCCGGCCGCCGGCGCGCTGGCGCGGCGGGGGGACGACTTTCTTTCTAGCACGCGCTGCAGGCGGAACTTCTCCTCTTTGTTGGCCTCCAACTCGGCCTTGAGAGCTGCGACGGTGGCTTGCAGTTCCTAAGCGCGTGGACACACGAGAAAGGCGATGGCAGTGCAAAAGGTGAGCCAGAGCCAGAGGTATAGAGAGGTATAGAGCGAGAGAGAGACGGAGACACAGACAGACACGTTGTCGAGGCACGGAGCTGCAAAAGCATGACCGAAACGACACGCAGCAGAACAAAACAACAATACAAGAACGCAACCAACTAACCCGGATGGCTGCGTCCTTGTCAACGGGCTCGGCAGCTGCTGGGAGAGCGGGAGCGGAAGTCTCGGCTTCCGGGGCCGGGAGGGCCGCAGCGTCAGTTTCTGCCATGGCGTCTGCGGGTTTGCAGGTCGAGGTGCTGTTTTGATTTCAACAACGGCAGTTCGCTGCGCAGAGAATTGCGGGGCGAGCGAGCGGGCAACTATGGAGCACACACGTCCATGCACGGCTTGCACACGGACGGCACGCAAGGTCCAGAGCTTTGCGAGCGATCAGGTCCGCAGAGGCGGGGGCAGCGCGGAAACAGCAGCAGCAGGAGCAGCGAGCACGGCGACAGCAACAAACAGAAACAAAAAGGGGACAAAGAACAAAGGGAGCAGGACACGGGAGAAACAAAAAGGTCAGAGCTAAGGAGCCGAGAGAGCACCAAGCCAAGACACTGAAACTACCTGTGAGGGTTGCGGCAGAGACGGGCGGGAGCAATGGTGGATGGGTGTGCCCCAGATAGGAAACTAGCAGGTGTTCGAAGGTGTTCAAGTGAAGCACGCAAACAGACACAAACCAAGAAACGAAGTGAACAACCGGACCACCGACCGCAGCAAGCACAAGAACGACGGAAGCGAGCGAACGAAGGAACGAAGCAAACGGCGGAAGTAAGCAAGCGAAGGAGCGAACGATGGAACGTAGCGAAGGAACCAAGCGAAGCGAACGACGTGAAGGAAGCGAGGGAAGCGAAGGAAGCGAAAGAATGGAAGGAGCGAACGAACAAAGCAACGAACGAACAAAGCGAACAAAGGGAGGAAGGAACGAAGGAAAGGTACAAACGAACGAAGCGAACGAAGCGAACACAGCGAACAAAGCAACAAAGGAACGAACGATTGAACAAAGCGAACAAAGCGAACGAACGAACGAACGAAGGAACGAAAGCGAACAAACGAACAAACGAACAAACGAACGAACGAACGAATGAAGCGAACGAACGAACGAACGAACGAACGAACGAACGATCGAACTTCGGTCGAAGGAAGGAAGGAAGGATCACCGACTGACAGTGAGTGAGTGAGTGACCACACTGTGAGTGAGTGAGTGAGTGAGTGAGTGAGTGAGTGAGGTCAGCGGTCAACCCACCACCACCCATAATCTCATTATTCCCATATCCGGAAACACACCCATCCCCAAATCCCCCATCAACGTCCTTACTAAACCACCGAATACATATCCGCAAATAAGAATTCACTCAATAATAGTTATTTTGGATGAACGAATGAACGAACGAACGAACGAACGAACGAACGACGGAGTGAGTGACTGTGAGTGAGTGAGTGACTGTGAGTGAGCGTTCGTTCGTTCGTTCGTTCACTCACTCACTGTGTTTGTGAGGGCGCTGACTCACAGTGAGTGAACGAACGAACGGCGGTCAGCCAGCCAGCCAGCCAGCGGTCACTCACTCACAGTCACTCACTCACAGTCACTCATTCACACTCACTCACTCCGGTGGTCTGATGTGTCCTCATTCGACACTTTTACAATTACACCGCCTACAACTTCACCTAATCCACCGCATTCCTGAATATAGAAACATACGAAGCTGTGCATCGCACACAGTGCCATACAATCCACTACATTCCTGAATGAAGAAAGGTTATGCACGGAGCGAGCACAGCGCACGGCGTACATCAACACCGTACAACGTCGTTCCACAGTCCCTGGCAGTGAACTGAAAAGCATGTACGTATGTCGTACAATTACTGTACACAACGCCGTACATCGTGTGAGTCGTTGATGTAACCATAACCGGGAATACGCGTATTTGCCTCCACTCAGGGGCGTACAATCCACCGAAGTCCTGAATACGGAAAGGTTGAGAGTGAGCGTAGTGTGTGGGTGAGTGACGGTGAGCGGTCGCATGATGTATCTACAAACGACACTACGGCGATATCGTCGCCTATAGTGTCATACAATACGGTAGAATCCCGAAACAGGAAAGGAGCGAAACATCGTTTGTCGGAGGCAACGAGTGATGTACCTATATACGAGATTGCCATGTTTTCACTGCGGTGAGGTAGGGGTAAAACCGTGAAGTCCTAAATAAAGATACATGTGCAGTGGGGAACGGAGTGTTGGGAAATGGATAGTGTTGAGGGGTGTAATAGAGGGCAGAGAGCGTGTCTTCGTTCGTTCAAACGTTCGTTCGAACGTTCGTTCGTTCGTTCATTCGTTCGTTCGTTCGTTCGTTCGTTCGTTCGTTCGTTCGTTCGTTCGTTCGAACGTTCGTTCGTTCGTTCGTTCGTTCGTTCGTTCGCTTCGTTCGTTCGTTCGTTCGTTGGCTTCACTTTGTTCGTTGGCTTCACTTTGTTCGTTGGCTTCGCTTCGTTCGTTGGCTTCGTTGGCTTCGATCGATCGTTCGTTCGTTCGTTCGTTCATTCGTTCGTTCGTTCGTTCGCTTCGTTCGTTCGTTCGTTGGCTTCACTTTGTTCGTTGGCTTCGCTTCGTTCGTTGGCTTCGTTGGTTCGTTCGCTTCACTTTGTTCGTTCGTTCGCTTCGCTTTGTTCTTTCGTTCGTTCGTTGATCGTTTGCTGTTCGTCATGAGCGTTCGTGCGTTGTTTGGAAGCGTCTGCAATCGATCGTTGACTTTACGACTTTACTGTTGTTGGTCAGTGTTCGTCGTCGTTCACTGTTTGGGAGTCAGCGTTCGTTGTCCTTCCTTCCTTCCTTCGCCCGTTCGTTCGTTGCCGGTGATCGTTCGTCGTTGTTCGTAGTCGTTGTGCGTAGTCGTTCGGTCGTTGTTTGAACGTTTGGACTGCGAGTAGAGCAGTTCGTATTCCACTGTGCCGTCGTTCGCTCGTTCATTTCTCGCCAACGTTCGTTGTTTGGTCGTCGTATTCGGCCGTTGTATTCGGCCGTCGCTGTAGACTACTCGCTGCAGTCGCTCGTCGTTGTCGAGCTCGCTGCTTGTGAGGGCGGCATTGGCGTGGGTGGTACTCGTCGATTGGGTGCCACTCCTGTTTGTTTTCTTGTGTTGTTTTGGCCGTCTTTCTCTTTTGCTGCCTTTGTTTGCTCTCATTCGGAACTTAAGAAGGCGGAGGAGGCCCGAGTCGTGGAGGCCCAGCCAAAACGCCAGCCTGCCAGCCTGCCAGCCAGCTGTTCTCGCGGCGAATTTGTTGGCTTGCGTCGCCCCGCAGCTACTGCCATGGCACGCACGCCACGGACTGCAGCAGCGAAGACGCTCGTTGACTCCCGTGTGCGTTGCGTAGTCCTTCAGCCCCCACCAATGGGCAGCGACGTTCCACCGCGCTGAAGCACCTTCCACCTGGCGGAGCTTGCCACGATGCCGAAGGACACCGACACATACTACACGCTGGAGAACGACACGCCGAGGAGCATCGCAAACAAGTTCGGCATTGATGTCAAGGATTTTCTGGAGTGGAATGAGTCGACCTACGGCAAGCTCTATCACAGGTCCAAGTTCATGGCGAATACATTAGTGAAAGTGCGGCGGGCCTCGAGTTCGTCGTCGTCGTCGTCGGCGGCGGCGGCGGCCGCGCCGTCTTCGTCACCCTCGTCTTCGTCGTCGTCGCCGCCGCCGCCGCAGACATCGTCCATCTCGTCAGCAGCAACGCCATCAGCGTCATCAATTTCGACTACGACCGGCAGCAAGTCACGGGAACCGTCGTCGTCCAGGGGCAAGCCGCCACCCGGAACCTCTCACCACGCAAGAAAGTCGTCCCACTCGAACGGCCGGAACACCGAGGAAACTGTCAGCCCACGCCGCAGCGACGACAGCGACGACAACTCCGACGAGCATGTCTATGTCCCCGACAGTTGCGTTGTGTGCGGTCGAAATGACCGGTTCGACCAGATTGTGTTGTGCGACGGCATTCGCGCCAACGGCAAGAGCTGTGATATGGAGTGAGTCGACGTGCCAACACTCTGCTGCCCGCTCGCTGCACACGCCCTCGTCCCGCTAGCCCGGGCTACCCGCGCAGCGCCGCGCCGCGCCGCGCAACGCCCCGTGTCGTGTGCTGCGGTTGTCATGCACTCACGCACTCATTCATTCACAACTATCGTCTGCTGCACACCGCCAGGTACCATATTTTCTGTTTGCAGCCGCCGCTACAGGAAGTCCCGAGCGGCAAGTTTATAGGACCCTGCTGCGAAAAGCGTCGTCAAGGCCGCAAGGACGTGGCACGGAAACACTCGCACAGCTCCACGGACAGCAGACACAAAAAGAAGCGGTCGAAAAAGTCCAAGAAAAGCAAGAAAGCGTCGACTCCCAAAGCACGTTCCAAGTCGCAGGCCAGCTTTCCCACACTGCAAACGTACCTGTCCAAGACGGGGGAGACTTTCCGAGGAATTGCCAACCTGTTTTGCATCGATGTGGACGTGCTGCACCAAGTGAACGAGTACGTGTCGTAGTCGCTGACGATCGCGCGGGTCCTTTCTGCGGGGTGATGCAGCTGACCTTTACGTTATGTGTGCGTGCGCGCGCGTGTGTGTGCAAAGGCACGTCAGCCAGAGCAGCTTCGACAAGGCACTGCCAATACTCACGGAAATAGCCATCCCGACGCAGGCCACGAAGTGGACGTCACCGGACGACGCCGCGGTCGACACCGGGGTGAAAGAGTATTTGGAAGTCTCAGGCGCGGCCGATGCCGCCGCGCACACCACGGCGCGAGCAGCAACCCCGAGCAGGAAGCTTTCCAATCGCGCCGTGTACTATGCGGAGGACAATGAAACGTTGCTGTCTATCAGCGGCAAATTCGGGCTCGACCTCGCCGCACTGCTCGCGCTCAACACTCCTCTGTACGCCGGGCTCTCTCCGACAGCGCGGCTGTTCGAGGACACTCCGATCTACCTGAAAGTGAAGCCGCCTTCTGCGATGGACGCCGCTTCTGGCGACGCGTCCTCTTCGTCGCCGACGCGACGCACGCCGTCGGCGACCTCGGCAGCCTCCCGCACCCACGAGCGGGCATGGATCGGTACCGCCTTCTTGTTCGACACCGCCGACAACGACACTCCAGGATTCGTCGCCAACGAGTTCGGAGTGAACCACGAAATAGTGATCGCGCTCAACAAGCGGAGGTACCCCGGACTGCGCCGCAACGCCCAACTCATCGAGAACACCCGGCTGTGCGTTCCATGGGTCCCCGACTCCAAATTCGACCTGTCGTACTGTTTCGCTCATCTCCGGCCGGAGCTACAAGTCACGCCCCTTTCCCCGATCGCGCACGTGTGCATGTTTGTGACGGGGCGCTCGGACAGCGTCCGCAACGTCGCGCAAAAGCTAGAGGTCGACGTGGGCGAGATCGTGGCTCTGAACAGCAATGTGCACGCTGGGATCAGCAAGGAGGTTTGTCGTCCTGTTGCTGCCAACAGCTGGCTCTTGGCAACGACTGCTTCTGTGACGTTGCGCTTGTTGTCCTCCGTCCATAGGCCGTCTTGTTGCCAAAAACGGCATTGTTTGTTCCCGCCAAAAAAGTGTTCTGGCAACGCGTTCTGGTGGGCCTTATTTGCTATTTGTGTGCCGTGCGCTGCCGTGGACCCTGCTGCACATCAGCTCATTCGTGACAAACTCCATGCAATGCACCTCTGCGCAGGCTCGATGGACTCGACAACAACTCGCCGACATGTTCTCGGCTGCGAAATGAATAGCAATGATCGCGCCATTGCGACCACCAAAAGTTGCTGCTTGCTTGCTGACTTGACATAGAAGAGAGCAACACGTGTTTAAAATGCCTAATGCCCGCGAATAGAAATCCATGCAACAGTTTGCGTGCGTCGAAGCCATGCAATCTCAGCGGTTCGTGTTACCTGCCGGTTCGTGGGCGTGTTGCCCATCAGAATGGATTGGAATGAACTCGTGCATTGAATGGAAGAAGTTCAACTACATTGGCGCCAACTCTCCTACGACCCACAAACCGAACAAGTTGGGCCACAGAAGTACCCACGTGAGCCGACAAGTTGACAAAGCAAACACGAGCACGCAGCTGCTATCATTGTCAGGTTGCCAACAGAAAAGCAAGCCGATACCTTGTGGCAATCACCAACAGGTTTGCAAGGTAAATAGGACAGTGTACTTGCAATCACCGCAAGGGTATCACCGTCGGTAGGACAATGTAGTTGCATGTAGTTGCAATCACCGAAAAGGTTGACAATGTGAGCAGGACAATGTAGTTGCAATCACAGTGTAGTTGCAATCACAGTGTAGTTGCAATCACAGTGTATAGTCGCGATCTCTGTGTAGTTGCAATGACAGTGCAGTTGCAATCACAGCAAGGTTGGCAGCGCATCATAGTTGCAATTACAACAGTTGAGTTGCAATCGCCGAAATTTTGTACTACATACATACATACATACGTAAGTAGCACAGTGTCGCTTGCTACAATCACAGTGTCGTTGCAACCGTTTCACTGTCAATCATCAATCAAGCACAGTGCAGTTTGTTGCAACCACAGTGCGTCGCGGCAATTCACCGCAAGGTTCTCATAGTTAGTTATGCCATAGGTTGATTGATTTGATTGATGGATTGATTGATTGAGATTGATTGGTATCATTCATTCATAGTCCGTCGTCCGTCGTCCGTCGTCCGTCGTCCGTCGTCCGTCGTCCGTCGTCCGTCGTCCGTCGGTCGACGCTGACGTCGACAGCAACGGCGGCAAAGATCAGCAAACCGGTAGAAAAGTCACAATACCACAAAAATCAAAAAAGTGAAAAAAGTGAAAAAAGTGAAAAAAATGAAAAAGAAAAATCCGAATTCGTAAATTCGTTCGTTCGTTTGTTCGTTCGATTTCGTTCGATTTCGTTCGTTCGTTCGTTCGTTGGCCGAAGTTTCTTCGCGTTGTCGTTCGTTCGTTCGTTCGCTTCGTTCGTCGTTCGTTGTTCGCGGAGGCGTCGGAGATTCGGGTGGCTTGCTTGCGTGCATACGCGTGGGCTGGCTGTGCCGGACCGTAGGCTTGCGCGGACGCTGCGCGGTATGGAAAAACACGCGCGCGTCGCGTGCGTGCGCGTGGTGAGATAGATGCAGTGCGATTCGATGAGATTCGAGGAGGCTGTGAGGTGTTGAAATGTTGAGAGTGGTGAACTCCGGATGGGTTGAGGTCGCGAGCGGCGGGACGAGCAAGGTGGAGAGCGCAGTCCTTGTGTCTGATCAACGAGGATGAGGCTGTGCGACTGTGGTGGGGAACGGTTGAGATGTGGACACTTCGGGGTGGGGAGATGAGGCAAGATCCACGGATGCTGAGGAGCTTTGCTCGCGTCGACGCGAACCTTGCCCAAACGATGCGATGGCGGGGAACGAACGTTGGGTCGGTTTACGTGGGGTGGAGCTGGCGTGGAGACGGGAGACGTGCCGTGCGGCCTCATTACCAATGGCGTGTGGTCCGGGAACTTGCAAATGACGGCACCGGTTTGATTTCGCAGGGTGTTCAGTCACTTTATTTATTTTCATTTTCTCTGTTTGCCGCTGGCTCGATTGCGGACATCGACGTACGTCCGGCCCGATCCTGCCCACAGGCAGTTGCAATACGGTTCCTTTTAGGCTTTGATAACATGTCGCTCCTGCAACAGTGTCGTCTGCCCACCGCCCTGGCTGCGACCTGCCTCCTCCTCGTGTGCGCCGTTTCTTCTGCCGATGAGCAGGACCATGAGCCCGCCGCCGACATGACAGATGCAGAGATCGATGCCGCGCACGCACAGCTGCAGGCTATGTGGAACACGATCAAGATGGTCGTGGGGACCGTGCTCGCACTGATCCTTGGTTTCTACGGCTGGACATTCTGGACTTCCATCAAGTGCTACTTTGCTTCCAAGGCCACGAAGGAACTCGTGGCCGCGCAAGAGAAGAAGGCTGCCGCCGACAAGCAGCAGCAGGAACAAAAGGACAAGGCTGCTGCAGCGAAAGCGGAAGACGCCGCGCCGAAGGACACCAGCATCCCACCAATCGACCGCCAGCTGCGGCCCATTGGTCCGTACAAACTGAAGGGCGAGGTCGTGAAGGGTTTCGGCCGGGGATCGTCGGAGCTCGGGTGGCCCACTGCGAACTTGGACCCAGCGGCGTTCAAAGGAAAGATCGACGACAGTGAGGAAGGCGTGTACATTGCGTGGGCGCAGGTCGTCCGCGGCGGCGAGGGCAGCGGCGCGCCGCCGCCGCCGGTGTTCAAGTCGCTCGTGAGCGTCGGCTGGAACCCAGCGTACGACAACACAGAGAAGACCGTGGAGGCGTACGTGTGCGAGAAATTTTCAGAGAACTTCTACGGCGCAGAGTTGCGGCTCCTCATCGTCGGGTACCTCCGTCCTCAGGTCCGTGCGTGTGCCGCCGTTCTGTACCGCCGTCGCCTGCCAAGAGTCTCTTGTTGTTTCTGACTGGTCGGCCGTTGATTGCGTGCGTGTAGGTCAAATTTGCGAGCGCGGACTGGTTGTCGGAGCTCAAGGCAGCGATTCAAGGAGACGTCGACGTGGGCGCAGCAGCACTCGACCAGGAACCGTGGGCGTCGTTTGCGCGAGACCCGCTGTTCCTGAAGTGAACCGGTGCAGACGCAACTTAGAGAACTCGGACTCGACTGTGAATCTGGAGCTGAATCTGCCGGCAGTCCAACGGCCCAGCCCCATCGACGGAGTCACGCCGCGCTGACTGCGCTTTTTGATTGACGTGGTGTGTATAAAAGATAAGATGTAAAACAAAAAAAAAGAAGATGGACGATGCCATGCTGTCTATATTCTCTGCAAGGGCGTGTTTGCCGAAGACGTTCCCCTGCTGCGATTCAGGTTTGGCGTGTACACGCTGGGGACACGAGTGCGGGGCGGGCTATCCATGGGCTGAGGTAACATTGCCTACACAAATCATCCGCAACGCGGTCAGTATTCGGGCGATGGAGATTCCGATGGCGATGGGGCAGACACAACCGAAAAACGGCGACGCGGAGCCGCATTGACACACGCGCGACAGCAGACGAAAAAAAACAACAAAACGGGGTCTACGCACCCTTGGCCGTGGCGATGGCACGCCGTACGCCGCCGACGACGTCGGGCGCCGCGACCCACTGGCGAACCTCTGTGCGGCCATTGAAGACACACTGAGCTGGCGGAACGACCGCTGGCCGCCGTCGACGGAGCCGCGCTGTGGGGATCCCCCGGCGTAGTAGGGGCTCCGCATTGGGCTGCCCATGGACGCGCCGCCGACGGCGGGGCTCCCGACGATGACGGTGCGCATGGGGCTGCCGACAGCACTGGTCGGGCGCTGGGACGGGGACGAGTTGTAGGGCGAGCTGTTGCCGTGGTCAAAGTCGGGCCCGCCAGCGTCGCCGCCCGAGGTGCTGACGCCGCTCATCGCGGTGAGCTCTACGTCCTTGATGCTCTGCGGGCCGCCGCCCTGGTAGCAGCACCGCGAGGTGGCGTACTTGGTGCTCTTGGGGCTGGCGATGAGGATGAGCGGCACCATGCAGACCATCGTGCACTGGGCGACGATCCAGATGATGACAGCGTAGTCGTGCTCGCGGCAGTCCTCGCAGGTGCCGTTGATGCGGGACAGGTGGTCGTTCGGCAGGAAGCCGATGCCGTTGCCCCAGAGCGACGCGATGATGAAGATCTCGAGCGTTCGCACGAGATAGTAGGGCAGGGGCGTGATGGCGCCCATGTACGGGTTGGAGCCGTCCGAGGCGCGGTCCGTGAGCTTGTCGCGGAGCTCGCGGGGCAGCATGCCCACGGCGGCGATGCCCCACGCGAGGGCGGAGCCGCACTGCTGGTCGCACCGCGCGACGCCCGTGTTGTCGGCGGAGGAGTTGAACTTCTTGCTCCGCACGGCCTTCTTGGCGTCGCGCAGGCTCTTGATGGTGACCTTCTTCTTCTCGCTCTGCATCTCGCGCTGCGACTTTGACTCCGTGGTGGCGCCGATGGCGGTCCAGAGCACGACCTCGAGGAGGATGAGGCCGAGGGCGTACCACTTGTACGCGCAGGCCACCATGGCGACGAAGAAGAGGCGCGTGGTGTACTCGCCGATGCGGTACACGAGGGTGCCGAGCTGGTACTCCCAGAAGACGTTGTCCGGGGTGGTGTAGTTGTTGCCGCGGCCGATCTCCCCGACGAACATGCACGCGCAGTTGAGCGCGGCGACGACGGTCATGGTGACGAAGACGGGGGCCTCGGTGCCCAGCACGAAGGCGTTGTAGGAGAGGCCGTAGGAGGCGAAGGCGAAGGCGAGCGGCATCTGGAAGTAGTAGAAGTTGAGGCGCACGACGTACTGGAGGTCGTGGAGCTTGCTCTTGATGTCGGCCTGGCCCTTCTCGGTCTCGTGGTTGGCGTGGCGCAGCGTGTCGGTGAGGCTCCAGACGGCGTTCAGCGACG
>ENA-OWNT01005001-OWNT01005001.1-seawater-metagenome-genome-assembly--contig:-NODE-5001-length-11210-cov-4.217192_pt1 | contig 11210 bp, 11 predicted proteins | sample MGYA00238136_ERZ651165 | MGnify/ENA primary metagenome ERZ651165 (study PRJEB26861, sample SAMN08777766) | seawater metagenome | isolation source: coastal seawater | place: USA: Florida | collected... | reverse complement strand
CTCGAAGCGGACCAAGGGCCACCGTCAGAAGCTGACCCTGGTGCGGATCACCGACATTCTCGCCTCGGGCGCGGATGCAACCGGTGTGAAAGCAGCCGTGGGCGCAGGCTCGGTCTCGACCGCAGCCGTTGAAGCTCCCGCCGCCAAGCCCGCCAAGAAAGCCGCCAAAAAGGCCGAAGCCGCCCCCGCAGCAGCAGCTGCCGGCGCTGACGACCTGAAGGCGCTGTCCGGTGTCGGCCCCGCGCTGGAAAAGAAACTGCACGAAGCTGGCGTGACCACCTTCGCTCAGATCGCCGCGTGGAATGCTGACGACATCGCCGCCATGGACGAAAAGCTTTCGTTCAAGGGCCGTATCGAACGCGAAGGCTGGGTCGCTCAGGCTCAAGCCAAAATCGCAGAATAAGGAGAGACACCCATGGCACATAAAAAAGCAGGCGGTAGCTCCCGTAACGGTCGCGACTCTGCCGGTCGCCGTCTCGGCATCAAGAAGTTCGGTGGCGAAGCCGTCATCCCGGGCAACATCATTGCGCGCCAGCGCGGCACCAAGTGGTGGCCGGGCGAAGGTGTCGGCATGGGCAAGGATCACACCATCTTTGCAACCGTCGACGGCGCCGTGAAGTTCCACAAGGGACTGAAGGGCCGCACCTTCATTTCCGTAATGCCGGAGGCGGAAGCCGCCGAGTAACGCCGGACCTTTTGCAAGATTAAAGGGGGATCGGCATCAGGGCCGGTCCCCCTTCACTTTTCGGGGCCATGGCCTTGAGGAGCCCCGCCAAAAGCCCCAAGTGACTGGGGCAGGTGGGGGGCACGACCCCGAAAAGGCCACTGTTCTGAGGAGGAGCAGAATGAAACAGGAGACGATCGTTCAACAGACCGCCGTCGATACCCCGCGCTTCGTGCTGCGGCCCCTGCGCACTTCGGATGCCGGGTTGCTGAATATGTATGCGGCCGATCGCCGGGTGGCCGAACAAACCACCTCGATCCCGCATCCGTTGCCACCGGGCGCGGCCGAGGCGCTGGTCGCCAAGGCACAGCGCGAGGATCGGCGCGACCATATCTGGGCCATGGACGCCACCGAACAGGGCGGGTCCGAGTTGATGGGGGTGATTTCCCTGCAACAGATGGACCGCAATCAGTCCGAGATCAGCTATTGGGTTGCCCCGGTGATGTGGAACACCGGCTTGGCGTCCGAGGCGGTCAAGGCTCTGGTCGGGGCGAACCCACTGATGAACGACACGATCTTTGCCAGCGTGTTTCAGGACAACCCGGGATCGGCCCGCGTGCTGACCAACGCCAAGTTCGACTATCTGGGCGATGCCGAGGCGTTTTCGGTGGCCCGCAACGCCAAGGTGCCAACCTGGACCTATCTGCGCAAACTGAGCTGAGGGCGCGAGCGCCGGGGCTTGAGCCTCGGCCCGGTTCCCTCTAATCCCTCTGACCATGCGGGACGACCCCGCGGGGAACCGACATCATGAAATTCCTCGATCTAGCCAAGGTTTACATCCGCTCGGGCGCGGGCGGAAACGGCTGCGTGTCCTTCCGGCGCGAAAAATACATTGAATATGGCGGCCCGGATGGCGGTGACGGCGGCGGCGGCGGCGATGTAGTGGTGGAAACCGTCGACGGGCTGAACACGCTTATCGACTTTCGCTACCAGCAGCATTTCTTCGCAAAGAACGGCCAGCCGGGCATGGGCAATCAGCGCACCGGCCGGGATGGCGACGATATCATTCTGCGCGTCCCCGTCGGCACCGAGGTGCTGGAGGAGGACGAGGACACCGTCATCGCCGACCTCACCGAACTGGGGCAGCGTGTGGTGCTGGCCAAGGGCGGCAATGGCGGCTTTGGCAACCTGCATTTCAAAAGCTCTACCAACCAGGCGCCGCGCCGCGCCAATTCCGGCCAGCCTGCGATTGAGCGCACCATCTGGCTGCGGCTGAAGCTGATCGCCGATGTGGGTCTTCTGGGCCTGCCCAATGCGGGCAAGTCCACCTTCCTGGCCGCGACATCCAATGCGCGGCCCAAGATCGCCGATTACCCCTTCACCACGCTGCACCCCAATCTGGGCGTGGTCGGCGTGGACGGGGTGGAATTTGTCGTGGCCGACATTCCGGGCCTTATCGAAGGCGCGCATGAGGGCAGGGGGCTGGGTGACCTGTTCCTGGGTCATGTGGAACGCTGCGCGGTGCTGTTGCATCTGGTCGATGGCACGGCTGAGGACGTGGTAGAAGACTACCAGACGATCATCCACGAGGTTGAACAATACGGGGCGGGTCTTGCTGACAAACCGCGGATCACCGTGCTGAACAAGATCGACGCGCTGGACGAGGACGAACTGGCGGAAAAGAAAGCCGCGCTGGAGGCTGCCGCTGGTGCTGTCATGACCATGTCGGGCGTGGCCCAGATGGGCGTGACGGATGTGCTGCGCGCCCTGCGCGGCAAGATCGACGCCAAGCGCTTGCGCGAGAAAAAGGGTGCGGAGGAGGCACCCGATCAATGGCAGCCGTAAGCCTGTCGGACGCCCGGCGTCTGGTGGTCAAGATCGGCTCGGCCCTGTTGGTCGACCGCAACACCGGTGCGTTGCGTACCGACTGGCTGCATTCGCTGGCCGCCGATGTCGCGCAGATCAAGGCGCGGGGCGCCGATGTGGTTCTGGTCTCGTCCGGGTCTATCGCGCTTGGCCGCTCGGTTCTGGGGCTGGGGCAGGGGGTTCTGGCGCTGGAACAGGCGCAGGCCGCTGCCGCTGTTGGCCAGATCCGGCTTGCCCGCGCCTATGAAGAGGCGATGGCCCCCCATAACATCGCCACGGCCCAGATCCTTGTGACGCTGGAAGACAGCGCCGACCGCCGCCGTTACCTGAACACCCGCAACACGATGGCGACGCTGCTTGGCCTTGGCGTGCTGCCGATTGTGAATGAGAACGACACCATCGCCACGGATGAAATCCGCTATGGCGACAATGACCGGCTGGCCGCCAATGTGGCCGCTATGGTCGCCGCCGACCAGCTGGTGCTGCTGTCGGATGTGGACGGGTTCTATTCCGGAAACCCCAAGGATGACCCGACCGCCACCCGCTATGACGTGATCGCCGCAATCACGCCCGAGATTGAGGCGATGGCGGGGGATGCCGGATCGGGCCTGTCCAAGGGCGGTATGAAGACCAAACTGATGGCCGCGCGCACCGCGACCGCCGCCGGTTGCGCCATGGCGATCACGGAAGGGTCGGCCCTCAACCCGTTGACTGCATTGAAAAATGGCGCGAACGCTACCTGGTTCACCGCGACGGAAGACCCGCAAACCGCCCGCAAACACTGGATCGCGGCGATGAAGCCCAAGGGGGCCGTGCGCCTGGATGCAGGTGCGGTGGCGGCACTTGGCCGGGGGAAATCCCTGCTGCCTGCCGGGGTCACGCAGGTCGCGGGCCAGTTCTTGCGCGGCGATCCCGTGGCGGTGGAAGGCCCCGATGGGGCGCGGCTTGGCCTTGGGCTGATCCGCTACACATCAGAGGAGGCCAGCGCCATCGCCGGGCACCAATCGGCGGAGATTGAACCAATCCTGGGCTATCCGGGCCGAGCCGCCCTGATCCATCGCGATGATATGGCGCTTTGACCTGTCTTCTTGGCAAAAATACTCAACTTTCCCCCCTTATTCGGAGGCTGACATGACCGACCACTCCAACATCCCCGCCCTGATGGCCGAGATGGGCACCCGCGCAAAAGCGGCTGCAGCGGAGTTGGCGTTTGCGCCAGCCGAGCAGAAATCGCAGGCCCTGAACGCGGCCGCAGATGCGGTGTGGGCGCGCCGGGCAGAGATCATTGCCGCCAATGAACAGGACATGGCGTTCGGGCGCGATAAGGGGCTTTCGGCTGCGATGCTGGACCGGCTGATGCTGGATGAGGCGCGGGTTGAAGGCATCGTGACCGGCTTGCGCTCTGTGGCCGGGCAAGCGGACCCCGTGGGTGCGGTGATCGCCGAATGGGACATGCCCTCTGGCCTGCATATTAGCCGTGTGCGCACACCGCTTGGCGTGATCGGGGTGATCTATGAAAGCCGCCCCAATGTGACGGCGGATGCGGGCGCGTTGTGCCTGAAATCCGGGAATGCGGTGATCCTGCGGGGCGGGTCCGAGAGTTTTCATTCTTCCGGCCTGCTGACCGATTGCCTGAAGGACGGTCTGCGCGCCGCCGGGCTGCCCGAGGATGCCGTGCAACTGGTGCCGACCCGCGACCGGGCAGCGGTGAAAGAGCTGCTGACCATGACCGACACGGTCGATGTGATCGTTCCCCGTGGCGGTAAGGGGCTGGTGGGTTTAGTGCAGCGTGAGGCACGGGTGCCGGTCTTTGCCCATCTGGAGGGCATCTGCCACGTCTATATCGACAAGGCAGCCGACCCGGTGAAGGCGCTGAACGTGGTGCTGAATGCGAAAACAAGGCGCACTGGCATCTGTGGCTCGGCGGAATGCCTGCTGATCCACCGTGATGTGCTGGACACGATCGGGCAGGGCGTTGTCCGGGCGTTGCTTGATGCGGGTGTTGAGGTTCGCGGGGACGAAACCCTGCAAGCCATCGAGGGCGTGACCGCCGCAAGCGAGGACGATTTCGGCAAGGAATTCCTCGATATGATCATAGCAGCCAAGGTGGTGGACGATATCGACGCGGCGATTGCCCATATCCGCCAATACGGGTCCAGCCACACCGAAAGCATCCTGACCGAGGATGACGAGGCCGCCGCGCGGTTCTTCCAACGGCTCGACAGCGCGATCCTGATGCGCAATGCCTCCACCCAATTCGCGGATGGAGGAGAGTTCGGGATGGGCGGCGAGATCGGGATTGCCACTGGCAAGATGCACGCGCGCGGGCCCGTCGGGGCCGAGCAGCTAACCTCGTTCAAATACCTTGTCACGGGTGATGGCACGACACGTCCGTAAGGTTTGCTGACCTTTCGGGGCAAAGCCCCCTCATGCTCGGCCCCCCGTGTCGGGCTTGACCTTTCCGGCAGATTGAATTTAGGTCAGCCTTGCTTCCAATTATTCACATAGGTGCCCCATGACCGATGGTTCCAACCTGCCTAAAACGCTCGTCCGCCGAATGCCGCTGGAACCGGGTGTCAGCCGTCCGGTCGTGACACCCATTCAACCTTCGGTGGTTTATTCCTCGGAAAGCCCCGATCAGCTGGAAGGCCAGTACGAGGGCAAGGAACATGGCTATACCTATAGCCGCGAGGGCCACCCGAATGCCGACCTTCTGGCCGCCAAGATCGACATGCTGGAAGGCCGGCAGGGGGGGATCATCTGCGCCTCGGGCATGGCGGCTGTTGGCACTGCGCTGATGGGGCTTTTGTCTCAGGGCGATCACGTGATCGGGGGCGATCAGCTTTATGGCCGGTCTCTTCGGATGATGACGCAGGACCTGCCGCGCTTTGGCATTGCCACGACGCTGGTTGATACGGGCGACGTCGCCGCCGTGGCCGCTGCGATCCGGCCGGAAACCAAGATGATCCTTGTCGAGGTCATGGCCAACCCGACGCTCGCCATTGCGGATATGGAAGGTATTGCTGCGCTGTGCCGGGACAAGGGCATTCTGTTGGCGGTCGATAACACCTTTACAACGCCCACGGCCTACCGGCCCTACGACCACGGGGCCGATATCGTCATCCATTCGGTGACCAAGCTGCTGGCGGGCCACGCGGATGTGACGCTTGGCTATGTGTCCGCGAAAGACCCAGAACTGACGGAAAAGATGAAGGTTTTCTGGATCACCATGGGCGCCACACCGTCCCCGCACGATTGCTGGCTGGCCGAGCGTGGGATCTACACCTTCGATCTGCGCTACACGAAATCGCAGGACAATGCGGCGCTGCTGGCCGACTATCTTGCGACGCTGCCGGGGGTCAAGCGCGTGGTGTATCCCGGTCGCGCCGACCACCCCGATCACGCACGCGCCGCGCATCTGCTGAAAGGCCAGTTCGGGAATATGGTCAGTTTTGAGATTGAAGGCGGCCGGGCGGCTGCGAATGCCCTTGTGCGAGCCATGCCCGACATGGCCTTTGCGCCCACGCTTGGCGATGTCGGCACGACGGTCAGCCACTCGGCGACCTCTTCGCATCGCCTTGTTCCGGTGGCAGAGCGGGAAGCCATCGGAATCACCGAAGGTTTCTTCCGGGTGTCCGTCGGCATTGAGGATATCGAGATCCTGAAGGCCGATTTCGCGGCGGGTTGCGCGGCGGCGGTGGCCACCGGATAGTCTAGGCGCTGTTGTCGAATCGGGTGACCACCGGCTAGGCGGGCGTCAGATCAGGTTTTTCCAGGGGGACCGTGATGGCCCGCAACACGTTGACCGCCGCGCTGAATGCGGTGCCCGACCCGATGATGTTCATCGGCTCTGGCGGCACGATAGACCTGACCAATCCCGGGGCTGAAACCCTGTTCGGGCGCTGGATTGGCGGACGCAGCTATGTCACGGCGCTTCGCCAGCCCGCCTTGTTGGGCCAGATCGAAACCGTTTTTCGCAGTGGCACCCCGGCCGAAACCCGGTATATCAAGACCGACCAGACCGGAGAAACCCTGTTCCGCGTGATGATTTCCCCGGTTTCGGCGCAAGATGCGGGTCAATCCGGCGTTCTGCTGCATTTCACCGACATCACCCACCTGCGCGAAGCCGAAGAGATGCGGCGCGATTTCGTGGCCAATGTCAGCCACGAGCTGCGCTCGCCCCTGACGGCGGTCCTTGGTTTTATCGAAACCCTGCGCGGCCCGGCGCGTGACGATGCGACAGCGCGCGACAGGTTTCTGTCGATCATGGAAGAGCAGGCCCTGCGGATGAACCGGCTGGTCGGCGATCTGCTGTCGCTTAGCCGGGTGGAATCGGAAGAAAAGGTGCGTCCCTCTGACGATGTGGACCTGACCGATGTGATGAACAGCGTCATGGCCAGCCTGCGACCGCAGGCCGAGGAACAGGGCAGCCCGCTGGAATTGGAGGTCGAGCCCGGCGACTATGTCATTCGCGGCGACCGGGATCAGTTGACGCAGGTCTTCACCAATCTGGCGGAAAACGCACTGAAATACGGGGGCGAGGGGCGGCCCGTGACGATGACACTCAGCACCGGCGAGGGCAGGGGGTCCTTGCGCGGGCCGGTTGTGCGCGCCGAGGTGATCGACCGGGGCGAAGGCATCGACCCGCTGCACCTGCCGCGCCTGACGGAACGGTTTTATCGGGTGGATTCGCATCGCAGCCGGGAAATGGGCGGCACCGGGCTGGGGCTGGCGATCGTCAAGCACATCGTGAACCGCCATCGCGGGCGGCTACGCATCGTATCTGAAAACGGTGTGGGCAGCACCTTTTCCGTCGTGCTGCCCAAGGGCTGAGGTCTAGGTCACGCACTCATAAATGGCTAGCGGCGCTTGAGGATTGCTGATTCACTCTCTCACGGGAGGAGAGCAGCATGTCGCAACGTCGCTACGAACTTACGGACTTTGAATGGTCGATCATCGAGCCGCTTCTGCCGAACAAGCCGCGTGGGGTGCCGCGTGTCGATGACCGGCGGGTTCTCAATGGCATCTACTGGCGGCTGAGGACCGGCTCCCCCTGGGCCGACATTCCCGAACGCTACGGCCCCTACACGACCTGCTACAACCGCTTCGTGAGGTGGGCGCGCCTGGGAGTGTGGGACAGGATATTCGACGCAGTATCAGCCGCTTACGAAGGGTCGGAGCAGTCGGTGGACAGTTCGTCGATCCGCGTCCACCAGCACGGCGCCAACGCAAAAAGGGGGCCGAAGCGCCCGCCGACCCCGCCGGTATGGCTGACCTTCGAGCCGTCTGCATGGGGCGCTCGCGGGGCGGTCTGACGACAAAGATCCACGCCGTGACCGATGCGCAGGGTCTGCCGATCACGCTGAAACTGACCGCCGGGCAGGCCCATGACGGGCGCTCGGCCGACGACATGCTGGGAACCATCGGGCCGGGCCAGACCCTGCTGGCCGATGCCGCCTACGACAGCAACCGCCTGCGCGAACACCTCGCGGCCATCGGCGCGAAAGCCGTCATCCGCCCGATCCCACGCCGATCTGCACCGCCGCCACTGGACAAAAACGCCTACCGCCGCCGCAACCGGATCGAGCGCTTCTTCTCAAAACTCAAGCATTACAGGGCGGTCGCGACCAGATACGAGAAACACGACGCCAATTTCCTCGCCCTCGTCAAACTCGCCGCCACTCGCATCTGGTTGCGCGTTTATGAGTCGGTGGCCTAGCTGAACCGCGCCCGTGTGCGGTTGGCGAACGCGACCAGGGACAGCATCACAGGCACCTCGACCAGCACGCCGACCACCGTGGCCAATGCTGCCCCCGAATGCAGACCGAAAAGGCTGATCGCCACAGCCACGGCCAGTTCAAAGAAATTCGACGTGCCGATCATCGCGCAAGGCGCGGCCACCCGGTGCGGCACCTTCAGCATATAGGCCGCCCCATAGGCCAGCGCGAAGATACCATAGCTTTGGATCACGATCGGCACCGCGATCAGCACGATCACCAAGGGTCGGTCCAGAATGGTTTGCCCCTGCAAGGCAAATAGGATCACCACCGTCACGATCAGCCCGGTCACCGACCAGGGCTTGACCCGGGCCTTGAACGCATCAATCGCGGCGGGCGATCCCAACCGCGCGCGGGTGATCAACCCTGCCACCAGCGGCAGAACCACATACAGCAGGACCGACAACAGAAGCGTCTGCCAGGGCACGGCGATATCAGTCACCCCAAGCAGAAAAGCCACAATGGGCGCGAAGGCAAAGACCATGATCACGTCATTCACGCTGACCTGCACCAGCGTATAGGTCTCATCGCCCTTGGTTAGCTGCGACCAGACAAAGACCATGGCCGTGCAGGGCGCGGCCCCAAGCAGGATCAGACCCGCGATATACTGGCTTGCGTCCTCGGGCGAAATCCAGCGGGCAAAGATCGTCTCAAAGAACAGAACCGCCAGAAAGGCCATGGTGAAGGGCTTGATCAGCCAGTTCACCGCCAAGGTGATCATCAGGCCGCCGGGTTGGCGCGCGACGCCTTTCAGCGCGGCGGGATCGACCCCCACCATCATCGGATAGACCATGGCCCAGATCAGCACGGCCACCACAAGATTGACGGATGCGATCTCGGCAATCGAAATCGCGAATACGATCGACGGCGCGACGATGCCCAAAAAGATACCGCCGACCATCGCCAGTGCGACCCATAACGTCAGATACCGTTCAAAAATGCCCATGGCCTGTCCTTCCCTGGTATGTCCCACTGCCTATGGCCGGGTTCCCGGACCTTCGCAAGAGAATCGCACATGATGCTGGCCGGATTGTCCGGGGTCGCGCGCAGATCTAATCCCGCACCAGTCCGGCCCGCCCTGTGACATTCTAGCTTCCGTAACGGCAGTTGCCGTGTCGGGATCAATGGTTGCCATGTGCCCCTTCCATCAATTTTTCGTCAAAACCGAATAAAATCAGCCTGCTTGCCTGACCCGGCTGCCGGCTGACCCCGATCCGGCGGCAGAGCGGCCTCTGGAGCCGTCATAAAAGCGTTACACACCTGTCACAAAAGCATTGTGCGACCCCGATAGAGGACGCCGTGAGAGCGCGCGGGACGGCGCGTTCTAACAGGAAAACCCAACGGAGAAATCCACATGTCTTTCGCAAAACTGACCGTGTCCGCCCTTGCGCTGGCCGCCGTATCCGCCACTGCCGCTGCGGCCCAGGGCCGTGACAACGTGCAGATCGCCGGTTCCTCGACCGTTCTGCCCTACGCCACCATCGTGGCCGAAGCCTTCGGTGAGAACTTTGACTTCCCGACCCCCGTGGTCGAATCCGGCGGGTCTTCGACCGGCCTGCGCCGCTTCTGCGAAGGTGTCGGCGAAAACACCACCGACATCGCCAACGCGTCGCGCTCGATCCGCGATTCCGAAATCGAAACCTGTGCCGCCAACGGCGTGACCGACATCATCGAAGTCCGCATCGGCTATGATGGCATCGTCTTCGCATCGGACATCAACGGCAACTCGTTCGAATTCACCCCCGCCGACTGGTATCTGGCCCTGGCCGCCGAACTGCCCGTCGACGGTGCAATGGTCGCCAACCCGAACACCAACTGGAGCGAAGTTCGCGAAGGTCTTGCCGATCAGGCGATCGCCGCATTCATCCCCGGCACCCGTCACGGCACCCGTGAAGTGTTCGACGAAAAGGTGATCCTGCAGGGTTGTGAAGACACCGGCGCCTTCGACGCGATCATGGAAATCAACGGCGGTGACGACGACGCAGCCGAAGAAGCCTGCATGGCGATCCGCGGCGACGGCGTGTCGGTCGACATCGACGGCGACTACACCGAAACCCTGGCCCGCATCTCGGCCAACCCCGAAGGCATCGGCGTGTTCGGTCTGAGCTTCTACCAGAACAACACCGACAGCCTGCAGGTCGCGACCATGAACGACATCGTTCCCTCGACCGAGACCATCGCGTCGGGCGAATACCCGGTGTCGCGCCCGCTGTACTTCTACATCAAAGCAGCCCACCTGGACGTGATCCCCGGCCTGCAGGAATACGCGGAATTCTTCGTGTCTGACGACATCGCCGGCCCCTTCGGTCCGCTGGCCGCCTATGGCCTGGTGTCCGACCCGGAACTGGCCGAAACGCAGCGCATCGTGTCCGAGCGCGTGACCATGGGCGACATGTAATCGTCTAAACAACATCGCGGGGCGGCCCCCTGTTCTGGGCCGCCCCGTTTGTTTCCCGTCTGACCGGATCTGAAAGACCGCCATGCCTCTTATCTGGATCATCGTCGCCGTTTTCGCGCTTGGCTGTTTGGGCTATGTCCTGGGCCGTCAACGCGCCGTCAGCAGCGCGGGCGGAGATATCCGCATCCTGCATTCGCTGCCGAATTACTACGGCATGAACGCCTTTCTTTTCGCTGTCGTACCCTCGCTTCTGGTTCTTGTGGTCTGGCTGCTGGTGCAGCCGGTTGTCATTCAGCGCCAGGTGACGCAATTGATCCCTGACAGCGCCGCGCAGGATGCCGGGCAGCTTAGCCTGATCATGTCGGATGTGCGCCGGGTGGCCGACGGGCTGGATCTTGCGGTCGAGCAGGGGGCCCTGTCGCGCGAAGAAGCGCGCATGATCCGCACCGAATTCACCAATATCCGGGATACGCTGGCCCGCATCGGCGTGGCGCTTGGCGATGAT
>ENA-OWNT01005000-OWNT01005000.1-seawater-metagenome-genome-assembly--contig:-NODE-5000-length-11211-cov-3.944943_pt1 | contig 11211 bp, 12 predicted proteins | sample MGYA00238136_ERZ651165 | MGnify/ENA primary metagenome ERZ651165 (study PRJEB26861, sample SAMN08777766) | seawater metagenome | isolation source: coastal seawater | place: USA: Florida | collected... | reverse complement strand
GCCGCGGTCGAGACCATGGCGCGACGGAGATCGCGCCAGCCGTCCGGCGCCGCCGTGCGCAGCGATCGCAGGGTAAGGATCACGCCGCAGACCAGGAGCGCCGCACTCAGCAGCCCCGGGACGAGCCCCGGCACCGTCAGCGGATTGATGCGGCGGGCGGTCAGGCGATCCATGTTCCACGAGCCGACCAGGGTCGCGACGGCCAGGACGATGAAGAACAGGCCGGCTGCCAGATCGGCTTTGCCGGGCGCCGGGTCATTGAACAGACCGTGCGCGAAGTGCTGCCGGACTATCAGCGGGAGGAGGCTCGTCTCTGCCACGTCGTTGGCGCGGTCGCCCATGCCCTTCGCCCCGCTCCCCCAAGAAACTCTACGTACGGGCGACACGGACACCTCCGGAAGAGGTGAACCATGGGACTCCTCGACACGCTGTACACGGGCGCGAGCGGCATGCGGGCCGCCAGCGCGGGGATCGATGCCACCGCCCAGAACGTCTCCAACGCGAGCACCGTGGGCTACCAGCGTCGGGCCGTCGAACAGACCACCGCCAACCCCGTCATGCGGAACGGCCTGGCCATGCCTACGGGCGTGGAGGTCCAGCGCCTCGTCCGTCAGGGCGACTCGCTCCTCGGAGCTCAGCAGCTGTCTCAGGCAGGGAGCGCGGCCCATGCCGGTGAGCTGGCGGATCAGCTGAGCGCCGTCGAGGGCGTGTTCGACGAGGCCGACGCCTCTGGCCCGCGGACCCAGCTCGATGCCTTCTTCGACGCGCTGACGGCCTCCTCGATGGACCCGGGAGACCCTGGGCTCCGGAGCGAGGTCGTGCGGGCCGGCGACGACCTCGCCGCGTCCATTCAGCAGTCGGCGGACCAGCTGCAGCAGGCCCGTGAGGCCCAGGCGGAGGAGGTGTCGGTGCGCCTCCCGCCCCTGAACGCCAAGCTGGCCGAGGTGGCCTCACTCAACAGTCGCATCGTGGCGGCCGGCGGGGAGGCCGAAGCGGCCGACCTCGTGGAGCAGCGGGAGCGGTTGCTCCGTGAGCTCTCGGAGGATGCGGGCTTCACGGCGCGGGTCGACGCCAGCGGCGCGGCATCGGTGATGCTGGACGGCCATGCCGTCGTGTCGGGGGGCGAGGCCCGTGCCCTCACCAGCGGCGGCGGTGTGCGTGTGGAGCTCGAGGTCGACGACGGCACGGTTCCCATCGATGTGATGGGGGAGCTCGGTGGGCTCATCGAGGCCCACGAGACCCTCGACGGCTGGCTCGCGGAGCTCGACACCTTCGCGGCCGACTTCGCCGACGCGGTCAATGCCCAGAATGCCCTGGGCTTCCTCCCGGGCGGCGGGGCCGGGGGCGACCTCTTCACCTACGACCCGGCCGATCCACGCAACAGCTTCGAGTTCGTGGCCACGGAGAACCAGCTCGCCTTCGCCTCCGACGCTGCGGGGCACCCGGGCGATGGGGGCAACCTCACCAACCTGATCAACATGCAGGAGTCCGCCGTCGTGGGGGGCAAGACCCCGGGCGACCACCTCTCGGCCCTCGCGGATCGGGTCGGCGGCGAGGTGGCGTCGGCTCGGGCCAACGCGGAGAACCAGCAGTTGATGCTCGGCGACCTCGACATGGTGGCGAGCCAACGCTTCGGGGTCGACATGGACGCAGAGGCCACCAACCTCATCGTCTACCAGACCAGCTACCAGGCCGCAGCGCGGGTCATCGCGACGGCCAACGAGACCATCGGTACGCTGATGGAGCTGGTCTGACGCACGAACGCGGTAGAGTCGGCCATGCCGGATAGCTACAAGTCACTCCCGATCCTCTGGGTCGCCATGCTGAACGCCGTGCTCGTGCTCGCGGGGGTGACCTTCTCGGGGGTCGTCCCACCCACGGGGGAGGGCGGTCTGCCCGCGCTGGTGCTGGTGCTCCCCGCGGGCATGTCCGGGGCCTTGTCGGTGGTGGGCGTGCGGCTCTTCATGCCCACCATTCCTGCGCAGTCCGCCTACATCGTGCGGTTCGCGACCGCTGAGTCGGTCGCCGTGTTCGGTCTCGTGGCCCACGTCCTGGGCGGGCCGCTGCCGCTGGTGGTGGGGTTCTTCGTGGTGTCGCTCACCCTGCTGGTCGTGGCGCGTCCCACCGAAGACGGGTTCACCGAGTGGGAGATGCGGCGGGGTGGCTAAAGCCCGGCGATCCCCGGCCGATAGCGGGTCATGGCCTTTCCCGTCCGATTCAGTCACCTCGCCCGAGCGACCACCAGTCAGCGCTACCTGTCGGGGATCCAGAGCGAGCTGAACAAGGTCACCGAAGCGGTGGTCACCGGGCTCGAGGTGCACGACCCATCGGATGCGCCGGGGCGCTGGCACGGCATCCTGGACCTCCAGGCCACCATCGAGGACCAGGCCCAGTTCCAGTCCAACGCCACCACCGCCGAGTCGCTGCTCATGACCATGGAGTCGGCCCTCGGCGACGCGACCGACATCATGGACCGGGCGCTGGAGATCGCGGTTGGTATGGCCTCGGAGACCTTCAACGACGACGACCGCGCGGCCTCGGCGGCCGAGGTGGATGCGCTCCGAGCCCAGATGGTCGAGCTGGGGAACGTCAGCTTCGGCGACCGGTACCCCTTCGCAGGCACCGCCTACGATGCGCCAGCCTTCGATGCGACCGGCGCCTACCAGGGCTCCGCGGCCGAGCCGAACGTCATCGTCGGGGCCGATGCCCTGGTCAACACCGGCTACGACGGGTCGACCATCTTTCCGGATGCCCTCCAGGCCTTGGACGACCTGGCGGTGGCGCTGCGGAGCGGGCCCGGTTCGTCGACCCTCACCCGCGACATGCTTCCGGACCTGCAGGACTCCCAGAAGGTGCTCATCGCGGCCCGAACCACGGTCGGGCATGCCTTCAACGACGCCGAGGATGCGGGGCGCATCGCGGAGAACCTGGAGCTGTCGCTGCAGTCGGCGCTGGACGCCGAGGTCGCGGCCGACCCCATCGAGACCTACACCCGCCTCGCCGAGCTGCAGTCCACCTACCAGGCGGCCCTGACCGTCACGGGCCAGGCCGGCTCGTCGACGCTGTTCGACTTCCTGCGCTGAGTCGCATCGCGCCGCGCGGCGTCGACTCAGCCCCAGAGGAGCCAGGCGCCCAGGAGGAGGGCCCCCAGCGCGAGGGCCCCCAGCCCGGTGACCGCCACGACGGCCGTCCCGCCCCCCAGCACCAGCCAGCGGCGGCGGCCGCTCGGGTGGGTGGTGGTGGTCTCGGCTTCGATGAGCTCGCTGCCCACGAGCTCGTCGGCGCCCTTGGGGGGGGGAGGGGTGGCGAACACCTGGGCGGCGAAGGTGTGCAGGTCGGGGGGCGGCTGGCCCCGGGCGATGGCCCGACAGCGCTCGGCCACCTCGATGGCGTGGGGGCGGTCGGTGGGGTTGGGCGCCAGCATGGAGAGGAGGAGGGTCTGGAGCGGGCGGGGCAGGTCTGCGTCCCCCAGGAAGCGCCGAGCGGTGGCGTCGTAGGAGGACGCGGGCTGCAGGCCGAGGACGGGGTCGAGGGCGACGCCCCGAAGCCGCAGCAGCGTGAGGGCCAGGCTGTAGACATCCGAGGCAGGAACGGGCCGGGCATCCAGGGCCTCGGGGGCCATGTAGGCGGTGGTGCCCAGCGACTCCCCCGACATGGTCTTGGAGGCGCGGTCGATCCGGCCGCGGGCGATGCCGAAGTCGAGCAGCTTCACGTGGCCCGAAGGGGTGAGCATCAGGTTGGACGGCTTGATGTCGCGGTGGATGAGGACCACGGGCCCGTGGGGACCCGGTGCGTGCAGCGCAGCGTCGAGCGCGGAGGCGACGGTGGCGGCGACCTCGCACAGAGGCCCGAGGGGGAGCGGGCCCGTGCGCTGGGCCACGCGGTAGAGGTCGGCGCCGCGCACGTGCTCCAGCACCAGTGCTCGGCGCCCGTCGGTCATGGTGACGAGCCCGTCGACCCCAGGGATGGCATGGTGCTGCATCCGCCCCAGCAGGCGGGCCTCGTCGATGAGGCGGTCGAAGGCGTCGCCCTGGTCCGAATCGACCAGCTTGATGGCGACAGGCTTCTCGAAGCCGTCCTCGCCGTGCATGGTGGCGCGGTAGACCACCCCGAAGCCGCCACGGCCAATGACCTCTTCGATGTGGTAGCGCCGCACGCCCACGCAGGATCTCCTCGGTCGGCAGTCTATCCAAGAACCCCCGAGCGACCGTGGTTGCGGCGGTCTCCCTCCAGGATGGCGATCCCCGCCCGATAGCGCGGCTGGGCTTTCCCGACGTCAACCCTGATCCAAGGTGATCCGAAGGGGTCTTCGAGGGCCGGGGGGAAGCACCCGAGACCTCGCGAGCAAAAGCGAGAACCTACGTACCTGGGGGGCCATCATGGCACTCACCGTCAATACCAATCTGTCTGCAATGAATGCGACGACGCGACTGAACTCGTCGAACCGTGCGCTGTCGGCGACCCTGGGTCGCATCAGCTCGGGCTTGCGCATCAACTCCGCCGCCGACGATGCCGCCGGCCTCGGGGTGGCCGAGAACCTCTCGGCAGCGTCCCGCTCCGTTCGCGTGGCCCAGCGCAACACCAACGACGGCATCTCGGTCGTGCAGACGGCCGAGGGGGCCACGAAGGAAGTCGGCAACATCCTGAAGCGGATGCGCGAGCTGGCCGTCCAGTCGGCCTCGGAGACCCTGGACAACGGCGAGCGCGCCTACATCCAGGACGAGTTCGTCCAGCTGGAAGGTGAGATCGACCGCATCTCGGCCGTCACGGAGTTCAACGGCGTGGCCCTCGCCGACGGCACCAACGCCACCATCGACGTGCAGGTGGGCATCGACAACACCGCCAACGACAGCGTGACCATCACCATGGGTGACCTGGGGGCCACGACCCTGGGCGTGAACACCGGCGCCATCAGCCTCGCGACCTCCACGGGGGCAGGCACGGCCTTGGCGGCCATCGACACGGCCATCGACACGGTCAACGGCTACCGGTCCGACTTCGGTGCGGTGCAGAACCGCCTCGAGTCCTCCCTGCGGAACCTCGAGAACTACGACCAGAGCCTGTCGGCGGCCGAGAGCCAGATTCGCGACGCGGACTTCGCCAAGGAAGCCAGCGAGATGGCCAAGTACCAGGTCATGCAGCAGGCCGGCGTCGCCGCCCTCGCCCAGGCCAAGTCCATCAACATGCAGGCAGCGCAGCTCATCCAGTAAGCCCAGTGGCTCGCCCTCCATGAGGGCGGGCCCTTCCTCTCACCCCAACCCGGAATCAGTCCATGCCCTCAGTCGACGGCATCGTCAGCGGCTTCGACACCACCGCGCTCATCGACGCGATGGCGATTGCCTACTCCGGGCCGCTCGAGATCATGCAGGGGGACCTCGAGGACTTCCAGGCCCAGCTCGACAAGACGGCCGGCCTCTCGAACCGGCTCGAAGACCTCTCCACGGCCATCGAAGCGCTCCAGGGCGACGATGGCCTCGTCGCGTATACGGCCACGCCCTCCATCGAGGGGGCCTTCACCGCCACGGCCGACCCTGCCGCGGCGCCGGGCACCTACACGGTCGAGGTCCAGTCCCTCGCCACCAACGAGACCTCGGTCTCCGGTGGGGTGGCCGACCCCGACGCCGCCCTCGGCGGAGGCACCTTCTCGGTGACGGTCGGCGGTGAGACGACAGACATCACCCTCACCGCGGGCACCGACGACACCCTCGCCGACCTCGCCTCCCAGCTCAACGACGTCGACGGCATCACGGCCTACGTCCTCGACACGCGGGATGGCTCGGGCAGCCCCTACAAGCTCGTCGTGTCGGGCGATGCCACCGGCGACGACGCGGGCATCGACCTCGACGGCTCCGCCTTCGGCCTCACCTTCACGGAAGAGGTGGCGGCGGCCGACGCCGAGCTGCTGGTGAACAACGTCGCGGTGAAGTCGGCCACCAACAACTACAAGGGCCTTCCGGGCATCCAGCTCGACCTGCAGCGCGCCGGCGATGGCCCCGTGCAGCTCTCGGTGAACCTCGACACGGAGACCACCGAGGCCAACATGCAGGCCTTCGTGGATGCCTACAACGAGGTCATCTCCTACTACGACACGAACACCTCCTACGACGCCGAGAACGGCATCGCCGGCGCCTTGGTGGGCGACTCCACCGCGCGGCGTGTCATCGACACCCTGGGCAACCTCATCTCCAACGCCACGACCGTGGACGGCACGAACCTCGAGGCCCTCTCCCAGCTCGGCGTGAAGACCAACCAGGACGGCACGCTGACCCTGGACTCGGATGCCTTCCAGGAAGCCCTCGCCGACGACATCAGCGGCGTGCGCACGCTCCTCTCCGCGGACGACGGCCCCCTCGGGGTCTTGCAGACCACCATCGACGACACCTTCGTCGCCGACGACGGCACCCTCGCGAGTCGCACCGACTCCCTCGAGGAGACCATCCGCGAGACCGAGATCCGCATCGAGGACCAGGAAGTTCGACTGGCCGACTACACGCTCTACCTCCGCGACCGGTTCACGGCGATGGAGGTGGCGATGAGCCAGTTCGAAGGGACGGCACAGTACCTGACCGGGCTCTTCGCCCAGCAGGACAGCAACTAAGGGTAGGAGGAAGCCATGGGCATCGGAGCGTACCGAGCCGCCAAGAAGAAAGCGTCGCCGGAGCAGCTCGTGCTGCTGCTCTACCGGGAGGCGCTGCTTCGACTCGGCCAGCTCGAGGAGGCGCCTGAGAAGGACGCCATCTGGGTGCAGAACACCCACCACGTCCGGTCCATCCTGCTCGAGCTCCACGACGCGCTGGACTTCAGCGAGTCCCCGGAGATCGGCCAGCAGCTCGCAGGCCTGTATCGCTGGTGCATCGGGGAGCTGATCCGCGCGGGCCGTGAGCGCGAGTTTGCGGTCGTGAAGCCCGTGATCGAGGTGATCACCGAGCTGCACGACGGCTGGATGCAGGTCGTGGAGCGGCCGCAGCAGGGGCTGCAGTGGGCGAGCTGACCCTAGCGGCGGTGTGTGCCGCCGGTGAAGCGCTCCTCCAGACCGACGAGCCCGAGCCCGCGGATCTGTCGGCCTTCGCCGTAGATGCCCGGGCGATCGGCCCGACCCTCGACCGCGAGGGGCTACAGCGTCTCATCGAGCTGTTCCGCCAGGTGGAAGCCCATGGCCACCGGGTGCGGGACGAGCTGAAGGGGCGCATCGGCCATGCCGGCCGAGGGCGTCGCGCCCTCCGTGGCTACGGCAGCCTCCGGTCCACCAAGCGGTGTCAGCACGCCTCTGCCCGTCGGTAGGCATGGCACCGCGCCCCCGTTGGCCCAGGGTCAAGTCCGGCGCAGGTGATCCGATGGGCGAGCATGACCTGGTGGATTGCCATCGTCTTCGCGGCCACGGCCGACACGGCGGACACGTCGGGTGCCGACACGGGCAGCGAAGCTACCGAGCAGACCTCGACCGCCTCGACCGGCGACACGGGGGCGGCGGTGGTCGACACCGGGCGGGTGCCTGCGGCGCTGCTGCAGGGCGAGACGGGTGGCCTCGGCTGCGTTCATCCCGGCTCGTCGGGGCCCGCGTCCCTGTCCCTCGTGCTGGCGGCGCTGCTGGCCGCACGGAGGCGTCGTCATGAGTGAGTGCTTCCGGATCCCGGCGGTGGTGGAGATCGCGTGGCTTCCCAAGGGCAGCGACGACGAGCTGCCCCCGGTGCCGGCCCAGGCGGGAACCCCTCTGGCGGACCGAGCGCGGGCGGCGACCGCACGGGTGGGTCGAGCCCAGTGGGAGGTGCGGGACGCCCTCCACGCGGTGCTGGAGGCGGTGGGGGGCCTGGAGCGAGAGGTGCATCGGCTGAGCAACCTCCTGTCGCTGCGGGACCGCGGCATCGAGCTGCATCGCGAGATCGTGCACGTGGGCCCGGACGCCCTGGTGCTGCAGCGCTCCCTGGGGGTCTCGGTGGGCATGTCGCTGCATGTGCTCCTGGAGATCCGGCTGTGGGAAGCCCGGCAGCTCCTGGTGCTGGAGGGGGTGGCCGACCCCGACAACGTGATCCGGCTGGTGAACACGCCCCGCGACGTCTACGAGCAGCTCGTGGCCTTCACCTTCCAGCAAGAGACGCTCCAGCGGCGGAAGCGCTCCGGCTAGATGTCGCAGCCCGGGCTCGGCTGACGGAAAGAAACCTCAAATGTGGGGATCCCCGACCGATGGACGGATCGAGGAACGAGACCCATGACCACCATCCTACTCTGGCTGATCGCGTCGATTGCGCACGCGCAGGACCCGCCAGCGGATGATGCAGCGGCGCCTGCAACCTCACAGGAACGCCCGCGTCGACCGCTGGTGGTGTCGCTGCGCGGCATCGCCGAGACGTGGTCCGACCCTGGGATTGGCACGGTCTATGGCACGGGTGGGTTGCTCTCCGGCGTGGGCGTCGTGGTGCCCATCGCAGGGCCCATCTCCCTCGACATCGAGGCGGCCTACCGCCGGATGTACACCGACGACGGCGCCGAGAGCCCGGACGACACCTTCCGCATGGAGATGCTGCCGGTGAGCTTCCTGGTCGAGTACACCTTCGACAACGAGCGCAGCCCGGTGGAGGGCTTCGTGGGCCTCGGGCCCAGCTTCGCCGGATTCCGCGAGCACCATCCCGCCGACCCGGCCACGGGCCTCGGCGTCACCCGTGGGGCCAAGTTCTCCCTCGAGCCGCGGGTGGGGATTCGCTTCGACACGGGCCTCGTCTCCCCCACGATGGCGCCCACGTCGCCCATTCAGGGTGTCGACCTCGAGCTCTACGGCGCCCGCCGACTCCAGCTCCCCGGGGGCAAGGGCTTCGACCTCGACGCCTGGCGCGGCGGCATCGGCCTCGCGGTGAGGATCTGACGTGCTGTGGTGGCTGCTGGGCGCAGCATGGGCGGCCGAGGCCGGTGTGATCCCGCTGACGGCGTCGCCGGAGGCCGAGGTGGTCGTGTTCCCCCGGGTCGACGCGCAGCGCATCGACGTGGGCATCTACGACAACCGGGTGCCGCTCGACGAGCAGCTCGATGGCTTCACCACCCGCTACCTGGAGGCGGGCTGGGCCACGTCCATCGGCGGGGGCACCTGGTTCGTCACCCTCCACGTCGACGAGCATGTCGACCTGACCTGGTCGCGCACCCCGGACCGCATCCGTCTCGAGCTCGCCCCCGGGCACGAGGGCATCGTGGAGACCCCGGTGGCCCCCACGCTGGACCGTCTGTTGGTCGACCCGCCGCCCCGGCGGCCGGCCGAGCCGGTGCCCTTGACCCTCCACCCCCTGCGGGGAGACGCCAGCACGCTCCTGATGGAGCCGATCGAGGCGTTCCGGTTCATGCCGAAGGTCGTGACGCCCCACGTGGCCACGTACCGGTCCTCTCTGGCTGCCGTGGACTCGTACCGGAAGGTGTTGAGCACGGCGGACAAGGGCGAGGTGCGGGCCGCGGCCCTGGCGCGCATCGGCGTGGCGATGAGCAAGCTCGAGCTTCATCGCGACGCGCTCTACTACCTGCATCGCGCGCTGGAGGAGGGCCGCAACGACGCGCCGGTGGCGCTGATGGCCGCCCGAAGCCACGTCGCCCTGGGCCAGGCGGAGGAGGCGCAGGCGCTGTGCCGCTATGCCGCCCAGCGGTCGGCCCGGGAGGAGCACGTCCTGTCCTGCTTGGCCGGCGTCGCCCTGGTCGACACCACCCAGCCCGCCAGCGAGATCGGGCGAGCCCTGGCGCGAAGCACGGCCAACCCCCACCGCCGTCTGCTGGCGGCCCAGCTCCTCACAGCCGACCATCGGCACCGCGAGGCCCTCGAGATCCTCGATGGCTTGCTCGAGCGCCGGGAACCCCGGGTGTTCGCTGCCTATGGCGATGCGTTGCAGGCCACCGGTGACCTCCCCGGCGCCATCGATGCGTGGCGCACGGCGTCGCGGTCCCGCCGCCTGCAGCCTCGCATGACCCTCCGCATGCGCATGGCGGAGTGGGTGCTGGAGGGCCCCGGGGTCTTCCCGTCGGCCATCCCCGACCTGCTCGCGCTGTCGGACGGCGCAGGGCTGGCGGCCGCCGAGTCCCACTACCTGCTGGCCCAGATCGCCCAGGTCTACGGTGACACCGACATCGCTGCCGAGCAGCTGAACCTGCTGTGGAACTACCACCCGGACCTCGCGGTGCGCTCGGACACGCCGGAGCGCCTGGTGTCTACCTGCAACTTCCGCATCCGGCAGCTGGAGAAGCAGGAGCGCCACGTCGACCTGGTCGCCTTCTACGAGCTGTGCTGGCGAGACGACCTCGACGACATGGTGGTGGAGCCGGAGCCCATCGGTGCGGCCAGCCGCTCGCTCGCAGCCCTCGGGCTGCACGACGAAGCCTTGGCCGAGCAGCTGCGGGCGGTGGGCATGCTCACCCGGGTGGGGCGGGAGGACGCGGGGGCCCTGACGTGGCTGGCCACACTCTACGAGCGCACCGAGCGGCCGGAGGATGCCCTCCAGACCATCGCCTTCGTCCGTGCCCTCGACGACCTGCCCAAGGAACTCGCCCACCCCCTGGCCCTGGTGGAGGGGGATGCCCACCTCCAGCTGGGCGACGAGGACGCAGCGCTGAAGGCCTGGAAGGCCGCGGGGGGGCCCGACGCCGACCGTCGGCGCGGGATGCACCTGGCCCGCACCGAGCGCTGTCCCGAGGCCCTGAAGCTGCTGGAGCCCCTTCCGGGCGACGAGGTGTCCCTGGCCGTGGCCCGCTGTCTGCTCCGGGAGGGGGAGGTCGACGCAGCGGCCCAGCGCATCGCCGCCATGGAGGGGGCCGACGAGCCCGCCCGAGACGACGCAGCGTGGCTGGCCTCGGTGGCGTCGTACGGCGGTGCGGACGAGGTGGGCACCGGGGTGTGGGAGAAGCTGCTGGCCGAGGAGCAGGCGAACGCCGCCTGGGAGGCCCGTCGGGAGAAGGAGCGACCCTGAGGTGCGTCGGATACGGGCCGGGCCGGAGGAGCCATGGCCCGCGCACTGTCTGTCGAGATCGCCGACCACATCGCCACCGTCACCCTGCTCGGGCCCGGGAAGGGCAACGCCATGGGGCCCGACCTGTGGCGGGAGCTTCCGGAGGCCTTCGCGGCCCTCGACGCCGACGCGTCCGTTCGCGTCGTCGTGCTGCGGGGCTCGGGCGACCACTTCACCTACGGCCTCGACCTGATGGCGATGGCCGGGGAGCTGGGTCCGCACATGGCCCAGGCCACCACCG
>ENA-OWNT01004998-OWNT01004998.1-seawater-metagenome-genome-assembly--contig:-NODE-4998-length-11217-cov-4.798923_pt1 | contig 11217 bp, 7 predicted proteins | sample MGYA00238136_ERZ651165 | MGnify/ENA primary metagenome ERZ651165 (study PRJEB26861, sample SAMN08777766) | seawater metagenome | isolation source: coastal seawater | place: USA: Florida | collected... | reverse complement strand
TGACTTTCGGAAAATGGGGGCATGGCCTGAAAGTTTCTTGGAAGTTTTTGAGCGCAAAAATGAACGTTTCACAACTGTGTCCTAAAAGGGACTACGCAAGTACGCGCCTCATCTTGTGCGATGGTTCCTATACACGCACAAGAGGAAGACTAAATTAGTCCCATAGCAAGAGTTGGGCACGAGTCGGAAGCAGGGACGGGCTGACGTCGGTGGAGGTCGGAAGAGCGGTGCTGGTGGGGACAGGTCGCAACAGACATCGGAGGTGTAGGTCAAGCGGGAAGTCAGGGTGGAGCGGCGCGTCACACGCGCGTGAGACTTGGCAGCCGCATGGGTCGCGTGTGGAGGTAGAGGTGGGGATCTAGAGTGGATGCAGGTGCAAGTCATCGTCGGAACTAGCGCGGGGGGAAGGAGTTTGGTTACTGTCCATGTCGACAGTGGTGCCCGCACTCGAATTCAAGCAGTGGCCGACGTCGTATACCTCGTCGAATCCGATATGCGCGTGACCAAACGCAGTGACATTCTCATTACTACAGGTGGTGAGCCAACCATCGTGGACGTGACTCCTTCCATGGTGGCGGGGCAAGAACATGTCGCAGCTGTATTTCAAGATGAACCTGGCATGGTACTCACCGCGATATACAAACTTCGCTCGATACCCTCGCATCGAACCCAAGGACAAACAGCCGCAGACGCTCGCCGCAGCTGTAGCAAAAGGCCTCGCAGATCACGGCACACCGAAAATCCTATTTCACAATCAATGCAAGGAGTTCGAAGGTGACGTCAACACACACTATGAAGACCTGGAGTCGACAGCACCCCGCGCGCCACACAAGTAGGCATCGTCGAGCGACCCAACGAGGAACTACAACGCAACTACGACGCCTGCGTCACCAGCAATCCTTCCTACTGTGGACACAATAGCTTACTGGTCATCCTCCAACTGCTGAGGAGCATTCATACCATCGCGACGGACTGTGGGACCGACTAACTGTGGGACCGACTGGTTGCCATGATGTTTTGTCTCGATCGTCCAGTGGGTACTATCATCATCAATGTGCAACACCAGCTCACTCACTCCATAACATTATTTTCTTCCCTCACACGTATCCATCGCCGTTGCCGTCACCTTCGTTGTTGCAAACCGCAAACATGTGCATTCACGGTTCAGTATTCTGGGGAATTCGAAATGTCGATGATTGGAATTCCAAACCAAGCACTGGCGGTTCGTTACGGTTCTTTAGCAGCAACAGATAACACCGTTCTCTATCTTAAGCGCTGCTCCTCTCGCGTTTTCAGCGTAGTATCGACAATCCCTGCTGTGAAATAGAAGTATATTTTGGATAAAATCGTTATGCAAGCATTAAGTGCATTTTTGTTTTTCTTCTGCAAAAATTCTAAACTTTGTAGCAATGTCATTGAGGTGTTCTTTGCGTTGAAAGTCATGATGCTTGCACTGTTTCATCCAAGCCTTCCCGTGCTCGCGCCTCACAACGTGCTAAGCAACGACTCGGCCATTATGCCAGGAGAGCTTTGTAGGCTGCGCGGCATTCCGAGCACTGGTGAACATGGTCTTGCACACTTTCGACGTCCCAACAAGTTGGTGGGAGTTTGCCTGTGTTGGTTGGGAAGTCGTAGTGGTTGCGACACGGCTTGCCATTCAGAAGCCAGCGCATGTAGACTGCTTTCCCGTTTCCGAGCTTTCCGTCAACGACGTACCAGCGCTTCACTTTGTAGTGCGATCCTCCAATACCACAAAAGTGTCCTGGGTTGGATCCCATTTGCCAAGATGTGTGAGCCTTGAATACCGCACCCTGCTGCACAGCCCGAGGGTTTTTGGCCGTTGCCTTCAGTTTCAAGCATTTGTTCTGAACTTCGTCCGTGTTTTGCCCGGCTTCCGTCTCACTGATTGCCATCACATTCCAAAAATTTGCCCCGCAAGGCGTTCTCATCGACTTCGCACTGCTGTGTCCGGAACCACCCCCCTCATGTTTGCATCTTTGACGAACCTGCCGACGTTCGTTATGCCCACGGCTGCAATTGCTGCTGCCAGCTGTACTGCGGCAACTTCTGCCGAAAGTGACATGATGAGGTTTAGTGAGGTTTTTTGGTGAGGGATGTTACGAGCGACACAGAAATATTCGCGGTTTTCTCGTCTCGTTTTTCCTTTGCACTGCTGCACTGCCAATCAAAATGCCATGCACCAGCCATTGTGTTTCAGTGCCAGCCAAGAAAGGACCACTGCACAACGTGCAGCAATGGTTTGGGGAAGGATTTTCTAGCAGAAGAGGGAGCGGAAGAATCACACATTATGCCGTCCGTTGTTTGGGGTCCCCACATTTGCGAGAGCGACTGCCGCTTGCTTGCTCGCCGCAGCAAAAATGAGCGGGCTGGACTGCGCCGATGTCGCAGTGGACACGCTGGCGTCACACACACACACACACCACACACAAGGAAACAACAGTGGGTGAGTGGGTGAGTGGGTGAGTGGGTGAGTGGCGCGATAGTTCGCCCATCGAGCGAGGGAGCGGCCCTCCCTTCCTTGCTCAGTGGGCAAACTCTCGCGCACGCACCACCCCGTCGTTGCTCGGTGGACCAACTTTTGCGCGCGACTGTCGGTAGACTAGTCGCGCCTTGCCCCCTCCTCCTTCCCCCCCCCCCCACAGAAAGAAAGTTGTGTGCATGACCAAGGCGGTGGTGCAGTAGCGCGTTACTTACTTACGTCGAACGAACGAACGAAATAACGAACGAACGAACGAACGAACGAACGAAGTAGTAACGCGCGACTGCATCACCACCTTGTGCATGTTACTTGTCGGCTACCTGCCACGCTCTGCTCGTTGATTCACCTCCATCATCACTGACGCACTCTCACTTACTCACCCAATTCGCGTGCGCGGGTGGAGTAGTGTCGACGTGTGCGTGCGCGATCGAGAGGCGGTGGTGTGCCTCGCCAACGGGGCGGCACTCGCGTGTTAGGCAGGTCACCGACCCAGCGAGGGAAGATGAAGGGCCCGCCGACTTACCTCCACTTTCTGTGTCTGCCAGCGTACGTCTGTGTCTCCCAGTGTTCGTCGTGTCTGCCGGCAGTCACGCGATAGTTCGGCCACCGAGCAAGCAAGGCGCACTGCGCGATAGTTTGGCCAGCAGCGAGCGAGGGGCAGTCGCGCAATTAGTTTGGCCACCGAGCACGGAAGGGGTAGTCGCGCGTTGACCCAATTCAGTTTGCCCAGCACCTGACGACCACGGACCCGATTCAGGCAGCACACTGAGCCATCTGGCTCCGCGTGCTGATCCGAAATGCCGATTCTGAACGATATCATCTCTTTCTTTGTTCAACACCAGTGCCCAGTACCCATGTCACTGCACTAGCCGACACACACACACAACGGACTGAACAAGACATCAGGCATCTGACACTTTCACATCAATGGCAAGCGTAGCCACGTGCATCCAACACTATCACGTGCCATTCCATCGTGCCGTTACTTGTACCCATGTGCACGGCAGAATCTGTTTGCATGTACAACATACTGTTGTATTATGTTGTGATGTGCTTTCTCGACGATACACTGGTGAACCATTGTGTACACCCCACATCATTTTCTAAGACAATGTTTCCTATTTCTCTCAGCAACAGACAACAACGTTCTCTATCTTAAGCGCTGCTCCTCTCGCTTTTTCAGCATAGTATCGACAACCCCTGCTGTGAAATAGAAATATATTTCGGATGTAATCGTTGTGCAAAATGTTATGCAAACACTTACACGATTGTACCCAGAATGCATTGTGGGCGGAAAGGCGACAGAGTGACTACTCCGCCACAATTCATTGTAAAGCTTACACGAACAAAGCCTGCCCGGCACCAGGATCTGCGATCAGTTACAGAGATGCTGTCTCGTCACAATTGTACTCAGCCGAAGGTGACGGCTTTCGTCACGTGTTGTCGCACTGTTGTGTTTCGTGTGGTCTCCATTGGATTGTGGCTGCGCACAAACAAGTTTCGGTTTTGTGTTATGGCTGCTCTGTACCGTCGTGTGGACGCGTTGCGCTCGAGCACGATCCTTTCACTTTGCAACCCGCAATAAAGCACAAAGAGACTCCGCTGCGATCTTTCATGTGACAGCACGCTGGCGAAGCAGCAGGCTACAACCACGATTGTGTCCACGCTGAGAAGTGCAGCTCCCCATGTTCCGACGCGCACCACCGCACTATCGGAAGCACCAGCGACAAATCCGTTCTGTGCGACAGTGCCCATGAACAGGTAAAAGAGCCGCACAGTGACGGCCACGACGAGCATGGTCAATGTGACGACGTACTCACGAAGCGGTAGCCCCAGCGCCATCAGTGACCCGGGTACAGTCAGCATATTGAAGAAAAACATGCCTTGTTCCGACACATACAAAAAAGCACCCATTTCCTCTTGGAACGCCATCGTTGAACACGCTGTGACGACCTCTGTCCCATGTAAGGGTTCCGTCACTCGCCCTGCGCATATATCAGCTGCGGGGATTGCGAGATCCGATGTGTAGGTACCATTCACAAAACTGGCGTTAAATGGTGCCACTGCGACTGTGTAGTCTGACGTGACAGTGAAATTATTGAATGACATGTCAACTGCCGTTGGAGGGTCGACGGCAGCCCAGACCGTGCAAGCTGCCCACACCCACGTCACGGGCCAAAGGAGTCTTGCAGCGCAGCCCCGCCACCTTCTGTTCCATGCTGCGGCTGCAGCCCACGCCCACATCAGACACGCAGCGCACAACTGGGCTGTCGCCGATGACGCAGCGGCGTCCCAGCGCGTCACGTTAACGGCCAGAACTGAACCAAGGAACAACGCCATGGTGGTGTATGATACTTTCATTGCCATGCCATATGCACCACGCATGCGGAATTTCAAATAGTTTGCTTCGGCAGCCTCCGATCGAAAGTGAAGGCCGCAAGATGCCCAAACGCGTGCCAGGCACTTCAGGGGACCGCGGTGCCCAATGTCGGGCGACGTCGCCATCTCAAATGACGATGCGTTTTTGTCCGTTCTGTTCACACTGCGTGGTTCCAACAAAGGTTGGTCAAATGTGCTGTAGACATCATTTGAGAACGGAAGACGACTGTCAGTCGTATGTGACAAGTGGGCTCTTGATTGGAAACGTTGTTGGTCGTTGCCTGCACGCGGAGGCACGTTTGCACTTTCTTCTCCAAGGGAGCCCGCTGCGACTAACGTACTATGAAGTAAAACCTGTATTTTGGCGAAAGACAAGCGCTGCGCCGGCTCGAAGCACCAGCATTGCTGCAAGAGTGCTCTGCACTTGCTGGGGCACGTTGCGGGAATGCTGTCCAGGCTCGGCCACGTCCAGAGGTGACGTATATCGCTCAATGAGACCCGCGTCTGCGAATTGTTTGCGCGGCGCCGAACACGCAACAATTGTGGAAGGTCAGAAACAGAGGATCCGTTTTCGGCCAAGCACTCCCAAAATATGATGGCGAACGCGTAAATGTCCACGGCTGGAGTTGCGTCACAACCAGACGTTGACTGATTTACGACGTGGGCATACACCTCCGGGGCCATGTACTCCAGTGTTCCTCCAATGGCGCTCAGTGTAGATTCAGTCACTAAATTTTGGCCAGAGGAACTAATGCCAAAGTCTCCAATGCGCACCACAGCCGATGACGTCAAAAATATGTTTTCCGGCTTCAAATCGCGATGGACGATCCCCAGGCTGTGCAAGTACGCCATGCCGGAAGCAATTTCAGTGGCCACTTTAATTGCTAAAACCTGATCCGACAGTGTGCCCGAGCGCTGAATTGATGATTAGATCCCGAAGATTGGTTTGACAAAACTCTTGCACGATGAACAATTGTGGTTGCCCACCCACACGGTCGGCTGGCAACGTGCACAACCCCAAAAACTTGACAATGTGTTGATGGCTCAATTGCCCGAGCACAGCAACTTCGTGAGACAAGATATCAAGTGCATCACCTGAAGGAAGTTCGTAGAGTTGCTTCGCCGCGACGATAAGCTCGCCTTTGTATGTGGCTTTCCGCACCATACCACTGCTGCCGCTGGCGATCGGGGCACCAAGCGTTAAGTCGGTGGGAGCTATTGCCCAAAACGTCGCCGAGCCGCGGTTCTTGGCTGGCGCTCTTGGTTTGTTACAAGGAGTAGGACGAAGGGAATTGCTCGCATTGAGCCATCGTCGCAACAACCGAGGATTGAAGGGATCACCCTCGTTCTGCAATATGGCTGCATCCACTTTCATTTGATGCGTCAAAAAGAACAGATCACGTTGTGCAGACGACCTCTGGAACGCAACCCAAAGCACAGCTCCGGAAGCTGCAATGCAACCGGCAAACAGCTTAACAGCTGTCGCCGAAGTTCCAGCCGTTAACATTGGAATGCACGCCACAGCGTTCCAGGGAACCGAGTGAAGAAGTGCAATGACGCTGGATACGAGAAGCACGGCGATGTTTACGGCCGACGCAACGATAGCCTGCCGGGCTGCCACAGTATTTGCAGCGATTAGCACGGTTTGCAGCGTCCACCCAAGTGTCACACAAACCAGTGAAGGTGCATGTCGCATGAAACCGCACAGGCGGAAATTCTTCGACATGCGAGCGAAGTCAGTGCCATTACCCCAAGAAGTGTAATTGGCACAGGTCCAGTTTTGCCACAGTGAAGGTGTATCCATGAGTTCGTTGCACTCAGTGTTTGACTGAATGACCCAAGGAACTGTGATCACGTTCACTGCAACAGAGACGACGCCAATCCAAAATCCAATAACGCCGACGTGGTAGCTGCTCATTTGCCACATTGAGCAACCACGTGAGCGCTTGCACCGGCACGCACATGTGATTACCAGTCCCGAAAGCGGAAGTAGTGCGAGCACGCAGGCGAGGGCCGTGAATAACCAGTTGTCCAGGCTACCAGGCAGAGATAGCAGTGCTACAAGCATCAACAGACAGACGCTCGTGGCCAACGGAACAACCAGTCGTGCTACAGGCGTTTGCTTCGAAAGGAGAAAATTCACTTCCTTTTCTCTGTCGCGAAAGAGAAGACCGAGATTTTCGAACTGTTGCGAGAAGCAGTCGCAGCAGCAGGCTCGCCACCGGCGAATACGCGGATGGTGACAGCGATGTGTGATGTCGCTGGTCGCCATTGACACATCGCGATAAGTGTCGGCATCCATTTGCGTGTAGACGCCATTAAAGGTTTCCATGCTCACTGCTCGTGCACGCCCGTGCACGTGAGCGAAGTAACAAACGACGTCGTGTCGGCTAGCATGCATGCTTTGCAGGTGATGAGGAGCGGGAATGACGCAGCAATCGCTCGGGAGAGGAGCACTCAGGACACCGCCAAGAAGCGATGTGAACTTGTCTTGGAAGGAATTGCTGTCAAGAAGGCAACGATCCTGCAGGAGAGGCAAGTTGCCAAGCCGAGGAAAGTCGAGTTGGAGGTGTGGGATGCACAACAAGCAGAGCTGCGCAACAAGGAAAACGAGACACGAGCAGAGATGCGGTGCATTGACGCTGCGCTTGCTGTTCTGTGCGGCGACGACGAAGGCGTTGAAGAGGCTTGGACGGAAACGCAGGTCACATTGACCAGGCTGCGAAAGCAGTTGGGAAAGATCGAGCAGGCGAAATTTACCGTCCGGCTGCAACGGGAAAAAATGGAGGAGCGTGCATTGGACAACCAACGCCACAAACGCCACGCACAAAACACCATCGTGCCGATTTCTCATGCCACACAACGTCAAGGTCCCGAGAAGAGTGCAGCAGATGAGGAAAATGCTGTCACAGTTGTGACGACTCTCATTCCGGCGACAGGAGCGTCCACACACAGTGCAATCAACACCGACTACGATGAGGAAGAAGAGCCTGACGTGGAGCGAGCTTTCATGCCGAGCGTGCGGACGCAGGGACGTCGTTCTTTACCGCGTACTAATTCGCACGCAACGGCTGCAAAGACGCACCAGCACGCTGTGCCAATTGTGCGGCGAGGATCACGGCGGAGACGACGACAACGCAACGAGAGCGAGAAGAAAGTCGAGCTGAATCGTCAGCAAATGGTTGTGTCGAAACTCAAGACACCCAAACCTCCTGGTGGCGGACAGGTTCCTGGTGGCGGACAGGTTCCTGGTGGCGGACAGGTTCCTGGTGGCGAGTCGGGGCGCGCGTCAAAACCGAGTGCGAAACGGAGTGGGAAGCGGAGTGCAATGACGTGGGCCGAAATTCTAGCATTGCAGGACAGCTTGAAGGCCAAAGCGACAAAACAAGCTGCGCGCCGTGGACGTACTCGAGTCATCTCCATAGCAAACCTGTCTCCGAGAGCGATCAAAGTGATCCTGGCGAGGCGGCGACGACGCGCTCGGTTGCTGGAACAACGAGCAGGCGAAGCACCTTGATCAACTTTGCGAGGTTGACTCTCCTTTCTAAATTTGCAATCCTACTGAAATTGCTGTTGCTCTTGTTTCTTTGCACGACGGAATTCGCACGTGCAGCGCCCGCACTCACGGTCCCAATACGTAGTTAGGTTGATGGGGTGTGTCGCCATTCATGTCGGGCGTCGTGTGTGCCATCTGACTGAGAGTGTGGGTTTGTGGCGTGACTTGCCGCGCACCCCCCAACGAACAGCAACTCGAACAAGTAGCTTATGTTATGATGAGTTATACGTAGTAGTTCCACAGCGCCACAGCGCGCAGCAGCAACAGACCGTGTCGTCCTAGAGTATCCATCTCGATTGGGTTCTCCGGTTCTCCCCCGCTGTGTCCGGTTTTCCAACACGCTCATGGGCGTGCTGTCCGCCACAGTGAAGAACGACAGCGAACCAGTGGCGAACGAACGAACAGAGAACGAGGCACTGCTCGCCGCCGGCGCCGCCGCCGGTGAGAAGGAGACGAAGCGAGACGAAACTTACTCACACAAACGCTGACCAGTGAGTGAGTTGGTGTCTGCTGTCTGGAGTGTGCTGGAGCGCATAGAGCGAACATACATAACATACATACATGCAAACTGGCCAGTGCAAAACGCAAATTTGCTCAAACTTCTGTGCATGCATGCATGAGACGCATGCACGAGACATGGGAGAGTTGGTTGCGTTCATTGGCGACCGTGCGATCATCAGAGAGTTTATAAAAAGATCAGCAGGAACAAAAGAAACTTGTATCCTCCCCAAGTCGAGGCAGCGTTCCTGAGCTTTGATGTGTGGTGTGCTGTAACTTCGTGCGACAGTCCAGTCCCGACGTAATGTGTTGTATCACTTCGGCGTCGATACAACACTCCTTGGCTTCGCACAGAATGCCGCGATGTCCCGGGCACATGATTCGCTGATGTCGTAGCAGCAGTGTACAAATATCTCCGTGGCGTGAATGGTTCCCATTGACTCGTGGCACCTGGGGCATCAATCGCAGAAACACAAATGCATGTGTCATGTCACACAACATGACGAGCCAAAAAAACATCGGCTTGCCAAGCGGGAGGGGGATGCAGACGCACCTGGCGGGCCGACCCGCGCGTAGCAACAGTCGGAAGAACGCCACACCCTCATCGCGCAGCGGGTCACACTCGTTGACGACGATCACGCTGCGTGGGAACTGTTGGACATCCGTCGGTGTCGCAAATGCCGGCCACGCCAGAGGGTTCTGCTGGCGCAGCGCCTCTTCGCCGTATGACGCAGCCTGCTTGTTGCTCGTGTAGGACGTGAGCAGGATGCCGTCGTTGCGCGCCGTCGACGGATACTTGTGCTTTTGTGGATACTTCCCGCCGATGAATGGACAAAGAGCGTACACGCCGTGAAGGAGGCCAGCCTCGCCGTCGCGGGACAGTTGCAACGCCAACGCGATGCACAGGTTCCCGCCGCCGCTGTCGCCCGCCGCGACAACTCGTTTAGGGTCGATGCGCAGTCTCGCAGCGTTGCGCACCAGCCACTTCAGACCGGAGATGCAGTCGTTGAGCCCTGCGGGAAACGGTGCGACTTCAGGTGCGGACGAAGGCTCTTGAGAGTTGCGGAAGTCCACCATCGCGACGACGACGCCTTGTTTCGCCAGCAGCCTGCCCCAGCAAGTGTAAATGGAGTTGAAGCAGGACATGCGCGCCTACGTGAACAACAGAACATGAATACGTGAATGTCACGGACCGCACACACAGAGCCACAGACCCGCCGCGTCATCGATGCATGGCATGCGCTCAACAAGCATCATGCGCAACAAATCAAGCAGCATACGCGGAGTGCATGCGGATTGCGTTGCGAACACGAACCATTCCGCCACCGTGCATAAAGTACACGCACGGAGTCCCGTTGCTGTCCGATTCCGTCGCCACTGGCTCGGAGTGCTCATCGCTGGGTCGGATGAACAGCATCTTGATCATGTTGCCGTCGGGTTGCGAGGCGAACTCCTCTGTTGAGACATCGAGCCCCGTGGACGGCACTAGATCCTCACGCCTTTCCTCGATCGGTTTTTCGTGCCATGTGGGCCGCGATCCAAAAACCGCTTTGATGCGCGGGTCGATGCGCGGGTCGCGAGAAAGGAGCTTGGCAGACATGGACGACAGAGAAGCTGCTGCGGGCCAACCAATTCATCGGCATGCAGGGCTCCCCGTCATGGTCCGCGGTGCCGCCGCGAACGGCTCTGCCAAGAGAATCATCGACGCGTGAATTTTCGCGACTAGTTCTGCGCTGTCGTTGACAAGTTTCAGCAACAACAAGGGTGGATGACCCGCTTTCTTCGTGTGCTTTCAACTGATAGCGGAACGCGGATCGCGGATCGCGGATCGCGGGTGCAGTGCTGGTGGACTGCCGCCTGATTGAGTGTCAACGAACTTGAGTTGTCGTTGACTGATATCCCACTGTCTCTGTCTGTGAATGGTATCTTCGTAGTCTATGTTCATGTCACCAACGAAAACGAGGTGAGGATACAACTAATTACGACGCAATGCCAACGACGCACGCCCGGCGAGCCAACGAGCCAACGAGTGGGCTAACACGATAAGGCCAACGAGCATACCGAGGCAGGCGCGCAACCAACCAACGAAGAACGAGCCAACAATCCCACCACCCACCGACCGCGTGAGCCAACGAATGAGCCAACGAAGCAACTAACGATCCAACAAACAAATCAACTAACGATCTAGTCAGCAAGTGAGTGAGTTGACCAACCAACCAACCAACCAACCAACACTGCAACCAACCAACCAACCAACCAACCAACCAACCAACACTGCAACCAA
>ENA-OWNT01004996-OWNT01004996.1-seawater-metagenome-genome-assembly--contig:-NODE-4996-length-11224-cov-3.353369_pt1 | contig 11224 bp, 12 predicted proteins | sample MGYA00238136_ERZ651165 | MGnify/ENA primary metagenome ERZ651165 (study PRJEB26861, sample SAMN08777766) | seawater metagenome | isolation source: coastal seawater | place: USA: Florida | collected... | reverse complement strand
AACCAGCAGACCGAGTTTTTGACTCAGCAGCGCGCAGAAGTGACGCCACAGCGCCGGGCGCTCTTGCAGCAGTTGCCTGATCGGCGCGTGAGGCATGTGCAGGAGGATGATCGAGCCTTCGGCAAAGCCGTCCAGCGCGCTGGGCTGATCGTCAAACAGCGCCCGTTCGCCAAACCAGTAAGGCCGCTTGCCAACGGGACGGGGAAGGTCATGACATTGCTGAGCGGGATCGCCGAAGCGGATCGATCCATCCAGCAGCGCGTACAGTCCCGTGACCGGCTGACCGCGCTCGAACACGGTCCTGCCCGATGTGAAGCGTCGCTGCTGCATGCCGCTCAGCAGGCTATCCTGCAATGAGGCGGGCAACTCGGTGAACCATCGGTCGTTCATCAACCAAGAGCTCCATTGCGTTCCATTCGTCATGTGAATCTCCTTTTTATCAGCAGCGTTTTATTGCAGGCTGAACCGGCAGTCGCGGCTCATCCAAAAATCAGCGGCATGATCCACGCATCACCAGAGGAATAACAATGAAAAACCTCGTCGATCACTTAAGCCAATACGCGTCTTACCATCGCGACACCCGAAATATCGCCACCCACTTCGTCGGCGTTCCGCTGATCGTGCTGGCCGTGGCGATACTGATGTCCCGGCCGGGCTGGAGCAGCTGGTCGCTGGCCGATCTGTGGATTTCACCGGCCTTGCTGGCGACGGTCGCGGCCACGCTGTTTTACCTGCGGCTGGACAGGCCTTTCGGCACCGCCATGGGCATCGTGCTTGCGCTGTTTCTGTGGATCGGAGCGCACCTGGCGCAGCAGAGCACGATGTTGTGGCTCGGCTCAGGCGTCGGGCTGTTCGTGGTCGGCTGGGCGATCCAGTTCGTGGGCCATTATTACGAAGGTCGCAAACCGGCGTTCGTCGATGACGTCACAGGCCTGATCATCGGCCCGCTGTTCGTGGTCGCCGAAGCGGCCTTTCTGATGGGAATGAGAAGGAAGTTGCAGAACAGCATCGAGGGTAGAGTGGGCCGCACACACAAGCGCAACCTGAAGAAGGCGGCTGTGTAGCAGACACAGCCTTTTTGCAGGAGCGTTCGGCCAGAACCGACTTAGATACTCTCAACCTTCTGCCAGACCTTCGGCTTGAAGAACAACGTCTCCCCGCGCGCCAGACCGATCAGGCTGTCGTGGTCCTTGACCACCTCGGCTTCGATCAGCTCCGGCTGACCTTCGACCTTCAAGGTCACGCGGGTGGTTGCGCCCAGCGGGCGGATGTCACGCACTTCAGCGGCGTGATGCCCTTCCACTTCATGACGCGACAACGACACTTCATGCGGCCGGAACAGCACGTGGTTGTCTTCGCCCAGGTGCAAGCGGTTCGAATCCCCGAGGAAGTGATACACGAAATCGCTGGCCGGGTTCTCGTACACCTCGCCCGGCGGCAGGCCCTGCGGGTCGGCGCCAAGGTAGGAGAGCATTTCCGACACGGCCGGGCTGGGCGTACGGATACGCAGGCCCTTCATGTCCTCCATGGTCTCGACCTTCTTGGTGCTGGTGTGCAGCAGCCCGCCGTTATGGGCGTAGAGCGCAAGCACCTTCAGACCCTTGTATTCCTCGGCAAGGTAATCCGGGTAGATTTCCCACAGGGCGTTGCTGGCCGCGCCGGCATCGTCCGTCAGGAAGGGCATGTCGATCAGCGAGGTCCGCGGAAAGCGGCCGCGCGGAATGCCGGTAAGGCCGTTGGCGATGTCCACGACACCCGCCATCACCTGCTCCTGCTGGCGCGCCACGTTGCCCAGCTGGGTGCCTGCGGGAGAGATCTCGAACTTGATCTCGCCGTCGGTGCAGGCGGAAACCTCCTTGGACCACGGCTCGATGAAATCGGTATGGATGCCGTGCACGGCCGGCAGGTAGTGGCTGATCTTCAGCGTGGTCTCGGCCTGCGCCGCGGTTGCCATCGTGGCGGCGACGGCCACACCGGCGGAAAGTTTTCTGGTAAGCGACATCAATCGGGTCCTCCCTGTTTGTCGAAGATTCAATGGCGGCGGTGGCTCAGAGCGACAGCTTGAGCCGCCCCCCGTTCCTGGCCCGCGAACAGCAGGTCATGACACGTTTGTTCTCGGCCCGCTCGGCGCGGGTCAGCACCATGTCGCGGTGGTCGATCTCGCCCTCGACGACAGCCACCTCGCACGAACCGCACAGCCCCTCGCGGCAGTCGCAGGCAACGTCGATCCCGGTGGCGAGGATGGCATCCAGCAGCGTGGTGTCCGCGCCGACCTGCACCACCATGCCAGAGTCGACCAGTTCCACCTCGAACGCCTGTTCCTTCTCGGGATCGAGGCCCGAGGCCCCGCCGCTGAAATGCTCGAAGTGAAAGGTGCCCTGCGGCAGATCCGCGGTCAGGTCTTCCAGCGCGGTCAGCAGGCCCTTGGGACCGCAGGAATAGATCTGCGCCCCCTCGCCCAGCCCAGCGACCATCCCGGCAAGGTCCATGAACCTGCCTTCATCGTCGGCATAGAGCGTCAGCGCCGCCCCGTGATCGCGGCCAACCCGGTCGAGGAAGGCCATCGTCGCCTTCGACCGTCCGGCGTAGTGCAGCTCATAGCTCTTGCCCTCCGCCTTCAGCCGGTCCGCCATGGCGAGGATCGGGGTGATCCCGATACCCCCCGCGACCAGCACGTAATGCGATGCGGCAGCGTCCAGCCGGAACAGGTTCGACGGACCTCGCAGCCGGATCTCGGCCCCGGCCTTGAGCGTCTCGTGGATATGGCGCGACCCGCCCCGGCCCGCCTCTTCCCGCAGGATCGCGACCTGATAGGTCTCGGCCTCGGGATCGCCGCAGAGCGAGTACTTGCGGTCGAAGTCGCCGACGCAGAGCTCGATATGCGCCCCCGCGCTCCACTTGGGCAGCGGGCGCCCCTGCGCATCCTCAAGCGTCAGGCCAAGGATGCCATCGGCCTCCCGGCGCACCTCGGCCACGCGCACATTGCGCGCGATATCCCGACGCGACGGCGCGCCGACCTCGAAATGACGCCGCGATTTCAGCGTCGCCGGGTCGGACCTCTCGGGGTTCAGCTCCGGGTCCCATTCCACCCACAGGTGATCCGGCCCCCGGAACGAGGTGTTCGGCAGGTAGGTGAACTCCTGCTCGGCCAGCCGCAGGTGCGGCAGGCGGCGCGTCATCTCTTCAAGGAAGATCCGCATCTCCATCCGGCCGATGTTCTTGCCCATGCACTGGTGCGCGCCATAGCCGAAGGTCAGGTGATCGACCGCGTTGTCGCGGTAGATGTCGAAGGTATCGCCATCCTCGAAGTGCCGCTCGTCCTGGTTGCCCGAGGCCTGCACGATCAGCAGCTTGGCCCCCTCCGGCAGATCGACCCCGCCCACGCTGGCGGGCGCCGTCGCCTGCCGCCGCCAAGCGACGATCGACCCGGCATACCGCAGGCATTCCTCGACCGCATTGGGAATCAGCGCGGGGTTCGCACAGATGTCGTCCCATGCGTCGCGATGGGTCAGCAGCGTCTTGAACATGTTGGTCGAGGCCAGCGACGTGGTCTCGTGCGCCGCCACGATGATGGCCATCATCATCGAGTGGACATAGCTGTCGGTCACCACGTCGGGGATCTCGGCGTTCATCCGGATCGTGTGATGCATCCAGCCGGTCCCGTCGGGCTGGGCGCGCATCTTCTCGATGACCTCGCCCGCGTACTGCCAGAACCGGCCCACGTCATGCGCGACCTCGACCTGCTTCTCGTCCGAGGGCTTGCCCCATGTGTTGACCGAATGCGCAACGGAGAAGGTCTTGAGCGTGGCGATCTCGTCCTCGGGCACGCCAAGGAAATGCAGCGCCACCAGCAGCGGCACCTCGTAGAGCATGGCCTCCACAAGGTCGACGCGACCGCTGTCGATGAATTCGTCGATCTTCTCGCGCGTCAGGCGACGGACCATGTCCTGCTGCTTTTCGAGGTTCTCGGGCAGGAAGTGGTCCAGCAGCGCGCGGCGGCGCTCCATATGGGCGGGCTCGTCCTCGTTCACCATGGTACGGTTCATGGCATAGTCGTAGCTCTTGAGGATCGCCATCGCCTCGTCCGTGGCGGGCGTGATCTTCTCCAGCACGTTCCTGGGCGAGAACAGGATGTTGTCGCGGAAGACCGCCTTGATGTCATCGTAACGGCTGACCACCCAGTACCCCAGCTTGGGCGAGTAGAAGACGGGCAGCTGGTCGCGCGACCAGCGCAGCGCCTCGGCCGGATCAAGCTGATAGGGTCCCTCGAAGGCGTCAAAGTCGCGCGCCATCGCCTCCGGATCGGTGACAGGGCAGCGCTGTTCTGCGGTCTGGGCCCCTGCCCCGGTGAACGGGCAGGTTCCGGGGTTGGTCGTCGAAGACTGGGCAGTATCAGCCATCGCGTCGCCTCCTCTCGATCTCGATGAACGATTCCCCTTCTATGTCACGAATATCGGACAATCAATTGCTAATATAGTTACAAAATGTCCGCATAGTGAGACAGACCGTTGAGTTTCGGCCCGAAATGTTGCTTATGGCGAGAGGGGAGCACGAGGGAGAACCGCCAGACGATGTCCAATGGCAAACTGCAAACGCTGGAGCGCGGCATCGAGGCCCTGCTCCTGATCGCCAAGACACCGGGCGGCCTCAAGGCGGCCGAACTCGCGGTGCGGCTCGACCTGCACCGCGCGGTCGCCTACCGGATCATCGCGACCCTGGCCGACCACGGCATGGTGCGCCGCCTCAGCGACGGTCGGATCGTGCTGGGCGCCGGGGCCTACCTGCTGGGCGCACGCACCGCCGACAGCGTCCGCGCGATGGCCCGTCCCGTGCTCGAGGAACTGGCGGAACGCACCCGCGCCACCGCCTTCCTCTCGATTGCCGAGGGCAACGAATGCGTCGTCGCCCTCACCGCCGAACCCCGCGAGGCGACGATCAACATCCATTACCGTGTCGGCACCCGGCACCCCATCGACCGCGGCGCCGCCGGCATCGCGATCCTTGCGACACGCCCGGCGCAGGAGTCGGATTCGGAGGATATCCGCTTTGCCCGCGCACACGGCTACAGCATCACCCGGGGCCAGTTGCACCGGGGCGCCATCGGGGTTTCCAGCGCCGTGCACCTGCCCGGCGACGGCTTCGCCGGGCTCGACTTCTCGATCGGGGTTGTCGCGCTGGAGGAACTCGACACCGATACGGCCGCCGAGGCTGTCCCGGCGGCCGCGCAGGCCTTGTCGCAAAGCTTTTCCTGAGCTCCGCGCAGCTGGCGCGGGTCCGGATGGGTCAGTATCAGGAGGACACCCCGGAGACCCGGGGTGCGCCGATCAGAAGCGGTAGACCGCCTTGAAGTAGATCGCGTTCACGTCGACATCACCGCCGCCGTCGCCGATGCCGTCGAACGAGTGATAGAGGTATTCCGCGCCGAGGGCCCAGTGGTCGTTCACCATCCAGCTGTAGCCCAGACCGAGGACATAGCTGTCGCTGTCACCGTCAAAGAAGGTGTCGACGCCGTCGAAGCTGGCATAGGCATAGCCGACGCTACCGTACATCAGGCCGCCGCTGGCCAGTTCGTAACCGACGATCACTTTCAGGCGGGCGATCTCGTTGAAATCGGCAGAGTCACCGGTGTCCGGGTCGGAGACCGAAATGTCGGCCCAGTCGTACTGAAATTCGGGGCCGACATACCAGTTCGCCCCGAGGTCCCAGAGATAACCGGCAGTGAAACCACCGATCACGCTGTCGCCGTCAAAGTCACTCACATCGAGGTCGAATTCGCTGTAGGCATAGCCGAGCTGGCCACCGATGTATCCGCCGGACCAATCCGCCTGTGCAGTCGTTGCCGCCGTGCCGAGTAGGAACGCAATTAGAGCCGTACCGCGCATTTCATTCTCCATTAACTAGTAATAATTGTGGTAATAAACCTGATCTTAGCACGTTTTGCGTGTTCCAGACAGAAGTGTGATCGCCCACCGCGTGCCAGTGGCGGTGTCCCGCCGGTCGCCCCTGTTTGACCGGGCGCGCGCGAATGCCGCCGAAAAGCCTCACCCTGCAACAGATGTCGGGATTACACCGGCCCATCCGGTCTTGAACATTGCGGGTCGTCCGCCGTGGTGCCAATATGACAGCTACCGACTTGCACAAGAAAGCGGGTGGCACCGAGTGTTTTATTCGAACAAATTCAAATTCTTGGCGATATTGCTGCTGACCGGCGCCTGCACCGAGATGACCACGACCCAAGGCTCGGGCGAAGCAGGCTTCATCACCAACCTGCCGGAATCCGTGGTCGCGATGGCGGCGCCCAACCAGAATCTCCAGGCGGTCCGGATCATGCCGGAAGATGGATGTTACTGGTACAAGTACGTCGGGCCGGTCGAGACGACCTACCTGCCGCTGCGCACGACAGACGGGCGGCCGATCTGCACGCCCCGGACGTCCTAGAACGCCCCGGGGCCTGTGCCCTAGCTGCTGGCCGAGACGTAGGTCTCGGGCGGATAGAGATAGGCCGTCGCTCCCGGCGAGACCTTGTCGTAAAGCCCGATGATATGCGCCATCACCATACGGACGCAGCCGGAGCTTGCCCGCCCGCCGATGGAGCTGGGATAGGGGCTGCCGTGGATCCGCAGGTGGGTGTCGCGCCCGCCCTCGTAGAGGTAGAACGCCCGCGACCCGAGAGGGTTCGACGGTCCGCCCGGCATCCCGTCGGCATGTTGCGCATAGGTGCCCGGATCGCGCTGGATCATCTCCGGTGTCGGAGTCCAGCGCGGCCATTTCGCCTTGCGCCGGATCGCGTAGGTCCCGGGTTCGTAGAGGTTGCCCTTGGCAATCGCCACGCCGTAGCGCAGCGCCGAGCCGTCGCCCTGCGTGTAGTAGATGTAACGCGCGACCGCATCGACATGCAGGTTGCCCGCCGGAAGGTTCCGGTTGGTTTCAACCACCTGCGGCAAGAACCTCGGGTGCAGGCCCCAGGGGTTCGACGTCGCGGGGTTGTAGTTCGCGGGCGTCACCTGGGCGTCCCACGCTGCCCAGCTTGAATTCGGAGAGGTCTGCGCCATCGCGCCGGTAATCGGCGTCGAGAAGAGCGCGGCAGTGGTCGAGATGAAATGACGTCGTGTCAGCATACCGGATACCCCAGTCGGCTTGATCGTTAAGAAATTGTTAGCACGGGGACCAGCAAGCCGGAAAGACTGCGGCGGTGCCATTCACAACTGCGTGATAGTGCGCGCCCTGCCCCTCCTGTCTCTCCGGTGCATCCCGAACAGACGGCAAGGGCCCGAAAAGACTTCGGGCGCTCGCGCGCCCGAAGTTGGTAGATTTACCCGCCGAAGTCGTCGAGCATGATGTCCTCTCGGTCCACGCCCAGGTCCAGCAGCATGTTGATGACCGACTGGTTCATGATCGGGGGACCGCACATGTAGAACTCGCAGTCTTCCGGGTTCGGGTGGTTCTTGAGGTATTCCTCGTACAGCACGTTGTGGATGAACCCGGTGTAGCCGGTCCAGTGATCGTCCGGCAGCGCATCGGACAGCGCCACGTGCCATTCGAAGTTGTCGAACTCCTTGGCCAGCTCGTCGAAATCCTCGACGAAGAACATCTCGCGCTTGGAGCGCGCGCCGTACCAGAAGGTGATCTTGCGGTCGCGGTTCTCCAGCCGCTTGAGCTGGTCGAAGATGTGCGAGCGCATCGGCGCCATCCCCGCGCCCCCACCGATGAAGACCATTTCCTTCTTGGTGTCACGGGCGAAGAACTCGCCGAAGGGACCGGAAATGGTGACCTTGTCACCCGGCTTGAGGTTGAAGATGTAGGACGACATCTGGCCCGGCGGGATGCCGGTCGAGTTCGGCGGCGGCGAGGCGACGCGGACGTTGAGCATGATGATGCCCTTCTCGTCCGGGTAGTTTGCCATCGAGTAGGCGCGCTCGATGGGCTCTTCGACCACCGACTCGTATTGCCACAGGTTGAACTTGTCCCAGTCCTCCCGGTACTCCTGCTCGACGTCGAACTGCTTGTACGAGAGCTTGTGCGCGGGCGCTTCGATCTGGATGTAGCCACCGGCGCGGAAGTTCACGTCCTCGCCTTCTGGCAGTTCCAGAACAAGGGCCTTGATGAAGGTCGCAACGTTCTCGTTCGAGCGGACGGTGCATTCCCACTTCTTGACCCCGAAGACCTCTTCAGGAACCTCGATCTCAATGTCCTGCTTGACGGCAACCTGACAGGACAGCCGGTCGCCACAGGCGGCCTCACGTTTGGTGATGTGGGTTTCCTCGGTGGGCAGGATCGACCCGCCGCCCGAGTGGATGCGGACACGGCACTGCGCGCAGGTGCCCCCGCCGCCACAGGCGGAGGGCACGAACATCTTCTGCGCCGCCAGCGTCTGCAGCAGCTTGCCGCCCGAGGGGACGGAGATGGTCTTTTCACCGTTGATGGTGATGTTGACGTTGCCGCTGCTGACCAGCTTGGAGCGCGCCGCCAGGATCACCGTCACCAGGACGATGACGATCAGCGTGAACAGCAGGACGCCAAGTGCGAAAGTCGTCATTGTTGGCCTTTCCTTACAGTTTCACGCCGCTGAACGACATGAAGGCCATCGCCATCAGGCCAGCGGTGATGAAGGTGATGCCGAGACCCTGCAGCCCGTCCGGGATGTCGGAGTACTTCAGCTTCTCCCGGACCCCCGCCATCGCGGTGATCGCCAGCGCCCAGCCGAACCCGGAGGACACGCCGTAGGTCGCCGCCTCGGCAAAGTTGTAGCTGCGTTCCACCATGAACAGCGAACCGCCCAGAATGGCGCAGTTCACCGTGATCAGCGGCAGGTACACACCCAGCGCGTTGTAGAGCGGCGGGAAGTACTTATCGAGGATCATCTCGAGGATCTGAACCAGCGCGGCGATCACCCCGATGTACGAGATCAGGCCGAGGAAGGTCAGGTCGACGTCACCGAAGCCTGCCCATGCCAGCGCACCGGGCGCCAGCAGGTAGTTCAGCAGCAGGTTGTTGGCCGGCACGGTCAGCGCCTGCACGACCATAACCGAGATCCCGAGGCCCATGGCCGTCGAGATCTTCTTGGACACGGCAAGGAAGGTACACATGCCGAGGAAGAACGAGAGGGCAAGGTTCTCGATAAAGACAGCCTTGACCGCGAGGGAAACGAGACCTTCCATCAGTGTGCCTCCACCGTCTGGATCTTGTATTCACGCTCTTCGACCTGACCCGGTTTCCAGGTGCGGATGCCCCAGATGATCAGGCCGATCACGAAGAACGCAGAGGGCGGCAGCAGCAGCAGGCCGTTCGGAACGTACCAGCCGCCGTTGTTCACCGTCGGAAGAATGGTGATGCCGAACAGCGACCCCGAGCCGAAGAGCTCGCGGAACACCGAGACCACCATCAGCAGCAGGCCATAGCCCAGCCCGTTGCCGATGCCGTCGATGAAGCTCGCGATCGGCGGGTTCTTCATGGCAAAGGCTTCGGCGCGGCCCATCACGATGCAGTTGGTGATGATCAGGCCCACGAAGACCGACAGCGTCTTGGAGATCTCGTAGGCATAGGCCTTGAGCAGCTGATCCACGACGATCACCAGCGAGGCGATGATGACCATCTGCACGATGATCCGGATCGAACTCGGGATCTGGTTGCGCAGCATCGAGATGAACATCGACGAAAAGGCCGTCACCAGCGTCACCGCCAGCGACATGACAAAGGCCACCTGCATCGAGGAGGTCACCGCCAGCGCCGAACAGATGCCAAGGACCTGCAGGGTGATCGGGTTGTTGTCGACCAGCGGGTCGATCAGTTGCGAACGATATGTCTGGGCCATCAGTCGACCTCTCCTGCCTTCAGCCGCTCAAGGAAGGTGCCGTAACCGGCCTCGCCCATCCAGAAACGCACCAGATTGTCCACCCCGCGCGAGGTCAGCGTGGCCCCGGCGAGTGCATCCACGTAAAAGTCCGTCCCCTCCGGCGGGGGCGACTTCGCGACGGTGATCGCAAGCTTGCCATCCTCGGTAAAGAGCTTCTTGCCGTTCCACAGCGCTTTCCAGCGCGGGTTGTCGACCTCTGCCCCAAGACCCGGCGTTTCACCCTGCTGGTAGAACTGCAGGCCGAAGATGTCGTTGCCGTTCTCTTCCAGCGCGATGAAGCCGTAGAGGGTGGACCAAAGCCCGTAGCCCTCGATCGGCAGGATCACCTTGTCGATCGCGCCCTGATCGTCGCGCAGCAGGTAGACCATGCGATAGACCTGCATCTTGCCGCCAAGGCCAGCCGGGTCCTCGTCCAGCGCCCGCACGATGGCCGGGTCGCCGCTGGCCGCCAGTTGGTCGAAGGTTTCGATGTCGAACTGGTCGGTAAACTCGCCGGTCGACAGGTCCAGCACGTGCGGTTCAAAGGCCGCAAAGGCCTCGTTCACCGGAACCGAAGGGTCATAGACCCCGGCGACCTGCAGGATGTTCACCCGCTTGTCGCGCAGCTTGTTCTCTTCCTGCACGGGGCGCAGCGCCACAGCGGCGGCCGACACCACCATCGAGGCCACGAGACACAGCACGACGGCCACGATCACCGTCTTGGAAACGGAGTCCGCCGGCATTTCGAGGAAACGACGGATCAGGCCCTTTTGCTCGTTGGCTTCAGGCATTGCGTTTCGCCCTCCGTTTGATGTTGGCCTGAATGACGAAGTAGTCGATCAGCGGGGCAAAGACGTTGCCAAAGAGGATGGCAAGCATCATGCCTTCCGGGAACGCCGGGTTGATCACCCGGATCATCACCACCATGAAGCCGATCAGCGCGCCGTAGATGTAGCGCCCGACGTTGGTGTGCGAGGCCGAGACGGGCTCGGTCACCATGAACACCAGGCCGAAGGCATAGCCGCCCAGTACCAGGTGCCAGTACCAGGGCATCGCGAACATCGGGTTGCTATCGGAACCGATCCAGTTCAGCAGGCTCGAGAAGGCGATCATCCCGGCAAGGCAGCCGACGATCAGCCGCCAGTTGGCGATCCGTGTCGCCAGACCGTCAGCCTTGTCATGGGCGATGAGCGCGATCCGCATGTCTATTCCTTTCGCAATGGACGGGACATGAGCGATTGAATGGCATCGCTCACGGAATGTTGGCCATCAAGCACGGCAACGATCGTTTCGGTTATCGGGAGTTCCAGCACCATTTCGTGTGCCAGCCGGGACACGGCGCGCGCCGTTGCAACGCCTTCCACGGTTTCGGTGTCGGCCCGTTCCCCGCCG
>ENA-OWNT01004995-OWNT01004995.1-seawater-metagenome-genome-assembly--contig:-NODE-4995-length-11226-cov-4.313750_pt1 | contig 11226 bp, 18 predicted proteins | sample MGYA00238136_ERZ651165 | MGnify/ENA primary metagenome ERZ651165 (study PRJEB26861, sample SAMN08777766) | seawater metagenome | isolation source: coastal seawater | place: USA: Florida | collected... | reverse complement strand
AGTGCGGTGGCCTACGGCGTGGGTAGTGCACGGTTGTACTGGGCACTCTCCCCCGCGCTCAGTCTCAGTCCCTGAGTTGGCCTTACGTCCTCAAGGCCACTCACTCACTACCTCACTCAGTCTTCTGTGCTGTGCTATGCTGGCCACGCAGTGAGTGAGTGACTGAGTGACGGTGAGTGGACAGACATGTGACTGAGTCAGTCGGTGTGGTCGGCGGCTGTGCAGTGACATCGTCGTCCACTCATTCGATCATTCGAACTTCGTCGCGTCCACGCACTCTGACAGTCACTGAGTCAACGATGCAATCGACCGTCGCTGCGCCTTCACGCACTCACAGTCGCTCACTTCGCATCGAATGAACGAACGAACGAACGAACGAAGACAACGAAGTTGACGACGGACGACGACGACCGACGATGCCGACGACGACGACGACGACGACGACGACGACGACGACGACGACAACGATGAAGACCACGGTAGTGCGTGCAGCGTCGACGTGTTCCGTCCTCGTGTGTTTGGGGGGTGTGTTCGTGTGTGTGTGTCTGTGTGTGTGTGTGATTGCAAGTGGCGACGTTGTACGGTTGACCTGATGAGACTCGCTCGCTTTGGCAGTGTGTTGTTGGGTTGAGAGGGAGACTCTGCTTTGTTGGATAGATGGCTGGTCGACTTCACTGGCTGACCGGCAGATTGCTTTGGTGGTGGACATAAAGACAGGGAGAAGCGTGCTATTGCCCACAGCCGCTTTGCGTGAGAAAGACGCCGCCTCCTGCAATGAACGACAAGCACACTCGTGTGGGTTGGAGCAATGGGTACCAGAACGGCGTGTCGCAAGTGCGAAACCAACTTCTAATGCTGCAGACGCGCATTGGCGACGGGAAAGCTACGTCTGCTCCAAGGATCAAGACGTGGCATGCGATATATCCGGTGTGTTCTTTTTTGTTCTTTTGTTTGTTTTCTGTTTTGTGGGGTTGTCCTCGTTTGTTTTGGTTGTGTGTCCTTTCGGCTAAAGCCCTACATTTTTTTACACTGCCATTCGTGTTACTTCCCTCCACAAAGCAAAGATGTCCCAGAAGCACCGCTTGTACGCCCGTGCCACCATCACCGGCTACCGCCGTGGCGGCCCTTCCAATGGTGCCCACAAGAACCACATCACTCTCATGTCTATTGAGGGTGTGAACAGCATTGAGGATGCTCGCTTCTACGACGGAAAGCGCGTCGCTTACATCTACAAGGTAAGCCTTGACTGTGATTGTGCACTGGTTGCTGTGTCTGCGCTTGTTGGGTGCTTGGGGCAAGATAGCACGCGGCACTGAAGAGATCACGGCCAAATACGGGGCTGTGGGTGAGGGCTGAGACCAACAACCTCACGGTGGCAGCGATTCCTTTTTCGATTGTGAATGCTGCCGCCGTCGAATGATGGGTGTTTCTCCGTACTTCTCTCTCTCTCCCTTTGCCATGTATCGACACGTCCTCAAGCACCCGCTTACTTGTACCACTTTGCTCCTTTGCACATTCTCCGTTCCAAAAATTAACGCCAATGCTCTGCTGCTGCATCATCGTTATTTTGTTCAGGCTGCCAAGAAGACCAACGGTACTCGCTACCGCGTCATCTGGGGCAAGGTGGTCCGCCACCACGGTGCTAAGGGTGGAGTTCGCGCCACCTTCCGCAAGCCCCTCCCCCCGCAGTCCCTCGGCGGTTCCGCCCGTGTGATGCTTTACCCGTCCCGGATCTAAGTGTCGTGTAATATGTAATATGTTTGGCAGCTAACTGTCCACTGCACGGGAAGTGGTCTGGGGACCCAGCATCCACGACTGCCGTCTTGCGTTTTGTTTCGTTACTGTTGGGTGTTTTGCTACGGTCGTAGAGCCGTGGCGTCTGTTGCTTTGCCCGCAGTGTTTCAATGAACTGTGCGGTTATTAGAAGGTTGGATGCAGGCAGGGTAAACTTATTTTGGAGCCCGAGAGGCATATTAGAGTTACAGAGAATGGGCAAGCCCATCGCCAGTTCCTGGTGTCGCCTGCATCGGTCTCAACGGCGACAAACTGCAGCGCACACATGCACAAACACAAATATTAATTGGTGAAATACGCAAGAGCAATCACAGCATTTCATTCAAGAACACTTGCTCTGGCACAGCGTTGTCTCGTTTCGTCTCCTCCTGCTGTCGCTTTTCACTTGTTGTCGGTGGCGTGGTGTTGCCGGCACTTCGGACGAAGGCGCCCAACGTTTGACGCGACTGCTGGTTTGCAGGGTTGGGACGCTGTGTTGAGGTTGGAATAATAGATATAGGTTTCCCCTGTTTCGCGCGCATTTTTTCTTCGAAAGCGACGGCGCTGGGCATGTCAACCTGGAGTCGAGAAATGCAGGTGCCGAAGAATGAAGATGCGAGCGCGGTGCAAAGAACGGCGACCGACAAAGACCGAATATAACTTCAAAGCTGCACAAACCTTGAGATGATTGATGAGTCGACGGCGAAAGTTCTTCCGTTGACCCTGTCCCTTGTGGTAGGACAGCGATCGCAAACTAAAATAGTAATTGGCGTACTCACTTCCGCTGACCGAAAAGCCCCAGTCAAGCTGCAAACATGACACTCCGTGAGTTGTAGCGAGCGCTGCAAACGCGTCGAGACGTGGACAGCTCGAGATAACAAGGCTACACGTACCGCAGACGCAAACATTCGCTCCAATTTCGCCACTGACTTGACAGAAAATTCGGGGAACACAGCACTGAAGGCGCGATTTTTCGGTGCGCCGTCCTGCCAGATCTTCGTAGCCGTGAGCAACCCACACAACAGCAGAGATCGCCACGTGTCAGACAACAGGTGCATGTCCGTGAGTCGCATCAGTCTCTCCACGTAAATCAGGCAGATAATCAAGTTTTCAGCCTCCAAATGAAGCGCACTGACGAATGCCCCAAGATAGAGAGCAATGTCTTGTGCCTGAGGCACGACGCGCTTCGCGTTGGCAGGACGCCCTGCAAATAGTATGCCAGGCGCAGACAGCATCGACGTCGGGAGATGATACGTCCACTGAGGTGATACAAAGTTATCTTGCGCGAATTGACGGCATATTTCCCATTGAGGTAAGGTACTGAGGTACCGGTCCAGATCTCGCTTCGAATATCGCCCGTCCGCCCCACTGTCGTCGCGACTGACGAGCACTCGCGCCGAGAGCAAAGCTTCGCGCCGCCAAGACTCGCCGGTCCGGATGTGTTTCGCGACAACCACGCTGACACGACGCAGGGTGTCGATGACATTCGGTTGAGTGATACTGTCGCGCACTTGGCCAGTGTTGAGTGTCATCACGCTCGCGGACTATTCACAGGACAGGGCCAGTGACAGTCACTGGGTCCAACATAATCTCACTGTTCTCGTGGTTGGGAATTAATTGCATGACTGGTGCAGTCACGAATGCGGCCACCATCAATTAACTTTTTCACATTGTGCAGCCCTTAGAATCGGCAAATAATGCACGGCCTTTTTTGCACCGCAATTTCAGTCGGCCGGGCCCAGCATGACGTACGATCACTTTACACAATTGTTCTTGATCCTCGTGCGCTCAGCTGTTCCCGCAATGCAGGTGGTCCGTTGTGTCGCGTTTCCATCCATCCTGTCCCGTGTCGACTCTCCCTCCACCTGAACATGGTCTCCACTCTCAATCCAGGCGCCCGCTGCTTCCTGCCACCCCATGTCACCCCGCAAACGTGGCGGAGTTGCAGCTTCATGACCGTCGTCGCCGTCGCCGTCGCCGTCGTCAAATTCTTGTTCGGCAAGGCAGCCAACAGACAACAGACAACAAACGATGACGGCAACACAGACGACACAACCAACGTACAACCAACCAACCAGACCAACGTCGCCACGAAAGGTATCAAATTTTATTGTACTGTATGGTTGTATCAAACATTTACTAAAGTTTCAAACACATTGGTAACAGTAAGAACTGAATAGTGCTAAATACATATTGGAAGTATACAGTACGCATATTCAATGTCTCAACGTGGCAGGTTGCCGTCGACGACTTCCGTTCGTATGGACTCTGCCGTTGGCAAGTTTGAAAAGACAGTTCAGACGTTCGGATGTTCGGATTGCCGCAGCTAGCTATGCCATAGCTGCTGCGTCATGCGTGACGCTGTTGTACCCTCGCCTCTCTCGTCGTGGACTGAGGACGGCAACACAAGCCATAGCGAGAGATGGCGAACGGCGACCTCGTTCGTGGAAGGCGACGTTCGTAGTTGAGGGCTGGACAAGTTGTCACTGTTGTTGCTGTGGAGATTTGTCGAGCCTGCACAACGAACCCGGCTGCGATGCTGTTTCGAGCAACAATGAACCGTGCCTGTTTCCTTTGCTCGCCGAGTTGGTGTTCACATGTCAGAGCAGTGCTGGCAAACTGAAGCTCACGTGCATGGCGGACGAAGCTGGTGTTATTGTGATCGTCGACGGAGCTGTGTGCTGCATGAGTACACTGCTGCGCTGCAGTTTTAGTTGTGCTTTGCGGCAATTCGATGTTGATCGCACGTTCCCTTGGCAACGCGTCACGCTTGCACCATGAAGAGAGCTTAAATTCCATCGTGGGTCCGAGAATTGACACAATTATCTCAACAAGATTTTATTCTCCATCACATCGCGATTGCTGTCTGAAACCATCATGTTCGCAAGATCAGCTGCACGACTGCGCCACATCAGTTCCGTCCTGGAAGTGCGCCGATGGAGCGGCAGTTGGAGCCAGTTCCAACCGACACGCAGTTTCACACGCAACGCCAGTGGCGGTCAACGCCAAAGTAAAAGTGCGTTGATGCTGAAAACCGCTGCTGTCGTTTCCTGCTTTGGGGCATTGGCATTTACTCAGCCATTGCAAGCCCACGCCAAAGAGACTGCTCGTTCCGAGACACCCCCGCCGTTCGCGAAACCAAAAGAGACAAAATCGGACAAAGATCCAGTTGCAGAAAAAGACCTCGTGGATACTTCAGCGCTGCAGGTGTGGAACCGCAACTGGGATCGACGGCACCACATCAAGCCCCGCAGTAAGTGCACTCGCTACATCGTGCTGATTCGACACGGACAGTACAATACAAAAGAAAAGCTCGATGCTGACCGCAAGCTGACAGACCTCGGGCACCAGCAAGCCGAGGCTCTTGTCGAACGGGTTGCAAGCTTGCCTTGGAAGCCGGACAAAATTTGGTGCTCCACAATGACTCGTGCCAGACAAACCACGGCGCACTTTAAAAAGTCACCGCACTTTTCGAACATCACTTTTGTAGAGGATCCGAATTTACGAGAAGGCAGGCCTTGCCAACCAACACCCGTCTTCAAGCGATACACTAAAGCACAGGTCGAGCGTGACGGCAATCGCATCGACAAGGCATTTGAGACATTGTTCCACCGAGCGAGTGCCGACCAAAAGCATGATACTTATGATGTCGTTGTGTGCCACGCCAACGTGATTCGCTACTTCGTGTGCCGCGCCCTGCAGCTTCCACCAGAGGCGTGGTTGCGGTTCTCGTTGCCGCACTGCAGCATGACCATCATCGCCCTTCGACCCGGCGGTACCGTCAGTGTGCGTTGCGTTGGTGACAGCGGTTTCTTGGACGGCGACCAAGTCACGACGAAATGACCCACTGTTTTGTGTTGGCGTGGAGACGACGCGCTTGTCGATAAATAATTTTTTGAAGTTCGAATGCTGCCTCGTCCGTCTACGACTTTCGCCCCGGCCGCGATCTCCTTGGATGAAGATGAAGTCGACGGAAGCTCCTGTAATCTTGCGCACTATCATTCGCACGCGAGCGGTACACGCTTTCTTCGACACAATCGTAAAGCTCCTGCTTCCAAATTTTCCTAAAATCGTCTGTGCCTTGGTGGTACGCTCCCTCCAATGCATGGATTACTACCCTCCGCGATTGCGATGGCAGTGGCGTTGGTCTGATCCATCCACCATGTGAAAACATAAAATTGTAAGACCCTCAACACACCCAAGATAAGACAATATACATTACTTCGTCGTTGCAGCGAAAAGGACCAGAAACCGCACTGCTACCGGTACCACCGCAATCAACAAAGATGATGCAGGAAAGACGTAAACCCATCGACAATCCACAAACCAAATGCCGTGCGTCACAAGAATAACGTCGATGTTGTAGCCCCAGACATACACGAGCAACAGCACTGCTACCACCATCGCCATCGACGGCAATCGACAATCGACAATCTACGAATTGTAACAACAGCATCATACATCAAGAATCAAGAAACAAACAACGTCCTCGTTGAAGCGCAACAAAACATGCGCGAACACGAACACCGCCACCACCACAACAACAACAACAACAACAACAACAGCATCCCACCACAGCAGCCACCACAACCACAACCACAACCACAACCACCATCAACAAAGGCAACGAAGCAAAGCAGCAAAGCAGCGAAGCAGCGAAGCCATCGACGGCAATCGACAATTGATTGAATTGATTGCCATTTATTTGCCATTCGACATTCGACATTCGACGATGCTGTTGCCATTCAATCAATGCCTTCATTCGAGGGCGGATGCCCAAGGTACCATAGGTAGGTACAACGAAGTAGTATAGCACAGTGCGTTGTCCGAAGGATGCAAAGCAACTGTGCCAACAACGCGTTGTAAGTACACCTCTCTTCATCTGCCTTCGAGCATTACTAAGCCAGTTAGTTGCGCGTTGTGCATGATGCACTCACTCACACTCCCTCACTCACTCACTCGCACTCACTCACTTCCCTCACTCCCACTCACTCACTCACTCACTGAGGCATTGTGGTCGCAGGCTGCGGCTGCTTTCAGCCCTCAGCGGGCAGACAGGGTTCAGTACTACTCTGCTGCCTGGCAGGGCAGCAGCAGTGCAGTAGTCCCTCCCTCCCTCCCTCCCTTGGTCAGCAGTCAGTCAGTCAGTCAGCATGCATCATTGAAACAATTCATTCGTCGTTCGGTCGTTCGTTCGTTCGGTCGTTCGTTCGTTCGACCGTTCGTCGTCCGCCTTCCTTCCTTCCTTCCTTTCGTTGTTCGTTCGTTCGCTCGTTGTACGTTCGTCGTTCGTTCGTTCGTTCACCGTTTGTTTTGGTTTGGTTTGGTTTGGTTTGGTTTGGTTTGGTGGTGTCGTCGTCGGTCGTCTTTGCTTTCTTTCTTTCTTTCTTGCTTTCTTGCTTTCTTTCGTCGTTCGCCCTTTCGTCGTTCACTCACCGTTTGGTTCGTCGTTCGCCCTTTCGTCAATCGCCCTGTCGTCAATCGCCCTTTCGTCGTTCATTCACCGTTTGGTTCGTCGTTCGCCCTTTTGACAAGCCTCGGCCCGTCGCCCTTTCGTCCGTCGTCGTCCTTTGAGTCGTTGAGTCGACGAGTCGGCGTTGTTGGCAAAACGCCGTCCGTGTGCGACAACCGTGACTCGTCCTGCACAACAGTGAATGTCCATGTGCGAGCGGGCGATTTCGATCGACAACACACACCCGATGCGTGGCAGACTGGTGAAAGGAACCAACTGCCGAGTTTTATTGAGCCACACCGTCGACTTAAGTCGCCCTCCGCAGTCCTCGCGCAGTCCGGGGGACTAGTTGCAGATCTGTGGTCTAGGTGAAGCACAGCGCGGTACGTGTTAATGTTGAGGTCGGCGCTGGCTTTCAGCAGGAGTCACCACTAGGTCGCGGTGCGTGTTGTGGTCGCTTGGCGTTTGTCGCTAATCGTAAGTCAGGTTCGCAAACGCATTCGTTGATGGCCAGGGCGGTGGGCGGTGCCTCAATATCGACTTGACCTCAATTGAAATCTTGAAAGTGAATTGTGACAATAATTTTGACTTTGTCGCACTGACTCCGGTTTACGCTTGAAGTCCAAATGAGTTTTCGATGTTTGTTTGAACGGCACACTTGACGGGTGTACCGGTGTCACACAAAAAGAGATTATTTGCACGTCGCGGCCCAATGTCGACATGCTGCACAACCGGCATCTTGGGACTGCTCTGCCAAAACCATTGCAGTATTCAAAAAGTATTTGCTTTGATGGCATTCCAACCACCACCGGCATCATATACTGTTGATACTGGCACGATGACTATTGTAATGGACGAGCTGCTTGCTGCACCATACCGTCTGAATGAAGTGGCACGTGAAGTCCAGTGTTTCGCTGTCCCCAATCATGGAGACCCCCAAAACGGAACCACTAATGTATTTTTTCTTCGCAAGCACGGTACGCTGCACTTTCCCATGATTTATATAGCTGTTGTTGCTGCGTGATTTGCTCGGCACGCGCTCCAGTTGGTGCCTCCACAATGTCTTCATTCAAGTTCGCGGATCGTGTTTGTGATTTGTTGCAGGTGCTACGCGCACTATCCTTTATAGCCACGCGAACGGGTCAGACTGTGGACTTTCACTATCAGTGATGCAATATCTGCGTGAGCACACCGAGTCCAATGTAGTGTTCTACGAATACGATGGCTATGCTGGTCAACGCCGTTCGCCGTCTGTTGAATCGATGGAGCGGAATGCGATTGCGGCGTACCACAAGGTATTCAGCTTGCACGGCCTATCGTTACAATCATTAGCTTTACGCCTCTGATTATTTTGTATTGCGCAGGCCATCGAACTCACGCCCGGCGGCGCGCAGAATTTGATTGTGTATGGACAGAGTTTAGGGTCTCACCCAACGTAAGTATCTTGCTTATTGGTCCTCGCTTGCGTGCTGGCCATGAAGCGTGAACTGTGTGGATTGCTTCAGGTGTTTCCTTGCGTCGAGATTCCCCGTGTCGGGCGCCGTCGTTCACAGCGGGGTTGCCTCCGGCATGCAGGTAGTCTTTGGCCCACGAGAGTGCTGCACCTTGCATTCATTTCTCTGTGCTTGCGACTCGCTGCGGAACGAAGTGACGATTAAACACATCAGAGCGCCGGTACGCCCAAGTCCACGTTTTGGAGATCGGTCAAATGAGTAATCCGTTCATTGTTTGTCATCCGTTTACAGGTCTGTGTTATTCATGGTTGCATGGATGAAGTGGTTGAATTTTGGCACGGTCAACGACTTAACCGTAGGGCACCTCGAGTACCGCAATGCGGGTACGAAATTGGCGACGCGCCGCGACGGTCTTTTCAAATTGTAAAGCTCTAGCCATTCTGTACAATATTGTTGTAGGCCTTTGTGGCTCCCGGACGCTGGACATAATGACACAATAGAGCTGTACCCCACGGAAATCGCTACCCATCTCGTCCGATTTTTTGATGTGCGTATTGCAATTGTCCGCTGCGCCTAGTTTTTAAGAGTATGCTGCTGCCAAAACGGACGGTGTTGTTGACATGGTGTGGCACGCGTAGGAATTGGCGGTTGAGAACGAGGAAAAGTCACGATCCCTTGACGTAGGACACCAGAAAAGCGCACAAACCCTTGAAATGGGGCGCTCGCAAGCATTTTAAGGCATTTCTGAACACAACATCCATTTCACGACAAATACAAAAACTGACACATAGGTAGTTATGATTGCGGCATCAAAATGGGATCATGTTGGTACGAATAACAATAATACATTATCCCTCTTGGCGCCATTTGTTTTTGCACTTGCGGCACACGATCGTCGCTGTCATTGGCTCATCGGCGGACCTGCAATGTGCGTCGACAAACAACAGACGTGAATTGATCGCGCGTGGCCTCATCACAAATTCGGTGGCGAGGCACCCACCTTGTTTGACGATGATCAACCAAATCGGTCTCCCAGGACCCGCAACGCCCGCACCGGTACAGACCTTGCGACTGCAAGAATCAACAATACGAGCGTTAAGCGCGCACGGAGCAACTCAATAGTTGGATCGTACAGACGGCGCACCTTCTTTTTGATGTACATTGACGCGACCTTTTGAGCCTTTTCTGTTTTTTGGTCGTCGTCCAGAGTGTCAAACTCTTTTTCAGCCACTTCCTTGATTTTTCGCTTCATTTGCTCTGTTTGCATCTCGTTCGTTTTCATCCGCACCAATGCTGAGGGACGCAAGTCCTGCAAGAGTCACAAAATAGACCACAAGTCGCTGATTAAGGCACTGCACGCCACGCGCGATGTTGTGGCGCGAAGTGAAAAAGGTGGAGGGCGCAGTTTACCTTCGTGAGCAGGTTTTCCACCAAGTGCACGTTAGATTGCAATCCGTGCACAACATTCATCAATTTTGTCTGGAGCATGTCCGCGTTCTTCCCAAAAGCCTTCAGTGCTTCGCTCTCAATGTTCTCAGCAGTATCAATGAGAAGAAGGAAAAATTCCTCATCGCTCAATTCCCCGACTACGCTGCGAACCTTTGCGCGATGCAGTGCTAATTTGTCGAAGATGAGGTGCCGACGCTTTACGCGAATCTTGTCAGTGTTCAGGTCCCGGTTCCAGAAACCAAATCGTGCCAAAAAGAAAGCCTTTTGCTCATCGGGTGTGCTCCCAGGAGGAGGTTGATCGGCTTTCGGTTTGCGGGAGCTTGGAGCCGGAGACCGAGCGGGTTTCGAGGCCGCGGCAGCCACTTTCTTCTTCTGGACAACAACAGCCTTCTTTATCTTCGTTGGGCCCTTTTTAGAAAGCTTCGCGGCGCGCTTTTTCCAAGCAACGACGAGTTTCGACGCCCTTGATCTCAGATCAGCATGTAGCTTTGGGGTCTTCGCCTTATTGGCCAACTTCGCAACTGGTACGCCTATTTTCGTTTGTGATAGTAGCTCGAGGGTCGGCTTCCGAATGTCTTCCAGCTTCGAGAGAATATTTCTTATGTCCGCGCCACTTTCACCCTCCGACTTGGCCTTTATGATCGCCTTCAAGCGAGTGGCAAATTTTTTCACTTGTTCGACGTCGAACCCCTGCATCTTGCGGCGTCACAGGGATGAAGGGCGACCGACACCCCGGACGTAAACGAGGACTTTCTACTCCGGTAGCAACCACCAAAACTGTTGACTGGTTTTTCTTTTGCACAATTATTGTTGTGCTGTGTCGTCACATCAGACTCACGACACGTTGCACCCACTCGCCGCCTCCACTTAACCACCACTGCAACTGCTTCTTCAACCATACGACCGACAACAAAATGGAAATGCAATGACAACACCAACAGCAGCAGCGACAGCGACAGCGACGAACAACTGCAGAAACAAAGACGAGAAGCAACGAAAGGACAGACGGACGAACGGACAAACGGACGGACGGACGGACGGACGAACGAACGAACGAACGAACGAACGAACGAACGAACGAACGAACGAACGAACGAA
>ENA-OWNT01004994-OWNT01004994.1-seawater-metagenome-genome-assembly--contig:-NODE-4994-length-11228-cov-5.808537_pt1 | contig 11228 bp, 4 predicted proteins | sample MGYA00238136_ERZ651165 | MGnify/ENA primary metagenome ERZ651165 (study PRJEB26861, sample SAMN08777766) | seawater metagenome | isolation source: coastal seawater | place: USA: Florida | collected... | reverse complement strand
GTGGCCCTGCTCGGCCTTGGGACGGGCCTCGCCGTCACGGGCTGGACCGGCCGCCCGCGCGTCGGCGGCGCCGCCGCAGTGCTCGCCATGCTGATCCCCGCCGTCCCGGCCGTCGCCACGAACTACTACTACGACCTCCCGATGAGCTCGCTCGTCTGGCTCGGCGTCGGCCTCGCCGCCTGGCTGGGCCGATCGCGCCCGGTGATCGCGGGCGTCGTCGCCGGGGTCGTCCTCGGGGCCGCTGCGCTCATCAAGTGGACCGCGCTGCCGTTTGCGGCCGTGGGCCTGCTGGCCACCGTCCGGGACCGGCGGTCCGCGGTGGTCGCGGTGGGCGCCGGCGTCCTCGCTGTGGCCATCATGGCCGGGTTCTGCGCCACGCCCGGGGAGAACTCGTTCACGTCGGCGATGCGGAACGCCATCCCGCCGCAAGACGTCGTCACCCCGGACCACGGCCGCTCCGAGGGCCCGCTGCCGGATGTGCTCGGGGCCGCGCTCACCCGCCCGCTCCGCCAGATCACCACGGCCTGGAGCCTCGGGTTCTTCGCCTGGTTTCCGCTGGCGTTCCTGGTTGGGATCCTCTCGCCCCTGGGCGCGCTCTTCCTGGGGCCGCTCGCGGTCCGGGGGCTCCGTCGACACCCGGAGCTGCGACGGCCCTGCGCCATCGTCCTCGGGGGCGGAGCCCTGTTCTTCGCGCTCTGGATCCACGTGCAGGACGAGCGGTTCCTCCTGACGCTCGCGCCCGGGTTCGCGGCCGCGGCGGCGGCGGGGTTGGTCTCGATCGAGCGCGCGCGCACCAGGGCGATCGTCGCCACCGCGACGCTCCTCGCGCTCATGGGCGTCGCGCTGGACTTCCACTTCGGCCCCCAGACGGCCCTGAACCGCTCTGTCGAGCTCCTCCAGGTGGAGTACCGGGCCGTCCGCGTGGTCGCGCGGGGCGTCGGTCTGTCCAGCAGCGATGGAGGCATCGGTTGGCTGCGGGCGGACGAGCAGCTCCCGGCCCGGCGGTCCTACCGCGACGCGGTGTGGGACGCGATGCTCCTGACGAACGCCACCACCGTGACGACGGTGCGGGACGCTCCGCTGTTCCACGAGACGTCCGACGAGCACTGGCTCGACTGGCGGGTCGCCCGGGATCGCATCGTGCTCGAGGAGCCCCAGCTCGATCACCTCCGGCACGACGACCCGCGCCAGGCGGAGCTGCTGCTGGCCCGGTCCGGCCAGATGGGGATCGATCCCTCCCGCTGGACCTTGCTGCGGCCGCTCGGAGCGGACGACGGTGGGGCCGAGCTCGCCCTCTGGAGACGACGCGCCTCCGTGACGACGGCGCCGGTGCCCACGGACTGCGCCCAGACGCCAGACGGACTCGAGGTCACCCTCCTGGACGCACCGGGCCGCTCTCCGCGGTGCAGCGACCGCATGCGCACGCACTGCACCACCGACTACATGGCGTTCCTGCAGAGCGAGGCGGCGCGCCAGGGGGCCACGCCCGTCGGCGACTGCGCCGCGTACATCCAGTCCCTCGTGGACCTGGGACACGAGGACCGCCCTCCCGCCGGCTGGCGGCCGCCTCCGCCCGAGACGCGGGGGACCGCGATCCTGGGGGCCAGCGGGCTCGAGTTCCTGTTCGACGAGGCGTCGTTGCTGAGCCGACCGCTCACCGTGTCGGTCATCGAACGGGAGACGAAGACCGCCCCGAACGGAACCCCGTATCGCCGGCTCGGGCTCCTCCTGGAGGACCCGGTGATCGGCCAGATGGAGGCCGAGCTGCTGCTCCCGGCGGAGGGAGACGGTCCCTTCCCGACCGTGTTGGTCCTCCCCGGCCACACGGAGGACGCCGCGTACCACCGGGATCGGCGGTTCGGCTGGACGTTCCCGACGCGGGGCCTCGCCGCGCTGATCGTCACCTTCCGCGCCTACGAGCAGCCCCACGACAACGACGTCACCCGCGCGTTCCTGTGTGCGGGGTACTCGTTCATCACCTTCCGCGTCTACGAGGCGATGGTGGCGATGAAGTATCTGCTCGCCGAGCCCCTCGCCTGCAACGCGCGGCTCGGCGTGCTGGGGCACTCCGGCGGGAGCATCGCCGGGAACCTGCTGGCGTGGCTGGACGCGAACCCGGCGCGGGTGCAGGTCAGCGACCTCACCAGCGGCTACCGCAACATCGATCCGGCGCCTGCGGGCGGCTGGGAGGTGGACTGTGAGACCCACCCGGGGCTGCATCGGATGGCCGGGGAGATCAGCGAGCTGACGCGCGCCCCCCGGCCCGTCCTCCGCCTCAACTACGCGTATGCGCCCTGCGCGGAGTGTGATGAGCCGCTCTCAACCGACACGGACGCCGCTGAGGACTTCCTGAGGTTCTTCGAGCATCACCTGGCCATCGCCCCCGAGGAGCTCTGACCCGCGAGGGGTGCCCGCTCAGGGGTACCAGATCAGCTCGACGTCATCGATGTACCAGCCGTCCTCGGTCTGGCTGTTGCCGCCGAAGTTGAACAGCGTGTCGTACCGGAACCCGAAGGTCAGGTCGCCCCCGAGGTAGGTCGACAGGTCGACCTCCACGTGGTCCCACGCGCCGGTCGAGGAGACGTTCGGGCCCCACTCGGGGTTGATCGTGGTGCCGCCGTCCGGCGAAGCGTCCACGCGCGCCGTGTCGATCCACGGGACCCCGGGGCTCACCTGCCAGTGCTCGAAGCTCAGGATGAGGCTGCCGCTGGTGAACGCGCTCAGGTCGAAGATGGTGGGGTTGGCGACCATGTAGGCCTGGAAGCGGCCGCTGTCCTCGACGGACACCGCACAGCCGGTGCACCAGGCGTCCGTGCCGGTGAACGCCGTCGCCGGCCCGGCGTTGTCCTGGGCCGCCGTGTTGGGCGCGTCGAGCTCCCAGACCACGTTCGAGCTGTGGCTCCCCAGCGGCACGAACGTGAAGTCGTTCGGGTCGTCGTCGACGCTGCTGAACAGCACCACGGGGCATCCGGGCTCACCCAGGCAGTCGCTGTCGTCGCAGTCCGTCTGGCCGTCGGCGTCGTTGTCGAAGTTGTCGGCGCAGTCCGTCTCGCCCACGCAGGACGGGTGGCCGATGCAGTCGCTGTCGAAGCAGTCCTCGTCGCCGTCGCCGTCGTTGTCGAAGCCGTCGCCGCAGATCTCTGCGGCGCAGCTCGGGTCCGTCGCGCAGTCGGAGTCGGCGCAGTCGAAGAAGCCGTCCTGGTCGTCGTCGATGCCGTTGCTGCAGTCCGTCTCCGTGCCGGGGACGAAGCAGTTCGGGTCGCTGGCGCAGTCGGTGTCGGCGCAGTCGATGTCGCCGTCGCCGTCGTCGTCGAGGCCGTTGTCGCAGAGGAACTCCGGGATGCAGCCGAGCGTGCCGAAGCAGTCCACGTCGTTGCAGTCGATGAACCCGTCCGCGTCGTTGTCGACGCCGTCGGAGCAGTCCGTCTCGGGGCAGGCGGCGTCGCCCAGGCAGTCGATGTCGGCGCAGTCCGTCTGGCCGTCCTGGTCGTCGTCGATGCCGTCGCTGCAGTCCACCTCGTTGAGCGGGGTGCACGTGACCGTCATCGTGAAGTTGCTCTGGGCGCCCTGCCAGCCGTCGATCAGGATGTAGTAGGGCGTGCCCGCGAACGCGAACCAGTCCATCTGCTCGGGCTGGGGCGGCGGGTTCCAGCCATTCGCCTCGCAGTCATCGGGATCGCAGCTCGCGCCGTCCTGCACGAGCGCCTGGATGTCGAGATCCTGCGTGAGCCCGGTCAGGGTGATGTCCACGAAGCCGTCGGCCGGCGGAGTGAAGATCCAGCTGATCTCCGGCCCGGTCCAGCCGCCGGGGTTGTAGCCGCAGTAGATGTCCTGCTGGTTCGTGCTGCCGGGCCCGAAGTTGCTGGCCTGGATGACGTCGCCGCAGCCGATGTTGCCCACCGGGTTGCAGACGCCCGTGCTGACGCAGTTCACGTCCGCCGAGCAGTCGCCGTCGTTGCAGTCCACGAGGCCGTCGCCGTCGTTGTCGATCCCGTCCGCGCAGTCGGTCTCGCCGTGGGCGCAGTTCGGGTCGAAGGCGCAGTCCGAGTCGTTGCAGTCCGTGAGGCCGTCCGCGTCGTCGTCGATGCCGTTGGCGCAGGCGGTCTCGGGCGGGTTCACGCAGCCCGGGAAGGTCGCGCAGTCGCTGTCGGCGCAGTCGATGTCCCCGTCCTGGTCGTTGTCCACGCCGTCCACGCAGGAGATCTCGGTCGGCGGGATGTTGCAGCTCGGATCGAGGACGCAGTCGGGGTCATCGCAGTCGATCAGGCCGTCGAAGTCATCGTCCGCGCCGTTCTGGCAGGCGATCTCGTTCGGCGGCGGCTGGCAGGACGGGTCGCCCGCGCAGTCCGTGTCGTCGCAGTCGACGAGGTTGTCGCCGTCGTCGTCCAGGCCGTTCGTGCAGTCCTCGGTGCCGGTGCACGTGCCGCCGCACTGGTTCTGGTACTCGCTGGCGCACAGGGCGTCCCACGTGTTGTTGCAGCAGAACGGATCCGCGGCGCAGACGCAGTCCTCGCCGGGCTCGTCGACGCAGCCGGGCGATCCGTTGGCCGTGCAGCAGTCGCCGTCGCCGGCGTCGCAGGCGGCGTCGAAGGTGCAGTCGCTGTCGGCGCAGTCGGCGTCACCGTCCTGGTCGTTGTCCAGGCCGTCGGCGCAGTCCGTCTCCGTCGGGGGCACGACGCAGCTCGGGTCCGCGGAGCAGTCCGGGTCGTCGCAGTCGATGAGGCCGTCACCATCGTTGTCGATGTTGTCCGTGCAGATGAGCTCGACGCCGGGACCGCCGCAGTTGGGGTCGGCGGCGCAGTCCGGGTCAGCGCAGTCGACGAGGCCGTCGCCGTCGTCGTCGACGCCGTTGACACAGTCCTCGGCGCCGGCGCAGACACCGGCGCACTGGTTCTCGTACTCATCGGCGCAGATGGCATCCCACGCGACGTTGCAGCAGAAGGGATCGAAGGCGCAGACGCAGTCCTCGCCGGCCTCGTCGTCGCAGCCGGGGCTGCCGTTGGCGGCGCAGCACTCGCCGTCGCCCGCGTCGCAGACCGGCTCGTTCACGCAGTCGCTGTCGTCGCAGTCCACGTCGAAGTCGAGGTCGTTGTCGATCCCGTCGTCGCAGATCTCGTTGCCGGTGTTCTGGCAGGCCGGGTCCAGCGCGCAGTCCGTGTCGTCGCAGTCGACGAGGCCGTCGAGGTCGTCGTCGATGCCGTTGGTGCAGGAGAACTCGAACTGGGGGCCGACGCAGTTCGGGTCGCCGAAGCAGTCGGCGTCGGCGCAGTCCGTGAGGCCGTCGTTGTCGTTGTCCACGCCGTCGGCGCAGTCCGTCTCGGCGGGGGGGCCGCCGCAGGTGCCGCCGCACTGGTTCTCGTAGACGTCGACGCAGAGCGCGTCCCAGGTCGCCTCGCAGCAGAACGGGTCGGCGGCGCACACGCAGTCCTCGCCGAGGTCGTTGTCGCAGCCGGCGGAGCCGTTGCTGTCGCAGCAGTCGCCGCCGCCGTAGTCGCAGCCCGGCGCGGCCTGGCAGTCGATGACGTCGTCGCAGTCGATGAGTCCGTCGCCGTCGTCGTCGATCCCGTTGAAGCAGTCCTCCGCGCCGCCCAGGCAGGCCGGATCGAGGACGCAGTCCGAGTCGTCGCAGTCGGTGGCGCCGTCGCCGTCGTTGTCGATGCCGTCGTCGCAGATCTCGCCGGGGCCGCCCGCGCAGTCGACCACGAGCTGGAAGCTGGACGTGGCTCCGTCCCAGCCGTCGAGCGCGATGATGTACTCCGTGCCCTGGAAGGCCTGGAACGTGATCTCCTCGGCCTGGTTGCCGCCGGAGAAGCTCTGATCCACGCACAGGTCGGGATCGCAGGCCTGGCCATTCGGGGCGCCCGGGTCCGCGAGGAGCACGACCATGTCCAGATCGCCGGACAGGCCGCCCGCGTTGATCTGCACCTGGCCGGTCGTCGCGGGCGTGAAGCTGTAGGCGATCTCGGGGCCCGTCCAGCCGTCGAAGCCCTCCCCGCACCAGTCGTTCACCAGGTTGGTGGCTTCGGCGCTGGAGGTGTCGCCGGTGATGATCGTGGCGGGGCAGGTGACGCCGCCCAACGGCTGGCAGAAGCCCTCTTCACCGCAGTCGTCGCTGTCGAAGCAGTCCGGGTCGTCGCAGTCCACGAGGCCGTCGCCGTCGTTGTCGAGGCCATCCCCGCACTCGGTCTCCACCCCGCCGGCGGCGCACTGGACCTGGAGCTCGAACTCGCCGGCCTCCTCGGCCCAGCCGTCGATCACGATGAAGTACAGGCGGTTCGCCACGGCCTCGAACTGGAGGAACTCCGCAGGCTGGTTCGGCGGGTTCCACGACGTCTCGACGCAGGCGTCCGGGTCGCACCCGATCTCGCCGTCGTCCGTCGGAACGGCCTCGAGGATGGTGAGATCCAGGTCCCACCCGAAGGCGAAGGCCGCGACCTCCACCGTGCCGGTGGCGCTGGGCTGGAACGTCCAGATGGACTCCCCGCCGAACCAGCCGTCAAAGCCGGCGTCGCAGTAGTCCTGGAAGTTGTCGTCGGCGCCCAGCGTGCTCGCGGTCACGAAGCCGCCGCAGTCGATGCCGCCCGTGGGCTCGCAGCCCACGATCTCGCCGCAGGACGGGTCCAGCGCGCAGTCGGGGTCGTCGCAGTCGATGAGGCCGTCGCCGTCGTTGTCGAGGCCGTCGTCGCAGTCCTCGAGCTCGCTCTGGCAGGACGGGTCGTTGAAGCAGTCGGGGTCGTCGCAGTCCACGAGCCCGTCGCCGTCGTTGTCCTCGCCGTCGTCGCAGTCCTCGAAGGGCGCCTCCGCGTCGGCGCGCCCGCTCAGCGTCGCGGACGCCAGGTACTCGCCATCCGAGGGGGCCTCGGAGCCGCAGCCTGCCGAGCAGCCGCCGCCGCCGATGGAGTAGTCGACGAGGCGCGTGATCGCCGTGACGGTGGCGGAGTAGTCACCGAGGAGGATCGGGGAGAAGGACACGATCAGCTCGAGCGACTCGCCGGGCCCGAGGATCGGCGTCTCCGGCGTGGTGGCGTCTGCGTAGGCGACGCTGAACGCGGCCGCCTGGTCCTCGTCCGCACCGGAGATGGTGAGGCCGCTGATCTGGTAGCTGGCACCCGAATTGTTGACGAGCACCGCGTTGGTAGTCGTTGCGAAGTACGGCCGCGCGTCCGGCGCGGCGATCGGGTCCGGCTGGAAGGTCACCGGGCCGACGTCCGACGTCGGACAGCCCACGAGGGACAGGGTGACCGCCAGGAGGGCGGAGGTGATCCAGGTCAACTGCTGACGCGACATGCGCAATCTCCGCGACAAAGGCCGCAAGAACGCCGGCCCGGGGCACTCTAACCCCCGGACGACGCCCCGCGGAAGACGGGTCCCCGTTGAACCCGCTTCCACGTGTACGCGCTGAACATCGCTGGCAGGGCGCGCGGGGTTTTGTACACTCCGGCGACTCGGGGCGCCCAGGGTGAGGGTGCGCCCCGTCGATTCGACCGGAGGGGTCGTCATCTCCCGCGTCCGCCGCTTCATCATCACGGTCTTCTGCTGGCACATCGTGCTGAACTGCGCCTTCGCGTCGTTCATCTTCGGCATGCCCACGATGCTCGTGCCCCGCGCGCTGGACCCGGAGCGCAAGCTGCCGCACCGGGTCGGCGTCTTCTGGTGGGGCGTCATGGTCTGGGCCCTCAACCCCTTCTGGCGGTTGGAGGTCGAGGGCGTCGAGCGTCTGAACGCGGGTGGCCCCTATCTGATCTGCAGCAACCACCAGTCGATGATGGACGTGCTCGTCCTCATGGCCCTGCGCAGCGACTACAAGTGGGTGTCCGGCGTCCGGTTCTTCAAGATCCCGATGCTCGCCATGTACATGCGCATGACCGGCTACATCGCGGCGGATCTCAAGAACCCCTTCAGCGCGAAGGGGATCCTCGAGGAGTGCGCGGGCTGGATCGACAAGGGCGTGTCCGTGGGGCTGTTCCCCGAGGGCACCCGGTCTGCCAGCGGTCGGCTCGGCAGCTTCAAGGCCGGCGCGTTCCGGGTGGCGCTCGAGAACGACGTCGCCGTGCTCCCCGTGGCCATCGACGGCACCCGGCAGATCATGCCGAAGGGCAGCTGGACCTGGCTCGGCGAGTCCCCGTTCAAGACCGTGCGCGTGCGCGTCCTCGAGCCGGTCGCGCTCGGTGACCTGGCGAACCCGTCGGCGAGCGAGCTCAGCCACGCCGTCCGCAACGCCATCGGCGACCAACTGGTCGCCTGGCGCGGGACGGACGACACCGAGGTGTTCGGGAGCCGCGGCCGCCCGTCGGACAAGGGCCGCCTCCGCGCCCTGCCCGAAGGCGCCGGCGAGATCGCGACGGCCTAACCGGGCGGCCCTCGGTCACAGCCCGTTGAACTCTGCGATCGCGTCCAGGAGCGTGTCGGGGTCCTCCAGCTCGGCGGGTCGTCGGCTTTGGGTGAGACGCTTGAGACGTCGCGTGGCGAACCCCAAGCGAGTCAGGCTGACCCCCAGGCCGACCGCAGCCGTCCCGCCCAGCCACCCTCCGGTCGCCCCGATGGCGGCGCGCGTCGTGTAGTCCGGCGGCTCGTCTGAGGTGCCGGCGCCGACGCCGAGCGCGATGCCCGTGACGAGGACGCTGCCCATGACGACCGCGGTGATGCCGTCCGTGGCCTGCCGGCGACGGAGGCCTGCGACCCTGGGCGCGTACCGCCGATTCAGATCGGGGTTGTCCAGCAGAAGGACGGCCTCGCTGTTCGTCAGCCGGTGTCCCCGCTCGTTGGAGCTGACCAGGAACAGGCCCCGCAGGCGGCCGTCCCGTGGGTCCGCCCGGAGCCGCCTGATGTCCACTCGTTCGAAGCGTCGGTCGACGACCCAGACCGCGTCCGGCGCGCCCGGCCGACCCGGACAGTCCTGGCTCCACGACCCGTGGCTGGGCAGGTACCCGCGGCCGAGCAGGCTCCCGGCGTCGTACGGGATCGTCCGAGAGGCCGTCTCGAGGACGGCCGTCGTCCCCTGGACCCCCAGTCGCCCGAAGACGACGCCTGCCTCGGAGGTGAGGGCCGCCCACGGGTCACCCTCCGCCGCGCCGGGGAGCGTGATCTGCTCCTCCTGGGGGGAGCGGACCCAGCTCGGGGGGCTGGTCTCGACACAGACATCGTCCCCCCGCCGCCGCAGGATGGTGAATGGCCGCAGCGCGCCCGCGTGGTCCAACCACGCGACGGCGAAGGTTGGGCCGCGCGTGGCGGCAAACCAGGCCGGCGGCGGCCGGAGCGCCCCCGGGAGCTCGTCGGCGATGTCCTCGGCGACCTCCCGCAGGATCGTCCGCAGCCTCCCAGGGATCGCCTCCGAGGACCGATAGCGCCAGAAGACGACGCGCTCGTCGGCGTCGACGGAGCTCTCGAGGGAAAGGTCGACGGAGCAGCCTTCGCCCAGGGGCGTCCAGTCGCAGAAGAACGCGAACACCTTGAGCACGAGGCGTCCCTGCGGCGGATCGCCATCTCCCGACGGCGCGCCGACGAGGTGCAGATCGTACCCCGCTCCCGCCGCGCCCCGGCGGACGACCTCCGCGAGCCAGTGGGCGACCTGCGACTCGCTCCGCAGGTCTGCGCGGTGGCTGACGGGGACGCCGCCGGGCCCGGCCGCGGTCTGCGTGGTGACGCCGAACCAACGGGGGTCGGTGAGGCTGGCGTCGCGCGCGTCCACCACTTCCAGGGGGTAGGGCCCGGTGAGGTCGTCCAGCGCTGCGATGTCGGGGAGCCGCGGGTCCTGGTCGGCGGCGGCGGACGCGGCGGGCGCGAGGAGGAGCGCGACGGCCGCGAGCAGCCCCACGGTTCGTCGCTCGACCCAGTCGTTCGCCATCGTCTCCCCCCGGAGTCCGCATTCTACCCGGGCAGGAGCTTCTGGCTCTTCCGCGGTCTCGTGATCGGCCAGAAGAGGCGGATCAGCATCAGCCGCGTGTACGTGCCGACGATGCGTCGGTTGTCCTTCCACTTGTCGAAGTGGCTCACGCGCTCCTCGGCCGGCGGGTAGTAGACGCTGATGGCGAGCTCCTTGACCGGCACCCCCAGCCAGGCCGCGCGCACCAGGACCTCCATCTCCATCGAGTAGCGGCGCGCCTTCAGCTTCAGGGCGAGGACGTGCTGGAGCGGATACGCGCGGAAGCCGCACTGCGAGTCCGGCTGCTGCCCCTTCAGCTCCTTGGCAGCGGCGGCCCAGAGCATGAAGTCGCTGATCGTCCGCCCCACGCGCGAGGACTTTGGCACGTTGGGCCCGGTCTCAGGGCGCGTGCCCACGTGGACGGCGTCCGGCTCGGCTTCGATGGCGGCCATGAACGCCGGCAGGTCTTCGGCGAGGTGCTGCCCGTCCGCGTCCATGCAGATGGCGTGGGAGTAGCCGCGCTCGGCCGCCGCGCGCCAGCCCGTCAACAGCGCCTGGCCCTTCCCCTGGTTCACGGCGTGGTCGATGACCTCGGCTCCGGCCCTCGCCGCCACGGTCGGCGTGGCGTCGGTGCTGCCGTCGTTGAGGACGAGCACCGGCAGGCCGTGGGGCGCGACGCTCGTGATGACGTCCGCGATGGCGCCGGCGTTGTTGTAGGAGGGGATCAGCACGCAGATGCGGCGCTCGAAGGGCGCGGGGACGCTGCTCGGGAGAGTGGGAGCCACGGCGCGCGAATCCTCCGGCAGGGCCCGGGACGGGTCAAGCCCCGGTACATTCGGCGTCGGAGGGTGCCTGCCTGTGTCCCTCCCCTGGCCCCGACGCCAGCGGGGCGTCGAGCCTGCTCCCGCTGCTGCTGCTGGGCGGGTTCGGCAGGCGGCGCCGTGCGCCGTCGGGCCCGACTGAATGACCCCTCATTCGGTTGCGAGCCCCCCCCTGCGCCGATAGGATGCGCGCCCCAGAAAGCCACCCCCGGACGCGCACGGAGAGAGAGCCCCACCATGAGCGAGGACACCCCCAAGGTCCTGTTCGAGATCACCGAGAAGCACCTCAACACCGGTCTGCGGGGCTTCCCCGTCGGCACCTGCCGCACCAGCAAGGTGGACAAGTTCGAGGGCGTCTCCTACGTGGGGCGGTCCATCAAGGACCTCGCGAAGCGCGACCCGGAGGAGGTCGTCTTCCTCCTCCACAACAAGCATCTCCCGTCCGCGGACGAGCTCGCTGCCTTCAAGGCGGACCTGGCCGCCCGCTCCAAGGTCGACCCGGCCGTCATCGCGCTCCTCAAGCAGCTGCCGAAGGACGGCCACCC
>ENA-OWNT01004993-OWNT01004993.1-seawater-metagenome-genome-assembly--contig:-NODE-4993-length-11229-cov-4.606707_pt1 | contig 11229 bp, 9 predicted proteins | sample MGYA00238136_ERZ651165 | MGnify/ENA primary metagenome ERZ651165 (study PRJEB26861, sample SAMN08777766) | seawater metagenome | isolation source: coastal seawater | place: USA: Florida | collected... | reverse complement strand
GCGGCTCTTGCGGGTGTTTGGGTTGCGAAGAGTCCAATTTAAGGTGCACGTCGTCTTCGAACACAGCAACAAACGGCAAATCGTGTGCTACAACCGCACTCCAGATTGACAAGTGCGATAGCGCAACCCCAGCATTCCCCCTCTTGTTAAACGGGAAATCAGGTGCGACAATACCTGCATCCTTCAATGCTCCCATATGCAGCTGCTTACCGTCGACTGCTGGGTACCGCCGCATACCAGAGCGGACCGCACGCTCGGAGGCAGTGGCGGGACCTTCACTGCCATCCACCCACTGCTTTTGAAACATGTCAAGACGTTGTGGTGAGCGGTCAAGATTCAGTACAAGAAATGGGATCGGACTGTTGGACACCAACGCAACAAGTTGCAACTCGTTCCACGTGCTGTTTGGTAACCGATCACGAAATGCCGATAAAAGTGCGGGCAGTGGTGGATAATTGGGTGTGACCTCCGATTGAGCTGCTTCTTCTGCAAGCTGCGCCAAGGCTGACACGATGCTCCCCACGATTCCGTCTGGGCATTGGTGCGCTTCACAAAAAACATTGGCAACGGCAACTGGATCATCATTGAAGCAAAACGGCAGAGGGATGCTGTCGGCTTGAACGCCATCAATGTTCACGACGACACCGTGACCTGCCTGGACACAGTCATTCTCGTCGTCAGTTCTTGGCCCCTTTGACGTAGGAAGCGTACCTTCACGAATGAGGACGCCAAGTCTTTGGATTAGGCCATCCACCGCTTCCTGGTCACTGACCCCGTTGGCTTCACAGAACCGAGCTGCTGCCGACTGAGCCGTGTCTCCTGGACGAAAGTGTTCCTCTATGTCGAAGACAATCGCAGAAGTAGCCGCGGCAAAACACGCCAGGGCGAACAACAGCAGCCAACCCAGTCTCATTTGGCCCAAAATCATTGATGGTTCAATTTCGTGTTTGAAGAGAATGAACCGGCGACCGGAGCTTGAGCACGAGCAGTCTCCGTGCCCGTGCCAAGGCAGATGGTGAATCACATGCTGTCGGTTGATACAGCTATACTGTCGTCGTTGTTCTGCACGAGAGACAAATTCACGGCCAGAAACAGAGAAGTCGGCTAAACTTGCAAACATCTTTTTGCTATCGTGAACACTGACTGGGTGTCATAACACTGATTCCTTACCACAGGATGGCCTATGCTACTCGAGCTTGGATGCTAGCGAGGACAACAACAACGCCGACGAGAAACACGAGAAATAACGACGACAACGGTGATGGACAACCCACGAACGGGCGCCACAACAAACAAAGACCCACCAACGCCAACAAGGGATCAACACGAGAAAGGGCCAACAATTCCTCTCTGTCTCTCGGAGCAACCACTCAGTCACACGGGGCGAGTGACTGTTGATTGCTTTGTCCATCTTCCAACACGCCAAACAACAACACGACAACAATCACAGCACCGACACCGACAGCGTAATCTATTTATTGTTTTGAATCGATCTTGTAACTCCAACAACAACACCGTCAGCACGGACCAGACAACGAGCGACTTTGACACCCTTACTTACAACGCCAACACCGACACAACAACACAAACGACAACAAACGACAATAAACGACACAAACGACACAACGACGACAACACAACAAAGCAACAACGCGACGACGAACGTTGCCACAACTTCGACGACTCGTAATCTTCACAGGCTCAGTCAATCACATTCCATTTTCCATTGCAAACATACAACACCCCTCAACACTGTCCACAGTAAACCATATTCTGTACATGGCTATTTGGGGTAGATACCATTTTAAGTGATCCGAGGGTATTAACATAGTTACGTATAGTACACTGCAATAACTTTCTGTGACGCGGATGTGATCCCTGGGAGCATGACCATCACATGAAACGGACAGAAATCCCGCAGTGAGTGAGTGAGTGAGTGAGTGAGAGCTCTCAACTCACTGTCGCACGTCACCGTCACTCTCAGTCACTCTCAGTGAGTCACTGTCGCATTGCGGGAACGAACGAACACACGAACGAAGTTCGTTGTCGTTCGTTCGTTCGTTCGTTCGTTCGTTCGTTCGTTCGTTCGTTCGTTTGTTCGTTCGTTGATTTCGTCGTTCGTCGTTGGGCTGTGTCGAGTTCGCTGGCGTTCGCTGGTGTTCGTCGGTGGTGCGTTCGCTGTGAAGTGTGATCGACTGCGTCGTTGCGTCGTTCGGTGTTCGGTGCGTTTCGATGCTGTGTCCGTGTGTTGGTGTATCTGTCTGTTGGTGTGTCAGTGTGTGCTTCGAAAGAAAAGTAATCGTCAGCGTCGAAATCGAAGTCAGCGTCGGCGTCGGCAATAGCGTTTGCACTCGCTCGCTAGTGTCGGCGATAGCGCTAGGGTCAGTGTTAGTACCAACATCGACGATAATTTCATTGTTGGGTTGTGTGGTGCTTACTTTTGCAGTTATTTTTCTGATACAAGACTGGGGAACAAATTCGAAATAACTGTGGTGAGTGTGCCGTGTGTGGCACACGGTCTGCGATTCACACCGCGAGCTGTGTCAACTGTCGACCAAATGCAGCGCCGCCTCTCCCGCAACGACTGCGATCCACATTTCCAACCACCAATGACATAACTCAGTTGTGGCCAACAACACAAATGTCGTTCCCACAACTGCCGAGCACACGCGGTGAGCACACGGCATCCCCGGTCTTTGAAGTTAGCCAGAAACTGGAAAAGCTGACGCTGACTTCTTCGCGTCCAATCGTTACACCACGGCTGTCTGCCACGGAAATAAACGTCGCGAAGGTGAGGTGGAGCGCAAAAAGTATCAAAGGGCGCGCATACCAGAATGAAGACTCACACGTGGTGTCACGTCACGAAACGGCGGATGGTGGCCAATGCTGTATCTTTGGTGTGTTCGACGGACACGGCGGCAAGGCTGCGGCAAACTTTTGCCGGGAGCGCTTCGTTGACTTTGTTACGTGTCAACCTCCCTTTGTTCGGTCGAGGAGCGGGTCGTCAAGCAATGGGCATGAGCTTGAAAATGCCACTGGAAGCGCACGTGATGGCGCATCTCAGCCAAGACCGTCAACTGCGGAAGCGGCAACCCCTTCATTAGTTCACAAAGCTCTTCACAAAGCATTCATCGAGTGCGACAAAGCATTCATTGCACTGGACGAGAAAATTGCAGCGGCTACTCGGAGCAGGAATCCGTGTCCACAGGGTTGCGCTGCGTTGAGTGTTGTTCTTGAGCCACATCGTTTAACTGTGGCAAATGCTGGCGATTGTCGAGCCGTCCTGAGGTATTTGATGCATGTACTCGCGTGTTCGTTCCGTACAGTGTGTCACATCGAGGACATGTGTGCAGTCGTCGCGGCAAGGCTATTCCGCTTTCGCAAGATCATCGCCCGATGGTCCCGCAAGAGCGCAAACGCATTGTGGAGGCCGGGGCACGGATTGCAGGTGTGGACCCATGAACCGCTTGACCATACGGCTTGCGACGCGGTGCATATGTGTTCGCTGCTGTGTCTTGCAACAGGTGCGAACGGAAAGTACTGTCTGCTTCCGCGAAAGGATGTTGGGCTTTCACTGTCGAGGAGTATTGGTGACCGGGAATTTAAGGCGTGCAACGGAGCTATTGTTGCGACACCCGACGTTGTGTCCATACCGTTAACGAATGATGATGAATTCATTGTCCTTGCATGTGACGGTACGTTCGTTGTGCGCAACAACTTTGGCGCAGTGATGGCGTTGGAACCCGTTGGAAACATGTAAACAAATGCCAAATTGATGCGGTAGGTCTTTGGGACCACCTGTCAAATGAATTTGTGATCGACTATGTCTCAGTTGCCCTTCAACAGGTAAGATCAGGATTTGCTATTGAGTCTTGCTGCTATCGACCCATATGTCATCTGTGATGTCGACCTGCGCCGTGCAGACTGGGGAACCTGGACAAAAGCTATCTCCTGCGCAGTTGCAGAGCGTCGTGGACGGACTCGTCGAGCGAGCTCTGTTCAAAGGATCCAATGACAATATCACAATCATCATAGTATTTATCGGCGTTTAATTTTTTTTTTAATATTAGAACGCAAAACCGTGATTTGTAGGTTTTGAGTCCCTCATGGCAATGGGTGACAACTAATGCCAGCGATTACCGGTCCGCCGTGTTGTATCACGAGAATTCACTACCGGGGCCGTTACCGTCGTGGGTGTTATTGGAGATAGCATTGAAGACATCTGCACACGAGATGCGGGTGTGGACGGCAAAGTTGAGCGGCGATGACTGCCAAGCTTTCTTTGAACTGTAGCATCACCTAAAGGGGACTTGGTTGAACTAAGACAACATGGCATACAGACGACCTTGAATGGGGCAATCATGCGCCGATATTTTGTTGCGTCGGCCATACCTGGACCGATCACAATGATCGGCGATCCCTGTGGCGTTTGGCACTACAGCCCCGCTCCGGAGGGCTCGCACCACGTCCAGAATTGAATCTAACTCTAACCTAAATAACCTGATTTGTTCGTCCTTTTTCTGAAGCTGCGTGGTGAATTTACGTGTCTACAGTGGAGGTGGGGACAAGACAACATCAGAAAAGTCACCACGTTTCCACTACATCGCTGCTGCCTCCGACGAACCTCCATCTCCCGCTCAGCCTCGCGTGCCTCAGCGCTCTGTGCGATGATTGATTGCAATTCTGCTTCCCGTGCGCGGTACTTGCCTTCAATCTCAGCGATTCGTTGTTCTAATACATGGAATGCCCGAGCTTTCGGGTGTTGCTTCTGTTGAATCAACACCTCGTTCTCGGCAAGAGCATCTGCTAGTTGTCGCTTGGCGTTGGCAAGTGCGACCTCAGCCTTCGATTTTTCTTGCAGGGCCGCATTCATATGTTGTGCATGTTGCACTTCGAGGTTTTGAATCGCTTCTTCGTGTCTCTTTGCCTTCAGTTCCAACAACGACAACGGACGAAAGTAAGTTTCAGCGCAACCGCGGGGCAGTCGGAGAGAATAGTTACCTGACGTTCCGCCGCTTGTTTATTTTCGGCTTTCAATTCCTTGCGCAATGATTCCATCTCTTGTCGCTGTCCTTCCAAATCGGCGCGTAAGGCTCGCTGCAATTCCGTCTTGACAGCTTCGCTCTCGTCCAGTTTCTGTGTCAAGCGGTTGATTTGTTCTTCTGCTGCGGCCAACGCCTCAGCAGCTGCACCTCGTCGACGGCCTAACCGGCGTGTTGCAGGTCGCGAGAGAGGGGTGGCGTGTTGCGATGCACTGCGCGTTGATGTCGGCGTTCGGAGAGAATTTGCGTTGGCAGAATCCGCCCGCAAACCATTTCCGCGACGCAAGAACGAGGATTTCGGCGTAACCGCCTCCGAGTTAATTTCTTCGTCTTTGCTGGCCTTTCCACGTTTCGTGCTTGCTGATTCACGCAGCTCGTCCAGTTCCGTTTGCAACGCCAAAGTTTTGCTTTCCCATGTTGCCTCCACAGACTGCATTGCAGACTCCAACTCACGGATCCGTCGTTTAAGGGCTGTAACCTTCGAAGGTGCGTCATCAACTTTTTGACTTTGGCGCGATCGTGATGAGGTTCCAGCAGCACGCTGTGTTTGCTGCGCGCGCAGAAGTTGGCGCTCGTACCGTGCGGCCATCTTGGCCTGATCCTGCTTTTGAGACTTCAGCTGCTTGTTTAACTCAGAGATGCGCGTTTCCGTCTCGCTGCGCGCTGCTGCCATTTGTGCCCGAAGTTCGTTGTTGACGGCACGAAGACCGTCAAGGCTGTTTACGTCACCAGGGTCATCGCGGGAGTCACTTGCATGAGGATGAGGCACTGAACGTTCGGGAAAAGTCGAGAGGGCGGTCTGCAACTTGTGGACCTGGGCCCTTAAGTTGCGAATCTCATTAAATTGGTCCTGTAAGAGAGCTTCGTCACTGTTTCCAACTTCGGAGTGTCGGCGACTGTTAGTGTAGTCTCGTAACTTAGCGTCGAGCACAGTCGCCCTTTGGTGCTCGTTTCGACAAGATTCTTCCAAATGATGAATGTGCGCACGCAAGTTGCGCACGAGACCTTCAAGTTGATTTCTCTCTCTTTCAACACCAGAAAGTCGTCCTCGCAGAGCCATGACTTGATCTGTGTGCTGGGCTCTTTCTTCGAGCAGTGTGCTCTGCAAGTCTCTAAATTCTTGATCCCGTGTCAATGATTGGCGCAGTAAATTCGAGTAGGACACGTCCCCCTGCACCATCGAAGTCTCGGCTAAACCTTCAGACGGCGTGGGCTTCGACTTAGAGTGCTCGTCGCCCTCATCCTCCGTTGGTCCAATATCAGCTGTCGACACATTGGCATTCACACCAATGCCGGAACGGCGTAGCTTTCTCTCGAGTGATTCCACCTGCGCACACGGGACGAAGATGACGGTTTGCTGTCACCAAACGACGGAGAGCAATCAAAGAGTCAACGGTACGCCCTAACCTGCTGTCGCAACTTTGCGTTTGAAGCCAGCAGATCATTTTTTTCCCGCTGGGCTTCTTGCTGCTGAAATTTCAATGCCTGCTGGAGAGATGCTGTTTGCTTTTCATAGGAAGGGATTAGGCGTTCAAGGGTCTGAAGATCTTTGGCCAGTGTCGACAACTGTAACTGAACGTGTGGCTGCTGTTCGAACGGGACTTCACTCTCCCCATCTCCTTCAACTGAAACTCCACCAGCCTACCATAATGCGTGCACCAGGGTCATCATACTGACAACAACCGCATTCAAATCTGATTGCACCCACAAACTCACTTCTTTCTGCATATTTGTGAGCTTTTCAACTTTCTTGCGAAGTTGTTGCATAGCGAGTTCTGCAGGCGCTTCGTCGACCTTTTGTTGTGCATCTAAGCGGGTCTGCAAGGTCTGCGCTTCGGAGCGTGCAATTTCAAGTTCTTCTCGTATGGATTCTTCGCGCATTGCAGCTGCAGCTTCTTCTTGTGCCATTTCAAACTCCAACTTTTCGACTCGTTTCGAAAGATCAGCGATGGCCTTATCTTTTGCACTGAGTGCCAAAGCCATCGCCTTTGCCTCGGACTTACGTTTCTTACCCAACGACCGACGCAACACCTTTTCAGAGCCTCTCATCACTCTCCAAAAAGTTTTTTTAGCTTCCTCATCAGCCTGAAGAGATGCAATGCGTGTGTAATGGTATACGCAGTGCCGACAGCACAGTAGCGAACACCTTTCAAACCTCAGAGTCCGTGTCGTAGTTAATGGACATGCTTGCAGCAAGCTGACTAGCGTCAAGGAGGGTGGAATGTCCTCGAGTGCCTCCACCAACAGCGGATTCATCGTGAAATGAATGTTGTCCTGACTGCGACAAGGACCTAGATCGCGCACCAAACGCATTTGGAAGCCGATTGATCGGCTCACCACTTGTGCCACGTCTGGGGGGTGGCCCCATTGGGACTGGGATATGTGGTACCTGTGAAGGGTGCCCGAAACCATTGCTCTCACGGACAGAGATGGCACTGAGTCGCTCAAGACTGGCAGCCCGTGGATCCCCAGTAAGAATCGTCTGCGGAGACTGAGATTGTCGCGACGGACCTTGAGGATCTGTTCCAAAAACTTGCGATGCTGTTGGACTGTTGGTCCTCACGAGGACAGGAGTGGGTGGAGAACTGGACAACGTGTTCCGCAGCGACAGGCGGGGATCTCGTGGGCTCTGCCCGCGCTGGGCACTAAATTGTGGTGTCGCAGCTCGAGGAGACGACGCGTTTGGAGGTCCCTGAAGGGGCAGTGTGGATGTGTTACTGCAAGAGGACGAATTGCATTGCAATGTCAACAATGAGTACCTGTGTGAAGCTGGATTCGAAATTGGGAGCTTGGGGTGTTGTGTTGAGTGTATCTTCAAGCACCGTAGAAGGTGTAGCCATGCCAGACAAAACCTCAGCAGCAGCGGCTTCGGCAGCAGCGGCTTCGGCAGCAGCGGCTTCGGCAGCAGCGGCTTCGGCAGCAGCGGCCTCGGCAGCAGCGGCGGCGGCGGCGGCCTATGAGAAAGCGATGAAGCATGACTGAAAGTTGAACGGGACTCCGCTGCGTGGTCATCAACAAACCTCTTCTGCTTCAGCTGCGCGGGCAGCGGCTTCCTCAGCAGCAACTCTCTCGTCTTGAATGGTTTTAACGAGGTCGACAGCTTTCTGCATCGTGGCCTATCAATCGAGTGCCCATGTTACAACACTTTTGCTTGATTGGTGAATTTGGTGAACGGATGCATTGCTCGTACCGACACAAATGATTCGTCTTCATATCGTTGCTGCAACATATTTTCTTGCACAGCGGCGTCAATCACAGCTTGCAGTGGTTCTAAATCACGCGAGACGAGTGCGTCTTCAATGGCTTCTGCGACTTTTTTCTTCCACTCTTCTTTCTTTTTCGCCTTCGCTGCTTTTTTGGCAGCCTTCTCTTCTTCTTTGCGCTTGCGTTCCGCCTCTTCCGCAGCAACAGCATCGGCGCGAGTTTGATTGAGTGTCTTCAACTTCTCGATCGTCAACGAAGCATCTGTCAACAATTCTGTATCCTCACTGTCTTGGGCTGCGTCAATTGCCTCTTGCAACGCGGCAACATGACTCGGCATGATAGGTATTTTAGTTTTGTCCGCAGCCTCAAACTCAGCAGAACGATCGACAGTCTTGCGAGCATCCTCGTACGCCGCGCGGAGAGCTTCAGTTGCCTAATAAATGTTGGTCGATACGTGAGGATGACGATCGTGGCGCCAGGACAAAGTAGCACGACAACGTGCCTTCGCCAATTTTTCCCGCTTTGCTTGCTCTTCCTTGGCCTTCTTTGCCATCATTGCATCATATTCATCTTTCAAATCAGTCAGCAGTGTCTGAGCCATTTTGATCATTGGGTCGTTTTCATCATTGCCGGAGTCGATGGCTTCATCCACCGCAGCCTGAAAACAGTGCAAGTCCATAATACAATGTGTCTACCCCGCAGTGGGTTGTGATCGATCCACATACCTTGAGCACCGCATAATCAGCTTTGCCGTCAACCGCGAGATCATCTTGCTCAAGATATACAGTCTACAATGCAGCAAGTCAACACCTAAGTGGCATTTGAGAGTGAACACTAGCCGCCAACAACAAACCTTGACGTTTGCGAGGGCTTCAGAAGCTCTTTGCTTCGCGAAACGTTCTTCAACGCGCTGCACTAAGTCCTGTGCATCTTCAATTAAATAATCGCCGTCGCGGAAAAGGTTACTATCCACGGCTGCGGCAAGAGTTTCCTGTTCATGTAGTTCATCATCAACGTGAGAGAATTACACGTGGACTACGACCTCGCTAGTTGTCATGTCGTACCTTGACTGCCGGTATCAATGCACGCTGTTCGTCAGAGAACAACTTTTCAGCATGCGCTTTGTCATATGCAGCTTGTAGCGCGTCTTGCAGCGCAAGGGCCTCTGCTTTTTTCTTTTCTTGTTCTTTTTCCATTCTTGACATTTCCACCAATTCCATTGTCAGGTCCTGAGCTTCATCGAAAATCGGGTGCGAGGGTCCAAGATTTCCAGCGCTTTCAGCTTTTGCAACCGCTTTCGCGAGACCTTCATGATCTTTGCTTTCCTTGGCCTTCGCAATTGCGGTACGTAGACGCTCCAGGTCACCCTCTCGCATTATCTGTGTCGCCAATTGCTCTTCCATCTGCTCAACTATGTCTTCGCCATGAACGATCAAGCCTGGATCAAAAGTGTGTTCCTCGTCAACAGCTTCTGCTTGTTCCAGGGCGTCGCGTAGTGCAGACAACTTTTCCTCGATGATCAAAGCTGTTAGCGTCGTCGACAGTGACCCGTGGGCTTCTTCTTCCTCGACCAAACTTTCACAATCGTGAATAGCCTCTTTAAGCGAAGTTTTTGTTGCCTCGAGTTTGACTCGTTTCGCCTCGGCCTCTGCTTCTTCACGTTCACGTTGCTTCGCAAGCTTGCGTTGTCGAATTTCAAAGTTGCGCGCATTGATTTCTTTAATCTGACTCACCGTCATTGAGAGCGGGTCGATCGGCTCTTCTTCTTCGGAACTTGGTTCATCGGTGGCACCACCAAAGCCAGACTGCGAGAGGCGGTGAATACTGTCTTCTGCGTTCGCGATCGACGATGCCTCAGCCCGGGCGGCGAGCTCTTGTGCTTCGCGCGCTTCTCTTGCCGCTCGTTGTTCTGGCGTTTCCCAATCTGTTTCATCGATTCCCAGGTCATCATCAAGTTCGTCAAAGCGACTAGTCCATCTATCATCAACGTCAGTTCGTGACAACGACTTTTCTGCGGCATTACCGTTTGAAATGGTGCTCGCACCACCACTCGAGCGTAGCGTGGCAGACGGTGTCGCAGGACTTTGCTGTTTGGTAATTCTCGACGACTTTCGACGACTCTTTTTGGCGGATTTGCTGGATTTGCTGCTGTTCTTGGATGCCGACAGCATCAATTTCGCACGCTCTTTCAACGATAGGCCAGACATGTTGGCTGACGAAGCATCTTTCGAGTAGGACAAGAAGCTCGACTTGTCCTGCATTTTGCTCTTGCTGTACTCGAAAGGATTGTCATCATCGAAGGCATCGCCACTCTCTCCAAAGCCGTCGAAACTATCCATTGTCCTTCGACTTTGTTTGTCTTCAAATGGTAGCCGAGTTTGTCCTCCGCGCAACTTGTGTGCTTTCGCTTCTAATTGGACAATTTAGGTCGTCTTCCTCAAAGCAGTGGTGGTCCGTGGGTCGACAACGCAACAACGCGTGCAGGAGCCGACACAAACCGAACTGCAATGCCACAGTTAAAAAACGAAGCACACGCAAAAGAGAAGGGAGCAGCCATCAATCACGCCGGTTCAAACTCTCACAAGCCCACACATCTTTGGCTCGCTCCACGGCAGTGGAAATGTGCCACCACCTGCATTTGGTTCGTCCTTTGTGTGCCTCTCCGTGCACGCTAACCACCAACATTGTCAGCGTTTCCGAGACCCCGCACCGATCGTGCATCGGCAACGACGTGACATGACATGACTAGGCTCCTCAACATTCCGCGAACTCTTCTATCCTTTCTTCGGTCGTGCGCACACTGGGCACATGCCCAACGAGCAATGTAACCACCACTCGCGCGACAATACACAAGTGCAAGAGGTGCAAGCAAGCAAGCAACTCCGAACACGTCCCTGCACGCACGCACGAACGGACGAACGAACGAACGAACGAACGAACGAACGAACGAACGAACGAACGAACGAACGAACGAACGAACGAA
>ENA-OWNT01004991-OWNT01004991.1-seawater-metagenome-genome-assembly--contig:-NODE-4991-length-11233-cov-4.141717_pt1 | contig 11233 bp, 10 predicted proteins | sample MGYA00238136_ERZ651165 | MGnify/ENA primary metagenome ERZ651165 (study PRJEB26861, sample SAMN08777766) | seawater metagenome | isolation source: coastal seawater | place: USA: Florida | collected... | reverse complement strand
TGACGGGCGGTTTCGCATTTGTGAACAACGGAATCGCAGAGCCGCCACGAGTCACCAAGTGACACGTACATCAACTCCGATAATGTGACACCTGGTATTATTGGTTATGTACTCGAAGTATGATGAAATCGTCAATAGAAGCAGTCGCTGGGTTTGCAGTTTGGAGTGTCGGTCAGCTGACGTTGTTCGCGTCCTGCCACGTGGTCATCCAACGACCCAGTTGTGTTGTTTGTTGTCGGTAGGTTTGTTGTTCGTGGTCGGCTGGCTGGTCGGCTTTGTCCTGCTTGGATTGACTTTCTTGCTGTCAGACCGCGTCAAGTAATCGGGAGTTTTTCGCTAGTCGTTGAGTGGTTTGGTGCTTTACCCGTGCGTGAGCATTCATCGTCGTTTAAGCTCAGGAATAGGTCCCGCGTGGTGTGAGGAAGGCGAACAATGTGCATCAAACACGGGTTGTCCACGAGCTTTGAACCCAGGACAACAAACCGAAGATTAGCGCACACGAGTTGGTTCAGACACCGACACTTCAAACAAGCCAAAGTTCCAGCACTCACTCGGAAGTGTGTTCCCTTTTGTGCAAAGTGAGAACAATGTCAACATACAAAGTATTGCACATTGCAGAAAACAGCCTCAACAATTCTTGCACGAGTTGACCTCTCAGATGCCGTAAATTGGTCAGCTCCCTCTCGCCGTTTTTGGCGATCCTATCGCAACATGTATGGTGAAATGCCCAACCTTGTTCCCCTGATGAAAACACAAGAGACTGTTTTTTCGGGCAACATGACACTTCACCAGGTCGCCACGGCCAATGTAAAAACGAAAGGTGACTTGGTGAAGCTGCTTGAAGGCTGTGCCGAGAAGTTCAGCATGTACAAGCAGACTCAGTCCCAGGAGGCATTTTTTAACAACGCATTTTGTGGAGCTATGATTGTATGTCCTAATGAAGTCCGCGACTTCGCCAATTGCATTCAACAACGAGGTGCAATCCTACGGGAAAATCTACGCCTTCGCCAGCAGCCTGGTGATCACCAGTCTCAACAGCAGCAGCCACCAGTATGTCAACGCGTGAAACAAAATTTGGAAAAGTGCGCTGTTAGATTTACGTCAACAGTTGTCAAGAAATCCCTTGATTCCGCATGACAGTTAGTTTTGCTGTAATCCTTTGATACTTTCTTACAGTTCCGTTTTCTCAACAGGTTTCACTTTTCACTTTTTCATTCACATTGAGCACACGTAATTCGTGTACACGTCTACGATTCTTCAACACGTAAGAAGTTCAAGAATTGCTCGTACGATATATACCCAGAATTGCGCGAGTCAATGGCATCAAATACTATCTTGCAGTCCACCTTGAGACAAGATATTGAAATCAAAGCATATTAGAGAACGGTGATTTGAGCGACACGTTTCTCAACACAGCCTCATCACTGTCTCACCTCATTCAACAAGAAATGCAAGCGCACAAAGCGATGGAACTCCGCAAAACTGAGCTTCTCGTCATGATTGAGGTCAGATTTGGCAAACAACTTCCTGTAAAAGTTCTTGGTTCTAGTCATTCAAAGTGTGCACAAAAAATTGAGCACATGATTTGTAGCTGCGTTCGCACAGACAAAACGGCAGAAATTCGTACCCATAGTGCACGCCGTGGATTGCACTTCTCAGCCTGGCGAGTTGACGAACAAGAGCCTCACGATGTGCACCAGGATGTATCTCCCGCTGACGTATCACAGTTTCTCTTACATTGATACCACGCACTGCCCCAAGACTTGATTGACCCTGCATGATTGGTATGGAAGGTAGATTGCTGGTTTGTGCAATGACATTGCTGCCCTTAATTGCTTGGATGGTGTGAGGCTCTACCACGCGATGTGGACCAGCACTGGCGATGTTTCGAGTAGCACGAATGCGGGAATTGGGGTTATCTTCCTGTTGGAAAACGCACAAGTACATTGCAGAAGTTGCGTGACAAATCAGAGGGTGTAACAAAAAGTGAGACGACGTCGCACCGGTCGAATAAAGTGCTTCTTCGAAACAAGAGAATTCCTCAGTTGCTCTTCTTGCTGGAACTTCAATCTCACATCACGATTCAGCCAGGTCGCGTCTCCCAGATTTTTTCTCAAGTTACCACTGACTCGGGGTTTCAACCGTCGTTTGGGTCGTGAAGATTTTATTTTTGAAAGTGACCACGACCACGTTGTTGGAGTTGTTGAATCGTAGCTGAAGAACTCCCCGTCGTGCTTGTGATGGCCTAGCCGTTGAACGGCGTTCTTAGAGGATTTTGGAACAGCACGTGAGCGCTTTGGGGCATGACCTGCCTTGAGTCCTAGAATGGCGTCATAAGATGCTGTCGATTCGTACGACGGTGCTGTTGACTTGTTTTTCCAGAACTTCCGCAGCTTCATTTCAGTTATTGCGCGATGCACGGGACCAAGCGCGCCCACGCCGTTGTGGAGAGTAACAACTCGGGCAGCAGGTGGTTTACATTGTACCGGAATGTTGTCACCAAAAAAATATGTCACAACTTGCCAACATTGTATTTTCTTGGTTTTACTGTAACGACAGATGCACTCGGGCACTGGCAGAACCTTGGCACTGAACGCTGAGCGCTTGCGAGGTTGCCGACACACCCAACAGTCACAATTCGACTGCACAGCAACATTCGACCTACACGTCATCAAAACATCAGCTGTCTCGCCAACGCATCGTTTGGAGTGAGTGTCGTGTCACTATCGTTGGTAGACACATAAATCAATGGCTGCTTGCTCAGGGTCTCAGGGTTTCAAGAGACGGAGAAGGAAGGGGGACGAGAGCACAGGGGTTGCTGGTTGCGTGCGCTGTGTTGCTGTGGTGTGGGGTGTGGTGTGTGGTGTGGTCCTCGCAATCGTTGGTGTGTCGCTGACGCGCTGTCTGTAACGGCGCACGCAAGCGACAACCTCACACCACCCCTCACCCTCACCCACGCCCACGACAAACAGACCGTGTTCACGTCATGTTCACGTGTTCACTGTTCACCGCGTTGCCGTTAAAACAGCGGACCGTGCAAAGTACCGTGAACGCAGTACTCAGTACGATTCGGTCCTACATTGATTGTGGTACAATTTTACTGTGTAACAAGGTTATGGTTACAAACACCCGATGACATTGTACTCGTGTACATACTGTCGTGGTGTTGTGTGCCATGCACCTGCATGTATGTGCAACAATGCAGCTCGTCGTCAACTATCAACTGCTCATGACGCTTGCAAGAAGAACGATTGCAACTGCTACAATCGTCCCGACGGCATCGTAACACAGCTTGGGAGCAAAAACTGTCCAGATAAATAAATGTTGTCGCATCAAGGCCTGCAGGGGGGCGTAGTGTCAGAACAATAAAATCAATGCGGAATGGCTGGCATGGCACTTACAGCCGTCAGCGCCGAAAAGAAGCTCATCACGGCGTACACGCCCAGTACCTAGCACATAATGCATGGGTGAGGAACCGAGGATCAAGCACCAAGAAAACACCAAATAACACCACCTCCAGTCCCAAACCCCACGAATCATCGTTTTGCCTTTCATTCACAGAAATTTTGCGACGAAGACGAAGCCTGGCTTGAGAGCCATAAAATGCTAATATTCCCAGAATAGGTCCGCAGAACGTCGCAAAAACCAAAAGAGCCCCACATATGATGGGATCATACGCAGTGAGTCCAATGTTGGCAGGCGAAACATCAACCGTTGATATCAGGTGCGAATTGCCCTGAGCAAAGAAAAGGCATTTTCCAAGCCAGAAATATGGAAAAAATGACAACCTGCGACCGCTATGTGCATTCCTACACAAGTCTTCGCGACCAATCGCCTGCAACACTGCAGCGGTCAAAAGCAATGCTGGAAGTCGCACAGGTCTAAGCAGTAGAGTGGCTAACAACAGTGCGCTGGCGAAGAGACTGTCAGGAAGTTGAGGACGTGCTCTAAATTTGCCGTTGGATCCAGTGAAGAATGATAGGACAAGCGAAACAGCACAACACCCATACACGAGGCGAGGCAACGTGATTGGGTCAAGAACCTCTGTCGCTACCCACACTGCAACCGGCCATTCCGCGGTGCTCATTTTGAAAAGGACACAGCTCACGGCACCAACAATGAGCGCCGTCCACTTTGTGATGCCACCCAAGCCAAACACTCTTCCACTCCCGTCTTTGCGACGTGAACCGAATCGTGGAAGCACCAACAACGCCAATGCCAGCACAAAACTGAGCACGAAGGTGGCGGTGTCACCGTTCGCATTGTCAGCTGACACTGTTCGAACTGACGTGCCCGGTATTAAACTTGGCTCCTTGACATGATTTAGTTTGGGAAAATTGATAATCCACAAATTTTGCCGCAAGATTCGAAGACTACAAAGAATCGTTACCCATGTTGCAGCACGCCAGAACTTAGAACTTGAGCAGTTTTGAGGATTTGCTGGTGCATCCGGCCTTTCTCCAAGTAACGAGTCACGAAGTCGCAGGACACACCAAGTGGACATGAAAAAGAAGTGGATACAGTGCTCGTTTTCGATAAAAGAACTCCCTGTCAAGGCCGAGGCAATCAAAAACAGCGCAGCCGTGCCAAACGCGGACCATTTGAGGCCCGGACGCTCATTGTAGAGAAATGACACAGTTCCAATAACAGCCGTCATCAAAACAATTATCAGGAACGGAAGCTCCACTGCAGTGCTTTCGGAACGTCCACTCTCTCCCGCCACCATTGTTTGCGCAGACACCAAGAACGAGTCATACGCTGCCTGGCATCTTCTTTCTTCATCAATTTGGATCAATTCAGACCGATCACCAGTTGAAGACAATTGAACAAATAGATTCTCGGCCAGCACGAATTCTTGCATTACCCGAGCACAATCGTAGGCGTCGCCTTGACCTGCTGTTCGCAAATCACTATCATCGATATTTACTCCATGCTCCAGAAGAGCTGTCGCAGTCCCGGGGCATACTACTCGCATGTTCTCAGACATCATTTGTTGTGCATTCTGTCGAAGAGCTAAAACTCTTTGGGATCGTTGAGGGATGGCAGTCGCAATTACACGGCCAAGACTACGACGAGGAATATCAATTCCGAGCTGAGTAGCAAACGTCGGAGTGAAGTCGACTTGTTGCACGGTTTCAATGTCAATTGCAGATCCTGTCATTGTCCCGTTTCCATGTGAGTTGTCGTCAATTTCCATTGGAATTGTTGGTGCAAATAACAACACTGCTGATGACTCTGGCAGAGATGCTCCGCCGTGTGTACCAGCATCCGTCATGCCATGATCGCTCATCAGTATTAATAGAGACTGGCGTTGTCCATCAGTGTCGCTGGCATTCGCCCTCACGGCATCTTGGGCAGTGAGAGCATCATGGATGCTATTGAAAATACTATCCATTTCAGCTTGCTTGTCTTTCATACGCTGACCGGAGCTTCCTAACTGGTGTCCAATGTGGTCCAGACCAAGATAGTGAAGGACGACAAGTTCCCAATCTCGACTCTTTGGATGGGACAAAGTGGGGTCGAACTCTTCCTTCAAATGGCGGGTAATATTGTCATCCACTTCCGTAAAATCCTTTGTGAAGAAGCTGGTTGTTCCATCGGACCGGAAAAATCCGTCCGGAAACAATTTGATCCACGTATTGTCTCCATACAGGACGTTGCGCCCGCCAGTGTGCTGTGAGTGGAGCTTCATTTGCTGAATAATGTTGTCGTCAATGACAGCACTGCTACCGAAGTTGTGGAACACATCAATGAACTTCGGCATTCGTCCAGTTGTCAACGCTTTCAAACGTGGCATTGTAACTGTTGGGGTTCGTGCTATTGCTCGGTACAGACGCGTGTGTTCGTGCGCCGCAACTTGCCGTGTAAGTGGCATTGCTCCCTCAAGGACCATGTCAAACCGCAACGCGTCGACCAACATAATAACACACCGATCGAAGGCGTTCCACCTCTTGCCAGTCATGATGATCGTCAGCAATCACTGGGGTCACGGTAGAAAGTGATGTAGAACCCCATATCTCCAGAAACGTCCCTGCAAAGCCGACCATTCCAACAAGCAACAGCAGGCCTTGCAACAGCACCGCCTGCCACGCCGGGCACGCCATACTGCTGCCAGTCCACTCTCGTGGCGAACTACATTTTCCGTCTTTCCAATGTATGAAAGAAACAGAATATGCGAAAACAAACGATCAAATTTCCTGTGCTGGCAAAAAACATCGACTCTGTCAGTTGGCAATGCAGCAAAATCGATTTCTTCTCGCGGGTCCCTCCGCTGCCAATGGCCGGCCATTGTAACTCCACCAATCATCAGTTGTGACGATCGCCACCTTCAACGACACTGTCACAGTTGCACGTTTTCGACATTATGGCACGCTTGGCATGCGCCACGTACCGATGTGTTATTGTCGCTGTGGTCCTCGTTCCCTGTCCTCTTCCCCAGTCCCCACTTCCCAACGCACTCCGAAATCCCAGCACCCAAAGCGAATTGCGTGCCAAAAACAATGGTGTCAACACGCAACACGCTCGTCAACACGCCCGACTGACTGCTTTACCATTACTTCGCCAACAGAGCCAACGGCGACGACGAGGCCAAAGTCCACTCACTCACCCGCTCACAGCCAGTCACTCAAAAGTTCACATTCATTCACTTCTGCACACTGCCTTGAGGTCGTTGCGTCGTTGCTGTTCGGTGTTCGTTTGGTGCTCTGCTTGGTCGTCAGTCACTGTCGTCATTTATTTCTTCTTCATCATCCGTTGTGCAACACCGTCGTCGAAGTCACAATGTCGCTGCGTTGTGGCTGCATCACGCGAACTTCGTCGCGCCGTCGCTGAGCCTTTTACCTTCAGTCCTTCTTGTTTTGAGCGTACTGTCTGGACGTGTTGTCCCGTGCTGGGTTCGTGGGTTGGTCTGCGGACGCAGTGACACGAAACAATGGGGTGTGTGCGTTTGCCACGATCGTGGAAGCGAGTGCACTCCATGTTGATGACCCATGAGTCGTGATCGCTCGCCTTTTTGAAACTGCCTGCGATGGCAGTCAAGCAACACATTGTGATTGTGACGGCAACTCGAGTGCAATAGGTGTTTACAAAGTGTTGTGATTTCCTTTGTGATATTTTTGTCCTGTTTTGAGTCGTCAACTCCACACAAAAGCACTCGACGGCTGAGCACGTAAATTTCCGGATGCTCGGGTTGTCTGCCTCAACATAGGTGTTTTGCGAAACAGTGGTGCTTTGTGCACTTCACAAACTCGCATTGGGCCTCAGTACAGTCGTCGCTCACCATTTCCGATGAGTACGCAGAAGCTTGTTAACACCTTGAGTTTGAAGAGAACTCTGCATGATGAAAAGTTGCGAACCGTGAAACAGTTCGAGGTTTGTGCTCGGCTCCTCGTGTTGCGATCGTAGCTGCCGTCGACTGTTTCCTGAATTCGCTTTGCTGCCGTCATTACCACAGAAACGACCAACATATGACGCTGTCAACAGAATGTCGGCAGAGTTGGAAGCTGGACGAAATGTAGCTACGTACTCAAACATGGATGCGGCATTGACGTCACGTACGTTGTTCTGCGACACATGTGGCTGCTGGTCGTGCCTTTGGATGCTCCTCGGCCGTCAGTTTATTTTTTCGTGTTTTGTTAGTTGAGTCGGCGTGTAGCGAAATCTCGGCACTTCAAACATCAAGACAGGAGTATCAAGATAAATACCACGCTGTCGCCGCGGATGCTCAAAAGCAAATTAGAGAACAACAATCTCGCACGGACAAATAAATTATGTTCCACTCGGTTTTGCGTCGTCTACGTGAGCTGATCACAGGCCGTAAGGCTCCAATATTCATGAAAACTACAATTTTATGCTTGTTACGCAACAGTTCGTGCACAACTACGAGGCAGAAGCCACATAAGTCCTGTACAAGAAGACTAGGTCTGGTGGTAAACACAATAAGTTCGTCCACGGTGAACTCCTTACTTGACGTTCACAATGAAGTGCATCATTTCCATGATTTTGGCGTCACTGCGGTAAATTTCCGCCTTTTGAGACTGGATTTGCTTCACTATTGATGCTGTTTCCTCTGCGAGCTTGGAGATCTGAGCCTTCAGCGGTTTAAGAATCTCATCTGTTTTCTTCTCTTCTTCTTCTAGAGCAGAGCTGTATCGGACATATTCCTCCTTCCACAAGTCGAGTTCTGTGTCCATCCTCTCCAGGTCGTTGTTCACGAAATCCATGCACTTGCTGAGGGGGTTGGTGCTTTGGCAAATCTTCTGAACCGAAGACCGAAGATCTTCAATGTTGACGTCCACGTGGCGATTGGCGCTTTTGCCGCCAAGCTTTCGTGTCAACTTAATTCCTTTCTCTTCTTTCTCCTTCTTCTTACTCTTCTTATCCTTCTTCGACTTTTTGGACTTTTTCTCGTTTTCTCCATCCTTCTTCTCATCGTTGAGGATGTCCTGTACGAGTTTACCGCGGTTTTTGGCGTTGCCAACCTTGCGGCCTTCCTTGTCTTTTTCCTTGGGAGATGCCGTCTCTTCTTCCGACGACGAGTCAGATTCCTCGTCACCATCCATGATAATATTGGCAGTTTCGACATTCTCTAGCACGAACTCTTTCGTCCGATCAAGCTTTTCCACCGTTTCCTTCTTTTTCGGCGGAGCTCGTCGCGCAGTGGTCGGGCGCATCTTTTTGCGCGCTTCGGCACCGGAGGTCAGCAGAGCGGGATCAGGAATGTTGGACAAACTCGCCATGCCAGAGTCTTCTTTGGACTCCAGTTCTTCACCTTTAGCCTCCACAACTTTCTGTAAAACACAAGACAACGCACCGCCATGAGCAAACAAAGGACCAGCGAAACAGGTCGGGCAAGACATTTGACGCGCGATCCGTACCTTCTTTGGAGCAGGAGCTGGGGCCGACGACCCACCACTGCCTCCCTTTGCGGCGGCAATGACAAGGTAATGTAGGAACTTGCGCGTATTTTCCGCATCTTGTCCAGCCAGAACCTTTTTCAGATTTATTGTTTGAGAGACACCGAGATCAGAGTCAATCTTATTGACAATCTTTTGCAGGAAGGCGACTTTGGCGTCCTTGTCAGGGAAAGCCTTCGCATCCATCTCAGAAGCATCGAAGAAGCCATCTGGCGGATATCCCGTCTTTCTCATGATGGCAGATATGGCATCGTGCAAGAATCGGAACGGCGGACGCGTCAAAAGCTTCTCCTTCATCGGCGGTTTCGAGATTACTGCTGACACCGCCTTGGCTGTTGCTTCGATGGAGCCATCAACTTCTGCGTACGAGGCACCGCCTGCGGCTGGCGCAGGTGCAGGCGCAGGAGCATCGTGCTTCGATTCGGCAGCGGCAGCAGGGGCTGCCGCAGGTTCTGATTCTTTGGACTCACCGGCGGCACCACCACCACCAGGGACGGGCTTTCCTTGGGCCGCTAACACAAGGTAGCACATGAACATGCGTGTCTTTTCAACTTCTTTACCGCCAAGGACTGCCTTTGGGTTGATGTAGTCTGAGCCGATTCCTAGGTCTTGTGAAACCGCATCTACGATTTTCTTGATGTAGGCGACACGATTGCCCTTGTCCTCCATGTGGGATGATTTCGGGTCCATCTCGTCAGCATTGAAAAAGTTGGGCCGGTAGTTCGTCGCTGCCATCACGTTGGTGACCACATCGTGGACGAAGCGGAACGGAGGTCGGTTCAGCAGTTTTTCCTTCATTGGTGGCTTTTTGATCACGGCGCTAACCATCTTTTGTGTTGTGGCAAGATCGCCATCAATTGCGGAACCGCCACCACCACCGGCAGCAGGTGCTGGTGCCGGCGCCGGCGCGGGTGCCGGTGCCGGTGAATCCTCCTTCGTTTCCTCCTTGGACTCAGCAGCGGCGGGAGATTCCTCCTTCGTCTCTTCCTTGGACTCCTCCTTGGACTCCTTGGACTCATCGGCACCACCGCCTGTGACGCCCTGGGCTGCCAGCGCGATGTAGTGCAGAAGTTTTCGTGTTTCCTCGCACTCCTTGCCCCCGATAATCTTTGGTGGCTGAGCAGAGACCTCAACACCAAGTTGCTTGCTCACGACCCCAATAATTTTCTCGAAAAAGGCGCACTTCCCTGCCTTTTCGGCAAAGGCAGGCCCTTTGGCATTACGTTCTTCGTCGGTGTACAAGTCCGTTTGCCAATTCTTGGCTTTGATGATTCCTGAGATCACGTCGTGCAAGAATCGGAACGGAGGGCGCTCCAAAAACTTGTCCTTCATCGGAGGCTTCTTGATGATGGCAGAAACAGCTGCTGCTGTCGCAGCGACGCTGCCGTCCACATCCGCAATGGACATTGCGTACTGCAGGCAGTCAAACTGCGCGTCCCAGACCTCAACGCAACTTCACAGAAAACAGAGCAGTGCCTTCGACCCAGTCAACCGAGAACACCCGTACCTAAGCGTACGCACACTACACACATGCACGTACACACCCACGCCCGTGAGTGGATTTTGGACGGAAAAAACAAACACAGACATGCGGTCAAAACAAGAAAACGAAGGGTGACGCCACCACTTCATACCTTACACTGGCAACAACACAGCGAAGAGAGTAGGCTGGCGTGGTGGTATCGGCGAGCCTTGCTGCGCAGTCAATCGTGTTGTGCCTTGCTTGTTTACCAGCAACGGTGTTGGGGTGGACGCATCGCGCTTCCTGAAAGCGCATTGAGCCCATGGATTCCCTCGAAATACGTGCGTGGAGGCAGAAGTGCTCAAACGTGCGAGTTCGCGACAGACGAACACGCCGACCAAGTCATTTCAACTAACATCGCGCAAGTGAAGAAAGACAGTGCGGTCACCAATGTGCATGTTCGCAATGGAATCAAAACGCCCAACTGGTGTCTCTTCGCCACGTTCTTCTGTTCTCCCACAGAACAACAACAACAGAAGCAGAAGAAGAAGACGACGACGAAGACGAAGAAGAAGACGAAGACGAAGAAGAAGAAGAAGAAGGCAGCAAACAGACACACGATGAACAACGAACGAACAAGAACGAACAACAAACAAACCACGAGCAACGGAGACGAAGTAGCGTCGTGGAAACGCTCTCCGTCATCCACTCACTCCCACCCACACTCCCACCCTCACTCACTCACTCACTCACTCACTCACTCTCACTCACTCACTCCCACGCACTCACTCCCACTCCCACACACTCACTCACTCACTCACTTACTCGCCCGCTCAAAGAGAGTTTGAGTGAGTGA
>ENA-OWNT01004990-OWNT01004990.1-seawater-metagenome-genome-assembly--contig:-NODE-4990-length-11234-cov-4.125123_pt1 | contig 11234 bp, 12 predicted proteins | sample MGYA00238136_ERZ651165 | MGnify/ENA primary metagenome ERZ651165 (study PRJEB26861, sample SAMN08777766) | seawater metagenome | isolation source: coastal seawater | place: USA: Florida | collected... | reverse complement strand
AAGAGAGTTTGATCCATTAAACAATGAAATGTACACTTAAATGGTGAGTGGGAGCGGATGACGGATGGGATGGCGGCCATCAGTGCAGCGGTTTAGTGCACGGCTGCACTATGGTGTGGGTCGGTGACTGTAAGTGACTGTCAGTGACTATGAGTGACTGTGAGTGACTGTGAGTGACTGTGAGTTCGTTCACTGTGAGTGAGTGACTGTGCGCTCAGTTACTCCATCATGTTTCATGACAGCTGTAATGGTGGAATTTGGGCATGTATGTTGGGAATGAACGCTACGGTAAAAGAGAAAATTGGAAATGTATAGTGAGGCCACGGAGGTTGAGTGGTGAATGGTGAATGTTGAGTCGTCTGAGTCATGGAGTGTTGAATTCACGCCGAAGGCCTGCAGAGCCCACCCGCCGCGCTCGCCCACACACCGCCCAACCACACACAAAACGGCTCCACCGCGACATCTGCCCATTTCTCATTTCTACGGTTTCACAATGGGAACAACAGTGATCATGAAATGACAAAAATTCTCCAAAACTGACACAGGACAATCGTTCCGAATTCGTCGTCAAAAGGCGGCGATTTGCGCGCAGTTATATCTACTTTCAGGACTTTCGAAATGTAAAGTGCACATTCAGGCATAAATCGTCAAAATCTTAGTTATAGATAATATGACACGTAAGGCAGTGAGTCTCAGGCCGTCGCGCTCACAGTGGGTGGGTGGCAGTGTGGCAGTGACTGACCGAGAGTGACTGACTGAGGGTGACTGACTCACAGTGACTGACTGGGAGCGAGTGGGCGCAGTGCCTGACTTGCCTGCCTCCGATGTTTTTGTCGCTTGTTGTGTTGTCGTCGAAGTTCTTTCTTGCCGTCAATGTACGCGTGCGCCCTTCTTGCCTCGAACAGTGTCCCCCTTCCTTTGCCTCTTGTTTCGTGCAGCGGGTGTATTGGGCGTGGGGTGACGCTGATGGGAGAGTCCAGGCCGCAGAGCTACTCGTTGTTGCTGACAGAAATACTGTCTTTGATGAGAGGAATGGATTGACATGGCTGGTTTGTCATGCATCGAAGCAGTTGCTAATGCTAGAGCTACTCGTGTTTGAATGAGGCGCAAACTTGAGCCGAGCAGCGCCAGCACGCACGCCCACGAAGTTATCGGTCGGCGAATTTTAAATGCTTGGCATTTTAACGCGAAAACGGAAGCAGGAATTGGGTTTGCAACCAATATGTGACAAACGCCTACTCGACGACGGTTGCGACTTGAGACAAGACGATTTTGCGCGAGCTTATAGCGGCTTCCTAGAAGAAGTAGACACCTTTCACAGAGTTTGGAGGTCTGGCAACACTTTCACGATGCCGAAGAAGAAATCCAAGGTGAGCGCGGGCACTGCCCGACGCTTAGTAGCAAAGACTGTTGAAGATAAAACGTTCGGAATGAAGAACAAGAAAGGAGCCAAGGCTCGCAAGTTCATTCAGCACGTCGAGCAGCAGGCAAAAGCAAAATTCATGAACCAGGGCCGACACCGCGGCATGGTCAACGAACAGCAGCAGCAAGCTGAAAAGAAGAAGCGCAAGGAAGCCATTAAAAAAGAAGCCGTCCTCATGGCCCAGATGCTTGGGATTTCGGTCGAAGATGCGACTGCCGCCTTCACCGGTAAAAAGGTAAAGAAGAAGAAGTCGAAGACGAAGGACAAATCAGAGGAGGTCGAAATCGGACCTGACGGCAAGAAGAAGAAGAAGAAAGCAGGAGTCTCAGAAAGTTCTGCTATTCAGAAAGCTCAGGCTCGCCGCCGTGCTTTGCGCCGACAGCGCAAGAGAGCGGCTGGTGAAGAGTATGAGATTGATGAATCTTTGTACGAGGAAGACACACCAATCGAAGAGATTATTGAGGAGGAGCGAAAAGCGCTCATCGAAAGTGGTGTGAAGTTGACCCCAATCACTTTTGAGAATTTCCAAGAATGGAAGAAGCGCAAGAAACTGAAGAAGGATACAGAGGTGCGATGATGATAGCAATTGGCTTCATTCTTTCGTCGCATTCTTTAAACTCGTTGGCTGTCGATTTCTGTCCGTCTCTGTAGGCAATCGCAAACAAGAACATTTCCGGAAGATTACTATTCGAACAACATGCCGACAAGTACAACGTCGATGACGCTGCTGCTGCCGACAACAACGAGTATGAAGTGACTGAAGAGGGCCAAGATGGTGCGTTGTTACGAACTCGGCACATGCGTTTCTGATCTACTGTGACCTCGCCGTTCTCGTTGTACGATGTGTAGGTGGTGTGGATGATGACGAAGACTTCAACGACATTCCAGACATCGACTCCATCCCGGATACCCATTCCAGTGATGAGGAAGATGAGCTCGAAGAACTTCCCGAAGAGATCACGAATCCCCAAGGAGGTGCCAAGGGTTCCCCGGTCGCCAACCCAACGAAAGCCGATCTGTTCATGAATGCTGAGCTCGACGACCTCGACCTAGATGATCTCGACGACTAAAGTGCTTGTGCTCACCCCCCTTAACTTATACTATTTGCACACGCGGCGTTCCTTCGTACTGTGCCGTGCATTTGCATGGCTTCACGCAGTTGACTTACGAATCCCAACGGCCGTGGCCTGCTCTATCCACAAGCACAACTTTTCGACACCGCAAGACGACGTAATTCACGACATTCACGACAGCGATGAGAGGTGAGAGTGTGAACTCAGCCCACAGGCTGACGAGGTCACAGGCACAGATCACAGTTGCCGTGTCGGACTTCGACCGTTTCAATTTGAAATATACGATGTACAGTACACCTTTAAGGAATGTGTGCAGCGTTCACAGGAATAGAAACTTAGTGACTTTGTTCGTTGAAAAGTGCAGAATAATAATTCGGAATTCGGTCAATTGGCGACGTCGACGTCGCGTGTTCTTTCGGTGTTCGATTTTCGACGTTCGGCGTTCGGCGTTTGGCGTTCGGCGTTTGGCGTTCGGCGTTCGGCGTTCGGCGTTCGGCGTTCCTTCGGTGTTTGGCGGCCACAGTTGCCATGTTTCGACTTTCGTCATTCCGTTGGAGTTTTGGTTGCGGGGATGGACGACACACACGCGGTTGCTGCACAGTGCAAGAGACGAGTGTCACACCTGAGGGTGGTCCTTGGGAACTCGACAAAGCATTCACGCAGCACGCGAACACGGGGGCATGACAAAAGCACTAGGCAAACCTGGCAACCTGACCCATGCATCCATCGGTGGGGTGATAACTTCGGCGCGTCGGTGTTTGGACATGGAAACGAAAGGAACTGTGTTGTAAATATGACAAATGCGGGAATTTAGTACAAAAGGAATTGCTGAAAAGTACTGGAACCACTTGTGTCGAAACGCCGTTCGAACGTCTTCATTCATCATGAAAGTGTAGCGATTCACCAAGCAGTGAACTCCACTGAGGGCACAATGCAACAAGCAAGCTATTCGACGGTTTCCAACGCCGACAGTGCTCAAGCTGCTCAAGCTTCATCTGATGTCCATCCTCTGCAACAGCTGATGACCAGATTGAATGTCTCCGAAGACATGACACCATCTCAAATTTTGCAGCAAGCCGTCGAAATTCAAAAACGGATGCCTGCTCCGGTGGACCCGTACATCGATGAAGGAGAAGCTTACTTTTATGGCGCCCCGTTTTCTGGTGGCAGTGCATGGGGTGATAACGTTGTGGGTAATGCACCACAAAGTACGGCCGGGCGGTTGGCGTCCGAGCCATCAAATACACCATGGCAGGAGAGCAACGTTGTGCCGTCGGGACAAATGACTCTGGCTCGTTCCAACGACCCAAAGTCACCGAAGCAAAAGCCGTGCCCCTTCTTCGCACAGGGCATGTGCAAGTATGGGAGTGGGTGCCGCTACAGCCACGACTCAGCGTCAGTGCAAGCCGGGGCGCCTCCGCCGTTGAGTATGATGGATTATGTTGCCAACTTCGATCCCGTCTCCGCCGCTGCAACTGCGCAGCAGAACAGCGACATCTGTACTATTTGTCTGGAGACCCCAGTCGATGCGTTTCGACGTTATGGCATCCTCCCGGCTTGTGACCACGTGTTCTGCTTGCCGTGTATTCGAGCTTGGCGTGCCACACACGGCATGGCAAGGGGGTACGTCATCATTGCGAATGTCGCAGAAGTCCGCGGGTATTCACACTTATTGTGACTTTTTGTGTTCACTCATTCTTTGGTTGCAGGAAGGATTGCCCGATTTGCAGAAAGAAATCTTATTTCGTGATCCCGTCGTTTCGCTTTGTTCGATCGGGCCCTGCAAAGGACATGCTGATGCACAGTTACCACCAAGCTTTGAAGGTGAGCAGTATCTCTGTGCTTGTGACATCAACCAGTCATGCGTTTTGATGGCCTTTCTGTGATTGCGTGACCCGGTAGCAAATTCCATGCAAAAATTTCCTTGAGGGAAAATGCCCTTTCGGCTCTAGTTGTTTCTACAAGCATGTTGACAAAGAAGGCAACGAAGTCGCGCCTGAGGAAGTCAAGGTGATTATGATTGTCATTAGCTTGGTATGATTTGCTCGTTAGTTGGATTTGTTCTGGGATCTCATGTCTGCCGGTCTTGCCGATACACAGGTGCTCGTGGGGGTCGATGGCTTCGCCAAGCCTGCCCCAAAGTTTTCGCTCGCGGACTACATTAAGAGATGACGTTCCAGCGAAGCACAACAAGCACGCACGACATGACTACTCACATGTTTTTGCGGCAACATTCCATCATCAAAATGTTGCTGGCTGCTCATCGAACCGACTGAAAGACTGTCTGAAAGCTGAAAGCTGAATGCATGAACGAGGGCAAAATAGAAAATAGAAAAAAGAAAGTAGACGTTACTCTTTTCAAATTTCATACTTTCAATTATAAAAATTTTAACTGTACACTTTCTAACATTTTTACACTTTTGACTCGTGTCACCCCACCACCGCACAGAAGCAACACTTGCACAAAACACAAAAACAAATTTTCGAGGCGACAGTTAAATATTTTCGTTTTGCAAATTCCAAATTCCCAAATTCCCAAATTTTCATCGGCACGAAAAGAGCTCAAAGTCCAAAACTGCAAACTGCGGTGGTGTTGGTGTGGGGCTGAGAGGGGCTGAGGCAGCGAATGTTCGTTCGTTCGTTTGTTTGTTCGTTTTGTTGTTTCGTCGACTGACGGTTTGGCGTTCGTTCGTTCGTTGTTGTTCGTTGTTCGATCTCGTTGAAGAAGATTGCGGCACGTTCGACGCTCTTGCGTTGCCTTGCATTGCATTGCCTTGCTCCGTGCTTTCTGGCTCTCTGTGCTCGTTCGTGTTGCATGATGACGTACGTTGCTGTTGCGGCGTTTGAGAACCACCGCCCCACCTTGGACACACGCCCGTTCTCTCGCCGGTTGTGGATAAGAGACCAAATCACAGGAGGAGGTGTGTCTCGCAGCTTGTTGGTGGTCCAACCATGATGTGATCAAGACATTCAAAATTGGGGACAGCGTTGCTTCGACCAACGGAAAATTGGGTGTGACCGTCGCGCTGATTGGGTCGAATGTGAAACTGCTTCAACAACGCTTTATTGTGTGAGTGAGAGACAGGCACAGCGATCAAATGTAGTATCCCCAGTCGAGGTTGCAGGGCAGCCGCAAGCATAGCAACGATACAATTTTACGCGATGCCTGCTCGAGGAACAATAGCGGTGAAATCTCTTACTATTATTCTTGTACTATTTATCACATTTGACGTTTGTGAGAACAGAACCGAAAGCGCCACCCGAAATGGGGGCGTTGTTCGCTGTATCAAGGCGATAGGTATGACAAGTTAACTTCCGACTCGGCCTTGAAGGCCTGCTGCCACTTGATACTCTACGGCGTTGGCTTCGGACACAATGGACACAGACGTGCAACATGGAGAGGCCCTCCACCTGGTTCAGGTGATAGAGGACATGAATAAGGACACAGACTCAGAAATGACCGAGGGTTTCATCGTAAATGAAGAGGCCGCCCGGCGAATTTCTACTATTCAGGGGAAAATAGCAGTTCTGGGGATTGCTGGAGCGTACCGCTCTGGTAAATCGTTCCTTGTCAACAAAATGATTGGACGTTCCAAATCCTTTGTTGTTGGGCATTCTATCAGGTCATGCACGCGTGGTATTTGGTGCTATAGTGTACCTCTTCCATGTGAATTCGAAGATGGAGAACCTGGTCACGTTCTCATCCTCGATACAGAAGGGCTTGGGTCGACCGATCGATCGTCCCATTATGACGATCAAGTATTTTCGCTTGCTACCTTGATATCTTCGAAGCTCATTTACAATTCCGTTGGCACTATTGATGAAAAGAGCATCCAAAAACTTTCTTTTGTCGGCAACCTGTGCAAAATATTAGGCGAGAACACTAAAATGGCGGAGAAAGAAGGAAAAACTATGGATGACTTCGTACCAAAGTTTGTGTGGGTTCTTCGCGACTTTAGTTTAAAACTGGTCGATGAAGACGGTGATGACATATCGTCGAACGAGTACATGGAAAACAATTTGGAGTCCAAAAAGGGTTACGACAAGCGCACGATGCAGAGAAATAGGGTTTGCGAAATGTTGCGCAACTTTTTTCGTGAGCGAGAATGCCACACGCTGATTGTTCCCGCGGCTGATGAAGATGTACTTCAACATATTGAGGATAAACAAGATGCCTTGAGACCAGAATTTTTGCAGCAGGTTCAAAATCTACGAACGCATGTTCTTGCTACGTTGAAGCCGAAATCCGTTTCTGGTTGTCCAGTGAACGGTGCTGGATTCATATCCTTAGTGCGAACTTACATCGCGGCAATCAACGGAGGTGCGGTGCCCAATCTCGCTGATGCGTGGACCAGTGCCGTGCAGACGCAGTGTACACAAGCAAAAGATGGCGTCATCAAGAAGGTCTTAACAGAAACGAAAGAGTTTCGGAAGCAATTTCCTTTGGAGGAGTCAGAGCTGCGCAACACTTTCCGTCGTATCTCAGAAGATGCACTTGCAGTTTATGACAAGAAGGCTCCTCCAGGCAATCAAATTACGAAAGACCTTAGGAAAGAAGTGATATCTGAGCTCGCAAAGATCGAGGACGATCTGTTGGAGCGAAATGCAGAAAAGTCCGCCTCCGCATGCGAGACCTTAGCACAGGAGCTCTTTCAGCGACATATTTCCGGTCCACTCAGCGACAAGGAACAACGTCTTGAGGCAACAGCAACTGAAAACGAAGATGAGGACGATGTCGATCTTGCTGAATTGTTTTCCATCGTCTGGGACGGATACAGAAACATGAGAGACGAATATTTTAAAACTGCGGTCGGCCCATCAAAAGTTGTAGTCATTGAGAGAACCATGCAAAAATTGGAAGCTCAGACTCAACGCGCAATATCGTTTGGTGAGCGGCGCCTTGACGTCATCACGGCCGAATTGAAGGTATTCATACAGTGCACGCGCGTGGACGTGGAAGTATGGTCTTGTCTTCTCAATGTGACACATGTTTCAATGTAGGCTGCTGAGTCCGCTGCAGAGGGTATGATCGCACAACTCGAAGCTGTACGGGCAGAGCTGGACGGTGAAAAGGAGCACCGGGCAGAGCTCACACACAAAAATGCTAATGTGCGTTGTACCATGAACGTGTATTGTCGAATTTCAACCCACCTCATTAGCCATTGCAACTGTAGCTGAAGGAGGCCCTCAGCGTTGCGAATACGGCTTTGGAAGAAACGAAAGATTCTTTGCTTCAAAAAACACTGCAATGCGACGAAAAAGAAGCGCAGCTTCGAGAAGCATTGCAGAAAATAGGAGATCTCACGAAGCAGCTCGACAAGTTAGTGTGTTTGACATGCAACAACACTCCATCGCGTCCAAAGTTGACCATGGAGATTGTTGGTGAAACACAGGTACATAGAACAAACAAAGACGCTAGAAGACAAAGTTTTAGCCCTCGAGGTTCGCACCTTTCACCGGCGAATTCGTTGTTAAAACCGTGCAACTTATCGTGGGTTGTTGCAGGAAACTTTGGAGGAAAAAATAGAAATAATTCAGTTGGAGCAGAAGCGCCGAATGGACCTTAGTTCAGGTCTGACCAGAGGACTTCATGTTGCCCGCGCGATTCGTGCGCAGCAGACATCGTTGTCTGCGGCAATCCACGAGCATTCTCGAATCACTACGGACGAGGTTCAAACTCTAGAGTTCAAGATGTATCAGTGCGTTGAATGGGCATTTGAGTCGCTGGTGCTGTTTGGGGTTCAGGCGTTGATGCTTTTGTATGTGCATCATAGATACCTTCAAGCGCATTTAACTATGAAGGCAAAGCAAGTCGAAGGCTTGTTGTCGAAGCAACAAACTCTGTCTCAGCAACTGGATTCGATCACAAAGCAAAAGATTGAATTGCAGCAACAATACGACGATGTCAAAAGTAACGTCAACAGAACAGAGGCGAAATTTGCCCATGAGGAAGGAGAAGTTTCACGATTGAACGCCCAACTCCAGGTGCGTGTTTTGTCGATGTTGTGGAGCTATGGACCCAACTGCCAACGTCATGGTTGCTTGTTGCAGGATGAGATTGCCAAGAAAGAGAAACTCAAAAGCTCTATCAGCTCCTTGCAACGAAAGTACGAGCGTGAGCGCAAAATGCGGCAGGTGTGTGCGACCTTGAAGCAGAAGTGTACGATTCGTACATATGGCTAACGTCGTTTTCACTGTTAGGAATTGTCGAAAAAAGAAGCAAGTTACGACCATTCAAGTGGAGAGAGCAAAACCAACATTAATCCGTTCGATGACGAAGACGATAATCCGTTTGGCGCCGAAAATAGTGACGATGACGGCGGACTGGCTAATAATCCGTTTGGAGACGACATGGAACCCTCCAATCCTTTCGAAGACGATGGCGGCGCCGTGTCCAACCCTTTTGGGGAAGAAACAGCAACGAGTAACAACCCATTTGGGGACGATGAGGATGGGATGGTTGCTAGCGGCAGTCAGCCTCACAAAGGGTGCGCGTGGGGTGACGAGAAGTATGAAGGATGGAGTAAGCAGAACATCATCGATGATGCGAACAGATTGCAAAGTTTGCTGGACCTTGAAACTTCACTGGTACGTCCGAATCCTTGATGGAATTGGCATTAGTGATGCTGCGTCGCTCACAATCGATTCGTGTCCAGACAATGATGACGGAAGGAATGATGGTAACGAAAATCAATTTCAAGTCGAAGCAAACATCACTGAAGTGGTTGTCACTCAGCTCCGATCGCCAGGTCATTCGGTGGGCTAAGAATCCAGAGAAGCCAGACAAGGTGAGCCCGCGTATGAACTGCCTTGAAACTAGCGCGAAGCTGAATTGCGAAGGCGATATTCGCCACAATGATCTCTTAGGGCTCCAGCATCCACGTGGACGATCTCGTGTGGGTTTATTGGGGTCACCGAACAAAAGTGCAGATGCGTGCGATCAAAAAGAACTTTAAGGTCGAGGAAAAGGGAAAAGGCAAAAAGGTGTGTTTGAGGTGTCTTGCCGGCGTATTACCTGGTTTAGGCTGTATCGGTTCCTTCAAGTCCACTCACAGCTGTATTGGTGTTTTTGAAGGTTGAGGAACGCGATCCTTGGCTTCTCTTCTCATTGAAAACACAGGAGCGCACGTTCGACTTCTATGGTCACAATCGGGAAGACATGGACAAAATAATGGGCTGGGTCCACGCGCTGGGTCGGCTCATCACAGAGCGTCAGGACAATCAAAGTGGTGGCAAGGGTGGTGGCGGCGGCGGGAGCAAAGGTCCACTGCAACACAAATCTGGCGGTTACTTGGCCGCCGCCCGGCATTATCGCTCGCAAATGATGTGGCGCAAGCTGATTGAAAAGATGGATATCCCTGACTTCGTGCTGTGAATAACGAGCGTGTCCGCACGCAGTTTTCGCGAAGATCTTTTTGTTATGAATCAAAAGGGTTAGAATAAAATAAACGGTTCTAGATCTATGGTACAAATAGTCCATCTGGACTGAAAGGCGGGTCAATGGCAACAGGTCACGTCCGACGGAAAGAAGATCACTCGCGGCTTCGCGGAGCAACTCCTCTACAAGTAGACGACTAAGGCTGTGATATTGTCCGTACTGCGGCGCTTGAGGGCTTCCTCTACCAGCATTTGTGAAATTTTTGGGTTCGGCCCGTTTTTTGAATTTTCTCGAATGAACTCAACGACATCGTCGTCCTCCATCACATCGAACACACCATCGCAGCAAAGTGCAATGAAGTCGTGTTCTGGCGTAACTTCTGTTATTGTGATGTGTGGCCTGGCGCTCACGAACTGCTTGAGTCCATGATCTCCAAAACTGCGTGCCACGGCTAATATTCCCAAAACACGTCCTGCGAGAAACGAAATATCACAAACAAAAAAACGTGTTACGAAAACGGCCGCCCCTGTCCCGATGACGATGGACACCGCAAAGCGCACCTCTGAGAACGAAGCCTCCAGCTTCCTCAATTCTCTTTTGCTCCTTGGGATCAGTTGCCTTGTGATCATACGTGAGTCGTACAGCCTTGCCTTTGTGGGACAAAACCGCACGGGCATCTCCTACGTTGGCTACGTGCAAGAAACGACGACCTGTATCCATACACAAGGGTTATGCAATGCTTCAAATCGAGTACACAAATTCAGTCACGCAACTCACCATTCTTGTGCTGCAAAAAGGCAGTGACGGCTGTTGAACCAGACGACATCAACCCGGCCTTCCGAGATTGAATGTCTGTTATGAGGTATGCGGATGTCACGCAATCAGCGACGCTTCGCTCGCCGTCGAAGTTGAGTTCCTGAAGAAAATTTTGGTGATAGTGTTCGGCAACGAAGTCTACAATGCCTCGCCCGCCGTGTCCGTCATAAACGCCGAAGAAACCCTGCTTTGGATCGTTGTTGAAGTTATCCACGACACAATGCGCATCTTCCATCGTGTGTCGGCACTTGGCGTTCATTTCATCGTGAACGAACGCTGCCTTGACCGACGTCATTTTCGCCGGGGGTTCGTGCGACATCTTCTGCACAAATCAGAGAGCAGACTAACACGGACCGCCAAAATTTGACCGCTGGTGGCCCAACGATACAGTGCGTTGCACAAAGGCCCTAGAGACCACGCAGCCACTCTATTTTAATCAGCACGCAACGCATCCCAACGCAAAGAACAAAGAAAACGCGACGCGACAGAAAGGAAGCGCAAACAAAGACGAGGGACGCTGCTGCGGCAAACCAATACCGCGCCC
>ENA-OWNT01004989-OWNT01004989.1-seawater-metagenome-genome-assembly--contig:-NODE-4989-length-11235-cov-4.381161_pt1 | contig 11235 bp, 13 predicted proteins | sample MGYA00238136_ERZ651165 | MGnify/ENA primary metagenome ERZ651165 (study PRJEB26861, sample SAMN08777766) | seawater metagenome | isolation source: coastal seawater | place: USA: Florida | collected... | reverse complement strand
GGATCCGTTGAGGCGGACGAGTCCCTCCGCCAGCCAGCGTTGAATCCGCGCGCGTGAATAGCGAAACTGCAATGCCGCGAGTACGCACTGATCCAGCCGCTGGCCCTGCGCATTCCGACCAAGAAAATCGCCGCCGTGGGGGCGCTGGCGGCAGGTGCCTTCTATCTGGCCGTGGCGGGGGGCAATGTGGCCACGGAACGCGCCTTCATCCAGGTCGCGGTGATGTTTGTCGCGGTGCTGCTCGACCGGCGGGCAGTCACGCTACGCTCGGTCGCTATTGCCGCGCTGATCGTGCTGGCGCACCGGCCGGAATCGCTGCTTGGCCCCGGTTTCCAGATGAGCTTTGCCGCCACCACCGGGCTGGTCGCGGTCTTCAACGGGGTGTCCCGGCTGGAATGGCTGCGCCGATGGCCCGGATGGGCGCGCTGGCTGACCGGGCTGGTGCTGTCCTCTGCCGTGGCGGGGCTGGCCACGGCGCCTTTCTCAGCGGCGCATTTCAACATGCTGGCGGCCTATGGGCTGGCGGCGAACCTGCTGACGGTGCCGGTCATGGGCAGTCTGGTGATCCCGGCTGCCGTGGTCGCGATGCTGCTTTGGCCGCTTGGGCTGGACTGGATCGCCTTCCGCGTGATGGAGGCTGGGCTGGCCTGGATTCTCGCGGTGGCCGAGCGGGTCGCGGCAATGGACGGGGCAGTTCGCACCATCGTGATGCCGCCGGCGCAGGTCCTGCCGCTGCTGTCGCTCGGGGCGCTTTTGGTGATCCTGTGGCGGGGGCGGGGGCGCTGGACCGGGCTGGCCCCGGCGGCGCTGGCACTGGTGCTTTGGGCCGGGGGCGACCGCCCGGCAGTGCTGGTGTCATCCTCGGGGCGTCTGGTGGGGGCGATGACCGCAGAAGGCCGGGTGCTAAGCCGGGCGCGCGGGGATGGCTTTGTCGCCGGGCTTTGGCTGGAAAATGACGGGGACATGGTCGATCAGGCCGACGCTGCGGCACGGGCCGGGTGGCATGTCGACGGAGCAGGGCAGGTAATGCAGTTGGGGGCGCTCACGTTGTGGCACGGGGTTGGGCGCCGCGCCGCGGAAGACCTTGACCGGGCCTGCGAAGACCATGACTGGGTGATCACGCCAGAGGAGGGCGCGCAGGGCGGTCTGCCACCGGACCTGGCGCCAGATCCGGCCCCGGGGGCGGTACGCGCCGAAGCTGTGGCCCCTGCGGGCTGCATTCTGGTTGGGCCTGACGTGCTGTCAGCCAGCGGTGCACTGGCCTTGACCCCGTTTGAGGGCGGGCTGCGGGTGGTCAGCGCCCGGCAGTTACAGGGCCAACGCCCCTGGGTTCCGGTCAGGCGGTGACAGGCAAGGTCAGGGGGCGGTGACAAGTCCCCCGCCACACCAAAATCGACCGGGGCGATCAGCCAGGGCGCAGATCAATAGGTGCGGATCAGCCCGACCAGCTTGCCCTGCACCTTGACCTGGTCTTCGCGCAGCATCCGGGTCTGATAGGCGGGGTTGGCGGCCTCCAGCGCGATCATGTTGCCCTTTTTGCGAAAGCGTTTCAGCGTCGCCTCATAGCCTTCCACTAGCGCCACGACGATATCGCCATTGTCGGCGGTGGACCCTTCTTCGATCACCACGATATCGCCTTCGTTGATCCCGGCCTCGATCATGGAATCGCCCTTCACCTCCAACGCGTAATGCGATTTGCCCGATCCCAGCATTTGCTGCGGCACCGCCACGTGGGTAGACACTTCGCTGATCGCTTCAATCGGGGTGCCTGCCGCGATGCGGCCCATCACCGGCAGATCGACGGCCGAGGCGGCGGCCACGGGGCGCGCCTCTCGTGGCGGGTCGATGCGGCTGCCTTCGATGATGCGGGGGGTGAAGCCGCCGAGTTTGGTTTCCAGACTTTCAGGCAGTTTCACGATTTCGATCGCGCGGGCCCGATGCGCCAGCCGCCGGATAAAGCCGCGTTCCTCCAGTGCCGTGATCAGGCGGTGGATGCCGGACTTGGACCGCAGGTCCAGCGCATCCTTCATCTCATCGAAGGACGGCGGCACCCCGTCGCGCTGCATACGGCGGTGAATAAGCTCCAGCAGGTCCAGCTGCTTCTTGGTCAGCATCGCGGGGCTCCCCTTACGGAAATCGGTTCTGTTCGGGAAATGTTCTACCGCTGTTCCCGCTTCGTGTCAACATCTTGGGCTAAATCCGCAAGATATCCACAAGCGTGCCAGCGTCGAGCGGTCCGGCCCCGGCGGGATAGATCATCAGCGCATCGGCCCGCGACAGCACGCTCAGCAGCGCGGAATCCTGACGTGGGTCGGGGGTCACGCGCGGATACCGGCTGCCTGGCTCCAACACAGCGCGCATGTAATGTTCACGCGGGCCGTTCTGTGGCAGGTCCACCGCCAGTTCGGCGGTCTCTCGCGGGGCCGGGGCCTTGCCCAGACCCAGCATCGCCCGGATCATTGGCACCAGGAAAATCTGCCCACAGACCATGGCCGAAACGGGATTGCCGGGCAGGCCAAGCAGCGCCGCGCGGCCCATCCGTCCCGCCATCAGCGGCTTGCCGGGGCGCAGCGCCACCTTGTAGAAACTCCGTTCCAACCCCTCGGCGGCAGCGACCTGTGCCACCAGATCATGATCGCCCACAGAGGCCCCGCCGATGGTCACAATAATATCCGCATCTGTCGCCAATTTCAGGGTGCTGGCGAGGCTTTCGACAGTATCCCGCGCAATCGGCAGCAGCCGGGCATGGGCCCCGGCGGCCTCGGCCAGTGCCTTCAGCCCATAGGAATTGGAAGCGACGATCTGATCCGGACGCGGGGTTTCGCCCGGCTGCACCAGCTCATCCCCGGTGGCAATCAGGGCGACCACGGGTTTGCGGGTGACGGGCAGGGCGGGCAGGTTCATGGCGGCGGCCAGCGCCAGATCGGCAGGGCGCAGGATACGGGGGGCAGGGATTGCGTCGCCGGTCAGGAAGTCGCCGCCTGCGGGGCGGATATTGGTCTGGTGATCCAGCCGGTCGCCAAGGGTGATCACATCACCGTCGCGCGTCACATCCTCCTGGATGATCACCCGCGCCGCGCCTTCGGGGACTGGCGCGCCGGTGAATATCCGCACAGCCTGTCCCGCGCCAAGCTGGCCGTCCCAGACGTGACCAGCCGCGGCCTCACCAATCACGGTGAAGCGGTCGCCCGGTTGAGGGGCCTCCGCCGTCACCGCATAGCCATCCATGGCCGAGGCCGCAAAGGGCGGCTGATCGCGCCGCGCCTGTACTGCTTGCGCCAGAACCCGGCCATTGGCCTCAGTCAGAGAGATCTCCTCTGACGGTAGCGGATCGGCAAGCGCCAGGCAGGCGGACAGGGCCTCGTCTACGGTGATCATTTGTCGGCCTCGTCGATCTGATCTGCTTCCCAATCGGCATAGGTGCGGCCGTCGGGGAGTTTCCAGGAAATGCGGCCGTTCGAAGTTCTGCCTGACACGACTGCGGCAGCTGCAGACGGGCTTGAGAACGCGTAATCCTCTGAGAAGACCGCGATATCACCCTCAACTTGAATAGTGCCGGACTTCACCAAATCATCATGAAGCCGCCAATAGTGGGTATTGTTCTTACGATCCCCGGCCCAGTGTGGCCGAACTTTCGAACCGGCCTTCACGATGAGTTCGCCATGGATCAGCTCTGCGGTTGCCTGAACCCCATGACGCTGCACCGAGAAGTGGAAGACGGGCCGCTGTCCCGCAGATGGGGCAGATGCTTCCACTGGCGGATCAGGCCGCCGTCCGGTCTGAAACAAGTCCACCCGAATGGCCGGCAAAACCATATGCAGCGTGTCCAGAAAGCTCTCCATATTGGCGGTTGCAGCCTCGTTCAGGCTGGCCCCGGACGGTTGGTTGCCGTTTTCCAGCCGCATCACGGCGGCGGTGCGGGCGGTGCCGATCAACCGGCTTTCCAGATATTTCACATGCGCCTTGTGCAGGGCGTCGCCGGTCGTCGTGACCAGAACCGCCACCTCCCACCAGTCCTTTTCCTTGGCGTGCTGGCCAAGGCGGCGGGCCATGTCCTCGGCCTCGCCGATATAGGCCAGCGGGCCATCGGTATCCTGCCCGAGCAGCAGGTAGACGCCGGTCTGCCCGGCCTCGCCCCGGCGCAAGCCATCCGCCAGCCGCGTGCGCGGGATGCGCAAGACATGGCCGGTCCAGTTGAAGACCTCTGCCGTCAGCATCCCATCGGGCTTGCCATCGACAAAGTAAAGCTCCAGTGACCGGCCTGGTGTCATCCTTGTGCCTCATACCTCCCGGACTTTCCGCCGTCTTTCAGAAGCAGACGGATGCCGGTGATTTCCATTGATTTATCAATGGCTTTCACCATGTCGTAAACCGTCAATGCCGCAGTGGAGACGGCGGTCAGCGCCTCCATCTCCACGCCGGTCTGGCCGCCGGTCTTGACAGTGGCCACAATGCGGATGCCGGGAAGGTCTGCGACCGGCTCCAGTTCCAGAGCCACCTTGGTGATCGGCAGGGGATGGCAGAGCGGGATGAGGTCAGCGGTCTTCTTGGCCCCCATGATGCCCGCAAGCCGCGCAACGCCCAGAACATCGCCTTTCTTCGCCGCGCCGCCGGTGATCGCGGCCAGCGTCTCGGGCGTCATGCGCACGATCCCCTCGGCCACTGCCACCCGCGCCGTCACCGGCTTGTCAGAGACATCGACCATATGGGCCTGTCCCTCGGCGTCGAAATGGGTGAGCCCCGGCATTATTGCGCTGCCCGCAAGGGGTTGGCCAGCAGCGTCCGCGTGGCGGCTTCCACATCCTCCTGCCGCATCAGGCTTTCGCCGATCAGGAAGCAGCGGGTGCCATACATCGCGATGTCGGACAGATCCTCGGGCGAGTTCAGCCCGGATTCGGAGACCACCATCCGCTCGCCCGGAATGCGGCGCACCAGCGTTTTGGTGACGTCGAGCGAGGTGACGAAGGTATTCAGGTCGCGGTTGTTGATGCCGATCATCGTCGATTTCAGCAGCAGGGCGCGATCCAGTTCTTCTGCGTTGTGCACCTCGATCAGCGCATCCATCCCCCACCGGGTCGCGGCCTCTTCCAACTCTTGCGCCTGTGCATCGGACACGCTGGCCATGATGATCAGGATGCAATCAGCCCCAAGCGCGCGGGCCTCGGCCACCTGATAGGGATCGTAGAGGAAATCCTTGCGCAGGACGGGCAGCGAGACGGCGGCGCGGGCGGCGACGAGGTAGTCGTCCGCCCCCTGAAAGGATGGCGTGTCGGTCAGAACCGACAGGCAGGTCGCGCCGCCTGCTTCATAGGCGCGGGCAAGTGCCGGCGGGTCGAAGTCGGCGCGGATGAGCCCCTTGGAAGGGCTGGCCTTCTTGATCTCGGCAATCAGCCCATAGCCTTCGCGCGATGCGATGCTGAGCGCCTCTGCAAAGGGGCGGACCGGCGGGGCGCCTTCTGCGGCGGCCTCCACGGCGGCCATGGGCCGGGCGGCTTTGCGCGCGGCCACGTCTTCCAGCTTGTAGGCCTTGATCTTGTCGAGAATGCTTGTGGTCATGTCGGTCCCGGATCCGTCCAGTTGATGGGCGTCAGCCCCTGCGTTTGTAACCAGTTATTCGCGCGAGAGAAGGGGCGCGCGCCAAAAAAGCCCCGATGTGCGGAAAGCGGAGAGGGGTGGGGGGCTTCCAGTTTGAGATTGCCCTGCGCCGGAACGCGGGCTGCGGCCTTCTGCGCGGGCTTGCCCCAGAGCATGTAGACACGGGGCAGGCCGTCGCTGGCAAGACGGTCCAACACCTGCCCGGTCAGGCGCTGCCAGCCCAGTTTTGCGTGGCCATTGGCCTGGCCCGCTGGCACCGTCAGAACAGTATTGAGCAGCAGGACCCCTTGCCTGGCCCAAAACCGCAGATCGGCATTGGGCGGGCAGGCGCCCAGATCGGCCTGCATCTCCTTGTAGATATTGGCCAGCGAGCGGGGCAGGGGGTGGACATCCGGTTCAGCCGAAAAGGCGAGCCCATGGGCGTGGCCCGGGGTCGGGTAGGGGTCCTGTCCAAGGATCACGACCTTTGTCGCGTCGGGCGGGCAGGCCTCCAGTGCGGCAAAAACGCGGTCAGGGGCAGGCAGCCAGGGCCGGGTTTCGGCGGTCAAAGCGGCTTCGAAGCCGCTTAGGTCGGTCGAGAAAGCCGGCAGGTCCGCCCATGACCCCAGATGAGACAGATCGAAACGCATGAGGCAGGGGGTAACGCGCGAGGCGGGGCGGGGACAAGGCTTTTCGAAAGGCGATTGTATATTTGACAAACCCACGTCTTGAGCGGGTATGTATCGTTCCCTTTCGGAACAAACCAGACGCCCTCAGTCGTCTTGCTTCTCGTCCGGCTTCTGCGTCGCCAGCCGCTTCAACTTCTCGTCAAACCGTTCTTCGTCGTCGTCCGTCTCTAGCTGGCGGGCGGCTTCCTTGAACTTGTCGAGTTGGGATTTTTCGTCGGAAGTTTGCATGATGGATGATCCGGTTTCTTGATTGTCAGTTCGAGGACTTTTTGGACTTCCTCATCACCTTGCAGATCGCGGCACCAATTGTGGAACCCCACAATTGGGACGTTTCGCTTTCCGCTTTCTCCCCCCTTGTTTTTACCTTCATCAAAGGAGTGCAGTATCAGTTCCTGCACCCCAAATTCTTCTCGAAGAGCCACACCAGTAGCAAGGTGGATGGAATCCCCGAGGCTGAGAACACGATCTGCCGCACGGTCCTCGGGTCCGTCTGTTTGACGGTATCTTTGGTCGCGCAAGTAACCCGCAAGAGACATGATGTCTGACGTAGGAGCCACAAACCGAAAGGCAGCACTGATGGCGTTTACGATTTGCGCCGGAGTCTTCCCAGTATCTTTGACCCGGCTGGGTCTGATCTCCGCAAGTGCCACTGTTGACAGAAATATCTGGGTCTTGCCCGCCGAAAGTTCCTTAAGCCACTCTTCCAAGTGATCTAGGTATTCCGGGGGGTGGCCATTCAAAAAACGATACAACACACAAGTATCCCAAAGAAGCACTGTCATTTCCCAAGCGCCTCCAGGAAGTCTGGGTCTGCGTTATGAAGAGATCCTCGAAACTCAAGAATATTGGCAGAATCTTGGATTACTTTGATTCTCGAAACATCAATTCTTGAAGGAAGCATACTATGTCCATCGTGCTGCGCCTGGCCGGTGACAAGCGCCCTGCGACCGAATGCATTGCGCAGCATTTCCACGTCAGATGCGGCCACAACGCAGCTGATTTCCTTCCCACCAGCCGAAAGTACCAGCTTGGCCTCAGGGAAAAGTCCGCGAATATCCACAACCTTAAGTATGCCATCATATGTTTCTAGGGCGACCCCCCTAAAGTACTTGGGCGGCGCTTCACTCGCCGCGTCAAGCGCGGAAGAGATTATGCTCTCGACCCTTGATTTGAGTAGACTGTCTAGCCGAACCGGCGGGGATTCGGTCGCGCTCACAACTCCATATGAAAAGGATTTCCCCGCCCCTGTTGAAAGGCTCTTGTAGATTCCAAGTGCATACTCGTCCGCCGCGTTCTCGATGGTGAATTGGGCGGATGAACTTGCTGCCGCTCCAATCTCCGCAAAGCGCCTAGTGGGTGATTTTCGAACGGTTCGCGTCTTCATCACCTTTTCGCGGAGAACAACCGTAGCGCTTGCAAATTCTAGGTCATTTATCATGAACATGTGCTGGCCGCTGATGTTATAATCGCGATCAAGACGTTTTAGTCCGGAAACGAGTTTCTTGAGTTTGTCGGCAAACACAGAAGCGTCTACCTCGCTACCACCGTGGTGATCGAGTCCGTAGAGCGTAAACCGCAGGTCGCTACTTCCGGATTGGGTCATTGAATCAGTTAGACAATTTATAGGTCAGTCGCTTGCCGCTAACGCAGCTTAGCACGTTCAGTGCGCGCTGAGAATCGTCTACTCCATTTGCTTTACGATTGTTGTAACGGAACTCAAATTCAGCCGCATAGCGGTGCAGGTGCTTCTTGGCGCAATGCTGGTAGACGCCCTTCATGCCGCGCTTGAAGATGCTGAAATAGCCCTCAACGGTGTTGGTAGTCACGTCGCCTCGCACGTATTCGCCCGCGTGGTGAACCACGACTTGGTGATCTGCGAACTCCTTGCCAACCGTGGTGTAGTGGCTGGCCTCGTCAGTGTGCAGTCGAGCCTCCTTGGCGATGTTCTCGCGCAGAAGCGGGCCAATCGTGTCTTTGCGCAGGTTGTCGATCACCATAGAACGCGCCTTGCCGGTTTCCCGATCTACGAGGGTAAGAACCTTCATCTTCCAACCCACACCGCGTTGAGGCTTGCGGCCCGGCTCACGACCGATAAACGTTTCGTCCGCTTCGACGACACCGCCACCATTGCCGAAGTCCATGCTGCCATCGGTGCGCATCGCTTCACGGATACGGTGAGACATGAACCACGCGGATTTGTGGGTGATTTCCAGAACGCGGTGCAGTTGGTGGCTGCTGATACCCTTCTTGCTGGACACCATCAGGTGGATAGCTTGGAGCCACTTGAACAGCGGGATATGGCTTTCCTCGAAGATGGTGCCCTTGCGGACGGTGAACTGCTTGCGGCATTCGCGGCACTTCCATAGGCCGTGACGCTCCTTGCCGTCCGGGTTTTTCTTGGAGGGCTTGGTGCGAACGCCCTCAAGGCGATAGGCGCGGTCTACAACACCACAGTGGGGGCAGACCGGGCCACCAGGCCAGATGATGCTTTCAACGTGCGCAAAGGCCGCTGCTTCGTCATGCATGTAAGGCTTGGACAGAACGGACATGGTGTTTCCCTCAACTTCTTGATGTTGATATGGGAATCCAGCATGGGTTTGTCAAGTATACAATCGCCTTTCGAAAAGCCTTCCAACGCGGTTTCGAAACCGCGTGGGCGCTCCGTCTCGATTTGCGCTCCGTGTCAGGCGGCAGAGGTGACCTTGGCCAGCGTCTCAATGGCTTTTAGCGCAGCCCCGGAATCGATGCTTTCAGCGGCGTTCTGGACTCCGGCGGGCAGTGCATCCGCGGCCCCGGCCACCAGAAGCGCCGCGGCAGAGTTCAGCAAAACCGCGTCGCGATAGGCTCCGCCCTCTCCGTTCAGCAGCGCCCGGAAGGCGACACCGTTTTCCTCTGGCGTCCCCCCCAGAATGGCCTCGAACGGGTGGGTGGGCAGCCCTGCATCGGCGGGCGTGATCTCAAACTCTGTCACGACACCGTCTTTCAGGGCCGCCACCGCAGACGGCCCCGCGATGGACAGCTCATCGGTGCCGTCCGACCCATGCACAAGCCAGGCTGCCTCTGACCCCAATGCGCCAAGGACCTCGGCCATCGGCCGGATCAGCCACGGCGCGAAAGCGCCGGTCAGTTGCCGTTTGACGCCTGCGGGGTTTGTCAATGGTCCCAGAACGTTAAAGAGCGTCCTTGTCCCAAGTTGCTGCCGGGTCGGCATCACATGGGCAATCGCCGGGTGATGCATGGGGGCCATCATAAAGCCGATCCCGGCCTCGCGCAGGGCGCGTTCCACGACCTCTGCGCCGACCATCACATTCACGCCCATCTGCCCTAGCGCATCCGCCGCGCCGGATTTGGAGCTGAGATTGCGGTTGCCATGCTTGGCCACCGGCACGCCCGCGCCAGCCACCACGAAGGCCGTGGCGGTTGAGATATTCAGCGTGCCCTTGCCATCGCCGCCGGTGCCGACGATATCCATCGCACCCGCAGGCGCCTTCACCGCCACGCATTTGCTGCGCATGACCTTGGCGGCGGCGGCAATCTCCTCGACCGTTTCGCCGCGCACACGCATCGCCATCAGCATCCCGCCGATCTGGGCATCCGTCGCCTCGCCATCGAACAGCAGGCCAAACGCCTGTTCGGCCTCGTCTGCCGTCAGGCTGCGTTCGGCCACGGCGGCGATGAGGGGTTTCATCTGGTCGCTCATGCCGGTTCCTCTGCCAATGCGCCGGGTACGGTTTCCAAGAAGCTCCGCAGCATCGCATGACCGTGTTCGGACCGGATGCTTTCGGGGTGGAACTGCACGCCCTCGATGGGCAGCTCCTTGTGGCGCAGGCCCATGATGGTGCCGTCCTCCAGCCAGGCGGTGATTTCCAGGCAATCGGGCAGGCTGTCACGGTCTACCACCAGCGAATGATAACGGGTGCCTTGCAAGGGCGAGGGCAGGCCCGAGAACACACCGGCCCCGGCGTGATGAATGCTGCCCATCTTGCCGTGTACGATCTCGTGGCAGCGCACCACCTTGCCGCCGAAAGCTTCGCCAATGGTCTGATGACCCAGGCACACGCCCAAAAGCGGGGTGCCGGTTTCTGCCGCTGCTTTGGTCAGTGCCAGACAGATCCCGGCTTGCGAGGGATCGCAGGGGCCGGGGCTCAGCACGATCCCGGCGGGATTGAGCGCCATCGCCTGCTGCACATCCAGCGCATCGTTGCGCACCACATGCGGCACGCATCCCAGCTCGCCCAGGTAGTGGACCAGATTATAGGTGAAACTGTCGTAATTATCGATGAGCAGAAGCATGCCCGTGGGTCCTTGTCGCAAAAAGGGGTGCGCCTTGGCCGCACGCCGGGTTATACATGCGCAGGGCCGCGGGGCATGGTCAACCCATGCACCCCCAGAACGGCCCGCTGGCTGGGGCAATTTGGATGTGGTTCGTCCCGATCGGGACGGACGATACGGATCGAGAGGGTGAAAGACATGGGCAGAGGTCTGGTTTCAGGTCTGATCTGGGGCGCGTTCATCGCCATTGTCGGCGCGGCGCTGCTGTCGCTTGGCACGCCATTGCCGGACCAGCCCGCAGCGGTGCAACAAGCCCCGCAGGCCATGCCGGATGAGGCCACGCCCGAACCGATGCCAGAGCAAGACGCCGTCGCGGTGGCCGAACCTGCGCCGGACGCGACCGCACCGGCTGAGACCGGTGGGCAAGGCGCGTCTTCTGCACCGGCTTCGGAAATACCGCTGCCCGCAGGGTCGGAATTCAACCGCCCGCCGGAAGAAACTGCCGCGGCCCTGCCGGGGATCGACACGGCCCCCGCCGGGGCCCCGCAGGCGATCACCGCTTTGCCCGCGCCCACATCCCCAAGCCTGCCCGACACCGCGCCAGCCCCACAGCCCGAGGCGATGGACAGCCTTCAGGCTCCGTCGGCGGCACCGGTTCTGGAAACACCTGCCGCAAACCCCGGCGCCAGCGTCGATCCCG
>ENA-OWNT01004988-OWNT01004988.1-seawater-metagenome-genome-assembly--contig:-NODE-4988-length-11235-cov-4.705861_pt1 | contig 11235 bp, 9 predicted proteins | sample MGYA00238136_ERZ651165 | MGnify/ENA primary metagenome ERZ651165 (study PRJEB26861, sample SAMN08777766) | seawater metagenome | isolation source: coastal seawater | place: USA: Florida | collected... | reverse complement strand
TGCTGCTACTGCGCTAACCGTTTTTGCAGCACAAGCACAAGAAATGAGTAACGATGAAATTGCTGAACGCATTAAGCCATCGGGTCAGGTTCACGTAGCGGGCGCAGCGCCAGCGGGTAACGCGGCAGCAGCGGGCGGTGCAAAATCAGGTGAAGACGTTTACAACTCTGCCTGTGTAGCATGTCACGCAGCGGGTGTACTTGGCGCTCCTAAGCTACAAGTAGCGGCCGACTGGCAACCACGTTTAGACGACCGTGGCCTTGACGGAGTATGGCAGAACGCCCTAAACGGTATTAACGCTATGCCAGCTCGCGGTACTTGCGGTAACTGTACCGACGATGAAATTAAAGCAGCAATTGAGTACATGATTGAAGGTATCTAACGCCCTCTAACATGCAGTAAGTTGCTTGAAAAAGTAGCGTTTCTTCAGATATTCGGGTAATTTAGCTCGTTGGGGAAATGTTACTTTTTTTACATTGGCGAGCGGAATGTCATCTGATTCAACGCAATATGAGTTGACTGAAGAGGAACTGAGGGAATTAATACCTCAGCTTCAACAACTTACAGAAAAATATAAGCGCGCTGAACGTGTTCAGAAAGCGCTTTTTGATATTTCTGAGCTTGCCAGTTCTGTTAGCCACTTAAACCGTTTATATACCGCCATTCATGAAATCATAGGCGAATTCATGAATGCGGATAATTTCTTCGTTGCGTTTTACGAGCCCGGAAACAACATTGTCGACTTTGCCTACTTTGTTGACGAGTTCGATGAGCAAACTGTTCAGCAATACCCTGCCGACCAACTGATGGAAGGTCTTACCGGCTACATTTTAAAAACCGGCAACCATCTTTTTTATAAGCGCGACGATGAAGACGTTTTCTCGAAAGAGAACGACGTTAAACTTGTTGGTTCACAGCCTTACGAATTGCTAGGCGTTCCACTAAAGCGCGGCAGCCAAGTGATTGGTGCAATGGTAGTTCAAACCTACGATCAGGGCGTGCACTACACGCAAGAAGACTTAGAAGTTCTTCTGTTTGTTTCCCAGCACATCGTAACTACTGTCGATCGTGTAAAGAACCGTGAGCTTACCGAACGCACCATTCGCGAGCGTACCCGCCAGCTTCGAAAAATTAACGACGACCTTCAAGAAGAAATATTAGAGCGCCAGAAAGTTGAATCGCTTCAACAAGCGCTGTTTGAAATATCTGAACTCGCCGCCACGCTTGAAGGCGATATGCGAGCGTTTTACTCAAGTTTGCATGACATTCTAGCGCGCCTAATTAGCGCCCCTAACTGTTATATTGCTATTTTAGATAAAGATAAAAACCTACTTGAGTTTCCTTATTTCAGCGATGCTATGCAGGAAGAAGTTAAACCAAGACCACTGGGACTTGGCTTAACCGAGCTTGTGCTTAGAACAGGGCAAGCTGAACTGCTAAACCCACCTAGGGTGTTAGAGCTGGCCGAGTCGGGCGAAATTGATGTGTCAGTTGCGCAAACTATGCTGAATAGCGCAAATTCATGGCTTGGCTCACCGCTTATTGTTGACGGTGAAATTGCAGGCGTTATTGCAGTACAAACCTATGGTCAACACGCTAAGTACACCTCGCGCGACCAAGAATTACTTCGCTTTGTATCACACCACATTGCCGTCGCTATGGAGCGTAAGCGCAATACCGAGTCGATGCAGCGCTATAACATGCAGCTGGAGACCCGCGTTAACGAACGCACGGCTGAACTAGATCGCGCCAATAAATTCCTTAAACAGCAAATTGAAGAGCGTAAAGAGATTGAGCTGAAGCTAATACACGATGCTCACCACGATTCGCTAACCGATTTGCCAAACCGTGCTATGTTCACCAGCCGATTAGAACTAGCCATTGCCAGTAAGCAGCGCTACAGCGACAACATGTTTGCGGTGCTGTTTATTGATCTAGACCGCTTTAAAGTAATAAACGACACGCTAGGCCACCATGCGGGCGACGAGTTCCTTGTGGAAGTAGCACGCCGCATTACGCTATGTATTCGAGGCCACGACTTATTAGCAAGGCTAGGCGGCGATGAATTTGTAGTGCTTCTCGACAACTTTGAAGATGCGGCAGATGTAGAGGAAGTGGCCAGCAGGATAATATCCTCAATATCAGAGCCTTTCTTATTAGACGGCCGCGAAATGTATTCTGGCGCCAGTATTGGTATAGCTCACCTGCAAACTTACTATCGCAGCGCTGATGAAGTATTACGCGATGCAGACGCCGCCATGTATCAAGCAAAAACATTAGGCCGTGGTCGCTTTGTTATGTTTGATAAAAGCATGCGTGACCGCTTAATTGAAGAGCTTGAGCTAGAAAACGAATTTAGGCGTGCTTTGCGTGAAGAAGAGTTCGATTATTTCTTGCAGCCTGTTATTAACCTAAACGATAACAGCACGCTGTATAAAGAAATGTATATTCGTTGGTCACACCCAGGCTATGGCAAAATTGCCCGTGAACAGTTTAGGCAAGTTGCTGAACATAGCGGCTTAACTCTAGACCTAGATTTATTTCAGCTTACCAAAGCCTGTGAGCTACTAAAACATTACGAAAATACTGACGAAAAAATCAATAAAATAGCGGTAAACGTATCGATTAACCATTTGTTGCAGGCATCAATGGTGAATCAAATGATTAACGTAATTGAAAGTGCCAAGATTGCAGCTAATCAACTGGTATTCGAGTTCGATGAAAACGACTTGAATCGCCGTTCGCAGTTTATTTTACCTGCCATTAAAAAGTTAAAGCGTGCTGGTGTTACTTTGGTACTTGATAACTTTGGTAGCGGCTTAGCCTCGTTAAGCTACTTGTTTGCTTATCCTTTCGACTTTATTAAGATTGACCACCGATTTGTTAAATCGCTTCCACGCTCTCAGCGTAACCTTAAACTTATTCAGTCTGTAATGCTGATTTCTGAGCACTTGAAGTTTCAGGTCATTGCGGAAGGCGTAGATTCAGATGCACAGCTTGATGCGCTGCACGAAATTGAATGTGTTTACGGTCAAGGTAAGATATTGAAGCACGCCAAAGTGCTAGATATGACACAGTTAGCAAGCTAACAGCTGCTTAACTAGCCCTTTCAGCTCAATCCTCACTGCATACGTAAGTATTCACTTACCCATACAAATAAAGACCCAATCACTGTTTTTTATTTTTTACCCAATATATCCCGAAGATTTGCAATACCTACTTGAGCTTTTTGCTGGCGCTCTTCTTTTGTAGCCTTGGGCTTTTGATTTTCCCACTGCACATCGTCTGGTGGCAGTTCAAAAAGGAATCGGCTAGGCTCTGGCTGAATGATTTCACCAAACTGTCTGCGCTCTTTGGCCAGGCTGAATATAAGCTCACGCTGCGCACGGGTTATTCCCACGTAAGCTAGCCTGCGCTCTTCTTCCACATTATCTTCATCTATGCTGCTTTGATGCGGCAGTAAGCCCTCTTCCATGCCTACTAAGAATACGATTGGAAACTCAAGGCCTTTAGACGCGTGTAACGTCATTAGCTGAACTTGGTCCCCTTCTCCATCGTCTTCTCCGCGCTCCATCATATCGCGTAAGATTAGTCGGTTTACCACTTCGGTTAACGTCATTGGCTGGTCTAGGTCGTTCCCCTCTAGCATATCGTTCACCCAACCAAACAGTGTACTTACGTTAGCCATAGCCATTTCAGCTGCTTTAGGGCTGGCACTCGTTTCGTAAAGCCATTCTTCATAACCCATAGTGCGTATCATCGAGCGCACTGCGTCTACCGTATTTCCGCGCTGCGCATTGTCTGACAGTTCAACCACCCAACGTGAAAACGTAGACACCGCGTGAAAGGCTTTTTCAGGCAATACACTGTTCAAATTTGGATGTGTCGCCGCTTCAAACATCGACACCCCAAGCGAATTCGCAAAATTACCTAACTTTTCAAGCGTAGCACGCCCTATTCCACGCCCCGGCGTATTGATAATACGCAGCAAGGCATTGTCGTCATCTTGATTCACCAACAAGCGAAGGTAGGCCATGATATCTTTCACTTCTGCACGACCAAAAAAGCTCATACCACCGCTGATTTTGTAAGGAATGCGGTTACTCATTAGCAGTTTTTCAAATATACGGCTTTGGTGATTACCGCGATACAAAATGGCGTAGTCTTTAAATTGTGTGCGGTTCATAAATTTGTGCGCTAGCAGCTCTGCCACCACGCGCTCACCTTCATGCTCTTCGTTTTTCGCTTCGATAACTTTTAACGCTTCGCCGTACTGTAATTCTGAAAAAAGTGTCTTATCAAACAAGTGCGGATTGTTTTGAATAAGAATATTGGCGCAGTGCAGTATGCGACCTGAAGAACGGTAGTTTTGCTGAAGTTTAATAACGTTCAAACGTGGAAAGTCTTGCTGCAATAGGTGCAAGTTTTGCGGTTTTGCGCCACGCCACGAATAAATAGACTGGTCGTCATCGCCAACCACGGTAAAGCGCGCTCGCTCGCCCACCAGCAGTTTAACTAATTCGTACTGACTGGTATTGGTATCTTGATATTCATCCACCAGCAAATACCGAATTTTACTTTGCCATTTTGCGCGTACTTCTTCGTTGTGCTTTAACAATAGCGTGGGAAGCAAAATTAGATCGTCAAAGTCCAGTGCGTTATATGCCTTTAAATTGTCCTGATAGCGCTTATACGCTTCCGCAAACTCTCGCTCACCTGTGCTATTGGCTTGCTTTAAAAGTGCATCGGGAAGAATAAGGTCGTTCTTCCAGTTCGATATACAGCTTTGTAACAGCTGAAGCTGATCTTTATCGCCATCGATGGTATCGGCCGTTAGGTCGTTAAGAAGCGCTGTTGAATCTTTGTCATCGAACAATGAAAAGCCAGGCTTTAGCCCCAAGTCTTTCACATGCGCTTTGATAATGTTCAAGCCTAACGTGTGAAAGGTAGATACTTTTAAGCCGCGAGCTTCTGGTTTGCCCAGCGTTTGCGCCACACGCTCTTTCATTTCACGGGCTGCTTTGTTGGTAAAGGTAACTGCCGCAATGTAACGTGCGGGCATATCGCAGTTTCTCACTAAATGTGCAATTTTGTTGGTAATAACGCGAGTTTTACCACTACCAGCTCCTGCTAGTACCAAGCATGGGCCTGATACAAAAGTGACGGCAGATTCTTGAGCTTCATTTAGTTTCATTGGGTTCCTAAATCAACGTACATATTGGCCTAACACGGTTTTCATTGCATGTCGTGTCGATACCGATAGAATAGCTTTTAACTTGAGCCGCGCATTATAAGGGAATTCCATGTTGGATCCGAAAAAACTCGAAGAATTAGCGAAACAAATTGCCGACGCCATTCCTCCTGGCGTTAAAAATATGGCAGAAGAAGTAGAAGGCCGCGCAAAAACGGTACTGCAGTCGCAGTTATCAAAACTAGACCTAGTAACGCGCGAAGAGTTTGATATTCAAAGCCAAGTGCTTATTCGCACTCGTGAAAAGCTTGATGCTATGGAAAGCCGTATTTCTGAGCTGGAAGCAAAGTTAGAAGAGAAGTAATACTTAGCGCTCACGTCTAAGCTACAAAGTAAGAGTACAACATAGTCATGAAAAGCGCCTTTTAGGCGCTTTTTTATTTTAAGTGGCAGCTACACCAAATAAAAATGAAGCGCAGTACCTAGGGTGATTGCAAGGCCAACGTAGTGGTTTTCCAGAAAGGCAGTAAAACATCCTTCGCGCTGCCGACGCTTGATAAGTTGATATTGGCGTACGCATAGCAATGCCGAAAAGGCGATAGCTATGTAATACGGCCATGTGGCGTTAATTGCTACACCTATGCTGGCTAAAATACCAAGCGCAATTGCCTGCAGCGTCATAACAATAAGCACGTCGTTTTTACCGAACAGAATAGCGGTAGATTTCACGCCAATTTGAAGGTCGTCATCGCGGTCTACCATAGCGTACATAGTGTCGTAAGCTACCGTCCATAGAAGGTTAGCAGCAAATAACCACCACGCATAAGTTGGTACTGTTTCAAGCACGGCCATAAATGCCATAGGAATAGCCCAGCCGAACGCTGCACCTAATACCACCTGCGGTAAATGCGTATAACGCTTCATAAAGGGGTAGCTTGATGCCAATAGTAGGGCGACTACCGACAACGCAATAGTTTGCCAATTCAGAAACAACACCAATACAAAAGCCATGACGATTAGCGCAGCGAAAAGCTGTAGCGCTTGTTTCGCGGTTACTTCACCGGTAGCTAGTGGGCGTTGTGCCGTACGCTTTACGCTACCGTCTACTTTCCTGTCGGCGTAGTCATTAATTACGCAACCAGCCGAGCGCATAACCACTACGCCAGCAATAAAAATGATGCTGATATCTAACGGTGGAAGGCCTTGCGCTGCCATAAGCAGTGCCCACAATGTTGGCCACAGCAGCAGATAAATACCTACCGGCTTATCTAAACGCATTAAGCGTGCGTAAGCGCTCCAATGTTGAGGCTTCATACTATGCTCTCGCTACTTGGCGTTTGACTGTATGCAGGGGCAGTAGGAAGAAACACTTCTGCCACAATCATGCTGTGATCATTCAATGTAAATCGCGAGCGTCTTCCAAACAAGGTAAGGTTTTCATATTGTGTTTGTTGATACCCCAGATGACTTGCAGCTATTGTCGCAATTTCAAAATTTGAGCGCTTAAACCGTGCATCATTAAACAAACGCTTGCCTAAGGGCTCTCTACCTAAATTAGCTAATTCGGCGTCTATGATGGCTTGAGGAATTACAGAACGAGCAAATACCCAAGGCACGCCGTCTCCACATAACAGTATTTCGCGTACTTGGTATGACGTAGTGCTATTCACCTTCTGATTGCCTTCCAATAGAGATAATTCATTTTGGTGCGGAGCTAACGTTTGTTGGCCTAACAGTTCTAGTGAAAATTCATTGCTTAAAGCCTGCACGCGTTCGGTAAGCGACCCCGTATCTAGCAGCCAATTTTTTAGATGGGCATTACCAATAGACAGTTGTTCTGGTGATTGCCATTGTACGTTCAGCCCTACGGGAAAAGCGGCGTTAAAACTCACGTGAAAAGCTCATATTATTAAACTGTTACTATCATATCATGGTTTTTTTTACGTATCTTTGCGTGTTGTCCTTCATGTAGGCCGATTTTTCATCCTCTACGACTTTTACACTAGTGCGTTTAAACGGAGTTTTGCTACACTACTCAATAGTTTTCATATTCTTATTAGGTAACTGGTTTTCAGCATGCTTAAGACATTATTAACACGCGGTTTAGTGGTTCTTTGCTTAGTTTTCTCGATGACGCATGCTGTGCAGGCGCAAGAAAAAGCGAATTATGCTTACATTGGCCTAGAGCCAGAGATTGTTACTAATTACATTAGTGAAAGCGCTAGAAAGCTTGGTTATGTTCGCGTTTCTGTAGAGCTTATGATGGATGTAAGCCAGCTGGAGATTGCCGAACACCATATGCCGTTATTACGTGCTACTGCTATTGAAATTTTTGGTCAGCAACCTTCTGAAAAAGTAAAATCGCTAACAGGTCGCGAAGACATTCGACGCGCGATATTAAAAGCACTGCAAGATCATATGAAGCAAGAAACAGGCGGTGAGGTGATTAAGAATGTTATCTTTACCAAATACCTGTATCAAGGTGATTAATAACTACTAATCGGCGACAAAATTAGATTATGAAAAAGCGAGGTTTACCTCGCTTTTTTTGACCCTAAACTTAATAGGGCCGCAAATAAACACCCAGAGACTAGCCCTGCAGTATGTGCGGCATTGGCCATGTTTACCCACAAAATATCGGCATAGCCAAGCACTAGCCACACAAGCATAAACCCTACAATGGAATTTGGTAGCGACACCCCCCAACTTGGGCGTAGCCATCCGCACCACCATACAAAGCCCATAACAGCGTATACCACGCCCGACAAACCACCAAAAAGGAGTAGGTTGCCTTGAACAGGCTGCGTAAAGAATGACTGCGCCACGTTCGATACAATGGCTGACACTATAAACACAATGAACAACATACTGATGCCAAAGGTGCGCTCTATTTTGGCACCCAACATACCCCACCACAGTAAATTAAATATGATGTGAAGTACCGAGAAGTGAATGAAAGCGGGGCCCAGTAATCGCCACCACTCGTTGTTGTCAGCAACCATTGGTAATGGTTGCATTAATAGCTGCTGTGCAATCGGGCCGAAAAGCCCAAGGAATGACAACACATAAATCACCACACATAGTATGAAAACAATCGATGTGAAAGGCGCTTTAATAGCGTCGCTAATTATGTTTTGAACAGAAAACGCTGACTCAGTTGGCGCTAAATCAACATTCTGCCCATTGTCCCATGCGGCTTGCTGATATTTTGGGTGCTGAGGGTTTGCCAAAAAGTCTTCGGCTATTTGTTGCGCCCGCTCGGTGTGAGAAGCATTGTCCAATACAACCACAAACTCGTTGCTTTGGTTGCCAGTATGCACGGAAGCCGGCATATTTTGACTAGTTAGATAATTCGCTAGCAAATGCGCTGCGCTCTGCTGATTAAAAGCGATAAGCGGTTGACCCATAAATGGTAGATACCTTTTGAGTTCATATTAGTGAGTAGTGTAATAGAACTTATAGCCACATAAAAATAAAGGTGCGTTTAAAGCACCTTTATTGAGTAACGAGTTAATACGCACTATGCGTATACGTATCGTCTACTACTCTGAGACTACAGGGTTAGTTTGACGCCACGCCTCAAAACCACCATCCATACTGTAAACAGTTTCGAAGCCTTGCTGCGCAATGACTTGTGCTGCTTGCTGGCTGCTCACACCGTGGTAGCACACCACAACCACGGGGGTATTTTTAGGTGCTTGCTCTACAAACGCTGCAAAGTTGTCGTTATTAAGCGGCGCTGCGTTTGGCATATGACCGTTTGCAAAAGATTGCGGGTCGCGAATATCCACAATAGTTACGTCGCCTTCAAAGCTTGCTACGTCTTGCACGCTAATGTGTGAAAATGTTGTCATTATTGCCAGTCCAGAATAACTTTGCCCGATTGCCCAGAGCCCATGGTATCAAAACCTTTTTGAAAATCATCAATGGAAAAGGTATGCGTGATAATAGGCGATAGATCTAAGCCACTTTGTAACAGGCTAGCCATCTTATACCAGGTTTCAAACATTTCACGGCCGTAGATACCTTTAATCACTAGGCCTTTAAATATTACCTGATTCCAATCAATTGCAACGTCTTGCGGAGGAATACCAAGCATAGCCACTTTGCCACCGTGGTTCATTTTGTTCAGCATATCGCGAAGTGCTACAGGTACACCCGACATCTCTAAACCTACATCGAAGCCCTCGGTCATACCCAACTCGTCCATTACGTCCTGTAAGTTTTCTTTACTTACGTCTACCGCCCGTGATGCACCCATTTTCTTGGCAAGCTCTAGGCGATATGGGTTGATGTCGGTTACCACAACGTGGCGAGCACCAACGTGTTTTGCTACCGCTGCCGCCATAATACCAATTGGACCGGCACCAGTTATTAACACGTCTTCACCAACCAAATCAAAGCTTAGCGCCGTATGAACCGCATTGCCGAATGGGTCGAATATGGATGCCAGTTCGTCGCTGATATTGTCTGGAATTTTAAACGCGTTGAACGCTGGAATAACCAAGTACTCAGCAAAGGCGCCAGGGCGATTCACGCCTACCCCTTCCGTATTGCGGCATAAGTGAACACGACCGGCACGACAGTTACGGCAGTGACCACAGGTAATGTGGCCTTCACCTGAAACGCGGTCGCCAACGTTGAAGCCTTTCACCTCTTGACCCATACCAACCACTTCGCCCACGTACTCGTGGCCTACAACCATAGGAACAGGAATGGTTTTTTGTGACCACTCATCCCAGTTGTAAATGTGCATGTCTGTGCCGCAAATAGCAGTCTTGCGAATTTTTATTAGCAGGTCGTTATGGCCCACTTCAGGCTTTGGCGTATCTTGTAGCCAAATACCCTTTTCCGCCTTGGCTTTTACCAACGACTTCATGAAATAACTCCCATTTCACGGCCTACTTCAATAAATGCATCAATGGCTTTATCAACGTGCTCAAGCGAATGCCCTGCCGACATTTGCGTACGAATACGCGCTTGGCCTTTTGGCACGACCGGATAAGAGAAGCCAATTACATAGATGCCTTTCTCAAGTAGTTTGTCTGCCATTTCACTAGCAAGGCGTGCGTCGCCTAACATTACAGGAATAATGGCATGATCTTTACCTGCTAGCGTGAAGCCAGCTTCTTCCATGCGTGTGCGGAAGTGATTTGCATTGCGCCACAAGTTTGCTCGAAGTTCGTCGCCTTCTTTCATCATTTCAAACACTTTAATTGACGCCGATACAATAGGTGGCGCAACTGAGTTTGAGAAAAGGTATGGACGAGAGCGCTGACGAAGCCATTCAACCACTTCTTTTTTGCCTGACGTGTAACCGCCCGATGCACCACCAAGCGCTTTACCTAGCGTACCAGTGATAATATCTACACGGCCCATCACGCCACAATATTCGTGGCTACCGCGACCATTCTCACCTAAGAAGCCTGTTGCATGACAGTCGTCTACCATCACCATGGCATCGTATTTGTCTGCAAGATCGCAGATAGAAGCTAGGTCGGCAATGACGCCGTCCATTGAGAATACACCGTCTGTGGCGATAATTTTGAAACGTGCACCGTCTGCATTAGCTTGTTTTAGCTGCTCTTCAAGCGCAACCATGTCGTTGTTTGCATAGCGGTAGCGTTTAGCTTTTGACAAACGCACGCCGTCGATAATACTGGCATGGTTTAGTGCATCAGAAATAATGGCATCTTCTGGACCAAGCAAGGTTTCAAACAAGCCACCATTTGCATCAAAACACGACGGATAAAGAATAGTATCTTCGGTACCCAAAAAGTCGCTAATAGAAGATTCTAACTGTTTGTGAATATCTTGCGTTCCGCAAATAAAACGCACGGAAGCGACACCAAACCCGTGGCTGTCTAAGCCCTGCTTTGCTGCATCAATTAAGCTATCGTTGTTAGCTAAACCAAGGTAGTTGTTTGCGCAGAAGTTTATAACGTGGTCGCCGTTCGACACGCCAATATCTGCTTGTTGTTGAGACGTGATCACACGCTCTTTTTTGTACAAACCATCTTGCTTAGTGGCTTCAATTTGCGATT
>ENA-OWNT01004987-OWNT01004987.1-seawater-metagenome-genome-assembly--contig:-NODE-4987-length-11237-cov-5.577419_pt1 | contig 11237 bp, 13 predicted proteins | sample MGYA00238136_ERZ651165 | MGnify/ENA primary metagenome ERZ651165 (study PRJEB26861, sample SAMN08777766) | seawater metagenome | isolation source: coastal seawater | place: USA: Florida | collected... | reverse complement strand
TAATAATGTCCGGTTTTTTCCTCTATTCAACTTATGAAGCTTTGAAAAACAGATTCCTATTACTTTATCCCATCTTGGTTATTTACTTTTTAAATATGATTATGTTGATTGTGTCTGCAGCAACATTCGATTTTCGATTCATTTATCCTTTGATGCCCCTATTTTATATTATCTTGAGTTATAGATTTTTAGAGACCCCCATTTTTTCAAGGCTATGGTTTTGGCTTTATATTGTTCTCTGTTTTTTGTTTCTAATTGCTTATAATCTCAGGTAGTATTTTGTGAATGTACGTATTTGCTTTATTGCTTTTATTTTATTTAAGAAGGAATTTTAATGGAAAGTAACATCAGGCTACTAGTGCTAACAAATATGTATCCATCAGGGAGTCAGCAGAAAGGGGTATTTGTCAAAGAGCTTGTTGATTGCGTTCGCTTGGATAAAAGAATCGGCCAAGTCTCGGTCTTCAATATAGATTGGGTTCGGACTTCTTTTTTAAAGTACATCTTGTCAGTTTTTACTTTGTTCTACGCTCTGAGAAAGCAAAAAGTAGATGTAATAAACGTCCATTATGGTCTCAGCTTTGTCCCTTTGTTTTTCTTACTACCATATATATGGCATAAACGAATAAAGGTTGTATCCACTTTTCACGGCTCTGATTTGATGGGAATTAAAATTGTTAATATTATTTCGAATTTGGCAATTCTTTTCTCGAATCAGTCCATAATAGTGTCGAAGTGTATGATTGATTATATATGGGCTTTTCAGAGGAATGATGTGAAAGTTGTTTCGTGTGGGGTCGATGCGATTTTCAAATATGTTGATAGACCTAAATGGGGAAGGCATGATAAGATAAAGATAATATTTCCATCATCCCCGTCTCGTCCCGAGAAAAATTATCACCTATTTCGCGACGTGGTCGAAAGGTTAATGCTGAAAAGAATCGACGTAGAAGAAATTTGTTTCGAAAACCTTAGTCGCATTCAAGTTTTTAATGCATTATCTGACGCAAACATCCTGTTCCTTTCTTCGTTAAGAGAAGGGTCTCCCCAAGTTGTTAAGGAAGCTGTCCTTACCGGGCTTCCCGTTATTAGCACTGACGTTGGAGATGTGGCGGATATTTTGGCTGGCATACCAGAACATCAAGCCTTCATTTCTTCTAATCCAGATGACATAGTCGAATGGATATTGACTAATTTTATAGGATTGTCTCTCGAAAAGAGTCTAGTCGATATTAAGTTTAAAAAATACTCTAATTTGGTGTTACCAAAACTGGTAGTTGACATATTATATAATACCGTCAGCTTTAAAAAGTGCTGAGTTTTGTTAGCTAAATTTTAGTTTGAATTTATTGGTAGTCGCAGTGAAAAATATAGCAATTGTTTTCGGGTGTGGTGGGCACAGAGCTCAAGCAGACAGGTTTTATCACACGTTCTCGGAAGAAAAGTACTCGAACTTTTATGGAATCACGGATGAAGGTGATGCTCCATATTGGAGTGAGAAATTTTTGGTGTTGGAACCATTTCGAGATAAGTATTCTGGAAAAATCGTTTCGCCAACTAGAATTATTTCTAATATAATCACGTCTTATAGATTTCTGCGCGAAAATCGTATAACAACTTTGGTTTCTTTTGGACCCGGCGTTGCTATTTTTGTTGGCATCGCAGCGAAATTAGCAGGTTGTTCTATTATACATTTTGAAACATGGTCTAAGTTTTACTCCCCAACTATGACAACAAAGGCGATGAAGTATCTAACTAAGAATATCTTTATCCAAAACATCGAGTTAAAAAAGACCATCCCTTATGGGAAGTTTGTAGGTAGATTTTAGAATGAATATATTGATCACTGTGGGTACAACTGCATTTGATAAGCTTATTCAATCAATTGATAAGTCATTTGATTGTGATAATACATTTAGTATTATTGCTCAAATATCATCTCATTCTAACTATACACCGAAAAACTTTCAGTCATTTGCATTTAGTGACGAGTTTCAATCGTATGTGAATGTAGCAGATATTGTTGTGACTCATGCAGGAGCTGGCTCAGTGTATTCAATGCTAGAGGGGGGAAAGAAGCTAGTCGTTGTTCCTAATTTAACGCGTGCCGATGATCATCAGCTTGAGTTAGCGAGATATGTTGAGCACAATAACTTCGCAGTTTCTTGCTTTGATTTAAGCGATATTAGAGGCTGTATCAGCCGTGCGGAAAAAACTGAGTTCAAGCCGTATCAATGCGAGAAGTTTTTCGGTCATAGTGTTATTCGGGAGTTGCTAAAATGAATATATTGGTCACCGGGGCTTCTGGCTTTGTTGGGAGTCGATTACTTGAACGGTTAGATCTCTCTTTCGTTAAAGCCTTAGGCCGAAGTTTGCCCGATAATTTTCCTAGTTCTCAGTTCTACAAACAAAGTATAGACTGTGTAACTGCTGATTACTCAGAAGCTTTATCTAACGTAGATACAGTCATCCATTTGGCAGGTAGAGTTCACATGATGAATGAGCCTCCAGAGGTTGATGTAAGTTCAGCTTTTCATCAAGTGAATACAGTAGGAACTCTAAATTTAGCTAGACAGGCTCAACAAGAGGGGGTTAAGCGATTCATTTTTTTGAGTACAATCAAAGTGAATGGCGAAGGCACTGACTTAAATATACCATTCAAGCCTTCAGACGAACGTCACCCGCAAGATTTTTATGGCCTATCTAAATCGGAAGCTGAAGAGCAGCTATTTCAATTAGCAGAAGAAACAGGTTTAGAGATTGTGATTATTCGCCCAACATTAGTGTATGGCCCTGGAGTTAAAGCTAATTTTGCATCTTTGATTGAACTAGTTTCTAAAGGATTGCCGTTACCGTTTGGTAGGATTACTGACAACAAAAGGAGCTTAGTATCGGTTACTAATTTGGTGGATTTAATTGTTACTTGTATCGATCACTCTAAAGCTGCAAATCAAGTGTTTCTAGTATCAGATGATCATGATGTTTCAACATCTCAAATGGTCCGCCTAATTGCTACATCACTCGGTAAGTTTGATTGGCAACTCCCTGTACCTAAATGGTTCTTTAAAATAACGGGCAGTATTTTGGGAAAGCAAGATGTAGTAGATCGGCTACTGGGTTCATTGCACGTTGATATTACACGTACAAAAGAAATCCTTGATTGGAAGCCACCACAAACATTAGAGGAAGGCTTTAAAGAGACAGCTGAAGCATTCCTATTAAATAAAGAGAATAAAGGATGATACGAACTATCGATTTTCTAGCAGCTTTTTTCGGTTTGCTTTTGTTATGGCCTATATTAATGGTTGTTACTATCATTGGGTTGTTCGATACGGGTTCCCCAATTTTTATTCAAGAGCGTGTAGGACGTAACAAAAGAGCATTCAAACTGTTTAAATTTCGCACTATGTCGATAGATACTCAATCAGTGGCGAGTCACTTAGCGAGTAACACCTCTATCACAAAATTTGGGTCTTTTTTACGTAAAACAAAAATTGATGAGCTGCCTCAGTTATTAAATGTACTTAAAGGTGAAATGAGTCTTGTTGGACCGCGTCCAAACTTGTTCAACCAAAGCGAGCTGATTGTTCAGCGTGACGCGCTTGGAGTTTATGATGTATTACCTGGGATTACCGGGTTGGCTCAAGTTCAAAATATTGACATGTCTAGTCCAGTTTTGTTGGCTAAAACCGATAGAGAGATGATCGATACGTTAACATTGAAGCTCTACTTTAAGTACATCATGATGACTGCTACTGGTAGTGGAGCAGGTGACGCTGTTAAATAGTTGGTAAAGAGGAGGTGAAAACCCTTCGCGTTATTTCATTTTATATTCGGACGCTGCTTTAAGAACTATCATGGTTAGGTTGAATTTTATCTGGAATCTCTCACGCTTTAATAAACGTATTGTGAGCGTCTGTGTTGATACATTGTTTATCGTTATATCATTTTATGCTGCTTATTGGACACGAGTTGGCCATATAAAGCCTCTTGATGATGTTCTAATTCAATACGTATTACTTGGGACTTGGATTACCACAATTATAGCGTTCACACGTTTGGGCTTATATAGAGCTATTTTGCGCTATCTTACGTTCCACGCGTTAGCTGTAGTAAGTCTTGGTACCATAATTTCCGCAGCTTCCATCTCAGTACTTGCCTTCTATTTTGATGCACCAGTACCGAGGTCGGTTCCAATCATCTATGGGGCTTTTCTGTGTCTTCTGTGTGGCGGTTCTCGGCTCGTTGTTCGGGTTCTTGTTTCACAAAGTAATGGCAAAGGTAAAAAAAGTGTTCTTATCTACGGGGCAGGCTCCGCTGGTAGACAGTTGGCTCTCGCTTTACGTTCTTCAGAAACCCACAAAGTAGTTGGTTTTATTGATGAAGATAAAACCCTATACAACACTATTATTATGGGTCTTAAAGTTAAAGGTATTAGTCGAGCAGAATCTCTGATTGAGAAGCACTCAGTTAGCCAGATTTTACTTGCTGTGCCAAGTGCTTCAAGGGCTCGTAGAAAAGAGATTTTGGATTCACTGGTACATCTCTCTGCAGAAGTTTTAACTGTTCCCGATATGAAAGATATCGTCGAAGGTAGAGCAAAAATCGATGAACTTAAAGATGTTGAGATTGAAGATCTACTTGGTCGAGATTCGGTTGCTCCGCAGCAAGCACTGATGGAGGCCAATATCAAAGGCAAAGTTGTTATGGTCACCGGAGCTGGTGGTTCTATTGGTTCCGAGCTTTGTCGTCAAATTATTCGTCAAAAGCCTCAATCTCTTATTCTATTTGAGCTATCCGAGTTTGGCTTATATCAAGTTGATAGAGAACTCTCTACCTTAGTTTCAAGTGAAGGGCTGAATGTTGAAATCATACCATTATTAGGCTCTGTGCAAAGGATTAATCGTCTTGCTACTGCAATGAAGAGCTTCGCTGTACAAACGGTGTATCATGCAGCAGCATATAAGCATGTTCCATTGGTAGAATACAATGTCGTGGAAGGGGTGAGAAATAACGTCTTTGGGACCTACTACACAGCGAAAGCCGCCATTGAAGCTCAAGTTGAGTCTTTCGTGCTTATATCTACCGATAAAGCGGTGCGCCCAACCAATGTTATGGGAACCACTAAACGTATGGCTGAACTAGGCCTTCAAGCACTAGCTGAGCAAGAAAACGCAAAAGAGCATGGAACTCGTTTTTGTATGGTTCGATTTGGTAATGTCCTAGGCTCTTCCGGCTCGGTTATTCCATTGTTTAAAAAGCAAATTGCCAATGGTGGCCCTATCACCGTTACTCACCCAGAGATTATCCGTTACTTTATGACAATCCCAGAAGCAGCGCAGTTGGTGATTCAAGCCGGTGCAATGGGCAAAGGTGGGGACGTGTTTGTTCTTGATATGGGTGAACCAGTAAAAATAACTGATCTTGCGGTAAATCTTGTTCAGTTGTCAGGGTTAGAAGTTAAAGATGAAAGTAACCCATACGGAGATATAGCTATTGAGTTTTCTGGTCTCCGACCGGGTGAGAAATTATTTGAAGAACTTTTGATTGGCGATAATGTTGGTGAGACAGCTCACCCTCGAATTATGACAGCTAATGAGCGCTTTCTTCCTTTAGATCAGTATATAGAGCTTACAGAAAAACTAGATGTAGCTTGTCATAACTTTGAGCATGATGAGATTCGTAAGTTATTGCTTGAAGCACCCACCGATTTCAATCCAACTGACGGAATTGGTGATCTTGTCTGGCAAAAGCTTCATGAAGATGATTCCCACACTGAAACAGTCCACTAGCTAAAAGAAAAGCTCCTATTGGAGCTTTTCTTTTAGCTATAGTATTTGCTTCAATACCCGATCTGCTTTCACTCGGGTAATTTTACGCATTAACTTTTGCACTGCGTCTGGGTAGTCTTCAAACTTCTCTAGCTGTCTGTAAGTACAGATCAATTGAGTATGCTGAAGAATATTCTCCACCTCTTTTTCAAACTGAGGTGTTAGGTGGTGGAAGTTATCCTGGATAAAAATTGCGTTCTCTAAGTCCAGCTTCCAAGCTCTTGGATTGAGGTTGTTACCTGTAATCAACATATAGCGTTTATCTACCCAAATGCCTTTGAGATGGAAGCTATTCTCGTCATGCTTCCATAGATGGATAGATAATTTTCGGCTAGCAATGTTGGCTTCATTTGCTTTAGCAAACTGGCGCAGGTTGCGCTCATAAAGGTACGGCAAGCCGCCAATTGTTTTGAACTCTTCTTCAGGGGAAATGTAGAAATCATTAGCCGTTTTGTCACCAACAACAATCGTTACCTTCACACCGCGCTTTAGAGCTTTCTTCACTTCTTTAGCGACGCTACGAGGGAAGTTGAAATAAGGAGTACAGATGAAAATCTCATCCTTAGCTTCAGCCAAAAGCTGATTGATACCCTGATTGAGTTTATTACGCTTCTTACCAACCCCAACTATAGGTGTCACTGCAACCTGGTCTTGAGATACATGCTGTGACTCAAACTGGTAAGCTGATTTTGCTAGTGAAGCACGTAGCTGACGAATCTGAGCTTTAATCTCTTTAGTTTCAGGTTTGCTTGGGCAGGCAAGATCGTTGACTGCTGGATGTGCGACCATTTCATTTTGAACAAAACTCACCATGCTATCAGCCAGTGATTTGTTGTTCAGGACATGGTAGCGATCAAAGCGGTAGCGATCTTTATAATTAAGATAGATGTTGTTTAAGCTGGCGCCGCTGTAGATGACCTGGTCATCGACAACAAAACCTTTCAGGTGTAATACACCGAATACTTCACGTCCGCGAACAGGAATACCGTAAACAGGGATCTTGTGTTGGTATTTCTCCGCAAAGCTCTTATACATAGACGCATTGGTCTCACCCGGCTCGGCTCCAATAAGTCCACGTTGCGCTCGGTGCCAGTCGACACAGACATTGATGTCTAGCCCTGGGTTACGCTGCTTTGCTTCATAGAGTTCAGTTAGGATCTCTCGGCCAGCTTCATCATCCTCTAGGTAAAGAGCAACAAGGTAGATTCGTTTACTTGCCTGACGAATCGCTTCGATTAAGCGAGTTCGAAAATCTTTGGCGGCATACAAGGTTTCGAATAGTGCCGGATCTTGCGCCAAAGTAGGAAGTTGTTCGAATAAATTCCTATTAGTCATCATGTTGGATGTGTTGCCTTTACTAAAAGTGGACAGGGATATTAGCAAACAAAGATAGAAGTTTCGAGTATCAAGCTAAAAGAGCGGCGAGTTTCGAGTTGCTAGTCTCGAGCTTGGCGATTCAAGGTTTGTACCTCTAAACCCCAACTTTGTCGCACAATGTAATACCATTTTCATTTATCCGTATAAGAAAACACTATAACAATAAACAAATACTCAATTCATCGATGTTCGTCATGAAACATGAACAGTTAGCTATTTGGCAAAGAAGCTTCTCTTTAAGCTGTTTAGTCTACAAATCCTTTAATCAACATCGAGATTATGGATTTAGAGACCAGATCTGTCGCTCTGGTCTTTCTGTACCCAGTAATATTGCTGAAGGATTGGAAAGAACTTCTGACAAAGAGAAAGCCCATTTTCTTTCAGTAGCTAAAGGTTCACTAGCAGAGCTAAGAACTCAGCTTCTTATTGCGATTGAAATCCAATACATTCCAAAACGTATTGGGCAAGACATGGCCGAAGAGTGCTTACATTTAAGTCGCATGCTCGGGGCGTTTATAGTTAAACTTCGAGGCTAGCTACTCGTCACTCTGAGAACCATGCTATTTGTTGCCATTGAGATTCAATATGTTCCGCAATATATTGAGGAGGGTCTGGTTGAAAAGTGCTTTCACTTAAGTCGTATACTGGAGCATTTACAACCAAACATCGAAGCTCGCTACTCGTGACTCGCCGCTCGCAAACTAATCTCCCCACCAATATAACTTTCAAGCCCTTGTGTGGTTTCCAGCAACACTGCTCCCTGTTCATTGATGCCACGCGCGATGCCCGTTATCTCTCTTGGTCCCATGATGAGCTTGATAGGTCGGTTGATAAAGTTGTCCAGGCGGTTCCATCTTGCTACGAACCCGGACATACCTTTAAGCTCGTAGTCGTTGAGAGCATCATGCAGGGTTTTAATCATAGTGATGGCAAGCTGGTTTCTGTCGATATTCTGGTTGTCCGCCACTTCTTGCAGGCTAGCCCACGGCTGAGTGATACCTTCAGTTGTTTCAGACATCATCAGGTTCATGCCCATACCAATGACTAGATTGGCTGCTGCGCCGGCTTGACCAGACATCTCAACCAGAATGCCAGCGAGCTTTCGGTCTTGATAGTAGAAGTCGTTTGGCCACTTTAACTTCACATCATTTAGACCCATCTGTTCGAGCGCCTCAACGATAGCGACGCCAACAACTAGGCTGAGCCCCATAGCTGCGGCCATTCCTGAGTCTAAACGCCAATACATAGACAAGTACAAGTTGGAACCGAATGGAGAAATCCACTCACGACCGCGACGCCCACGACCTTTTGCCTGATACTCAGCAAGGCAAACAGAACCAGACTCTAAACTATCGACGCGATCAAGAAGATATTGGTTGGTCGAATCAATGATCGGAATTAGCTCAAGAGGGGTAGAAAGCGCCTGGTTTAAAACTTCCTGATCTAATAGCTGCATTGGTTTAGCTAGCTGGTAGCCTTTGCCCTGAACCCGAAAAATATCTACGCCCCAGTCTTGAATACCTTTAATGTGCTTACTGATGGCGGCACGAGATACCCCCAGTTGTTCACCAAGCTCTTCACCAGAGTGAAAGCCGCCTTGAGAGAGTGTTTTTAGAATCGATAACTTGACCGAGTGCTCTTTCATCGTGCTTTCTCCAAAATCTCTTGCAGATTGGTTTCGTGTTGTGCCCCCATAAATCTTACTTCGTGTTCAAGCTCGATTTGGTAACGATTAAAGACTTCAGCGCGAACTTTGGCCGCTAGTTGAATCACATCACAAGCTGTTGCCTTGTCTTTATTAACCAGTACGAGCGCCTGCATTGGGTGAACTTGCGCTCCGCCAATGGTGGTGCCTTTGAGCTGGCATTGGTCAATAAGCCATCCTGCGGCGACTTTCATGCCATTTTCAGCAGGGTAGGCAACGATATCTGGGAACTGCTGTTTGAGGGCGTCAAAATGTGATTGAGGGATCACTGGGTTCTTGAAGAAGCTACCAGCGTTACCTGTTACGTTTGGATCTGGAAGTTTCTCCATACGAATCTGGCACACACGCTCAAAGATATCTTGAGCGGTTGGAGTATTTGGTTCGAGGGATTTTAGCGGGCCATACTCAATTTGAGGTTGCCATTGTTTAGTTAACTTTAGCCCTACCGCAACAATGACTGCCTTACCATGCAACTCATGCTTGAAGATAGAATCCCGATAACCGAACTGACATTCGTCATTAGCAAGACGTTCGATGGCAAACGTATCGAGGCAAAGGATATCGACATACTCACAAATATCTTTCAGCTCGACGCCATAAGCGCCGATGTTTTGGATCGGTGCGCTGCCGGCACAGCCCGGGATAAGAGCCAGGTTCTCTAACCCAGCATAACCTTGCTCAACTGACCACTCTACCAGTGCAGGCCAATCTTCTCCGCCTGCAATATGAAGATGCCAATGCGTTGCGGACTCAGTGACCTTTTTACCCAGTAGCTTGTTGATTAGCACAACACCGTGAAAGCGTTCGGTGAAGAGCATGTTACTGCCTTTGCCGAGCATTAACTTGGGTAATTCTTGCCATTCCTGGCTCTGGTAAACCTGCTTAATATCCTCAATGGAACTGACCTCTATGAGGTAATCACATTGCTGAGAGATAGAGAAGGTGTGGTAAGACTCAAGGTTGGCGCTAGCTGTAATTTGCATTGGTTTTATCGAGTAATCTAAACTGCGAGCATTCTACCTTAATTTGAAGCTTGGTGATAATGAGCTCATTGCATATCGAAGTATTAGACCCAATCAAGTTGCCGCTCGTGGCTCGTTTATATAAAGCTTATTACCCGTCTGGGAAAGCAAAAAAAGATGAGCTGATAATTGCTGGCTACTTTGACAATCAACTCACCTCGGTAGTGAGGTTCAGAAGCGTAGAGCAATACCGGTTACTAACAGGGATGCTAGTGGTTCCTGAACACAGAGAGAAAGGGTTAGGGCATCAATTGATGACTTATTGTGAGGAACAGGTATTAACCAATCAAGATTTCTGCTTTGCTTATCAGCATCTGGAATCGTTTTATGGTCAGCACGGTTTTCAATTAGTGGAACCACAACAGCTGCCTAACTCGTTGAAAAATCTGTTTGAGCGATACAGTCAGACTAAAAAGCTGGTTCCGATGCAATATGTACCACATTAACCAGACTGGCACCGTAAAGCGTTTGCTTTATTAATCCGTTGCTCCATAATATTTTTGTGGTTGAGGGAGCAAGCATGAAAAGCGTCGATTTAATCTTAAAGACAATCAAAAAAGATGGAGCTGTAACGGCTAAACAGCTCGCTGAGCAGCTCAATATGACCACCATGGGAGCTCGCCAGCATTTACAAAGCCTACAAAAAGACGGCTTTTTGTCTTTTGAGGATTTGAAAGTAAAAGTAGGGCGCCCAACCCGACACTGGTCTCTGACGCAAAAAGGACATGCTCAATTCGCAGATCGTCATAGTGAGCTCACTATTCAGGTTATTGAAGCGGTAGAAAATCTATTTGGTGCAGAAGGTTTACAGAAAGTCGCCGACGAACGAGAAGCAAAAACTTTGGTCTATTATCAGCGGGAGTTGAGCACTTGTTCAGATATTTTTTCTAAGCTCAGCAAGTTGGTGGAACTGCGACAGCAAGAAGGTTACATGGCTGAGTTAGAAAAAACTGAACAAGGCTTTGTGCTGATAGAGAATCACTGTCCTATCTGTAAAGCTGCTAGCCGTTGCCCGAGTTTATGCCAGTCAGAACTTAACGTATTTCAGAGTTTGCTGGGCAAGCAGGTTTCTATACAACGCACAGAACACATTGTCGAAGGGCAGCGCCGTTGTGTTTATCTCATTACTTAATCAGGCAATTCAAGCCAAAGCGTGCACCTCAGCTCCTACGTGGCAGTCTCAAATTTGAGATTGATAGTTCTCGTAGTACGCGAATTTCCCTCATTGACCTATCCTTAGATTAGATCGCTAATCACAGGCTTTGCGCGTCGGGGAGTCATTATGAGTGCACCACTAATCAA
>ENA-OWNT01004985-OWNT01004985.1-seawater-metagenome-genome-assembly--contig:-NODE-4985-length-11243-cov-4.835483_pt1 | contig 11243 bp, 14 predicted proteins | sample MGYA00238136_ERZ651165 | MGnify/ENA primary metagenome ERZ651165 (study PRJEB26861, sample SAMN08777766) | seawater metagenome | isolation source: coastal seawater | place: USA: Florida | collected... | reverse complement strand
GCCTGGGCGAGAGCCTCGTCGACCATGTCTCGGGCCTAACCGTCCAGCGGGAAGAGCTGCACGTTGGCGACCGCGACGACCTCGCCAGGCTGGGACTCGGCCACCACGGCGCGCAGCTTCAGGCCCGGATAATCCGCGCCGATCAGCCCGACACAATCCGGCAGAACCACCGCGCCCAGTTCCTGCCGGGGGCCACCGGGATCGGGCAGAATGACACCTTTGATTCGGGGCAAGACAGGGAACTCCGGCAGGATCGGGCGCATCAATTGCATCCACCATAGCGTGTATTGGCCGCCCCCGGTTTGATGGAGGTCAAGGCCAACAACCGCAATCAGGCGCATACTGTTCCTATCTCTATTCCCACCCTGAACCCGCCCTGAAGGAGACTGCCATGAAGACCGCCCGCGCCAGCCTGCTGGTTCTGCTGACTGCCCTCTCGCCCTCTACGCTTCTTGCCCAGGAAGGCGGCACTGCAGCCGCTGTTCAGGCTTGGGTACAATCCGCCCACGGCGATGCCGCCGCCGAGGCGTTTGCCCATTGGAGCGGCGAGGATGAGGTGCCTGCCGCCTGCGCGGTCTGCCATTCCGGGGCGGGATTTCGCGACTTTCACGGGCTGGACGGCACCGCCGTGGGGGTGATCGACCAGACCATCGCGCCGGGCGGCGTGGTGGATTGCGACACTTGCCATACGGATGGCGCGTCGGCGATTTCCGAGGTCACGTTCCCCTCGGGTGTTACCATGGCGGCGCTGCCCCATGCTGGCACCTGCCTGACCTGCCATCAGGGCCGGTCCTCTGGCCCGACGCTGCAAGGTCAGCTGGCCGGGATGGACCCGGATACGCCGAACGGCGAGCTGCGCTTCGTGAACCCGCACTACGCAGCAGCGGGTGCGACGACCTTCGGCTCCGAGGTTGCGGGGCTTTATGAATATATGGGCCGGACCTATGACGGGGCGTTCAGCCACACCGGGCCGATCACCACCTGTTCCTCCTGCCACGATCCACATTCGCTGGAGGTTGATACGACAGGCTGCGTGACCTGCCATGAAAACGCCGATCCCGCGACGATCCGCATCTCTCGCATCGACTATGACGGGGATGGCGATACCGCCGAAGGCATCGCGGCGGAGGTCGAAGGCCTGCGCCTGATCCTGGCGGCAGAAATCACCGCCTACGCGGATACGGTCGCAGGCGCGCCGATCCTGTATGAGCTGCACAGCTACCCGTATTTCTTCAACGATCTGAACGGAAATGGCGCAACCGACGAAGGCGAGGCGATCTATCCCAACCAGTATTCCAGTTGGACGCCGCGCCTTCTGGCCGCTGCCTACAATTTCCAGTTCGTAACACGCGACCCGGGCGGGTACGCGCATAACCCGAACTACACGCTGCAAGCGATCCATGACAGCATCGTGGACCTTGCCGAAGCTTCGGGCCGCCCGGTGCCTGTGATCAACCGACCCTGAGCCGGGATCAGACCCGGCGGCGCTACAACCCGCCCGCCGGGTCGATCAACCCCTCGCGCAGCGCATAGGCGATCAGCTGCGCGACGGAATGCACGTCAAGCTTTTGCATCAGGCTGGTGCGGTGGCGGTCCACGGTCTTGGCGCTGATCCCAAGCGTTTCGGCCATTTCCTTGTTCGATTGGCCCGAGACAATCAAGTTCAGCGTCTGCCGTTCCCGCGCCGTCAGTTCCGGCACTTTCGGTGCTTCCTCCAGCATCGTAACGAAGCTTTCCGCGATATGACGCCGCCCGCGCAGGATGTTGGGCAACTGGCGGTAAAGCTCGGCATTGTCCTCGCCCTTGGAAAAGAGCCCATCCACGCCGCTGGACACCAACTCGCTTATCTTGCCCACGGACATGACGCCGGTCAGGATCACGATGCGCGTATCTGGCGACCAACGGCGCGCCTCCAACAGCACCTCCAACCCGCCCGCATGGGGCATCTGGACGTCCAGCAGCAGCAGATGCGGCTTGTGCTGGCGAACGGCTGAGATGGCCTGCAACCCATCCGATGCTTCGGCCACCACGGCGATGCCGTCGGCTTCCACCATTTCAGGGGTTTCCAGCGCCGTGCGCAACCCGGCGCGAACGATGGCATGATCATCAGCAATAACCGCGTGAAATCTTGGTTCGGGCAAACTAAGCTCCCCTCATTATCTTGCGAAAAGGCAATCTGTTGCGGGCGATCCTATCATTCCTGACTGTCTGTGCGACCCTGCTTTTCTCGGGCCCGCCCGCAGCGGCGCAGACACCCCCAGTGATGGAGGTCGACCCGGCCTATTCCTCGCCCGATATCGCACCTGCCATGCGCTTTGCCCGTGATGTGGGCCAGCCCATTGCCGATATCGTCACCGCCTATATGGACGGCGCCCTGAGCGGCGATTTCGAGGCCGTGACCGCCCCCGCCGCCGCCTATCAACCGATTTGGGCGCTGGCCGAGCTGCTTAACATCGCGCCCGACGACGGTCGCCCGCCCGATGCCTGGGTTCTGGCGTCGGACACCCACGGGCTGGTGGCGCTGGACGTGTTTCTTGTGCGTGACGGTGGCGCGACCGAGCAGCTGCTGGCCCATGATATCCGGGACCCCTTCGATCCCTCCGATTTCAGCGCCACACGGCTGAGCAGCGCGCCGGTGGAACTGGCGGCCGGCGAACGGGCGCTCTTGATGGTGCGCATGACCTATGGCGCGACCGATCTGGTGGATCTGAGCCTTGAAACCCCGGCGGATCATCAGGCCCGCACATTCTTTGATGGTCTGACGCTGGCCGGGTTCTATGCCTTTCTGGCCTCCTGCATCCTGTTCTTTGCGGTTTTCAGCGCCACGATGCGCAGCGATGTGGGCGGGGCCTATGCGGGTCTGCTGGCCTTGGGGCTGATTTTCATCGCCTATCTCGACATCCTTCTGTTCCGCTTCCTCTATCCCGCCCATCCAACGTGGCACCTGCCCGTTGGCCTGACGCTGCTCTACACGCTCTGCGCCGCCGGGTTCGCCACCACTGCCCTGTCCTTGACGCGCTTTGCCAGCAGGCCCCGGTTGAAACTGGCCGCTCAGGGCCTTTCGGTCCTCTCGCTCATCGGGGCTGTGCTTGTCTTCGTTTTACCGCCCGAGGTCATGGCCCCGGCGTCCTACATCCTTCTGGTGCTGATGCTTGGGTCTCATCTGCTGGCAGGCTTCCAGTGGGACATGGTGACAGGGGCCCGCAGGCCGGTCTTTCGCGTGGTGATTCTGGTGGCTTTCGTCGGGCTCGGCCTGCTGATCGTGCTGGCGCTGGCGCGGCTTGGCTCGGTCGATATCCCGATGAGTTGGGCCATCAAAGCGATTTACGCGGTCATCGCGTTTGGCACCATGTCGGGGCTGTCGGTCGGGTTGATCGACCTGCGCCGGGAACATGCCACCGCCCTGCAAAACGAAATGGCTGCCCTGCAGAAAGAGGCCGAAACCACCCGCGACCTGTTGGAGGCAGAGCGCAACTATTCCCATGCCCGCGATCTGGCAGATCAGCGGCGGCAGCAGCTGGCCACCATGTCCCACGACATCCGGCAACCGCTCGCCTCGCTGCGCATGACGATGGAAACGATGACCCGCGACCAGGCCCCCGAGGTCCGCGAGCGCCTGACCGAAGCCTTCGACTACATGCAGGATCTGGCCCTTGGGCATCTGGAGGACAGCCGCCCCGATGACCTGCCCGACACCCCCGCGCCTGCCCCAGCAGAGACCGAAGCCGACCCCTACCCCCTGTCCCTGATCCTGAACACCGTTGGACAGATGTTCCGCGAAGAGGCGGTTTCCAAGGGGCTGCGCCTGCGGATCGTCAGCTCTTCGACACATGTCACCGTGCCGCCGCTGGCCCTGATGCGGATCGTGTCGAACCTGGTATCGAACGCGGTGAAATACACCGAACAGGGTTCGGTTCTGGCGGGGGTACGGCATGGCGCGGGCGGGGTCAGCCTACAGGTGCTGGACACCGGCAGGGGGATGACATCCGAAGATCTGGATCATTTCCGGCAGGCCTGGTCCTTAGGCGAAACCAGCACCGGCCACGGGCTTGGCCTGTCGATCTGCCACGAGATGGCCGCGCAGCACGGCCTTGACCTGTCGGTGACCTCGGTCCCCGGTCAGGGCACGGTTTTTTTGCTACGGATTCCCGCAGAAGCCGTGGTAAAAGGCGGCTCATGATACGTGCTGTTGTCGTGATGATTGCCCTGGCCCTGCCGATGGCCGCCCTGGCCCAGACCGAGGTGGAGGGTGTTGGCCCCGTGACCGAGGGTGAGGTCGATGCCTTCGTGGTCGCCGATGAAAACCGCGACGGGCTGCTCAGCTTTCCCGAATTCCGCGAATTCGTGCGCCAGATGGCGCGGACCGGCCAGCCCACGGCGCGGCTGATCCGCAATTTCGGGGCCTACCGCGTCGCCTTTCGGCGCGTGGACCTGAATGAGGATGGCTTTGCCAGCCCCGCCGAACTGCGCAGCGCCGACGACGATTTCCGCGAAAACGGCTAATCCCCCGCCCGATTGAGGTATTCGCCCCATGCCTCGCCGGGCACGGGACCGGTAGCTCTGTCCCCAGCTTCATCATGAAACAGGGACAAAACCTCATGACCCGCGCATCCTCTCTCACTACCCTTACTGCCGCCCTTGCCCTTGCCGTGCTGCTGCCCGTCGCAGCCGCCGTGACGCTTGCGGTCACGATGCCCGCCTCGGCATTGGTTTTCGAGGTCAGCGAGATCCAGCACAAGTGAGCGGCCCGGCAATTGGGGGATCGGCCCCATGCCCGCCGCCCCGGTCGCTTGCTAGCTTTGTGTCATCACCCATGTTCCACCCCGAAAGGCCCACCCATGACGAAACTCATTCTTGCTGCCCTCTTGGCGCTTTCCGCCAGTTCTGCCTTTGCCCAGTCTGCAACGGACCCGAACAACTACGTCGCCAATCCCGGCATCCCGATTGCCGATACCGGCCCGCGCTATTGCCCGGAACTTGCGGGCACAGAACATCCGTTCCGAATTCGCTGCCCGTCCTGGCCTGACCACAGCAACCTTGCCATAGGGGCCCCAATCGGGATCGGTGTCGGACAGGGCATCGTCGGGGACAACCATGGCATTCTTGTAGAAGATACCGATCAAGACTGATCCAACCCGCGCGCCTCCCGCGTCATGCAGCCCCGCTGGCATCTCGCTGGCGGGGTTTTCCTTGGCGGTCCCATAGAATTTGGGGGATCGACCTTATCCGATGCGGGCCCGCGTCAGGCTATCGTATCCGCAGTACCCGTCTCATCCAGAAAGGCCCGCACAATGCCCAGACCCACCCGTCGTCAGATGTTGTGCCTACCCGCCTTGCTAATGGCTTTGCCCGCAAAGGCCGATCTCCTGCCCTCGCACCCGGCCACGCGGTCCACCCAAGCGACCGGGGCCGGGGTCACGCCCGGCACCTATCTGGGGCAATGGTCCGATGGCAGCGCCCTGCGCAATACCCTGCGCGTGATCAGCCCCGACATGATCACCCTCCAGCGGCAAGGCTATTCCACCCCGCCTGTTCCCTATCACCGGATCGCGCAGGATCGGTTCCAAAGCGGCACTGGCAACAGCCTGACGGTGCTTGACCCCACCCGCCTGCGCTGGACGAATTCAAGCGGCGTCGGCGTGATCTACGTGCTGGAATAACGCAACCTCAGCCCTCGGCCTTGATCGCCCGGTCCATCATCAGCCGAAATGCCTTGGCCCCGGCATCAAGCCCCAGATCAATAAAGGATGTCACCGGGTTTTTCATGCCTTTGTGAACCTCTTCCAGAACGTCCTTATCCTCAAGAAAGGCCATCCGTGCCCCGTCATTCATGTATTTGGAAACCTCCCGATCCTCGGCATGATCACTGCGGTGCTGGAACCAGAAATAGCGCGTCCTGTCCTCATCAATGGGGGTCATGAAGTTGTAAGAGATGTTGATGAACGTCTCGGCCACCGGCGTGCTGTCATAGCCCCCTGTACCCACTGGGGTATAGATCGATTTGTTCACCCCGATGGCGGGCTTGCACATTTCGTAGTGCTGCAGCCGATCGCAATCGCCCTCGAACCGCACCAGCTTGGCATAGTAGGGCGAAGGCGGCTTGCCCTCGATCCAGCGGGACACGACGACGCCGTTGTCATGCCGGTCGATATTCAACGGCTCGTCATCCGTTCCGGCCCCGGCAAAGGACGTGACATGCACCCAGGCCACATGGCTGGGGTCGAGCAGGTTGTCGCAAACCCACAGGTAATGGCAATCGATATCCATCACACCGCCATCGGTTTTGCCCCAGCTGGGATCATCGAAGTTTGGAATGTCGAAGATGGTGTCGGGGTCCGCCAGGTCCGGGTCGCCCATCCAAATCCACAGGAAACGGTAGCGGTCGACCACCGGGTAGGATTTCACCACCGCCCGGCGCGGGGTCATGCCACGCTGCGTGGGGCTGTCGGTGCATTTGCCAGTGCAGTCGAAGGTGAGGCCATGGTAGCCGCATTCGACCGTGTCACCGATCAGGTTGCCCTTGGACAGGGGCAGCTTGCGATGCGGGCAGGCGTTTTCCAAGGCGACCGGCGTGCCGTCTTCCTTGCGGTAGAGAACCACGTTTTCACCCAGAAACGTTTCTGGCTTCAACTCTCGCCCGATATCCTTGCTCCAGGCCGCCACATACCAGCAGTTTCTGAGATACATTGCCGGGCTCTCCTTTTCAGATGCTTGGTTGCGGGCATCATGCCTGATCGGCGGATGGCGCGCTATTGCTCAAAGGTAATGTCACCATAAGGCAAGCTAATCTCAGACCTGCACCGCTTCGGGCAGATCAGGTTCTGCCGTGACCTCCGACTTGATCCAGGCGATGAAGTTCCGCACCTTGGCGCTGTCCGCCAGTTCATGGCGATGCACGAGCCAGTAGGACAGCGGCGATTTGGTGATCTCGGGAAAGGGGCGGACCAGGCGGCCGTCCCTCAGGGCGTCAATCACCAGCGGTTTGCGGCCAAGCGCCACGCCCAGACCCTGAACCGCGGCCTGCACCACCATGTTCGACTGCCCAAAGCGCCGTGATCTTTGCGGCATCGGCAAGGTCAGCCCGCAATTGCGGGCCCAAAAATCCCAGGTCGGCGCAGCATTGCCAAAGCTTTGGTTTTCATCATGCAGCAGGGTGTGGTGGGCCAGATCCTCTAGCTGCCGCAAGGGGGGCTGCCCATGCATCAGGGACGGCGCGCAAACCGGGGTCACGCTTTCATGCATCAGATGTTCGACGTGAAAGCCCGGATAATCGCCCAGCCCATAGCGAATGCCGATATCCGCATCCGCCGCCGAAAACGGGTGCTGTCCGGTATCGGTGGCAATCGATACCGCCAGATGCGGATGGGCCAGGTCGAAATTGATCAGCCGGGGGAAAAGCCACATGAAGGCGAATCCGGGCAAACAGCTGATGACAATGGTGTTTTCCGCCCGCGTGCGATCCCGCAGCTGCGCGCAGACATCCGAGATGCGCCCAAGCCCGTCCGATATGGCCCGCGCCAGTTGTTCGCCTTCGCGGGTGGGTTGGGATTTTCGTGCCCCCCGGATCAGCAATTCATGCCCCAGCCATTCCTCCAGCGCTTTGACATGCTGGCTGATGGCGCTTTGACTTACACCAAGCTCCTGCGCGGCAGCGGAAAAGCCAGACAGGCGCACGACCGCCTCAAAGGCCCTGAGGGCGGAATATGGCAGATTAATAATCATATAAGCCAGCCTAATGCGAGACATTACCGGAATCAAATAGATGACAGGGCAACCGGCGGTCTAGGGTCAAGGAACGATCCGTCCCATCGCAGGAGCAGCCCGAGATGCCGAACATGTCACCGGAAACCGGGGCGCGGAACCTTCTGGTGAACTGCGCCCATGCCACCGCAGGGGACCGGCTGCTGATCGCCTATGAACCCCCCGAATTCGGTTATTTCGATGCCGAGGCCGTCGGGGTCGTGACGCGCGCCGCGCAGGCGCTTGGGCTATCGATCGATGCCGTGGATGTGGGCTTTTCACCCGACAACCCGCACCTGCCGCCCGACCTGCTGGCGCGGTTCGAAGCCGCCGATATTATCGTCTTTCTGGCGCGGCTTGGCGATCAGTTGCGCTTTTCCGAGATGCCCCAGGGCAAAACAATCATCGTCAGCTTTGCCCTGTCGCGGGAACTGTTCGGATCCGGTTTTGCCAATGCCCATCACGACGCGTTCCTGGCCCTGAAGACCGAGGTCAACACCCTGCTCGACCGTGCCGAAGACGTGCGCATCACCTGCCCGCTTGGCACAGACCTGCGCGGGCGACCCGAGATGAACCTGACCCCTGCAGGCGATACCACAATCCTGCGCTTTCCGATGTCGGTCTTCACGCCGGTGCCCGCCCACAGCTTTTCCGGCCGCGTGGCGATGACGTTCCTGACCGGGACCGGGTCAAAGTACTATGACGAATACACGCCGGAATTTTCCGCCCCCGTCTTTGCCCTGATGCAGGACGGCCGCCTGACCGGGTTCGAAGGCGATCCTCAGGATGTGGCCCGCGCCAATGCCCAGTATGACCGGGTTGCTGGCATGTTCGGGATCGATCGGAATATCGTTCATTCCTGGCACGCGGGTATTCATCCGGGATGCGGCTATCCCTGGGACATGCGCCAGAACTGGGAACGGTGGGGCGGGGCGGCATTCGGCAATCCCCGTATTCTGCATTTCCATACTTGCGGGGCCTATGCCCCGGGCGAGATCAGCTGGAACGTTATCGACCCCACGATCACGGTGGATGGTATCACCTATTGGGACAGGGGCGTGTTCCGTGCGGACCGCCTACCCGGCGGGTCCGAGATTCTGGCCCGCTACCCCTGTGCCGCAGCGTTGTTCGAGGCGCCCGACCGGAATATCGGCCTGCGGGCTGTGGATGACGGGGGCTTGATCTTAGCGTCAGGCGCTTCATAATCCCTTGTTAATGGGGCCGGTATGAGACGGCCCCATGGTGCGGAGCACTCCCGTCTCCGGCGCCGGACATGACCGAGATGGCGCCCGCAACGGCCCCCGGCACCGGCCAACTCATGGACTATCATCAATGACACAAGGTATTGTCACGCCTCTGACCCAGGCGCTTGCCGAGGGCAAACTGACACGGGAAGACCTGAAATCCTTCATGCAACGATCCGATGGCCCGGCCCTGCGGCGTCTGGCGCTGTGGGTTCTGGTGCTGGCGGGCACCACCACGCTGATCACGCTGGCATGGAACAGCTGGCTGATCTGGCCCGCTATGTTCCTGCAAGGCATCGTGCTGGTGCATCATTTCTCGTTGCAGCATGAATGTGTGCATTACACCGTGTTCCGCACCCGTAAGCTGAACGACATCGTCGGCCAGATCTGCGGGCTGATCATCCTGCTGCCGCATCGCTTTTTCCGGTATGAGCATTGCGACCACCACACCTATACGCAGCTGACGGGACAGGACCCCGAGCAGATCCCGATGCCGAAGACCTATGGCGAATATCTGCTGTATCTGTCGGCAATCCCCTATTGGAAAGCCAAGTTCACCGAGGTTGCCCGCCACGCCATGGGGCGGCTCTCCGACGTGGAAAAACGGTTCATTCCGAAGGAGGAATATACCTCTGTCTATTGGGACGCGCGGATGATGCTGGGCGTCTACGCGGTGATCTTCGCCGCTATGGCCATCGCCGGCTGGTGGGGGCTGATCTGGTACTGGATCATTCCGCTGTTCTTGGGCGAACCGGTGATGCGCTTCATCCGGATGACCGAACATGTGGGCCGCCCGGCGGTGGCACAGATGAGCGACAACACGCGAACCAACCTTGTCTCCGCCCCGTGGCGTTTCCTGTGCTGGAACATGAACTATCACGCGGAACATCATTACGTGGCCTCGGTGCCCTATCACGCCCTGCCGCGCCTGCATGAAAAGCTGCGCGACCACATCCATGTGGAACCGCGCGGTTATCTGGGCGCGCATCTCGACATCCTGCGTCAGATCCGAAAGGCACAGGCATGAGCGGCAAGGACTGGCGCGACGTGATCGCGGTGGCGGATCTGGAACAGAACTGGGTCACGCGGGTCGAGATCGGGCAGCGGATGATCGCGGTCTATGACACGCCGAGCGGGGTCTATGCATCCCTGCCGCTCTGCAACCATGGCGGGGCGGACCTGTGCAATGGATATTTCGACGGCCATGTCATCGAATGCCCGCTGCATCAGGGGGCCTTTGACGTGCGCGACGGGCGGCCCGTGGCAGCCCCCGCGACAAGACCCATGCGGGTGCTGGAGGCGCGGGTGCAGAACGGTGTGGTACAGGTCAGGATCTAGGGCACTGATCCGGGTCAGGCCGTGACCCTGGTCAGGTAATCCGTCACCATCGGGCCAAAACTTTGTTCGACGGCAAGGTCAAAACCGCCCTCACAGCGGGTAAGCAGCGCCTTTAGGCCGAAAGCTTCCGTGAAACTTGCGGCATTGGGTCCAAAGCGGTTCTCATGCAGGTCCATGGGGCAGGCAACGGCCATGACCTCGCCAGCGTCTGGACCGATGATGCGAAAGACCGCCAGCGTGTCAGAGACCTTCACGATAGAGATCTCAGGCGGGGCCTCTGCGGGGCGAAGCGCGGTTTCCAGCGCCTCTTCTGCCGTCAGGTCAGCGCGCAAAAGCCAGTGGTCCGGGCCGATGAACATCAACGCAGCGCCGCCGCCATCGGCCTTGGTATTGGGCTGTTCGGGGAAGGCAGGCAATGCCTCGCCCGCCCAGTCCCGGACCGCCTCTCGCGGGCCTTTCAGGTCGAAAAGCGCCTGTGTTTCCAACCGGGTGAAGGTCACGTCATAGGGCATCTCTCAGGACCTCAGCTTGTCGCCATCGGGGTCATAGTGGCAGGGCGCGGTCACGCGCACCGGGATCACATCGCCGCCCTTTAGCCGGACATGGGCCGTCTCGCCGTGGCGCGAATGGCCATTTTCCAGCAAGGCCAGCCCCACCCAACGGCCGTGCACCACGCTCCAGACGCAGGCGGTGGTGAAACCTTCGGTTTTTTCCTGCCGCCCGCCGGGCGTCAGCGGTGCGCCTTCGGGGATCTGGCGGTCGGGCTCTGGGATGACGCCGACCAGCTCGCGCCGCGGCCCCCCGCCCTCGCGCCGGATCTGAACCGCGCGTTTGCCAAGGTAATCGGGCTTCTTCTTGGACATCGCCCACCCCATACCGAGGTCATAGGCGTCAACGGTTCCATCCACCTCGTGGCCCAGT
>ENA-OWNT01004984-OWNT01004984.1-seawater-metagenome-genome-assembly--contig:-NODE-4984-length-11245-cov-4.881626_pt1 | contig 11245 bp, 12 predicted proteins | sample MGYA00238136_ERZ651165 | MGnify/ENA primary metagenome ERZ651165 (study PRJEB26861, sample SAMN08777766) | seawater metagenome | isolation source: coastal seawater | place: USA: Florida | collected... | reverse complement strand
TCGTCGTTCGTCGTTCGTCGTTCGTCGTTCGTCGTTCGTCGTTCGTCGTTTGTCGTTCGTCGTTCGTCGTTCGTCGTCGTCGTTGTCGACAGTGTGGAGTTGTCGGGCCACACGATGTGTACACGTGTATGTGGGATGGGGAGACATGGTGGCATGCGTGTAGGAGGGAGAAGGAGTGATGATGTTGGTGGATGTGGTCGTTGATGTTGGCTGTCACGAGATTTCAAATTTGTATCACATTTGAATTTTTCGGCGAGTTTTTGTGTCTGATTTTGAAGCGTGGAACACAACAAAAGGAGTAACTGGTGAAGGTGAAGTGAGGGGAGAGGTGAAACGTTGTCGAAACAATGGAGCCGGCTCGTGAGCCGAGCCCGAACTCAAGTTCACCGTATTCCGATGTGGAAGAGGAGTCAGAGGACAACAGCGAGCTGGACGAAACAAATTCCGATGCGCACATTTTGAATGATGAAGACGAAGATGGCGTTGACGAGGACGAGGACGCGGTCGACGTCGGGGACCAGCAGTACCCCACCGACACACATAACAAAGAATCTATAGCCATACAGCGGTCTCAGACTGAAGCATCGCGCTCAACGGTGTCGGCGAATTCGCCGACGGCAGGTGGAGCCACGAGTCAAGGTGCCGTCGAACTAAGTGCAGCTGCAAAAACGAAATCACCAACCTCTGGCTCACAAGCGACGTCTCCTTCTAAGCAGCCGCCTCTCCGCGTGCGCGACCCAATCGAATGGCTGGTGCCATCGAGTATGGTAGATGCACAGTCCCCGGTCCGATATTCTCGACTTGCGACGGTGTTCTGCCAGTACGCACCGAATATTTGTGAGGCGCGAGGTCCTCCGCTCGATAATTTGAGCCAAGATGATGACGAGGACTCACCGCAAGCAATTGTTGACCACGGCTTGTACAAGGTTCATATCGAGTCAGCATGTGTGTGTCTGTGTGTGTGTGTGTGTGTGTGTGTGTGTGTGTGTGTGTGTGTGTGTGTGTGTGTGTTCATGAATGTTCCCTGAATGTTGCCCGGGACTATGTGTTTTGCTCACAGCCAACTCTGAGTCTCATGTCGTCCTTGGAAACGCCACTGTACTGGTGTCATTGGGAGCGCAACGTCATCAAAAGAGCATTTGCTGCTGCCGGTATTGTCCGAACGAAAGACAGAAAACATCTTGGATGGAGCATATTGTAAGTAGTTTTGTTCTTTGGTTGTTGCTGGTGACGACGGTCTAACGTCGTTGTTCTGAATGGGTGCCACTAGGTGGGGTCAACACGACGTGTCCGATCAGGTAAAGCAGGCCCGTCGTTCTCAAATTGTCAGTGCATTTGTCATTTACTCGCGCGTATCGTAGATGTATAGAAAGTTGCAGCCTTGGCAAAAAGTTAATCACTTCCCAGGCACTTGGGTGCTTGGTTCCAAAGATCGGCTGGCACTTAAAATTGAAGAAATGCGTCGGCGCCATTCCACAGTGTTCAACATCGCGCCAGCGTCGTACATTCTACCAAGAGACCAGAGCTCGTTGGAACGAGTTGTCAAAAGCCGCAAGGTTGGTTGCTGACTTTCTGCTGAATCAAATGACTTTGAAGAGTTGTGTTTATTCATGATGTGCTTTCTTCTGCAGACAAGACTCTGGATAAAAAAGCCCACGAACTCGTCGCGCGGTCGAGGCATCAAAGTAGTATCCAACGACCAACTCCGCAAGCGCATGTCGAAATTTACACGACGGAAAAATGTAAACAATTGCACAGTTTTGTGAGTCGAGTTCAAGATGTGTGTACTCACCTCGTGCTATTGATCTAGGTCATGATTCAAGAATACATGGACAAGCCGTATTTGATCAATGGCTTCAAATTCGACATCCGAATGTATGTGCTCGCGACGTCTTTTGACCCACTTCGCATATATGTTTTCGACGACGGTCTAGTCCGCTTTTGTACAATGAAGTACAGCAACAAGGTAGGACACTTGATCAGTGCAATTTGTCGCTCTTGCAACACAAAACACAAAAATGACTTTTATGCCGTTATGTTTTGTATTCACCAGATCGAGACGCTTGGAAAAGCTTATATGCATTTAACAAACGTCAGTCTCAACAAAGACAGCCCCGACTTTGTCAACAATACTGATGCAAATGTGACGAACGTGGGGAGCAAATGGACGTTTAAATCGTTGCTCGCCTATCTCATCGAGCACGAAGGGTTGGAAAAGACTGAAAAGGTTGTACTCAGCCACGTGCACGTGCAACAAGTATGCTGTCGCTGACTCTCTTCGTTTGCCTCGTTTTGCAGTTGAAACGCGCCATTCATGAAATTATTGTGAAAGCCTTCATATGCACCGAGATGGAAGTGGTGCCTGCGATCCAAAAAGCTCTGGGAAAGCGCACAATGTGTGCGTTCGAATTATTTGGATTCGATTTGATGTTTGACAACAAGTTGAATCCATCACTGGTTGAGGTAAGGCAGCAACAATATCAGTGATCATGCTGAGTCAATTCAACCGTAATTTTGTCGGCTGTTACGGCGTGGAATCCAGGTCAACATTTCTCCAGCTCTGGGAGCAACATCCGAGCTTGATAAAGTGTTGAAGTGCACGCTGATATCAGACGTTTTGCATTTAGTGGGCGTCAGGGCCCCGCCTCCATCCCGCCGGCGAGCCTCTGGACGGCGTGGCAACAGCGCAAAACTTGGTATGAAACCTACAGTGGACATGATGAACGGTGAATGCGAGCACAGCCAATGACATGTAGACTTTTGTTGTCAGGGGCAAAAGCTAAGTCAGCATCCACGAAAGGGCTGGCTGCGCGGTCACGAGCGAAGGCTGCCACCTTGTTCGGTTCAACAGCTTCAGTGTAAGTAGCATCAACAAGTTTCGTGCACAGTACACGGCTCATTCCTGCAACCTCTTGCCTACAGACGAACCAGTCGAAACATCTCCGCGCTTCACACAATGAAGTTGAACGAACTGTAAGTCGACTGACAGTTGTCTGACAAACACAATCCACAATTTGATGAATGAGTTGACGATATCTTGCAGGGGAGAGCATGAGTGGCGTGAAATTCAGATAATGAATGCGGAAAATGAACGAAGGGGCAACTTTCATAGGGTATGAATTGCGGAGCTCTCTGTCGCAACCGTCAGCGTATTGATGCGGTGACAAAGCGTGCCGTGCTCATACAGGTTTACCCTAGCTTAGAATCTTTGCAATTTCTCAAGTACTTTCAGTACCCAAGATACAACAACTACGTGCTGGCTAAATACTTGAGCACGATGGCAGTTGGTGAGCACTATGATTATATCTCTTGAATTGTTTCAATTTGATGTGTTTGTGGTGATGGTGGTATTGTGTTGTCCTTTGCGTAGATGAGCAACGTGGGTTGTTTTGTGGCCACCAAGTTAGTTTGGAAATTCGACAGTGTGATTCTGTACTTCGCACGTGTGTGTAGGTCGACGCAAAGCTAGAAACATCCGTCTTCGACGTCAACATCACGATGACGATTCCGTTCTGGTTGGGTCGCTTCGTCCGCGTGCTTCCCTAGCTCGCAAACAAAAGCGTCGATCACCACCCAAACCAGGTCGAAGGCGCGGTCTCAGCACCACAACAGGTTTTATATTCGCGTTTCGCAATACCTCGTCCGCTGTTTTTGGCTTGGTGTACTCAAGTGCCCATGACTTGACTCGTGGTGATGTGAAATGTGCAAACCACAGGAGTCAATGCGTCATCACGTCAGTCGAAAGACTCCGCCGTTTTTCGCCAGTCTCCAAAGCGCCAAGCTGCCGCAGCGGCCGCGGCCGCTGCAGCAGCGGCTGCTGCCATTGCTGCGGCTGAGGCATTGGCAGCATCAAATGCAAAGTCTTCTCGGTCGTCCACAAAGCGGTTATCTCCGCGTGGAGACAAGCGCCACACAACGTTCGCATCACGTGACTCTTCAGGGTCAAGAAGCTTTGTGGCAATGCAGCAACGTCGTTTGTCTCCGACCAATCGGAACCTCAATGGAACCGCGACGGAGTCACGATCATCATCTGCATCAACATCCAGTATGCACAAGGATGCTGTTGCAAGGTTGGCCTCCGCGATCAGGAGTGGGCAAATTCCAGTGTAAGCTTCGTGAAGTCCAGTGAGAAACTCTAGTGAGACGGTCAAAACCACGTAGAGTTGAGCACTCGAATAAATTAGTTTCCGTTGAAATTATTGTTACATTTCGTACAATTCCAGTGGCAAGTCGTCAGGATCAGCGAAGAAGTTAAATCTCTTGCCAGTGTATTCGTCAACTCGGATATGTTCTAACGTCGTCACGCCGCGGGCTTGCAACGTGGCACAGGCTGCATCGAGATCCTTGACGCGGAACGCCAGGTGTCTAAGCCCCTGTGCCTCAGGCCTCGAAACTCGTTTTGGCGGGTTCGGGAAACTGGAATGCAATGGGCAAAACGAGTCAACAAAAGAGAAAAAGAAAACGAGACAGAAACACACAATTCCGTCGACGAACTCGCCTAAACAATTCAATCTGCGTTCCATCTCCAACAGCCAAATCAAGCTTCCATGAGTTTCGGTTCTTTCGGAAATTTTCGGCGATAATCTTGAAGCCTAGAGTTTCAACATAAAACTTTTTGCTCACTTCATAGTCGGAGCAAATGATTGCTGCATGGTGCATTCCTGCGATAATGGGCAGGTTAGTTTCGTCAAGGTCATGCGCATCGCTATCACCACGAGGGGCAGTAGTTTCTTCGCTTTTTGTCGTTGATGCAGATGAAGCTGCAGTCTCGTTGGATTGGGGAGTATCCGCCTCCGTTTGTGCCGACGCTTCTGACTGCTGAGCGAGGTACTTTGTCACCACTGTCATGACGTCAATGAAGAAGCTATGCATAATATCTTGCCGACGCGAGATGAGTGTGGACTCAAGATTACTATTTTCGACGCCTGCGTTCGATAATTGAGCTTGGACGAATTGGCGATCGTGCCGTGTGCAAGCTTCGGGCTCCGCGACTCGAACGTTGATGACTTTTGGTAGCAACTCGGGCACAACGAACCGCGCAATCTTCTCGTCGTTGAGTTCCGGGCACACAGCATAAAAAGCCCGCCGGTCCACTCCCTGGTCGGCATATCTTGACAAAAGTAAATCACGCGCCACACTCAGGCTTACCGATTTGTGTGTCTCCTTCAGCAATGTGTTCCAAACACGGGTGAACAGCTCCTCATCGCTGGCCCACCTTGCTGCGAGCTTTTCATGCGGTGACGCTGCCATCACAATTGCACCGGTACACGTCCACGCGGAGAAACACCTCACAATTCGCCGTGAGCGTAACTAAATCAGGAAACTTTTGGAATCAACCAATGACAATGTCAGTTGAAAAAACACGTGACCTCAGTGCACTCTTGACCCTCCAGCACGGACAAACTCACCGCATTCCTCCAGCAGCGTCGAACTCGTTGCGTTCGTCGCATCTTCGAATCACATCACCTTCCACGATCCACGACTCACGCACATCACACCACACGAGCACAAGCCACACAAACCACCGGCTGACACTACAAACGGACTCACTTAGTAATACAATCCAAACACGTCTTCTCAACCGAGCATGGCCAAACGCCTTACGCAACAGGCAAGCGGCAAGATGCAACATACAATCACGGATCACGGACCAGACAGCAACAACTTTCCCGCAGTCTGCACTGTTCGCGTGTCGGCGACAGCGAGCGTGTTGGCGAGCGTGTTATGCACAAGTTTGTTGGCGGCACACACAGACGCACAGACGCACGCAGACCGTCAACGTGCCGTGTACGTTGTTGTCGTGACCACCACGTGGCACGTGGCCCCGTCGACCACCGCCCACTATCGACAATGCGTTCAAGCACAGCGACGTAGCATTGTGAGGTGCGAGGTGTAAAGAAGTCGCAGGTAACAGGCAGAACTTGTCGCGAGGTGCTTGGGTGCCGGTTGGTTGTGGATTGATTGCGTGGTGCCAATCATGCGCACGGTGGCCATATGAAATGTGAACGACTGCGAGGCGTACGCGGTGGTTGGGCCACGATGGGTGATCGATCTTTGTCCAAAATCTTGCGAGACGACCTTAATAAGCACAACGATGTTTATGTTCTCGAGTATTGAATTGTTGTCGGTTCATTATGGTGTTCAAATCTCTGATCTTCATTTTCGATCACATTTAAAATGCAGCGCCGTCGGGCAACAGAGACCTCGGTGACGGCGGTTCCAATGTTACGTCAGCGGCGGTGACGGTGCTCACAATAGCAACTCGCTGCGATGTTTCGCGGGCTGTGCGGAACGGTGTCATGTGCGGCACAAACAGGCGGGTTACGCGGCATGGCCGCACGTCAGCGCTCGATGTTGAGAGCAAAGTTGGGTTCTTGTTGCATGCTGTCAAAGGCCGCCAGATCGCTGCCAAAAACGGTTGGTGTTAAGCCTTTCTTGAAGCTTTCGGAGGCTGCTCGAGTGTTGGGTTTGACGAAGAACAAACTCGCGTCGCTGATTCGTGTCACAGAAGATGGAAAGCAGCTCGCTCGTCGTTCCGCGTTTGCCGTCCGCGACGCGGGGACCGGGAATGTGCACGTATTTGAAAAGAAAAGTGGCGTCATTTTGTCCTTCGATAGTGTGCTAGATGTGGCAGCGCAGCAGGGAACTAAGAAATCAGTTCACTTAGAACTGGACAAAGTCAAGCCAGCTCCGACTCCTTCAACAAAATTGGAAGTTCTTGATATTGCTCGACAAATCGCGAAAAACGTTGGTGTTGATGAGGCCGTCGGCGGCGACGGCATGGATACCATCACGTTCACCGGCCACGAAAGCTCATCTCTGCAGAACATTCCGTCCCTGTCCATGTACAGCAACGGCACGCTTCTTCGGCACATTCAAGAGTCGGCAGAAACTACGGATAGCCGGACAACGTACCGTGTTCCTGTTGTTTGCATCCTCGGCCACATCAATCATGGGAAGACGACGTTTCTCGACTATGTTGCACAGACCGATGTTGCTAGTTTCGAGGTCGCAGGCATAACGCAGCATATTCGTGCTGTGCAAGTCGACTTCGAGACTGGTGACAACCACAACAACGTGCAAGAACGGACGGCTTCAGGTAGTTCAGCTTCTCGTTCAGAGCAGCACTCTCTTACGTTTATTGACACTCCTGGCCATGTTGCGTTCTCTCACTCGCGCTTCTTGGCTGCCGATGCAGCAGACCTCTGCGTCATCCTCTGTGCTGCTGACGAGGGCCCGCAACAGCAAACTCTGGATGCGCTACACGCTGCAGTACAGTACGCTACTCCAATATTGATGGTCATTACCAAGGCAGATCTTGTGCTTGGTGAGCAGAGCGACGAAAACACCCCCCACAACCACAATGCAATGAAGGCTGAACTACAACGCCTTGCCGACCGTTGCTTTGATTTCATACGGGGCGCTGGCGCCGAACGCCTTTTGATTTCAAAAGAGGTGGCAATAGTTTCTGCCGCAGACGGTGGTTCCAGTTTTGACGCTCTACTTGAAGCGTTGCTGGGTTTCTCTCGTATTTCACCGCCACCCGCCATCAGTTCTCATTCATACGGAGAGGCTTTGGTCCTGGAAATCAATCGCGATGCTCGAGACGGGATGGCTCTATCTGCGGTCGTGTCAGGAAATACTGCCGTCAATGTCGGGGACTTCTTCGTTGCTGGAGCATTGCACGGGTAAGTGGACTATGGTACTTGTTTGGAAGTTTGTGTGACTCAGCGAGTGTTGTTGTTCATTGCGTAGCCGGGTTAGGTCCATCACTAATGCGTGGGGAGACAGTGTCCAGTCAGCGCATTGGGGTCAATTGATCAAATTCAATGGAGTGTCCAAAAGTTCACTGCGAGCCCTTCGCGATCTCACAGGCGACAAAGATGGTGGGGCGCACCACGGGAACACTGAAGAAGCACTGCCCGTGGGCGTGCACTCATTCTTTCTCACCAATCGCCAGAGAATGCAGGAAATAGCCGATTTGGAACTGTTGCGATTAAAGTATTTCGCGGCTGAACTGCAGGACTCCGACTCTGATACGGGGCAGGATGACGGAGCAATGGAAGTTGCAGATGCCAATATTGACAGTACGCTGCTTGAGGCGACTGACTCGTCCATTTTGTTGAAATGTGACACTGCTGGTTCCCTAAGGAACGCTCTTGGTTGCATTGACCCCTTATGGGGTATCCATGTCGTTAGCGGAAGAATCGGAAGCCACATCTCGAAAATGGACTTGCAAGCCGCAGCAGCGGAAGACGCCAGTGTTTGGGGATTCAATGTTGACATACAAGAAAGTGTCCGCGAAGTGGCGGAGGAGATGCAGGTTCCAGTTGCGGTGTTCGACGTGCTTGACGAGCTTGTCGAAGATTTGTACACCGCTCGAGTGGAAGTCGTGAAGCAGCTGACCTCATCAACCGTTGTCGACGAGGAAGGCTGATTCCGAATCTTTAACTATCCTATCCAAACACTATTCTTTTTCTTACGTGTTAGTAAGCGAACTGCGAGTTGGCGATGCTCGTTTCATTCTCGGCACAATGGTATTCCTCGATGTAGGAACTTTGCGTTTCTTTTTGGTGGAATGCCTGGTGGCGTTGCGAGATGCACTGGTAGGCTGTACAACCCACGTACAGATATAGATAGCCGGATTTGGCCATTAGAAGTCGATTAGAAACCGTCAAAGAGCATGCAAGCACTAACCAAGGACACAACCGAGTGATTCATTCCGAGCACACGCTCCGCAAATCGGTCCAAACACCTCCATCCACATCCGTTGTCGCTGTGGTAACATACACTACATGCACCATGGTCAACGTTGAAGGGTTATTTCTTGGCTTCCAATCGGGGTTATGAGGAATACCTTTCCTCTGCCTCATCCGTTGTGCATCTTGTCGTTGCGTTGGCGTTGATGTGCTGGAAGCAAGAAAAAGATCACAAAATTGAATGCGGGCAAGCGCGCAACACTCAACTTCGACAAAAACACAACACCTTAAAGGCGAGCAATTCACTCTCGAAATTTGGGATTTCACGGATGTAATTGTCCAAAATTGCGTTGACCTGGGTGAACAAAAAGTGAGTAGAAGTGGACGTGGAATCAATCAGGCATAAGTAACGCATCGTACGTGCGCATGCAGCATGAAGTCAAGTCTATTATGCGAGTAGAACTCCACGCCACGTCCGTAATCTTGAACCTGCGAATGTGACGTAAGATGATCCGCGATTCAACAACCGGAACCAACACTTCAACGCAGAAGAGGACTGACCACAGTGCTCTCGTTTTGCCACGGAGTATGCCCACCTCGACCCTGTGTCCCTGCAACTTTGCTGGACAAGTGCAAAATGTCGCTCGTGGTCAAGTTTAGCACGTGTTTCATAACCTGTGCGTTGCGGTCCAGTGAACATGTATGTCATACATTTCACACTGCCATGACGAACAGCGATAGCTGTTGTACTCACGATCAGGCTCTCGTCAAATCGTTCTGTGACGCCGATGAAGTGGTACAAAGAAGAAATCTGTACATTCAGGAGAGTTTTGAGTTCCCATTGTAGGCGTAGATCAACAAACAAAGTGTTCAGCCATACTTGATTCAGCAGTGGCAGTGACTTCAATTGCTCAGTTTCCGCGGAGTTCGCCGCCTAAAACAGATACGATGCTCATCAAGGAAAGGGTGCCCTGACTATTCTTCGAAGACAACAAGTGGTACCGGTGCAAGGGAAGTGTACTGATGCTCCTGACATCCGTTGCGTAAGTACATTAACTTGGAGGCATCTGAAGGCTAACAAAACAACACGGAAATCAATGAGTTGTGCAGCTCGTCGGCAAGCAGGGGGCATTGATGGTAATCTGTGACATACCGCTCGATGGGATCGAGCCACCTAAGTTTCACGACAGGCCAATTGTAGTGCACATGTCAGTTGTAGCGCACAGTATTGCGTCCTGACAACGATCACACGAGTCAAATACCTCAAAGAAATAGTATGCGGACATGCACCTTTCGAGCGGTTCTCGGATCCAGCCAATTACGATTGATGGCTGCTTAAGCGTTGTCATTCTGTCGGCTACAATTGTATATCTGCCGTGATCCGCCTGCAAGTTTGTCGGTTCACGAAAACACAGAGGAAGAACTCAACTGAAGGAACAAGTTGGATCAATTTTGGCAAGGGGATCTACAGAACTTTACCCAAACTCCAGGCTCTGTCCCACGTCCTGGGAAAGACTTGTCGAAAACACCATGCTCAGCATGATGTGCAGCGATCCGTCGGCATATGCCTCCAGCTGTGGATCCGCCGACTTTCAGAAGCTTGACGAAAATTATGTTGCAAGGAAGGGAAGGAGGATTGGAACGAAAGGAAAGGTCGGCACTATGCCTGCATGTGCGGCGACAATATCTCGCGTAAGCGAAACACACGCCGCTCAGTTCACAGGCGTGAGCGGGATTGTACGAACCATTTTGTCGAGGTACTGACGGTGTTAACTGGTGACCTCGCGAGCTCTATAGCGTCCCGGGCGCCAGTGTAGTTCGCGGGATCAAACTCGTTCAGCACGTAGTCTTGGTGCGCCAAAAAACTCACTGATGAACCTCGGACAACGCATGGCGGGGTGAACACAAACAGGAGACAGAGCAATAGGACTGCAGCTCGTCGTCCACTGCACGACTGCTGGACCGACGCAAATCGCGGCATGGCGCCGTGTAAACTAGCCAGGTCACATTTTTCAACAGAGCCCGGAAGAATTTGCAACTTTATCACATCGAATGATTCCGCAATGATCTCCAGTTCCGTCGTCCTGACTTGATACCCAGTTCACTTCAACTTCTGCACATTTGCATACTGCAAGTCGCACTTCGTTGTTCTCGCGGCAATGCCTCTCCGAAAAGCGACGTCGTTGATGCGTACTTCCGCGTCTATCGCAGCCCATTTGCCGCTGCGCTCCGCGGTTTCGGCGGCTGTTCTTGCTTGCAACTTCTTGGCAGTTACATTTGAGGGTTGTTGGAAATAGATCACAACACAACAACGACAGGCCGCTGTCTTACTGCGCTTCGTCCTCATCATATCATGGCGTGACTCCGTGAGTAATCTTACAACACGCCACTCACCACCACCACCACCACCACCACCACCACCACCACCACCACCACCACCACCACCACAACACCAACAAACACAACCGTGTACTCATTGCTTTCGAGTGATAATAACAACACGCCACAACAGCACGCCACAAAACAACGCAACACAACAACAACAA
>ENA-OWNT01004983-OWNT01004983.1-seawater-metagenome-genome-assembly--contig:-NODE-4983-length-11247-cov-3.637332_pt1 | contig 11247 bp, 16 predicted proteins | sample MGYA00238136_ERZ651165 | MGnify/ENA primary metagenome ERZ651165 (study PRJEB26861, sample SAMN08777766) | seawater metagenome | isolation source: coastal seawater | place: USA: Florida | collected... | reverse complement strand
CCCGTTAGCTTGTTGCTTGTTGTTTGTATAACAGAGTTGCTCGTTGCTCGTTCGTTGCTCATGGCTCGTTGCTCGTGGCTGCTTGTCGTTGCACACTTTGATGAGTACTACGTTGTTGTTGCTTGTTGCTTGTTGCTTGTTGCAGATTGCTTGACGTTGCTCGTTGGTTGATGTTGCGCAGCTTGTTTGTGGCTGTGGCTGTGGTTGTGGCTGTGGCTGTGGTCTTGGCTGTGTTTGTGTCTGCGCAGTGTTCAAAGGTGCGGAAGGCGATTCGACGAGTCTGCGGGAGTGCTGCGCGCGTTGCATTTTGCAGGTATGTTGTACGTTGCCTCCTTGCAGGAAGGGCGAAGGGACACACTGAACAAAGAAGCTGCAACGTGTGTCTTCTGAATGCGGCTTGAGCAACCGTCGTTCGGTGACTGGGCACGCCCTTCGTGGACGCATATCTGTCGGCTTGGTCGGAGTGGCCCCCGTGCAACGTTCTGCCCATTGACGCCGTCCTTCATCAATACTGCAATGCAAACACAACGCGAGTGAGAATTGAGATCGTTTGTGTTTGTGTCCCGATTACGTTTGTTGTACTGTGAGACGGTGTACGTGACGCTCGTTTGGAGCGGTTCTTGACGCCATGACAGACTTTGACACCGCGAAAGATATCGCGCGCCAGATTCCGGAGGAGGCCACATGTGTCCTCCTCGGTGAGAGCACGCATGGAACTGAGGTGGGATGATATCTTGAAAACTGTTGCTGAACATTTGCGCAAGTGGCCTCACAGTGGTGTGATGGTGACCTGCACACAGGAATTCTATGCCCTGCGCGCAGAAATCACAAAGTACTTGATAAAAAATCGTGGCTTCGAAGTCGTCCTTTGCGAAGCCGACTGGCCCTTCCTGTGCGTAGAGAGATTGCATTCACCTTTCACTTTGGTGCGGCGATTCTTGTTTGCACACCAGTAATATCCATCGTATTGTGTGCTCTGTGTCAGATACCATGTCGACGAGTACATCCATCGCAAGAAAATGAGTATGTACCCGCGCGGTCCAAAGGGCATTCGGTTCCCACAGTGGATGTGGAAAAACAAAGGTGCGCACTCCAATCGTGTTCCACCCACAGCACACGGTGACGGCATCTAATCACGCTCCCCCTGTATCATCGTTCAGTTTTCGCCGATCTCGTGGAGTGGATGCGAAAGCATTCAAATAGCACCACGTCGAAGTGTCATCTATTGGGTACGGCCATCGTCATCAACGTCCATTCTGGCACCGGTGTCGTGCTAATAATGGGTTGCGATTTGGTCTGTAGGCATGGATTGTTATTGCAAGGAAGAATCCATGGCGGACCTCTGCAAATTCCTGGAAGTGCAGTGCAATGATCGAGAGCTCGCAATGCAGGTCCGATGCTCCCGACCGGAACAATGGTAAGTGCGCCAACACACGTCTTGGACTCCGCCACATGCAGTATTATACCATAACCGCCGTTGATTCTGTGCGCCACAGGCCGTCGTTGTTGGCAAAACTGCAGTGGGAAGATTTTGAAGATGGGGAGAATCTTCCAAAGGTGGCGATCGAACCGTCCCAGAGTGCTTCTGTCTTTTGATTCCGTCTAACTTTTTCATTCCTTCTGCTGAAACTCCCCGCCGCCTGTGTTACCGTCAGGCCAAACCGAAAGCTGAGGGTGAGGAAGATCAAGGAACCGGGACACGATACGGGTGGGTGGGATTCTCTGTAGCGCTCGGCATTGCAGCTGTTGTGGATTCTCATCTTGACTTGCTGTGTTTTGATGTGCCTGCGCCACCCAGACCCGGAATTTCAAAACTCGACCACTTCTCTGCTGAGCAGAATATGGAATGCATGATCGCGGCACACGAATATTACGAAGTGCAACGTGTTGATCCGCCCGGTAGCCAGGCGTCTTGGAACGCGCGCGATCAACATATGGTGAGCTGCTCGTGATTTTTTGTTGGTGTATGGGTGGCGTTGTTGAACTGTTTCCGTCTCTGGGTAGGCAACCACATTGCTGCGCATCAAAGAGCGACTCAATAATCCGAAAATTATCGTCTGGGTACGATGTCGCTTCTCGCATCTGCTGCTTGCTTGCTTGCTCGACGGGCAGTGCCCGGTGAACACGGTTTTGACCGACACACACTTCCATTGAAGGCACACAATTCCCACGTCGGCGACTCTACGGCTTGTCCGAGAGGCGGAACTGAGTTCAAGCGTAATGAAACTTGGAACCTTGGCCAAATGACGCGCAGTTTGCTCTCGCCTAAAGAAGTTTTCATTGTTGGGTTCTACACGCACAGCGGCTCCGTGCGGGCAGCAGAAAATTGGGGCCAGCCAGGCAAATCGCGAGTATTGCAGCCCGCGTTGGCGCACAGCTTCGAGTCTCGAATGCACAATTTGGGCATCCACAAATGCTTCATCAAGGTAACGTCACAGCACACCGTTGCCGATCCCGACGTCCCCGGCTCTAACAGTGTTCGTTTCCCTTGCAGCCGACCAACAAGAACTTTATATACGAACCGCAAACTCAGCCACTGAATGTTGAGTATACCTTTGTCGTTCCCTTGGAGACCGTGAAGTGTACAGTGGGACTCGCCACCAACTCTGGCGATGCTGCGGTGTGTGTTGTTTGTGTGTGGTGTGCCCGGTCTTCATCGTCACTCAATGTTTCTTCCTTGCAAAAGGCGCCCACCAAATCAACCTTCATTCCTGTGGAACGAGCTATCGACCCGCGTAGCGGTTGCGTGAGATTGAAAACGGACACTGGAGTGTGAGTTGATTGTCGGAACCTTTGCTATGAGTGCTGCCTTTCTGATGATGTCTGATCACCTCGTGGCATTTTGCAGGTGGGTTACCGAGTGTGTCCCCAACCGCACAGTTGCCTTGAATGCGTTCCCGTCTGCACTGCTGGAGCAAGTTGAAAAGGTCGAAGATCCGCCTGCATCAGGAACAAGCGCTGAGAGAGCAGAGAAAGCGAAAGCTTTGAGATGGGACGCTGTGAATCGCTTGTGCAACTTTCCCATGCTGCAGCGGTGGGTGGGCGTCTCCTATAAGCCAGAGACCGAGTTCCACTCGCACTATGGGGAAATGCTTTTGGCTCAAGCCTATGATATGGTGGTATATGTGGATCGGACTAATGCTCTCAACGTTGACTTGACGGAGTCCACAACTCAAGTGCTCAGTCGCCAGCAAAACCGCCGTCTGATGAAAGAGCTCGTTCGCATTATGCGCAAGCCGATCCCCAACATTGAGGCGAAGCCATTGGAATCCAATATCTTGGAATGGCACTTTGTCCTGCACGGCACGGATGGACCGTACAAGGGCGGGAAGTACGTATTGTCGCGACATGGTGGGTGAATGCCGCTAGCCGCAAAAGCTGTTTCTTAAGGCTTGCAATTGCTCCAGGTATCATGGCATGCTCGAATTTCCTGTATCGTTCCCCATGAAACCGCCAGCGATTAAGATGCTCACACCATCAGGTGCGTGACAACCTGTCTTCCTCAGTCGCTGTGTTGATGTACTCTCTCAGGTTTCGTCTTCGCTCACAACGCAGGCCGGTTTGAAACGAATACTCGCATTTGTCTGTCAATGTCCGATTTCCACGCCGAAATGTGGAACCCGGGGTGGAACGTGGAGACAATATTGATCGGGCTGCTTTCATTCATGTTCGTCGGGCTACTGCCGCTCAGCACCGTGCCTTGTGCGCCCCCGACTGACAAGTTCATGTTGGTGTTCTAAAGGTATGAAGAGTCTCCCAACTCCATTGGGTCTATCACCGACACGGAAGAGAATCGTCGACTATATGCCGCGCAGTCTGAAGCTTTCAACATGCGCAACGAAATCTACGTTGAGTTGTTCACAAAAAACGAGGCGAACGGTAGGTGCTCTACTGCTGATTCGCGTCGCGAAGTTGTAATGTGGTAATTGTACTCCTTTTTGTTGCGTTGTATTGTAGCGGCAGGCAGCGCGGAAGATGCAGCAGAGGAAGATGACGAGAACACTTGTCGGTTCTGTTTCGTGGGCGGAGACGATCTTATCGCGCCATGCGATTGCAAAGGCTCAACCAAATATGTTCACTTAGAGTAAGAGTCGTGCATTTGTGGGGCCAACGCCACAGTACGCCAAACAATTGAGGATTGTGTCCGCGCGTAGGTGTTTGAAACAATGGCAGCGATCGGTGCTCCTGACACAGAGCACGCACCCCAAGTACGCCGTCTAGGGCTTGCCATAGCGAGCAGGCACGCAGCATAACATATTGTGGTTGATACATTTGTTGCTCAGGTACCAGACGAAAATCGACGAAATTTGCAACGTATGCGACCAGCGATTCCGCGTCAAAGGCAAGAGCCGCCGCGAACAACTCTTAGAGTATGTTTGCTCAAGTGTTGAAACGAGGAACCGCACTGGCCACATGCTGACAGCACTGTGCCTTGCATCATCATGCAGATTCACTGGAACTGAAATCGTGGAATTGTTAAAGCCCGGCAACGTCATTGTGACGTCCAAGGATCGCTGCGACGAGCATATCGAGCTGATGAAAAAGCACCCAGACATCAAGGAAATGCTGTCGCACTGGCACAAGAGCGTGATGTGCGTCCATGTTCATATGTTGCGCACAACGGCAGGTCCTTGTTGTGTGAACGATCGTGCTGGCTAACTTAGGTACATTGTCGAGGCCAGTGTTGAGCGAGATGTGGTCATGGCCGTCAACTTTACCAGAGAAATTGAGGAACCCCCTGACGCCATCACTGAACGCTTGCCTGGTTACATGAGTCGAGTGTTTAACCCGCGTGCAGTGTGGAATCGAAAATATAAATCATTGGTGGTTCGTTGTGCCCGACATTGTGTGTTGTTACCCATGCGGAGAATGATGCGCAGTGTGCAACGTGCTTTGCCCGCCACAGACAAACCCCGAAAAGTATATTGCAGGCATCAAGCACTACATCGGTGGACCGGTTCAGCCTGGGGATCCGCTGGCTATGATCAAAATTCCTGCCGACGTGTTTGCACAGTTGCAGGGCGAAGGCGCTGTTGGCGGTGGTGGTGGCGGAGGCGCTGCCAAACCGTCCAAGGAAATGGCTGCGCTAATCGACCAGCTGGAACATTTGCGCGACGCCAAGAACGGATACTACTTTGGCTCGATGACGGAGGTATTCACCACTCACCACTTCGCTACTGTTGCCAATTTGATTCATTCTTACGTTTTTACACATGACCACCATGCCCTGCCAGGTTGTGCCCGCCGCAAAACTACTATATCAAGCCCAGGGGGGATCAAAGGTTGGTTGCATCGCTGCATCTTGTCGATGACACTGTTCCACGTCCTTAATTGTGGGTGTGGTGTTTTCTTAGCCCGGTTCTGTGATTAAAGTTTTCTGGGGATACGCGGCTTGGAACCACACGCAGATGGTGGCGGAGCTGGCAAAGCGATCTTGGGGCTTGTGCAAGGCTGAAGACTTCAAAGAAACCGACTCATGGATAATGGTCGTTGACAAAGCGTGCATTGCGCGAAAGACTGTTTACTCGGGGAATATGTAACGCTCAATATTAGCATGTCGGTGGATGTCATCGACGATTGTGATTGCGGTGATAATTAATGCGCGTGTGTGCCATTTAGTTTCCAGTTCTTGCAAAACGGTGTTCATCATTGTTCACGAACAAGGCAATGCGTCGAGTGTGGGGATTGGGTACCTGAACACGAACAAAGTGCCCAAAAATTAGTAGAATGCGAGATTGATTACAGGACCAATTGTAGCAACGTGCCCGAAGCAAGCGTAGTCTTGCGCGTAGTACGTGACAATCTTTTCCAAAGTTTCGGCATCGATCGCTTTACAAGCGGGCGACAACGGCCAATCCTCTACCCACTGTGCATAGTCGAGGGCCTCCGCCTTCTCTGATCCTTCGTCAACTGACCGTTTGATCTTTTCGAGCTTTTTCGAACGAACATTGGAGCCGAAGGGCGACCGGCTTCCAGACAAGTCGTCGTAGAATACAGTACTGCGGCACCCAACGCGTTCAGCACAAATGGGAATGCGAAACGGTCTGGACACCGCAAATTGTTTCACATACCTCCATGAAATTCCAGTTTGGTTTTGATAATGCTCCTTCAGCAATCTTTATTCAACAATAAATACGACAATCAACACGGGAGCCGAAAGAAGAGCCAGTGAACTGCAGTCTGGCGCTCACGTACTCCCAGTGCTCAAGACTGTGTTCGGCATACCCAATAAAGTCCCAGCGTAAGCCGTCAATCTGCATTATCGCCAAATAAATTGAAGGTGCGGATGTATTGCTGTCTCTGTGCAAACGTGGTACCTGATTCAAGTAGTCAAATTGCCCCAGCGCGTGGGTTTCGTGACTGGTATCCACAAATAATGGAAGTGGTAACTGGACAAACACAAATGCAGTCAAGACGGCGGTCGTTGCGGTTCTGCATTTGCAATAGCCAGTGTCCAGGAGCAATCTTACGTCATCTGCGACTAAATTGTCGACGAATGTCCTGAATCGTTCAGGCTCTCCCTTGACTTTCAGGTACGTGCGCTTCTTGTATCTGCCACACAAAGTGCACATATCCGACACGGTTTAGCACGGCGCATGCATCATTGTCATGCAGGTTGCACAGCGAGTGCCGTACAGCGGGTCGTTGGGCAGTAATTTGTATTTTCCGAATTGGCGGTTGTTCGCCTCGTAATACGCGGATACAAGGCGCGCGAGAGGTTCTCGGACGAACGTGAACGCATAAACCTCATTTTGCAATGCCGCCTAAGCAAGCAAGACGCGAACGATCAGCCCCGCGTCAGCAAGCCAAGCTGCGATCGATAGGAGATGGAAATCCAGCGTACCTTCAGTGTGCTCGCATACTTCTGCTTCTTTTTGGGCAAATGCTTCAGCACAGGGGCAGTGATGTATCCGCCAATATCCATGGAAGATACAGGTGGGTGCAGCGAATACGTGATGGTGGTCGATGCCGACTTAGGAACACGAGCGAAGAGGACTTTTGGGGGCGAAAATCTTTTCCCACTCACCATGCGATACCAATGCGGCGCTTTGCGCGGCTGGGTGGCATTCATTTTCACGCTATCCAAGTATTGTCTCGTAATAACGTTTGTGGTGACACCATTCGGTGCCATTTCTCTGAAGTATTCATCTTTTGTCTGGTAACCCCCGTATGGCACGCGATCCGTTGAATAGAAGTTAGCACAAGTAGGGTTGTCACGTGGATCTCCGATAATCGGATCGTCTGGAGCAGTCGGAGCTGATCTGCCCCACTCAACTTTACCGGCGTGTGCCGAGGGAAATGCCACGAATGCTAAACCAACACCACCGAAGGTTACAGCAATGCGTCCCATTATCTCTTGTTCGAAACAATATGCTGAAGATCGGAGCGGATGAACCAAGCCAAAATCATTGTCGTATGTGCGACCACATTAAGTTAAACTTGTCCCCAAAACCTTTTTCGCAGGTTTGACATTATAACATCCAATAGAGGCTTCCAAAACCCCTCAAATGTTTACTGCATCAGCACAGTCTCGCAGCCTCAAAGTACTACCGTGTGTATGCCACTACGTCTGCCCGTTTGGCACTTTGTTTGTTGGACTCGTCAACAATTAACATGAATTCGAGTGCGCGATTGAACGACACAAGACCCAACACCGAGCCGAACGCGCCGAAAGAAACCAACCCCGCTACCAACCAACGACGTAACGACCCATCACACTCTCCGTCTAACCTACCATTGAAAATCAAACGTGCCAACAACGAAAAAGAAGAGCAAACGAAGGAGCAAACGAAGGCACAAACGAAAGAAGAAGAACGAACGAACGAACGAACGAACGAACGGAGCAAACCCCAGCAAACAAAACAACAAAACAACTCAAGCACTACTTCGTACTTTCAGTACAGATCTCCATTCAATGCGCACGAACGCCACCAATCATTCCCTTCAGCTTACACTGACTGAACGCCGCGGTACTTTTAGTACTGAGAACCGCCGCAGAAAAAGTCATTGGACCTTATTTCGAGATGAGACGGCGGAATGACTTGACTTCGTTCTGTTGTTGTGTCGTCGTCGTTTGTAACGACGTCGACGTAACGCTGCAACGAATGTAACGACGTCGCAACCATCGACGACGACGACGACGACGGTGCCGCGGTGTCGCGCGGAACGCCAGGACGTCAGACTACTATCGGATGACGGAATGTTGTCTGCGAAGTGAAGAAGTGGGGTACTCGTAGGACAGATTTATGCTGAGGCTCGCCAGTAAATATCGCCGTGAAAGCGGAACCGGAAGTACTTGAGTCAGTGGCGTTTGGCAATGGTCGACGCAAGTCGCGTTTGAAGCTGCTACGGCAGGAAGTCGTGCGTCGCCCTCGCTCTAGCGGGTATGATCTCATACTTTTGATAACACAGCGTCAACCACAATCAATTGTCTTTGCTGTGGGTCTTGCTGGTGGGGCAAGCTGGGGAACTGATCGTTGGTGGTGGAGGTCGGGGTGTCGCTTGGATTAAATTGACAGTTCTTGTCGCGGCCGGAGAAAAGTCGACCTTTATTGGACTTTTGTGTGTTTTGGACTCAACGCATCACTGACTTTCATGTAATTTGGACTTTAACAGGCGTGGCCACGTTCCTGTGGTGGGGTTACAAGTGCTATGTCGACTGCAATCGTCGTCAAAAGCTCACAAGCTGCAACTAAAAAGAAACGTGGTCGGGCTCGTCGCAAGCCTTCCAAGGGAGGGGCCAAGGCGCACTTGCACACACTGGAGAAACCCGAGTACCCTCATCGAAACAAAGGGCGAACTGTGATAACCTCGATTGCTACCCTTCAAAGCGATTGGAAGAAACTCAGCATTGACTTGCTGACGGAATGCATTCTGTTCCTTGACTGCGATAGATCATGGGTGTTCCACGACATAAAAGGTGAAGCTGCCTACGCCTTCCACAAGACAGGATTCGATGCACGGTCTGTTGTTGGTGGATGGATGTTGGACATCAATGATAATGGCCTAGTTGCTGTCTCACATTCCAAATTGTCGTATTTATGCGGTAGGTACGTCGATCTTGATCCTGAGCTCAAATTATTTATTCTCAAGAAGGAAGAAGACGGACACGTATTTTGGTGGCGTCCTCACAAGAGTTGGGCTCTTGCCTCCGAGTTTTTCATGGGGATCGTGGATCCTGCGAGAGGCGATCGGTTTACTATCACGGACAAGCACGAACCAGAGCCACTCCACTACTTTCCACTCATCCTGTCGAAGTCGTTTTGGCAAATGCTCGGCGACACGGAGAATTGGTCGCTGAGCGTGCACACAGCGAGGAAGCTCGGGCTCAACAGCCAGCAACGATTCCCGCGGTTCACGGTATGAGCAGAGCGTTGTTTTCTTGCGGTGTCATTGTATGTTGTTACTGACACCACGTTGTTGTGTTCTTAGGCATCGGTTCAAAAAGTTATTCTGAACTTTCAAAATGGAGGTTTTGAAGAATTCGCGTCGCGAGAGTTATTGTAAGTTTGCATGGAATCCCTCGCCGCAGACAGGTGCTGTTCCGTGTCAACGATGATTCATTGCCAACCCTCAGGTATCAAAGCAATCCATCCTTGCACTTTTATGGGTATGACTTAACGCCACAAAAGGAAAAAATCCAGGTGGACGTGGAGTTGTGACAATGGGCTGTTTGTGTGCGATAGCATGCTCTTTGCATGATGAACCGATGATGACGGTAACGCACGCGCGTCTACGTTGTTTAGACAGTCAATGATCTGTGTTCCATGCGTTTTAAATTTACCCATGGATCTATTCACACTCTCGCAAGTGTCGCTCGAAATCAAAATGATCGGGGCGATGGTTGAAGTCTTCCACCATCTGATATTGATTGCCTTGAACGTAGTAGACTCGGATGAGCTCCATCAGCCGTTTTGCTTCGACCTTGGACATTTTCAAAGGGTTGTAATCAAACCGAGACAACGCCATCCGATGAGTGGGCACTAACTCATTGTACATAGTCATGGCAGCCCATGGCTCTGCTCCATGTGGATTCTGTTTGTATTCTTCCAAAAATGTGAACAGGCAAACGTTGTCTTGCCACTGTGCCAGGAGCACGAAGTGGCCACCTTCTCGTCGAACCGGAAGAATAAAAAATGGGCAAGTTGCGGCGCGGGTGCGGAGGAGGTTGTATTCACCGTCTTCCATAGTTGTGGCCACAACTGGTTGCGAAGTTGAAGCGACGTCTTCCTCTTTGTTGCCAACATGGTGATCAAGCCAAATTTTTCGAACCTTGAATGCAGCGAACACAAAATGTTATGTCGCCGCAGAAACTTCTGGCTGCGCTTTGAAAGCAGACAATGCACACTTACGGTCGCGGCGTCTTCGAGCTTCAACAACGGGAGCTTGACAACCTCGCTCAGCTTTCTAGGGGCCGGTTGGAGATCACCACGAGCTCGCCAGTCCTTGGATCCGATGTCGTCGAGAGAGTAGCCCCCAGATGCGAACCGCGTTTGAATCGACCACGGGCGCGCGTTGGTCGGGGCACGAAACTTTCGCTGTGTCACACCTGTCGATATCGCGCGACCACAGCGCTGCACCGCGAAGCAACCCGCGACGCGCCTGACAAAAGTTTTTGCCACAGCTGCTCGCATAATGTGAAGTAGTTTGCACTCTGCAATCGGCAGGGGCGACGAATCAACAAGCGAAATATGCGTGGAAATGCAAGACTCCTCTTGCTGGTCAGTCAGCTTTTTGTGTTCCGGCGGTTCGCATCACGACTCAACAACCTCCAACTCGCCATCTCAACGTGGCCTGTCTGACAGCCACACCCACGCAAACCATGATCGCTTGAGCCGTAGACATCGTTTGAGCACAGGCGTGTCGTCGTGTTCACACCGAAAACGAGGCGTCAGGTGCGTCTTATTCTGCGGTAGTCTCACCATGCATCGCCTGTCATCCATCAATCACCACATCACCCCACGTGTACGCATCACTCCAAAGCCACCACCACCACCACCAATGGATGGATGGATGGACGAGTGCATCTATCACGGCACTCCACTTGATACAATTTCTCGGTGTCTCGACGGGAAACGGAGAGGAGAGGAGAGGAGACGCGGTGGCGGTGTGCTGTAACGACGAGAGGTTGAAGCGTTTCATTCACATTTGTGAGAGGGAGGCTGTGGTGTTGTGGTGCCACGTGGCCAATGCCCAATGCCCAATGCCAACACACACGCAGTCAGCCACAGTAACCAACAACCACCA
>ENA-OWNT01004982-OWNT01004982.1-seawater-metagenome-genome-assembly--contig:-NODE-4982-length-11248-cov-4.186465_pt1 | contig 11248 bp, 10 predicted proteins | sample MGYA00238136_ERZ651165 | MGnify/ENA primary metagenome ERZ651165 (study PRJEB26861, sample SAMN08777766) | seawater metagenome | isolation source: coastal seawater | place: USA: Florida | collected... | reverse complement strand
TTCCTTCGTTCCTTCGTTCCTTCGTTCCTTCGTTCATTCCTTTGTTCGTTCCTTCGTTCGTTCCTTCGTTCGTTCCTTCGTTCCTTCGTTCCTTCGCTGTTGTGTCGAAGCATTCGTTTTCGCGTGCAGCGACAGGCGTTCGTTCGTTCGTCCGTCCGTCCGTCCATCGGTTCGCCGGTTCTTCGTCGGTTCGTTCGTTGAACGCTGACTGCAGTTCGTTCTCAAGGTTCGTTATCAAGTGAAAAGTTCGTTGCGACGTTTCGCTTGTGGCGTTGTTGCATTCGTGGTTGATGCATTCGTTTTCGTGTGCAGCGACGACCGACGTTGGGTGCTTGGTCGGTCGGTTGCTTGGTTGGTTCGTTCGTTCCTTCGTTCGTTGCTGTTGTTGCTGTTGGTCGCAGCTGTTGGTGGTGTTGGTGGTGTTCGAGTAGTGTTGATGGCGTTGGTGGTCTTTGTTGTTCGTTCCTTGTTGTTCAGTGGTGGTGTTGATGTGTTCGGAGTTGTTGGTTGCCATCGTTCCGGCGTTGTTGTTGGCAGTGGCGGGGGCTTGGTTGCCTGTCTTGCCATTCACGTTGGTTGGACGCCAGTCGAGCTACTAGTAGAGGGCAGCCACCCCTTTGCCGTGAAGTACTGTAGCTGCGTCGGCTTTTATCCCTCGCCGGGAGGCACGATCGATGCGGTGGGGTGGCGCAATTTTTGCCACCTACCTCGCTTGTCTTGCAGCTTCTCGCTTCGTTTTCTACAAACGACTTGTGGCAGACGTCACACTACTCGGCGTGCAACCAGCTGCCATGCCATCTAAAAGTATCTTTGTAGCCGGGCTTGCCGCCGCGGCGGTCTTGGCCGGGTCCAGATCGCACGCTCAACCGCAAGATGCCACGGCCGACAACGGCGTCACCGATGTGTTCGCCGTTCTCGACACGGACACCGACGGGCGTGTGTCGAGGCAGGAGTTCTTCGCGGCCATGCAAGAGACTGACGAGTCGCGGCAACTCTTCGAGACTGAGGACAAGAACGGGGACGGTATCATCACGTTCGAGGAGTTCGACGGCCCGAAAGGTCCGAACGGGCAGAGTCAACAACAGGCAGAGGCTGCGGCGCGCGAAGAGCAGGCTAGCCGCATGCAGCAGCGACACCAGGCGTTTTCCAACTTTGACGCTGACCAGGACAGCTCCGTGACACAGGACGAGTTCTTCGCGCGGGTGCCCAAGTCGTCATTTTCGATTGCTGCTTTTGAGTCAGAAGACGTCGACGGCGACGGTGCTCTGAGCATTGACGAGTTCCGTATCGGGCGTATCGCGAGTAAACTTCAAAGTGGCGAGGCTGCCGCGGAGCAGCGGCGCGTCGCCATCTTCAACGCGTTGGACGCAGATTCGGACCTTCGTGTGACGTGGGAAGAATTCAAGGCACAGATCACCTCCGAAGACTCCGAAACGACATTCGGCAAGGAGGACAAGAACAGCGACGGGTTTATCACCCTTGACGAATTTGATGGACCGCCACTGAGCCAGGAGGAGGCGCAGCAACAACAACAGCAGCAGCAGCAGCAGCAGCAGTCACCACCTCAGCAGCAACAACAAGCAGGGAACAGTGCGACGAACGTGTTTGCGATCCTGGATGCGAACGGCGACGGCGTCGTGTCGCACGATGAGTTCTTTGCAAAAATGGAGGACAACGAAGAGTCTCGGGCCAAGTTTGCCACCGAGGACAAGAACGGGGACAACTCTATTTCATTCGAAGAGTTCGACGGCCCAAAAGGAGTTGTAGCCCCGCAACAACAGCAACCGCAACAGCAGCAGCAGCAGCAGCAACAACAACAACAACAACAACAACAACAACAACAACAACAATCGCAGCAAGCATCGGAGGTTGAAGACGTGTTCTCGATTTTAGACGTCGACGGTGACGGGCAGATCACTCGTGCAGAGTACTTTACTGTCATACAGGAGAACGAAGAGTTTTCGGCAAAGTTTGCCAAGGAGGACAAAAACGGCGACGGAATCATTTCGTTCGATGAGTTCGATGGACCGAAAGGCTCTGCGTCGCAGCAAAAGTCACAACCAGCGGCCCACCCAACTGCGTCCAACGAACTGCTCCAGGGGCATGAACAACGGAGGCTGGCCATCTACAACGGCCTGGACCAGAACAGTGACGGTCAGGTGACTCGTGCCGAGTTCATGGAAAGCGTTGGCGGAGAAACTGCCGATTATGTCGCCCTGTTCCAAAAGGAGGACAAAAACGGGGACGGTATCATCACGCTTGAGGAGTTCGACGGCCCACGCGTTCCGTTGACGAAGGAGCAACAGCAAGCCCAGGAAGAAGCCCAACGCGTGCTGCAGCAGACGCGAAGCGATCCCTCTGCAATGAAGAAAGCCGTCTTTCAACGACTTGACATTGATTCTAACGGCGAGGTGCGCCCTTGCTTATTCGTTTGTCTCACGTTTCAATTCGTGTTTGTGGTTGCTGTTGCCTTCTCACAACTCGTCGTTTCGACCAGGTCACGAAAGCCGAGTTCTTTAAGGCCATGGGCAAAGATGGTGAGGAAACACAACAGTTGTTCAAGCGAGAAGACAAGAACGGGGATGGAGTCGTCATATACGAAGAGTTTGATGGCCCTCAACCACCCCCTCGCGGCGACGGTCTTGGCCCTAAACACCAACAGACAGCCGAAGTCCAAGCTGACGGCAGTACCAGCATTCAAGGTCAGTAGGCTGACTGGGTGGTGTTCCGTAAAATTTAATGGAACTCTCTTTGATCCTAAACACTTGTGTTGTTCTATTGGTCTGTACGCACCTTCTTGCTTGACTTCCTCCCGCCTGCTGCGATCTACCCACCACTCAAGACACCGCATTGAACGGGACCACCGGAGGCCCAGCATACTCTTCGTTCTCCGTACAATCGTTCCAAACATTCCTGTCGCGGGTAGCTGGAGTTCGCGCGAGGCCATCTGCGTATGTCCTTCATGTCGTGCCTCGTTCGTCGAAGTAGCGGAACCAATGTGGTCATTACGTCTTGGTTGTCGAATGTGTAGGTACCACCGCAGTGGATCCATGCGCGCGGACAGCAAGAAGTTTTCGAGTATTCGCCGTGACATGCAGGCCGCTGTGGCCACGGCGCACAAGACATGCCCGTTCGAAGCGCTGGACAAGTTCGAAAATATGCACGCGCAATTCTTCAACCACACCCAACGCATCAACTTTGTACGTTCATTCTCTGGTGCATGGAGTTCCATGGTTGGAACTGTGTGTTGTAATGCAGCGCACTTGGACTTGTCGACTGCAGGTTGCCCAAGCGGCTCAGATGAACATGCGGTGCGGGCGTGCAAAACGCGCCATACCGCTGCTGGACTTTGCCCTCCAATGGGTCATGGAGCAGTACAAGCGTGACAATAAGGTATTTTTGTTGCCAGCAGCATCCTCACGCATCCTCGTGGAAGAGGAGTGATGATTGTTGCGTGCTCATGCAATGTCTCCCGTGCCTTTGTAGCGATTCGAAAAGCCTCTTGCCGAGGTGCGGGATCAGCTTGCCCATGCGAACTTGAAAATCGGCAACCATTCTGAGACCCGCCGTATCTGTGAAATAGGAGGTGCTCTAATTGCAGGTTTGGGAAGCACGGATGGGTTCGCATGTCCGCCATCCCCGTATTGTGACAGTGTGGTGGTGTTTGATTGATCGGTAGCCAACGAGCAGCTGGGCAAGTGCCAAGCGTTTTTGACATCAGTCTACGATGCAGCTGGAGAGACGAACAAGACTGACCAGTTGATTTACCGCCTTTCTTCGATCCTCAAGTCAGTTTGTAGTGTCTGTGCACTGCATTTGTGAGCGATGAAAACCTTATCCATCCTTGACGTGACTTGCAGAATGGTTGGCGGGCAACAGTTGGACATGTACGACATTTCCACAAAGTACGTCAACAGCGCTTCATGCCCGGCGTACATTTGGCGTTGTTTGTCGGCATTTCGCGCAACTTGACATGCTGTCCCACTTACTCCTGTCAGATACGCCTACCTCAAGTATCAGCGCGAAGTGGAGGCTGCCATGAAGGAAGACGGCATGTCGCTGGTACGCCCTTGTATCTGGGTATTCTCTGCCCGACATGCGCTGTGTTCTGATGCAGCAATGCACGTTCTGGAACACGTATCCTCAGGACAAATGGAGTAACGTGTCAAGGACACCGTTGCCCGCGGTCATTGACATGCACAAGGCAGCACATCCCGAGGTACGTGTCGACACCATTGACTTCGTTTCAGCACATTCGTCTTTCAGCGCACACCAATAATGCATGTCCATGGCGTTCTCTCCGTACCACTTCACCCAGAAATATGTATCCGAGGCCTTTAAGGCGGCGAAGCAGCTGGACGACGGAGGTTGGTCGACAGCTAGTTCACAGGTGAGTTCTGCTCGGTTGTTGTCGTTGGACAGTCGCATTCCAAACTTCTTCACGCAACACTCACAATACAACTGCGCGGTGTGCCAACGTGCACAGGTATACTCCTCAGATCGCTGCAACATGGAGCAAATTCATGTGGACGACTTGAAGGTATGTTTTCATCGGGCATGCTGTGGATGCAAAGCCACCGTATTGATATGTGGAACATTGTTTAGGACGCCGCTCGCGAGCTTGGTATTGTGGACCGCTTTGGTGGCGACGAGCTTGCCGCTGCAGCAGAGGTTGGCCAACGCGCAGGCGCGGAAATGCTCAACGTTGCTGCCTCGTTCATGTAACTTCTGTGGCTCTTTGGTGTTGGTAGGTGTACCGAATGCGCTACTTGGCTAAGAACATTCCCGTAGTCGTCCGTGGCGTCGTAGATTCTTGGCCGGCTGTGCAACGCTGGCGCAAAGCTGACTTTTTGCGGCACTATGGTGCGCTGATTACATGTGGACACTGGCATTTCCCTATCCGGGCCGTGCACTTTCGATCTGAAGATTGCGGCTGCAATTGTGTTCAGGTAATTTGACTTTGAGAGCGCGCAAGGGTAGTGACATTGCCGCGGACAATGTTGCGCAGTCAAAAGCAGATCCTGCGTTGCGAGAGGTCCGTTTCTTGCCTCTGCAAGCACACATGGCTGCCGCGGACAATAAATTTTGTGCGTTCCAATGCCCCGCTCCGTTTTGCAGAGTCGACTGGAAGCGCAGCGGATGAGTATGAACGACTTTGTCGCGGACCACATGGGACGGTGAGCATCGTTGGTGGCGGGGGAATGGAGCGGTTGTTGTTGAGGTGTCAACTGCCGAATTGTTTCGCTAGGTTGGAAAAGTTCATTGCAAACGGTACTGGCACGGAGGCGCCGGTAGACCCCATGTATGTGTTGGATCACCCGTGGAAAGTTATGCTTGACGCGCACGATTATCCCGAGCCCATGGAGCCGGTGGGTTGCGCTACCTCCAACGCACGAACTTTATCGTATCAGTTCCTTGATTCAACTTACTTTTTGCATGTACCTATCAGTGGTTCCAAGAGAAGGCCTTCTCGGATGTTTATGAGTACGTCCATGTCAACATTGTTGCAGCAGCAAACTATGCCTTGGCCGATGACCTCATCGTTCACATCCGTTTTGCACTCTAGTTACGAGACTCGATTTGAAATTTCGCTGCTTTACGTTGGGCCGGCCAACGCAGGCACACAGTTCCACTCGCACACTACTGCGTGGAACGTTTTACTGTAAGTGGTGGTCATCGGAGTGTCGAGGTTGCAATGTTCGTATTCTGTTGAACCTCTCTTCTTCCCTTCTAGATACGGAGAGAAGAGGTGGTTCATGTTCCCCCCCCTGCTTCGAGACGTTGCAGAGTCCGACCATTACGCCGACGACAACGTTCCCATGACGACTTGGGTGTGTACCCTTCGTGTCTGCTTGCTCCGTGAAAATTTTCCAGCTTCTATAATTGGTGCTTTGCATGTGGCGAAGGTCAATGAGTCGTATCCGCACGTACGCGATTTCGTGTTTGAATGCACGCAGCATCCTGGCGACATGTTTTTAGGTGCGATCTCGTTGCGCGTGGCATGCGTGTTGCGTGTTGCGTGTTACGTATTGGCGTTGCTGGAGTTGTGATTTTGTGCGTGCAACTTTGCAATGCAGTGCCAGGCAAGTGGGAGCATGCCATTTTGAACACAAAGGACTCCATCGGTCTTGCAAATCAAGTACGTTAGTCCTCGTCATTCCCATCTAAATTACGGACGGGACACTGACAGTTGTTCTATTCTGCTATGCAAGGTTGGCGAATACAAGACCTTGACGGAGGAGTTGATACTAGACTCGCTCGGCACCACGTATTTCGACAGACTACAACGAACGAAGTAAGTTGCCTTGATTGGTTTGTTCCTCGGTTTTCTGTGAGTTCGTCAAGTCGGAATGTCGTCATTACTTTTGCACGTGGGCAGCCCATCCAATTACTTCGAAGTGCTCGACTACGATATGGACGGCAGCATCTCCGAGGAAGAGTTCTATGCGTAAGTTCCGCGTGTCGCGCTACGTGATTTTGTTGCTGCACTGCTTGCCGAATGACATGTTTGACATGGAACATAGGTATGAAGGGGGTGCTTCACTGAGTAATCGGCTCAGATTTCGACGAGAGGACAAAAACAAGGACGCAAAGATATCCTGGGAGGAATTCACAGGACCGAAGGCGGCGAAACCAGCAGTGTCGCCTTGATGTTGCATTCGTTGACTGTTTCAGCATCAACGTGCTGGGATTTGAATGTGTAGAAATAAATTAGTTAAACGAAGCGTGTTTCGTTGATCGGTGCGTGATGCGCCCAAGCCCGGCATTCGCATGCTCGAGTAACCGTGTGAGCTGGGCGCCCCGCCTCGAAGCAGTGTTCGCAACTTTCGGCTGCGTCGCAGCCAAAAACGTGCGCGACATGGTTGCGGACATAACCTCTGGTTCGGCTTGCGCTTCATCGACGCGGCGTGCAGCTGTGGGCAAATGCACACAAACGACACAATCAACAACTACACAGCAATCACAGCAGGAGAGTCGTACTCTAGAACACTCACCGGACAAATGCCGCCGTCGTCGGTGGCCTCGTGGAGCGGCTGCGACAGGTGCCGCAGGCGGTGCGCGGGGGGCAGAGCCACCGAAGAAGTTGCTCAACAGTCGTTGCGCGACAGGTGATCTCTTTGTTGGAGACGTCGGTGCAGATTGCGTGACGCTGGCGTTGTCATGGAGTGGTTCGCGCACTTCGTCTGCACCGCCTACTTGCCGCCGCACCCCCCCTGACAGCAGCCCGAGCAGGCGCGACTCAGAACCGATGCCAGCCGACTCTGTTCGTGCATGCAGGTGACGCCTTCGAACAGTTGCTGCACGCGCATCACCCTGCAGCAACGATCGGCGGTCTGGAACGCTAGCAAGTGGTCGGTTGGCCAACGGGGACTTCTTCAACCGCCACGAGTCGGCGTCTCTCTTTGGATTCGGTTCCGTGGGCGACATGGGCCACAACGCATTGGTGCGCGTATCAATTCGCCGGTTATCCAACAGAGCACTGACAGTTTCCATTGTTGATTGCGTGCGTATGGGAGACGGTCGCGAAGGTTGCGCCGTCAGTGCTTCTTTGCTTGCCTGGCGGAGCTCTCGCAACTGCCGTGCTCTTGCAGTGCTCAATCGGCGAGGGCGGCTCGGCGCAGGAGAAGGTGCAGGTGCAGGTGCGGGCGCAGGTGTAGGCCCGTGACTTTCTCCTTGCTTAGTCTTGGTTCGCGATGCATCTGTGAGCTTGACCGGAGGGGCTTGCTTTGCCGTGATAACCTCTTTGCGGTCAACGGACGGCGGCTTGCTCGTCAATTGTAATTGTGAGAACAACTCTTGGAAGTCGGACGAAGGTACGGTATCTTTTCGAAGAGTAACCAGCGCCCTAAACGACTCACTGGCGCCTAGCTGTGCCAATGTAAGACAATCTTCCTCTGGGCTGGAATCCGAGCCACTGCTCTCGCTCTCGTCGCTGTAGAACTCGTCACTGGTGTACGCAGCGTCACTATCAGCCAATGCCAGACCATCAACGTCATTGTCGGACCGAAATCCAGCAGAGCTGGCGTCGCCGCTGGTCATGACATCGTCATCAAGACGAGGCAGTTGCCGCATGGATCGAGCTTGTCGATGGCGGCGCCGTCTTCTGCCCCTCTTTCCATGGCTGCTGATGGTGGCTGATGCCTTGATACGCATTGGCCTCGATACAATGCGATTGCCGCGTGACTTTTCTCTCATCGGCGCCAACTCGCGTGCGGCATCGAGGTACTGGTTCTTTCGATTTCGAATCGCGAGCAGTCGTTTCTGATGCTCCTTTTGTTGGTCGATGTGCGCAGAGACCGGCTTGGAAGCTCGAGATATATCCGGGGCGTCCGAAATGAACCGGTCCCGCATATCTGCAGCGGACGAGAACAAATCCTCGCACATAGTGCAAATGATGGTCGCAATATGCTTGAAGTCCTTTGGTCCGTAGTGCTTCGGTCCATCTGCCGTCCCCGAATGGTCCGCCGGTGGCGTGAACAGGGCATCTCTCGGAGATGTAGTGCCCGCCGCGTGCCGAGCACCCAGAAACGATGTTTCGACGGTGAAGGCACGGCTGATCCCTAAATCACGGAAGGCTACCACTCTTGCGGTGCCTTTCTTGCCTCTGGACACTTTAAAATGGCACTGTCGCCACGAAAAGTACCCGTTAGGAGCCTACAGCCATGGGCAATGCAAAGTGTCACATGTTGCGGAGAACCTTGGCGTGCGGACGCAAACAGCCGTCAAACTTGCCGGTGAGAGGTGGGAAAGATGGTACGGAACCATCATGATCTGTGCACTCAAGAGTTTTGAGCGTTGGCGTGTTTCCTGCCTGCTGCGACGATTCATACAACCGTACAAGAAAACATGCTCGCGCTTCGAGTGCCCGTGCAAGTCCAAAAACAAGTGCACGTCTCGTTTTTCGACGAGCTCTGTCAAGAAACGCTTGAAATGGAACACTGTGGGATGCAGGATTGACGAGGGCTTGCCCCATTGTCGGTTGAGATCCACGCCGGCAAGGCCGCACCGATAGTTGCCACAGATGACGCCATCCGGATTCAACATCGGGATACACTTGAACACGTAGTGGCGTCGCAACAGCCGCGCCAGGTCGGTGTCACTTGTAAGAAACATCAACAGCTCCCTCATGATGTGCGAGGAATTGCTTTCGCCTGCAGCAAATTACATTGCAGAGTCACAATGATGCACTGCCCGAAAGTAATACTATGACTGGTGAGGGCAGAACCGAACCTGGATGCACTCTTGCCGACAAAACGATCGCACGGCGAGCCTCAAGAACGTCGCGCTTGTCCGTAGGATGCGTTATGCTCATCAAAGGGCACTCGTGCGCGCCCTTTCGAAGCAGATCGAAGCAAAGACACAGTCAGGAATGAGCGCCAAACAAGACGGACGTGCGTTGACCGTGCGGACGTACCAGAGTGTGGCACAACGGCCGTTGATTGCACACGAGGCTGCGACTTGGATGCTGCGCGATGAACGCCAAGTCGTGCTGTAGATCCGAATACGAGTACGGATGGCAGTGTGCAAAGAAAACAATGTCTCCAGGACGTTGGAAAACGTGCACAAACGACAAAGTGTAGTAGTTCTTGCGTTTGGCCTGCCCTGCCACCGCGTGTTTGCGGCGGTTGCGGAAGTAGACGACATCCGTGCCCGCACGCTCCCATTCGGCAGGCGCATCGGCGTCCACCGGCGCGTCGCCGCGGACAGTGCAGACTAGCGGGAGGAGCCCTTGTGAATAAAGACTACTTGTCTTCGTGAAATTGTCTATGAAGAACCGCACGGTCCGCGGTTGCGACTTACCATCCGCTGGTCGGCGCACAGCGAAGTAGAACCACTGCGCAAAGCCTGCAGTGTGGGTGTCTTCGTCGAGCTAGGACACAGACAGGGACAGCAATGTAAGACAGGTCGCACAATAACTCTTGGACATGTTGAATCGGGCCACTGTGAAATTTTCAATACACAAAAACGACGAACCCGAAGGTGATACTCTGCATCCACGCAACGCGCAGCGGTGCCGAAATGCCCGTACTTGTCTCCCGGGTCCACGTGATAACCGTTGAAGTTCGACGTTGTTGTCGACGCGCTCTTCAGATTAGCGCACTCGAAGTTGCTGGAAAACTGCAAGTCGTCAGCGTTGGCATCGGAGCGCGTGATTGGTCCTGAAGGCGCTGCGGCAGATGTAGTGGCTGCAGTACGTGTTCCACCACGATCGCGTGCGCGTCGCGTGCGCTTGCCCGACTTTGACTTCACGGCATTGGCGGCGCTGGCAGCGGCAATGATGCTCGCCGCTGCTGCAAATTCCTCTTGCAATTGCGGTAGGCACGTCGGCACGATGCATTGCGCACTCCCATCGACGCGAATGCGGTGGTGTCGGCACGGCGGAGTCTTGCGGACGCGCTCGAATGCGTCTGCATCGGGGCGGTGGTATACGACTCTCTCCTGCAGTTTAGGGCTCTCGAACTCGGCCAAGCAGTTGAACAAACGATGCAGCTTGGCGCTCCGCGTATCCAACGCTGCGCCAGACTCGGAGCGACTGTGATGCTTCTGTTGGTGCCGTTCTGTGCCGGCAACCTCCGACAAAGGCGGTGGCGGCATCTGCGTTTGCAGGGCAGTCGCCGGTTAGTTTGCGGCGCCTCTACGCCTCACGCCGTCGTAGCAGGGGGATGCATCGCTGTAATTTTGAATCGCGCGAGGAGCAAATGCGAGTGACGGACGTGGGCTTCACTTCGGGTTTTCAACGCAACGACGGCCCCTTGTGGGCCCGCCGAGTCGCTTCTGTTCCCGAATCACAGAATAAGAGAGCATGCGTGGAAAAAGTGTCCAATCCACAAAATATGTACGGAGAGCCAACCGCCTACCAAACGATTCGTCTATCGTTGAACTTTCGTTCGGCCGATTCCAAGCCAGCCGACTCTCAAACCATAAACCATATTCCCCACCAACAATGCTGACGAAGACAACAGCAAAGCAGACCACAACACTGACGACACCGCTGACGACAACGTCCATCACCACAGTGACTATCGCAACAACGCTGACAACACGGACGACAACGCGGACGACAACGACGACGACGACGACAACGACGACGACGACGACAACGACGACGGCGACGACAACGACGACGACGACGACGACGACAACGACGACAACGACGACAACGAGGACTTTGATAACTTTAACAACGACAACGAACAACTCTGACAACTCTGACAACGACGACAGCGACAACGACGACAACGAACAA
>ENA-OWNT01004981-OWNT01004981.1-seawater-metagenome-genome-assembly--contig:-NODE-4981-length-11248-cov-4.477039_pt1 | contig 11248 bp, 9 predicted proteins | sample MGYA00238136_ERZ651165 | MGnify/ENA primary metagenome ERZ651165 (study PRJEB26861, sample SAMN08777766) | seawater metagenome | isolation source: coastal seawater | place: USA: Florida | collected... | reverse complement strand
TCGTTCGTTCGTTCGTTCGTTCGTTCGTTCGTTCGTTCGTTCGTTCGTTCGTTCGTTTGTGCATTCGTTCGTTCGTTCGTTCGTTCGTTCGTTTGGTCGTTTTGTTCGTCGTTCGCTTGTCTTTTTGTTTGGTTGTGTTGACAGACTGACTGTTCTGTGTTCTGTGTTCTGTGCTCTGTTGTATGTATGATGTATGATGTATGATACATTCCGTCCTGCGGTTCGTTGTTGTCTGACGTCGTCTGATTTCTCGGAACATTCGGTGGTGTGTCCACACTGTTCTGTTCAGTGTGTCTGTGCCTTTTTGTTCTTCGCGGTCGCTGCTGTCGTTGCTGCTTTGTGTAGACACGTTCACACCGGGTAGCACCGGTTGCATGCTGTATCGTTTGTCGTTCTGTCGTTTTGTTGTTCGTCTTAGCGCGGTGTCCAAGTCGGCTGGATTGGTAGCAACCACGACCAACCTTTGTCAGCAACCCGCACATGGAGAGATAGTCCACTGGCATGATCTGTGGTGGCTACGTTGCAGTCTGTTGGCTTGACGTGCCTGGTTACTGTGTTGCGTTGAACGTGCTGTTACTGTGTTTGTGCTCCTTCTAACCGGTCAACGCGTTGGCACGCTTGCGTAAGTGCTCGCGTGCGTGCCGTGTGTGGACGTGCGTGTACAGGCACGAGTGGGTGGTCACTTCGTGCGCATGGTGTTTGCTTGCGTGGTGCCTTTGATGGGGCTGACGTGACCAGGCCAATGGGGAGTTGGGGATGCGACCGGGAAGGTTCTGCAAAGCGAGCAACTGCCAAATGTCAAACTGAAGTATCCTTTGAACACCGAAATCTATTTTGTGCGGAAACTGGGTCCTCTCGCCAGTTGCTGAGTACCGGCGCGTCAACAGCGATGTTGCTCCTCCACCGATGAACTTACGGTGAAGAAACACTCCTCACAGCCTGTGTGCTCCAGCGTCACAGCCATGGACGCCGGGAGCGGCCGCACCAGTCCAAGTGATGTCAACAGGCAGCGGACCGTGCGAAGTCGCTCGCGCCGCCGCCACACAGTCGACGGGCCAGCGCCCGGACTTGGCCGTAATCTGGCACTCCCCGATTTGGCGAACACACAGCGCCGTCGATACATGTTGGGTGTTGACCCATGGATCGAGCGTCGCAATAGCTGGGGTGGGCCCATGTTAGCAACCGACGAATGGGAGTTTTTAAATGCAGTTTCCAGTCGATTGGGCAGTCCGATCATGACGGCTGACGACAGAACGCCGTCTCCCGTGAGCACGTTGTTGCCAACAGGCGGCCCCGGGCGACTGCGGAGACTACCATCACTCCTGCGGTCGAAATCTGAACCAGTGGTGCAAACCGAGGGCCCCGAGCGTGTCCGCAAAGGCCGGCATCGCCGGAATTCCTCATCACGAGACATACTCTGTGGCTTTGGAGCGGAGTCGACGCTCAGGGCATCAGGGAAGGTGAGCATTGTGCGATGCCGTACAGCGCCGTCATTGTTTCTTTACCTGGCAATCCCACCTCGCAAATCACATCGAAGCGTGCGGTGGCAATGGGCCATCTGTTGCTGCATCTTCGTTGCTGAATCTTGTCGCTCATTGTATTTTGCGTGCAGACACCGCCCTTCCGCTTGGGTCGACCAGACTCTTCAGACGGCGACATTGTCGAGATAGGAGCCACACCTGCTGAAACCGCGGAGATCGCACGCGATGTGATTCGACTGGCGAGTCCTGGCAGCAGCCCTATTCTGGACAGACAGGGGCGCAAACAGTTGTGGGTACGGTCATGTGCTACGCTGTTTCTTGTGCGGCAACATTCGGTGCTTCTCACACAGTTGCGTTGGCGTTCTTTGTTAGGCTGACCCCAGCCCAACGAAACAGATAGCCACCCAGTTCGGAATGGATTTCGGAACGGATAATGACAAGCAAGGTGCCGGCTCTGGGGCCGGATCGAACGACTTCGGTGCTCTGTCGAACCTTTCTGCCAACCCATCGAAAAATGCAGTCGTTGACGACAAGGTATTTGTGAATCCGATGCGTCATCGCACGCACTGACCATCTGACAAGTGGTTGTTTGTCTTCTCTCTGAAATAGTTGGTGCTAGCGGACAAAGGCCTGCGTGCCTTTGAGTTCACGGATGACATGCGGCGACGAGTCACAAGACTGGATCTCAGCCAGAACTTCCTAAAAATTTCCTCCATCGACGCGCCGTCGTTGTCGTATTCTTGGCTTCGAGAACTGATTCTGTCCAACAACAATTTGACCAGAGCGCCCGTATTTGGGAGGCCAACCTGCTTGCTCCGATTGGACCTATCTGGGAATCCGGAGTTGACCGTAATTCCGGCGGGGTTCTCCGAAGCTGTGCCACAGCTGCGCGAACTCAATTTGCAGAACTGTGCCCTGCGTACGTTGGGTCCTATCAAGAGCCCATTGTCTCCCGCTGCTGCGTCATCAGGGTTGGACGGCGATTCGCAAGCAAGGCGGGCATCCGAGTTGATTGGCCTACGGTTTCTTGAAGTTCTGAATGTTGAAAACAACGCACTGTCGCTGCATGAGCTGACGCCAATACTGCATTTGAAAACGTTAAAACAGTTGTGGTGGCGCCGGAACCCCGGACTAGACGACCCACTTTTCGGCGAGGAGATCGGGACTTCGCTGCGCGAGCACTTGCCCAATGTCATTCAAGTGGACGGTCGCAACCCGAGGGTTTCTCAATCAGTGAAGAGACGCTCGCGTTGTCGTGCTGGTTCGTCCTCGGAATCGAAGGCAGGCGCCGTTGAAAGTAAAATGCAATCGACGCTCCTGACAGCGAAGCGAGCTGTCGGCAAACGGCATCATGAGTCCAAAATACGCTCAGGTCAGTCTCCGGCACAGTCTCCAAACTGATTGGGGCTGTTTGCCGATGTGGGCAGGGACTTCACCTTTTATAGAACTTTCTCCTCGGGGAGAACGTATATTTAACTTATTTCTTTCTTTTCATTGGTATTGACCTCGACGTCCACGTGTCTGCTGAAGAATGGAACAATCACACGTTATGCTTTGTCGGGTGTAGAACCGTTAATTTCGGCGAGCTCTCGATAAAAGTGTGCAATCCGTGCTTCAATACGGCCAGGCTCGACAACGTCGGGACTACACGAAGTTGAAACACATCCATAATTCAATGACAAGAAGATGTCGATACCTAGCCCGCGGAGCATTTTCTGTGTCGTACATGCTGGTTGCGAAAAGGGCTGGGCTCATTGGAGCGTACGGCGTATCTAGTAAAGGTAATGTTTTCTTCACAAAATCAGCAATCCTGCCCATGTGTGCATGCGTGTCATACTGATCGACAGGAATCTGCATGCATGCATGCATGGTGTGATGTGCTGAAAACTGTGAAGCCTTGGACTTGGGAATGCATTGCACGTTTTGCTAACCTGTTGGCCTGGGGGACGAAAAGACATCGTCGTTGGAGGCACAATTTTGGAAGCTAATTCAGCAGCCGCAGCGGCTGCAGCTCTGGCTGCAATCTTTGCTGCTTCGACTGTCCGGGTGGGTGGGGACACAGTGACCGCAACAAGTTTTGCCGGCACCAAAGGTGCGCCAGACCCTGTCGCCCGGTGCAAACGGTTTATTGTGACGGTATCGAACACACGCTTCTGATCCCACAAGTCTACTAGTTGGCGCACTGAATTCCAGTCACCAGGGCTTCTTCCCAACCCCAACGCGTGCTGCAACAGGCACGGTAACGCGCTTGCAAGGGCACGCACGAGACCCTGCTCCACTGTCGATGCCGCAATTGTTCCCTGCAGATTACAGTAGAACGGGAGGACGGAAGCGGCGCACACGGATGGATTAAAAAACAACATTACACATGACAGCCGCAAAGTTCCAGTCGCACGTACTCTGTTCACGAAGAAGAACACGATGTCATTAACTAAGAAGAGGAGGGCGCGAGCAAAACCAAAAGACTGGTTGAACAGTGTCTGCTCTTCTAACAACAGAGCGATGCCGTCCGCCTGTATGCACAAAACGATAAATTGGCGCAATGGATCCACGCATGTCGAGGTGTGGGAAACATGACGTGTTGTGTCCACCCTACCTTTTGCGGCTTTGCGACAACCCAATTTCGAGCCTTTTCGATCGATTCTTGAGTCCCTTCGAGGGCACGCGCGAGTTGTCCGAATTCGGCTCGTTCAACTGTTGTGATCGAATGAAACGCTTGTGCGATCGACGCTGCTTCTTGCTCCGAGATATTAGATTTTGTGCAATGCAGCCGCCACTTGTAGTAAGAGAAATTGGCTCCGCCGGGGAAGAGAAATTCGAACTTGGGATCTCCCGCTCGTTTCGCCATCATCACCTTCTCGAAATCGGGTCCGTTGCGAACCACAAAATCAGCGAGCTTGTCAATAACCTCCCGCACCGACGTGTCTGCTGGCGGAGAGCAAGGCACAACGAGTCGCTGCCGAGGAGCATTGGGGGTTTCCGTGACAGAAGGAAAGTGGAAATTGACATCAACAAGACCAGCAATGTGCGAAGGAGGATTACTCATCCGCGAGGCAGTGGGTGCTGCGGGTTGGTCCCACCGTCTGCGCTTACGCTGTGACATTTATCGTCGGGTGCTAACGGAGAAGCGTTCCGCTTCGGTTCGCTACCAGGGCACAAATAATATAAAACGTCCCGTTTACTATCGGGAAACAATGTTATGCGGCACTGTTCACGTCGATCAGCAATCATGTGTCTGCACAGCAAATAATGCAACACTGCGACCAATTCCGCCCGCACACCTTCACTGTTTGGAACTGTGGCAACGAAGGGGATGCCTCGAAGTCACACAAAGGGTTGTTGACCACGAAGCCAACCGAAAAGCCAACCGAAAAGCCAACCCAAGCCAACCAAAGGCAGCCAAGGTCCTCCGGTCAACCAAAGAGTCAATGACTCGATGACGTCGACGACCACGAATTCAGCCAACCAACCAAAGACTGAAACACTACGTCATCGCATCAAAGTCAACCAAAGTCACACAAAGAACGCTCACTTTCGATGTCTCGATGACCACGATGAAGTCAACCAACAAAAGCCAAACCAAAGCCCAACCAAAGCCAAACCAAAGTCAAACCAAAGTCAAACCAAAGTCAAACCAAAGTCGAAGCACAGTCGAAGCAAAGTCGAAGCAAAGTCGAAGCAAAGTCAAAGTCAAAGTCGCAGCACCAAAAGTCAGCCTCGTCGTCACATCATATAGCCTGTACAAGAATTTGCATTTTTGGTTGGTTGGCCTCGCTGTGTGGCCGTGGGCTGCGGATGTGTGGTTAATAAGTAAGGTGAGTGCCGTCATCTTTGTCTCGGCCATATCCAGTGCTAAGCACCGCTTCCCATCCGCACAGCGAAGTTAAGCCACTGCGAGCACGGATAGTACGGATGTGGGGGACCCGTTCGGAAGTCCGTGTGCTGAGATCAACTTTTTGACTTTTTGTGATTGTGTGTTTTTGGTTTTGTGGATCATGCAGGCAGGGCTGGAGCAGTTAGTTGCATCGTGCTGTATTATTGCAACGCCGCCGCCGCCTCGCCGGGCTTAGTCGGTTTGTCATGGATCATGGATCATCATGTTGATTGTGTGTCCCCCCCTTTGGAGTTTGGGGTCGTCGCAAGCAAGGTCGTCAGTCGTCGGAATCGATCCGCTCCCTGTCCGAGCATCATGCCATTCGTTTAAGTAAACGATGACCCCTTCCTTGGTTGAAGGTTGCAGCGTCGCAAATGGGTCCCAACCGACCTCTGTGGTCTGCGGCACAACGCTGCCTGCTCCCCACACGTCGCCACGTCCTTGGCCGATCAATCAATGTTACTATTTATGCCGGGCTAGTAATTTTGAGATCACCCTCCATGCTGCGAAGTTTTGCTTGCTTGGGCTCGTCGCAAAGTAAGTGGTTCAAAGTATGAGAGTGGCCCTGTCCATTCTGGCCCTGCATCTGAGAACATCCAAGGTAGTACTGAGTACTCTCCCTGGGAACATCGTCGCCATTGCTATTTTTGGTGCCGGTGGTTCCCACAATGGCCCGACACCTTCCACTGACGATTCAGCGTGGGACAAATGCGATCATGTTCTTCTGTGTAAGGGACCTTTTTGCGACTGCAGTGCACCACGTTTTACGCCTTTTCCTTTTGCCTTCCAATCGCTGTCTGTCGGCCTGTCGACTTGGGACCTTGGGCCGTGGGCCTTTGGAGCGTCGTGGGTTGTACTCTAGCTCGTAGATGAAGTTTTGAGATTTGTTTGAAACAATTATTCTCGATGGACATTTTCGGATGGCATAGTGCGCACGCAGTCCGAGTCTTGACCGGGACGACGACGACGACCGCCGCCGCCGCCGCCGCTGCCGCCGCCGCCGCCGACGACGACGACGAAGCAGCGAAGCGATCGAATTGACAGTGAATGAACAGTGAACCACATCTACAGTTAGTCGTTCGTCAGGCAAATCAATTAACTGCGATTAACCATGTACACCTAGTACTGACCTCAAGTACCAAGTACACGTACGATCGGTATAGATCCATCATGTGTGGACTGGCACCAACGAACGACAATGCCCAATGCCAATGACCAATGACACTGCGGTATCATCGTTAATTAATGAAAAGTCAACTATCAAATACACGTTCGCACACTATGTACAAAATAGTAAATCAGTACTGTACATTAATTATTCGCGTTCTCCGCCTTCACAGTCAGTGCGCGCGTGACTGTGAGAGTGAGTGAGTGAGCGACTGACTGACTGTGAGCTGTGAGCTGTGAGCTGTGAGTGAGTGAGTGAGTGAGTGAGCTGTGAGTGAGTGAGAGGGAGGGACACTGCAGCGGCAGCGGCGTTACATCAACGACCGGCTGCTGCCCGCCTTCACGCACGCAGTCCCTGTCAGTCAGTCAAGCAACACAACACAACACAACACAACACAACACAACACAACAACGCAACAACACAACACGACCAACCGAACGACTTGGCTGATCTCATGTGATCTGTCTGATCTGTGTTGTCGTTGTCGTTGTCGTTGTCGTTGTCATTGTCGTCGTTCGCCGGAGTTGTCGACGTCGTGGTCGTCATCGTGGTCATGGTCGTTGTTGTCGTTGTTGTCGTTGTTGTCGTCGTCTTCGTCGTCTTCGTCGTCTTCGTCGTCTTCGTCGTCTTCGTCGACTTAGTCGTCTTTGTTATTTGTTGCACGCACGGTTAGTCCGCGGTTCATGTTTGTGCTGTCGTCATCCGCAAGACATCGCGGCGTTGTTGTACGAGATCAGTGCTGTCCAATGCGTCTGGTTGGTTGGTCGTACACGAAGCGCGAACGCGAGGTGCACGCAGAGCGTGGCTTTAGGAACATAGTAACAACTGCATCGGTGCAGGATGGCGGACGCCGTATTTGTCAGCACTGCTGAGTTGCAGCGCTCTTTTTTTCAGTTCTATTCATAGTTTCAAGAGACACCGACATTTCTATAATTCCCGAAGCACACACACACCGCAAGATGTCCTCGTTTGGAGCAGGAAGAGCCGGAAGACCCAAATTCTACAAAGGTTCTGCGCAAGACACGGCCTGGAACCATGACTTGCTTTGGAAGGCGCGTGTGACCAGCGAGAATGGTCTCATTGGTATCAAACACCATGAAAATGTTCCGTCGCATTACACGAACACTGTCGGACCCGCTGGTGCTATCGATGCCTCAAGGGTACGTAATGTTTGGTCTGTGCGTCGGTGCTCTAGAAATTGTTTTTCGTGGCACTGCCGCAGAATAGGGTTTGACTTCGTTGTTGTGCTCTTTTTCTTGTCTGCAGCGCCTCACTGTGAAAGACCAAGAAAAAATTGCCGAACTGCGTCACATGCTGCGCGTAGAGCAGGAGAAGACACGGGCAATGGAAGAAAAGTTGAACCGAATTTTGGAAATTGTTCTTTTGCAGAAGCATTCTGATCTCGCAAATCGAAGCTTGCACAAGCGGCTCGGTATGTGTGCTGGAACGAAGCGTTCCGTGTGGTGTCGCGTGATCATTTCCTCTCACATTTGTTGTTCTGTCTGCGTGTGCTTGGTTATTGTTAGGTCGAAAGTGAATTTTTCAACGTCGTTATCCATGTGATGTCGGAAACGAGCCGTCGCAGTGTCGGTGAATTCTTCACTAACAGTCACAACCACTTAAGTATCGGCAAAACTTCAGACACGGCCGTGTGTATTTATGTAACCTTTTATTCTAGTTAGTTAGAAATGCCGCGGCTCGTTCGAGTGAATAGCTTGCGTTGTTTTTTATCTTCCAATGCCAGCGCACACGATGTGCTGCATGCCATTATACCAGAAAGGCTACGAGCGCTTTGCTTCGAATGCAACACGCTTGCTTCAACTTGTCTGCTAAGCGTGATACGAGGCAACAGGGAACGCGGTCGGCCAGGTCGGTCCCTCGCCTTGCCGACCAGCCGTCATCTCAGATTACTGCGAGGACACGACAACGATCGTGTAGTGACACTCTGCTATGACCATACAGTGTACACGCATGGACAGCGTGCAATTCATTGATGGCATACATACCACCAAAGGACCAAGGACCAAGGACCAAGAGCGTCGGAGCAGAGCAGCGCAATGGCGAACGAGCACACAAGTCCCGAAAACAGTGTCGTACATTCAGTTCTGAATAGTTCTGAATAGAAATCGGTGAACTTCCCGCACATTTGTGTGTAGTTATGGCAACAGGCAAGCGCTTGTTCTATAGAAGCCACGACAGTACCGAAGGTACAAATACCAATTGAGAAGTGTTGCTTTCCGCGTTTCGCGTTTCGCGTTTCGCGTCGTCGTCATCGTCGTCGTCGTCGTCGTCGTCGTCGTCGTCGTCGTCGTTGGTGTCCTTCTGTTCTGTCCTTCGTCGTTTGTCGTCCCACACCAACAATGACCGACGTTGCAAGTCGTTGGACCGACGTAAGTGTGTCGCCTTGTGTTGTAGTAGCAGATTGAGCGGCTGTCGTTAGGTCAGGGAACACTGCCGAAGAGCGACGCGGCAAGTTGAAACGGATTGCGCAAGTTAATCCAAAGTAGTGAGTTGGTTTCTGCGTTCGTCGTTTTTGTCGTTGAATTGTTTGCCGAATAATTGAACACAATGGCAGAGTGCATTTCAACAACTTTTAGTTGACATTCTGTGGCTCATTCGCGGCGGGTTCAGCAAACGACATGACATTCGTGTGGAAGTAGACGCTGCGTGCGCGCTGCATTTAGACATGTCGTCCGATGCAAAAGAGTCCGTGTACCGTCAACGAGACTACCTTGCAGAACGGGGACCGGGGCACAAAAACTGTTTTGAAACATGGTCAGTGTTTAAAAAGGTACCCACATTGCCGGAGCGTCCTGCTCTTGGATGGCGCCATGACGTTGGAAGATTCTTGTACTCGCGGCACATCGAAGTCGACGAGGATGCGCGACCGGAGGTGCGAAGCAAGCTACAAGTCGGCAAACTGCGGCAGCCGGTTAACACGTTGTTATGGACACCGTGTTCTCTGAACGATGTCGAAGGGATCGAACATGCTCTAAAGCGGGGCGCCAACGTCAATGCGCGGGACGTGGACGGAAACACTGCACTGCATCGCTGTGCGGAGCGCGGGTTCATCGAATCGCTCAGCTTCTTGTTGCGGCACACGAAATGTGATGTGAACGCTCAAAACAAGTTGGGTTCCACTGCATTGCACTTGGCCTGCCGAGGCATTGAAGGCAGTTGGAGGCCGGGACTGAGCAAGTATTCTACCACGCCTTCGGACCGCAGAGGGCAATCGGTGGATGTGGAGAACCACGCGCGTCCAAAACTTGTTGAAATGTTGCTCTGGGCCGGCGCAGACGTAACAATACAGGACAAAATGCGCTCGCAACCCCTTCACGTCGCGTGCTATTATGGCAACGAAGCAGTGATCTTAAAGCTGCTGGAGGTTCGTATCTCCGTTCACAGCTTCTTTCGGGCCAAAATTGTGTTTCACTGTCCAGTCTTCACCTTTGGTGCTGCTTGGTGCTGTTTTGCAGGCAAAAGCGGACATGCAACACAAATCGAGAACAGGGCGGACTCCATTGGACGAATTGATTGCATGTTCTCGGCGGGAGTCTAGGGATGGTTACAGGGCACATCTCCCTTTCATTGCCATGGTGAAGGACTTCATAGCTGACAAGTCGCCCAAGAAATCAATACGTCAACACCTTCAATTTGCGAGGTCTGGCACGACCCTTCCGTGTGACGACAGCACTAGCTCGACACCGTTGATGAACACGCCGCGGTTCACGTCATAGAGAGTCGTACATTGTTTTCGGTTGTTATTTATTATTATTGTTTTGCGTTCTCTTGGGCGAATTCGTGTTTGAATACTTGAACACCGAAGATTAGCGGGTCTTGACACTGCATGACTGCCGTTCTCTCTACTCGCTGAACGATCGTGGCCTTGTAATGCTTGAGATGCGAAACCCGTCAGCAGTAGCTGGTCGCCGGATACGGGGCGATGGGGTTCGGGAAGGAGAGCTCGACTCAACTGCCTCCAAAACGCAGCCTTGTTCACGCTCACTCCCTTCACTCAAATTACAGGCCGGCGAGTTGCCCTCCTGTAGTGCTGCAACTATTTCGACGAAACTCGGGCGTCGAATAGGATCTTGATGCCAAAGGCGACGCAGGAATAGGTGGCCACGAGTCGACACGTTGACAGGGAGTTGCGGCCGTAAGTTCCTGGCAACGACCCCAACAACGATTTGATTGAGGTTCATGTCAGCGTACGGCTCCTCGCAATTGAAGATGGTGGCAGCCAAAATACCAAAGGAGTACGCATCCCAAGCCGGGACAAACTTCATCATTTGAGACATATTTTCGAAAGTTTGTTCCGTCGATGGCACTGTATCATCCGCACTTGAGTTGGCGAGCTGATCAATGCTGCATTGTTCGGACGTGCCAAATTCCATTGCTTCCGGCGGCATATATGCAATGGTGCCAATCTGTCGCGTCAAGGTACGAGAACTGGACATCGCGCGTGCGATGCCAAAATCCGTGATTTGACATTTCCCAGAAGCATCCAACAAAATGTTCTCAGGCTTGATGTCACGATGCACGACTTGCCGGGAGTGCATATATTCAATGGCACCAGCAATCTCGCGGAGCCACTGAACACGCACGTCAAAACTAACTTCTTCATACGGTCTCCTCAAAGCCGCTCGTAAATTGCCTCCTTTTGCGAACCGCGAAACCAGGAAATATCTACTGCTCGCGATCCGCCCATTACGAGTATGACCGCCA
>ENA-OWNT01004979-OWNT01004979.1-seawater-metagenome-genome-assembly--contig:-NODE-4979-length-11251-cov-3.145964_pt1 | contig 11251 bp, 16 predicted proteins | sample MGYA00238136_ERZ651165 | MGnify/ENA primary metagenome ERZ651165 (study PRJEB26861, sample SAMN08777766) | seawater metagenome | isolation source: coastal seawater | place: USA: Florida | collected... | reverse complement strand
GGCCCCGGCGTTGATGCGGTCATCGAGCCCTGCGTAATGGATCAACAAGGGCGCCTGAATACGCGGCACGTCCTCGGTCGCCGGTTGCCGGCCGTAGAACGGGACAGAGGCGGCAAGATCGGGATAGGCCACCGCCAGCGCGTTGCAGACCCCGCCGCCATAACAGAACCCGACGCAACCGACCTTGCCGGTGCTGCGGTCGTGGTCGCGCAGGAACTCGAAGGCGGCAAAGAAATCCGCCATCAGCCTGGCGCCATCCATCGACCGCTGCATGGTGCGGCCTTCGTCATCGGTGCCGGGATAGCCGCCCAGCGGGCTCAGCCCGTCGGGGCCAAGCGCGAGGTAGCCCGCCTTGGCAGCGCGGCGCACGACGTCTTCGATATAGGGGTTCAGCCCGCGGTTTTCGTGCACCACCAGCACCGCCGGCAGTGGACCGGAGGCGCCGGCGGGCGCCGCCATCAGGCCGCGGATGCTGCCGTGGCCCTCGGGGCTGGGGTATTCGACTACAGCGGTCTCTATCGCCGGATCATCGGGCGCCACCTGCTGCGCCAGCGCGTAATTCGGCTTTAGCTGGTCGAGGATCATCGCGCCGGTCACCCCGGCGGCGGCATAGCGGCCGGCGCGGGCGATGAACTCGCGCTTGGACATGGCGCCATGCACGTAGCCGTCGAAAATCTCGAGAATACGCGGGTCGAAGTCGGCGGCCTTCTTGCGGGGCATGTCGTTCATTCGGGGTCTCCCTGATCGCGGTTTGCGCCAGCCTAGCACAGGGCCGCCGATTCGCGGCGGCTTAGGCGCCGGCCAGCCTGTCGTAACCGTCGAGACGGATGGTCATGTCGGCGCGGGTCCAGCTGCCGTCCGGGTCGCGCCACATCGGCTCGGCGATCAGCTTGAGATCCGCGATCCCGAGTGCGGCAAAGTTCAGCCCCATGGAATGCGCCATCGGTACCCGGACGCCCGGTTTCGGATTCAGGCCCGGCCGGATGTCGGTTGTGTTCATTTTCAGGTGGTGGGCGATATCCCATTCCTGCACCACGCCGTTCTGCCGGGTGACCACCCAACAATGCATGTCGGAGCAATGGCTGCGCTTTTCCTCGGGGATGAAGTAACCGGTGACATAGCCCGCCTCGACACCGGCGGCACGGCAGCAGGCGATGAAATAGGCGTTGATGTCGATACAGGAGCCACGGGTCAGCCCGCAGAGCTGGGGGATCTCATCGTGACCGTCATAGAACCGGGTATCGGTGTGGCCATAGGTGAACCGGGAGGCGACGTGATCGGCGATGCCCTTGATCCCGGCGGGCGCCATGGCGCGGATCTCTTGCGCGAGCGCATCGGCGAAACGGGTGTAGCGGCTGTCGCGGGGCGCAAACAGCGCCTCGGGGTAAGCCGCGCCTTGCGGGGCGAAGGCCCAGCGCAGGCGCAGCTGGTCCGCATCCGGCGTCAGCCAGAGCGCATGCTGTGCCGCGCCGGGGTCGGAAACCATGTAATGCGTGGCGCCTGACACCTGAACCGAAAGCGGCGCAGCATGGGGCGTGGACAGGCCCAATGGCGCGATCAGATGCGCGCCGGGGCGGGTCCGGACATCGACGGTCAGGGTGACGGGGGCCGTGGTCATGGCCGGTTTGTAGCGCGTGCGGATGACGGTTTGATGTCAGGTCCGTCTTGTTCCAGCAGCATCACCAGCGCCACCACCGTCATCGCGATGCCGATCAGCACCAAGCCCTGCGGCACACTGTTGCCCAGGGCGATTTCCCAGAGGATGACCCAGCTGGGGGTGAGGTAGGTATAGGCCATGACCTTGGCCGAGGGCAGGCGCAGGGTGGCGAACTGCAACAGCACGAAAGTGGCGGCGCTGGCAAAGATGGCAACGTAGAACAGGCCGATCCAGACGATGGGCGGAAGGGCTGTCCATTGCGTCGTGCGGATGTCGGACCAGCCATAGACGGTCAGCAGCAGGCAGCCCGCCACCAGCATGCCAAAGGTGAACACCACCGCCGGTTCGCCCCGGTTCAGCTTGCGCACCATCGGCGTATAGGCGGCATGGGCCACGCAACCCCAGAAGTAGATCACTTCGCTAGGACCGATGCGAAAGGCGCGCGCCGCCTGCCAGTCGGCATCGAAGATCACCCAGAGCGCGCCCGCCGCACCGATGGCCAGCGCCGCCGCCATGCGGGCCGTGGTCACCTGGCGCAGCAGAAGCCAGCCGAACAGGGCCGAGAGGATCGGGGTCAGGGTGAAGACCGCTGCGGCGCTAACGGGCGGAGCGGTTTTCAGCCCGTGGAACATCAGCACAAAGTAGATCCCAAATAACCCGCCCAGCACGAGGTAGCGCCAGGGTGCGGCCAGGGCCGCCCGGTTCAGCTTGCCTGTTGCGGCGGCCACGGTGCCGATGATGCAGGCCGCGATCGCGAAGCGCGCCGCATTCAGGGCGGCCGGCGCGATTTCGTTTGCGACCTGCGAGCCGAGCGAAAACGACCCTGCCACCAACGCCGAGAAGGTCAGCATCGCCAGGTGACCGGATGCCTGTGGGGTCATGCGACCCAGGCCTTGGCCTGTTCCTTGAGAAAGCTCAGAAAGGTCTGCACCTTGTTGGTCCGGTGCAGATCGACATGGGTCACCAGCCACAGGGCCCCGGCCCACTCCGGGCGCGGTTCCATCACGCGGACCAGCGTGTCGGTATGGCGGGCGGCCTCCCACTCGGCCATGAAACCGATGCCGGCCCCGGCGAGGATCGCCTCGTGCAGGGAAAAACCGTTGGTGCCGCGAAAGGTGATCGCCTCGGCGGGGACATGGGCGCGCAGCCAAACATTAAAGGGTGCGCGGCTGTTTTCGTCATCGCTGCAGATGAACCGGTGCTGCGCGAGCTCTTCCACCGACTTCGGTGCGCCGTGTCTGTCGACATAGTCGCGGCTGGCGAACAGGCTGACGGTCTGCGTCATGAAGGGCTGAACCACGTTGTCGGGCTGGTCGGGCACCGATCCGGCGCGGATGGCCACATGCGCCTCGCCATATTCAAGCCGGAACAGGCGGGCACCGGTCAGGTAGCGCACGATCAGGCCGGGGTGCATGGCCTGGAAATCGGCCAGCACCGGCACCAGCAGCGGCGCGATGGATTCCAGAGATGTGACGACAAGTTCGCCGGTGACGTCATCGCCCTGCCCTTTGAGCCGCCCGGCCAGCTGGTTGAACTGGTCATCGGTGGCCTGCGCCACCCGCAGCAGATCGCTGCCGGCCTCGGTCGGCGTGTACCCGCGCGCGTGACGCTGGAACAGCTTCACCCCCAGGCGCGTCTCGATTGCGTCGATATGGCGGATGACGGTGGCATGATGCACACCCAAGACATCCGCAGCACCGCTCACGGTGCCCATGCGGGCCACCTGATAGGCGGTCCTGATCTCGTCCCAATTGTCCATCTGAGTTCGGCTCTAATGTGCATTTTCCAACAGATGCTGTGGACGTTCCGGCATTGCGTTCGAAAATGCAATGTCCAAATTGAGGTCATCAATGAAAATCATCCCGTCTCAAAGGATCTATCAAATGCCCCGTACCGTTTTGCACATAGATGCCTCTGCCCGTCACGCGGGCTCTGTTACCCGTGAGCTGAGCGCACTGACCGTCGCCCGGCTGAATGCGGATACGGTCCTGTACCGTGACCTCGCCTCGGCGCTGCCGCAGATCGACGAAACCTGGGTCAACGCCAACTTTACCCCCGCCGACCAGCGTGACGCCCTGCAGCGCGATACACTGACCCTGTCGGACCAGCTGGTCGACGAACTGCGCCGCGCCGACACCATCGTGATCGGCACGCCGGTCTATAATTTCTCGGTGCCCACCAGCCTGAAGGCCTGGATCGACCAGGTGGCGCGGGCCGGAGAGACCTTTCGCTACACCAGCGAAGGCCCGCAGGGATTGCTGACCGGCAAGCGGGCCGTTGTGGTCATCGCCTCGGGCGGCACCACTGTGGGGTCCGAGATCGACTTTGCCTCCGGCTATCTGCGTCACATGCTGGGCTTTATGGGGGTGACCGAAGTCGAGATCATCGCCGCCGACAAGATGGCGCAGAATGCCGAGGCGGCACAGAAGTCGGCCAAGGACGCCATCGCAACCCTGGCCGCATAACGGCGCAGGTCACCGGCGCAATGCGAACCATGTCCATGTGACACCGGCGGCGCGGTTTCCCGGCTGGATCGAGGCGGCACGTGTCTGCCGCACGACTTCCAGCCCGAGGTGCCTCGCCGCCACCACAATATCGGCATCACGCGCCCGATAGACCGGACGCCCCGGCGCACCCTTACCGTGCCGCACCGACAGGATCGTGACCGCACCCGGCGCCATGAGCCTGTACAACACGCCCCAGGCCAGCTTGCGCTCCGCGTTTGACAGATGCTGCCAGACGCCACCCAGCAGCAGTACATCATAGCTGTCCTTTCGAGAGAGCACCTGCGCCAGATCGGGCAGCCGGTCGTCAATCCAGCGGATATCCCGGCCTTTGTGCAACCGCTGTCCGGCCGCGCGAAACCCCGCCACCGGTTCGACCGCCGTCACACAATGGCCGTGGGACGCAAGCCATGCCGCGTCGCGCCCGGTGCCCGCGCCGATGTCGATCACACGCGCCGGAGCCGCAGGGAACAGACCCGCCACAGGCGCATAGATCCGCTCGCACGGCAGCGCTTCGTAGGGCGCGATCAGGCGCTCTGCGGCCGCCTCGTATCCATTGATGACCTTTTGGTTCACCGCCTCACCCTGTTCTTGACTCCCGTGCCGCACCGGTTTACCTGCACGTCCAGTCATCCGGAAGCTTGAACCCTTCCGGTCCCAGTTTGATGGGATCGCCCTCCACCAGCGCGTTGCGCCCGTGGGGGCCGTTGTGCATTCAGTCCCGGCTTCCTACCTTGGAGGCGCCCCAGTAACCGGCATCAGGAGGCCGCAGGCATGTTTGAAAATCTATCCGAACGCCTCTCTGGTGTCTTTGACCGGCTGACCAAACAGGGTGCGCTGAGCGACGAGGATGTGAAGACCGCGCTGCGCGAGGTGCGGGTCGCGCTGCTTGAGGCGGACGTTTCGCTGCCGGTGGCGCGGGATTTCGTGAAATCGGTTCAGGACAAGGCCACGGGCCAGGCGGTGACCAAGTCGATCACCCCCGGCCAGCAGGTCGTGAAGATCGTCCATGACGAGCTGGTCGCGGTTCTGGCCGGCGATCCCGACGCCGATCCCGGCGCGCTGAAGATCGACAATCCGCCCGCGCCGATCCTCATGGTCGGGCTTCAGGGCTCGGGCAAGACGACGACCACCGCGAAACTGGCGAAGCGGCTGAAGGAGAAAGAGGGCAAGCGCGTCCTCATGGCCTCGCTCGACGTGAACCGTCCGGCGGCGATGGAGCAGTTGCAGATCCTCGGCAGCCAGATCGGCGTGGACACCCTGCCGATCGTGAAGGGCGAAGACCCGGTGACCATCGCCAAGCGGGCCAAGACGCAGGCGGCGCTTGGTGGCTATGACGTCTACATGCTCGACACCGCCGGTCGTCTGCACATCGATCAGGAGCTGATTGCCCAGGCCGCCGCCGTGCGCGATGTGGCGCAGCCGCGCGAGACGCTGCTGGTGGTCGACGGTCTGACCGGCCAGGACGCAGTGAATGTCGCGACCGAGTTTGACGACAAGATCGGCGTCACGGGCGTGGTCCTCACCCGGATGGACGGCGACGGGCGCGGCGGCGCGGCGCTCTCCATGCGCGCGGTGACCGGCAAGCCGATCAAGTTCGTCGGCCTCGGCGAAAAGATGGACGCGATCGAGACGTTCGAGCCGGACCGGATCGCGGGCCGTATCCTCGGCATGGGCGACATCGTGGCCCTGGTCGAGAAGGCGCAGGAAACCATCGAGGCCGAACAGGCCGAAAAGATGATGAAGCGGTTCCAGAAGGGCCGGTTCAACATGAACGACCTGCGGATGCAGCTGGAACAGATGCTCAAGATGGGCGGCATGGAGGGCATCATGGGGATGATGCCGGGCATGGGCAAACTGGCCGCGCAGGCCAAAAACTCTGGGTTTGAGGACAAGGTGATCAAACAACAGATCGCGATGATCCAGTCGATGACCAAGGTGGAGCGCGCCAATCCCCAGATCCTTCAGGCGAGCCGGAAGAAGCGGATCGCGGCCGGGTCAGGGATGGAGGTGTCGGACCTCAACAAGCTGCTCAAGATGCACCGGCAGATGTCGGACATGATGAAGAAGATGGGCAAGGGCGGGATGCTGAAACAGGCCATGAAGGGCATGTTCGGCAAGGGCGGCGACGTGCCCGAGGGCTTCGATCCCGCCAAGATGGACAGCCGCGCCATCGAACAGGCGGCCAAGCAGATGCAATCGGGCCAGATGGGCAAGATGCCCGGCCTTCCGGGCCTCGGCGGCGGTGCGCTGCCCCCCGGCCTTTCGGGATTCGGCAAGAAAAAATGATCGTTGCCGCGCCTCCCTTCCCGGTCCTTGAGACCGAGCGTCTGAAACTCGTGTCCCCGGCGGGACCCGAGTTTGACGCGCAGGAGGCGTTCCTGATGCCCGGCGCGCCACAGTTCCTCGATCATCATCCCGATGACGAGGCGACCTGGTGGTCGGTGGCGACCATCATCGGCCACTGGCACCTGCGGGGCTACGGGCTCTTTGCCGTCCTCGACCGGGAGACCGGCGAACCCTATGGCCTTGTCGGGCCGTGGTTCCCCAAGGGCTGGCCCGAACGGGAACTGTCCTGGAACCTCGTCGAGGGGGCCGAGGGGCGCGGCATTGCCGAAGAGGCCGCGCGCGCCGTGCTCGACTGGCTCTTTACCGACCAGAAATGGCCGTCGGTGATCTCTCTGGTCGATCCGTCGAACGACACCTCCGTCAAGCTGGTGGAAAAGCTGGGCGCGCGGGCCGAGGGCACCTTTGCCCATGACATGGCCGGTGAGTTCCGCATCTGGCGCCATGTCCCGCGCACAGCCGCGGGCAAGAGATTGCTGGAGGGGCTGGTATGACCGCGATCCCCATCCTCACCACGGACCGGCTGACCCTGCGGGCGCCCGAACAGCGGGATTTCGACGCCTTTGCCGCCTTTTATGCCTCCGACCGGGCTGCCTTCATCGGCGGGCCGCTGGACCGGGAGCGGGCGTGGCGGCAGCTCGCCACCGAGGCCGGGCATTGGCAGCTTCTGGGCTATGGCCGCTGGATCGTGGCGGATCGCGCCACCGATGTTGCTGTCGGCATGGTCGGGTTGTGGAACCCCGAGGGCTGGCCCGAGCCGGAGATCGGCTGGGATCTGTTCGACGGGGCCGAGGGCAAGGGCTACGCGACCGAGGCGGCAGAGGCCGCGCGGGGCTATGCCTATGACGTGCTGGGCTGGTCGACGCTGATCTCGCTGGTGGCCCCGGCCAATACCGCGTCGGCTGCCGTGGCGACCCGCCTGGGCGCGGCCAAGGAGACGGAGTTCGATCACCCGCGCCTGGGCCATCTGCATGTCTATCGCCATCCCGGCCCCGACAGCCTCGTCAATGGCGGGGCGGAGGCGTACGCATGACCCTGACCCGCGACATGCCCGTTCACGACATCCCCGTCCCGCGCATCGAGACGGAGCGTCTGATCCTGCGCGGCCCCGAGGGGCGCGATTTTCCGGCCATGACCACCTTTCACATGGATGCGGAGCGGATGCGTTATATCGGCGGCGCCGCCCGGTCCGAGTTCGAGGTCTGGGGCGCGTTCTGCCGCGCCATCGGGCACTGGATGTGGCATGGCTACGGCTTCTGGACCCTGGAGGACCGGGCGTCGGGTGCGGCGGTCGGTCGGGTCGGGTTGATCAACCATGTCGGCTGGCCCGAGCCGGAGATCGGCTGGCACATGTTCGCCGGGGGCGAAGGGCGCGGGTTAGCCCGTGAGGCCGCGCTGGCCATCCGGTCCCATGCCGCGACCGAATGGGGCATGGACCGCCTGATCAGCCAGATCCACCCGGACAACGCCCGTTCGCGCGCCCTGGCGGAGCGTCTGGGCGCCGTTGTGGAACGGGAGACGGAGCTTCTGGGAGAGCCCTGTCTCATCTATCGCCATCCTTCCGAAAAGGAGGGAATGAGATGAATCAATTACTACCTATGCGCGCAATCCGCTACGAAACACAGCCATTCGATGTAAATGGCGCTGGCAATACTACCCGAGAAACTGTTCTGATGTGCACCACGTCACTCACGAACGAAAATGAGGTTAATAATGCCCATTAAAGATCTGTTTCCAACTGTCGAAACCGAACGTCTGCGGATGCATGTCGGCACCCTTGAGGACCTAGACGAGCTGGATCAGTATTTCTCGAGCGAGGAAAGCCGCCCCGTCGGCGGTCCGCGCTCGCGTATCGAATCCTGGGAGGCGCTGTGTGCCGGCGTCGGTCACTGGCATCTGCGCGGTTTCGGCCTGTGGATTCTGACCAGCCGCGACGACGGGACCCAGGTCGGCATCGCCGGCTTCACCCAGCCCGACGGCTGGCCCGAACCGGAGCTGACCTGGGTCATCTACGACCAGTTCTCCGGCCAGGGGATCGCGACCGAGGCCGTGTTCGGCTGCCGTCGCGCCGCGGCCAAACATCTGGGCATCAAGACCCCGATCAGCCTGCTGCGCCCGGAACACCTGCCGCTCATCAAGATGGTTGAGCGGATGGGCGCAAGCCGGGTGCCGGACGTCTCCCTCCCCGATATCGGGCCGATCCCGGCCTGGCGCTTCCCGGAACCCGACGAGGAGTAGGATGCCAGAGACGTCGATCCCGGTTATTGAAACGGAACGCCTGGTCCTTCGGGGCCCGGCGCCCGAGGATTATCCGAATTTCAAGCATACGTTCAGCTCATACCGGTCGCGGTTCATGGGCGGGCCGCTGAATGCCTACGAAACCTGGATGCTCTATGCCGCTGAGATCGGGCATTGGCAGATCCGGGGCTACGGCATGTGGATGATCCATGACCGCAAGACCGACGCAACCCTGGGCATGGCCGGAGGGTGGAAGCCCGCGCAATGGCCCGAGGCAGAGATCGCCTGGATCATCTGGCCGGAAACCGCCGGGCATGGGTACGCGCTCGAAGCGACCCATGCGGCGCGGCGGTATTTCTATTCTGCCCTCGGGTGGGACGGGGCCGTGAGCTATCTGGACCCGAAGAACCTGGATTCGATCCGGCTGGCCGAACGGCTTGGCGCGCGGCGGGACGATGCGGCGCCGACGGTGGACGGGAATGACGTCTGCTATCGCCACCCCTCCCCCGCGAAGCTCGAAAGCAGCCAGATGAGCGACGGGATCGAGATGGAGATCCGGTCGTATCAGAACCCGCTCTTCAAGCCGAAAGGATTCGCAATTGACTGACGCAATCCTGACGCAGCCGGCGGGCCGCCCCGCCACCGCCCCGACGCCCAACCGACGTGATCCCGACGTCAGAAAGGACCGCCATGTCTGACGATGTCGTCGCCCGCGCGGCAGAGCTTCTGAAAGGGCATCGTGCCAGCATCGACCGGCTGGACGCGATCCTGGTCTATACGCTCGGAGAGCGGTTCAAACACACGCAGGCCGTGGGAAAGCTGAAGGCGGAACATGACCTTCCGCCCTCCGACCCCGCCCGCGAGGCCGCGCAGATCGCGCGGCTCGAAGATCTTGCGATCCAGGCCGATCTCGACCCGGAATTCGCCAAGAAATTCCTGAATTTCATCATTCAGGAGGTGATCCGGCATCACCGGCAACACCAATCGTAGCGCGGGGGTCACCCCGCCAACCTCAAGCCATTCAATTCAATAGGAGAAACTCAAATGGCCATGAAAATCCGTCTCGCCCGTGGCGGCTCCAAGAAGCGCCCGTTCTATCGCATCGTTGCTGCGGATTCCCGCATGCCCCGCGACGGCCGCTTCATCGAGAAGCTGGGCACCTACAACCCGCTGCTTCCCAAGGATTCCGAAGAGCGCGTGAAAATGGATGTCGAGAAGATCAAAGCCTGGCTCGACAAGGGCGCACAGCCGACCGACCGCGTGTCCCGCTTCCTCGAAGCTGCCGGCGTGATCGAGAAGAAAGAGCGCAACAACCCCAAGAAGGGTACGCCGGGCAAGGCCGCTCAGGACCGCGCCGAAGCCAAGGCCGCCAAGGCTGCTGAGGCCGCCGAAGCCGCGGCCGCCCCGGCCGAGGAAGAAAGCGCAGAATGATGCGTTCCGGCGCCCGGCCCGCCCCGTGCGGGCCTGCGCCGGCTGATGCGTGATGCTGTTCCGCCCGATCCGGACCCTGCTCCTGCTCGCCGTCGCCTTTGGCGCGGGGATGCTTTACGAACGTGAAAGGCAGGCCGAGGCCTGCCAGGAACGGGGCGGGATCCTGCGGGATATCATCTGCCAGTAGGAGGGGTGATGAGCGACCTGGTCTGTGTCGGCGCGATTGCCGGATCCTATGGGGTCCGCGGCGAGGTGCGGCTGAAGAGCTTCTGCGCCGAGCCGACGGCGATCGCCGATTACGCCCCGCTCGTGGATGACACGGGGCGGAGCTATTCGGTCACGCTCACCCGTCCGATCAAGAACGGTTTCGCCGCCCGGCTGGGCGGCGTCGCAACCAAGGAAGAGGCCGACGCGCTGAAGGGCGTCGAACTTTTCGCCCCGCGCGACCGCCTTCCCGCGCCGGAAGAAGACGAATATTATCATGCGGATCTGATCGGGCTGCGGGTGCTGGACACGGGCGGGACAGAGATCGGCACCGTGCGCTCCGTCATGGATCACGGCGCGGGGGATCTGCTGGAAATCCAGGGGCCGGGGCTGCCAAACACGGTGCTGCTGCCCTTTACCAAAGCCTGCGTGCCGACGGTGGACATTGCCGGGGGCCGCATTATCGCGGACCCGCCGGAAGGGCTTTTGTAGCCGATGAAGCCTGCGAAGTCCCACGGCCGCAAGAGCATCCGCCCGACGCTGGTCCGGCGCGACCTGATGAGCGATCCCGGCGCGCTGGCCGGGGTGTGGACGGCGCGGATCATCACCCTCTTTCCGCAGGCTTTTCCCGGTGTCCTGGGGGAATCCCTCACCGGCAAGGCGCTGGCGGAGGGCAAATGGCAGCTCGACACGATCGACCTGCGCCGGTTCGGCGAGGGCAAGCATCGCAATGTCGATGACACGCCCGCGGGCGGCGGCGCGGGGATGGTGCTGCGGCCCGACGTGATGGGCCGCGCGATTGACGAGGCGATGGCGGGTGCGCGCGGCGCCTGGCCGCTTGTCTATCTCTCGCCGCGCGGGCGGCGATTCG
>ENA-OWNT01004978-OWNT01004978.1-seawater-metagenome-genome-assembly--contig:-NODE-4978-length-11253-cov-3.979420_pt1 | contig 11253 bp, 7 predicted proteins | sample MGYA00238136_ERZ651165 | MGnify/ENA primary metagenome ERZ651165 (study PRJEB26861, sample SAMN08777766) | seawater metagenome | isolation source: coastal seawater | place: USA: Florida | collected... | reverse complement strand
ATCGGTGAAATTCATCACATCTGTAATGCGAGAATCTATGTCACCCGACATCATCACATAGCGATTGGGGTCTGTTTGTCCACGCTGTACGGCAATGACACTCACTACTTCAGTTGGGTTAGGGATGCGTTTTTCACCGCTGATAACTTCAGACTGATAATACACTTCTAAGCAACCGCCACAGGCTTTTGAAATGGCTTCAAACTCCGCCTTTATCCAGCGTCTTGCTGCGCCAATGCCTCGAGTATCCGACTCGGTCTCTGATAGCGTATGGCGTGTGCCAAAGCTGACAAGCTTTTTGATGTCTTTTTCAATATTCGCCGCCGATATGGCTTTATTGATGTCATGAAGTTTTTGTTGATCGATGTAATCTATTTGATTTGCCGCTTGCGTATTACAAGCTAAGAAGATCAAAGCTGATGGCAAGGTGATACGTGTGAGAATACTCATAATTGCCCCTTGTTATTATTGTCTATGAGTAACTTATGCGGTTGTGACAGACCTCGCAAGCATAGCCATCTTACAATCTGGTGATTTCATCTCGAAGGTTTTCATAAGCGGAACATTTTTATTTTTGGCTCTAATGCGCTGCAGCTCAAAAATAACACTAAAGACTGAATTTAATTGTAATTTAACGACAATAGTTGCAATTTAACAAATTAAGGCGCAAATTTTGGAACTTGATAGTAATTACTAATAATTCGCATTTTATTGAGGACTTAACTCGATGGCTAAGTTAGTCGTTAAACCAAGCTCTTATTTTTTAGCTGCGTTTTGTTTTTTGGCTTTTTTGGTTTTTAACATCATTGAAAACAACCTGACTGGTGTCGTATTGTTTTTCAGTCTGTTTTTCTTTTCACTGTTATTAGGTCTTAATTCGCGCTCTAAAATGCTCAAGATTAAAGGTAAGAAAGTTCGGCATATCAATACATTTAAAGCAATGTAAAAACTCTCTTAAATAACTTTTAAGCATTTTGAGGGCTAAAATTTACTCTAATTTGGTAAAAATTTCTTATTCACAAATAAAAAAGGAAGCTTATCGCTTCCTTTAATGGTTGGGTTTCGACTTAACTTTTTTGTGTTGCTATCCAAGCATCAACATCACTTTCAACAATGGCTAGTGGACGAGCACCTTTCAGCAAAATCAAATCATGAAATGCTTTAATATCAAACTTGTCACCGAGCTGTGCTTTGGCTTTGTCGCGCAATTCAACAAACTTAATCATGCCTAGCTTATAACCCAAAGCCTGACCCGGCCATGCGATATAACGATCAATCGCCGAAGTAACATCGCTCATTGCTGACCCCGTCGCTTCTGCAAAGTATTCTATTGCTTGCTGGCGCGTCCATCGCTTATGGTGTAAACCAGTATCAACCACTAAGCGAGCAGCGCGGTAAGCTTCAGCTTGAAGACGGCCCAGATCGCCAAATGGATCGTTTTCGTACATCCCCATCTCATAAGCAACCAGTTCAGAGTACAGTGCCCAGCCTTCAATAAAGCCGTTGAATGACGCATTTTGACGCATCAAACCTATATCTGTTTGCAGCATATTTAGCGCGATTTGAAAGTGGTGACCCGGAACAGCTTCATGGTAAGTCAATGTTTTTAAGCCAAAGCTTGGGACCGCTTTCATGTCTTTTAAATTAATGGCAAAAATACCTGGTCGACTACCGTCAAGTGACGGCGCATTGTAATAACCACCCGGCGCTCCTGCTTCGACGGCCTTAGGAATGCGTTTCACTTCAACTGCTTGAGGTGGCAATGAAGAGAATAAATTTAACGCTTTTTCTTCAATGGTTTTAATTTCACCACGTAAGAATGCGAGTAATTTCTCTCGTCCTTCATCACTGTCAGCAAATAAGAAGCGCGGTTCTTCGCTAAGCTTCTGCATACGCTCGCCAACCGAACCTTGTGTATAACCGTTGGCTTTTAAAATCTTATTCATCTGCTCAGAAATACGTTTAACCTCAGCCAAACCGACATTATGAATTTCTTCAGCGGTCATGGTTGAGTCTGCTAGATATGTGATTTCATGCTGGTAAAACGCTTCACCATTTGGCTGTGCCCAAATACCCACTTTGCTTGGCGCCTTTGCTTCAAGTGCCTGCATATCTTTGCTTACTTTAGCAAAGGCTGGGTAAATCTCTGACTCGACAATGTTCGTCGCTTTTTTCACTAGCACCGCTTTGGTTTTCTTATCTAATTCACCCAGTGTTGTGAGTTTCTGAGCAAAACTGCTCACCAGCGGATGCTCTGATGCGACAGGTGCAGTGAAATTATTTAAGTAGCCTAAAGTATTTGCAAAAAGTGGCTTAGGTAAAATAATGCCCTTACTTGCATCGTCTGCCACTTTGCTGCGTACTTGTTCTGTTAAAGTCGCAAATTCTGATAAACGTTTAAGGTAGTCTGTAGCATCTTTTTCAGATGCAATACCGTGCTGGTCTTTTAATACATTAGGAATATCAATTAAAGGCCCTGAAATTTGGTTAACCACGTAAGGTAAGTGCCCACCCCAAGTATCAATATAACCTCCGCTAAACTGCTTATCACCGGCGTAATAACGGGCAATAACTTCATTAACAGCAACGTGTAAACGGTCTTTCTCTGATAAATTTTTACTCTGCAGTGCTTTAAGTTGCTCAGCCGCTTTATGCATATCAATTTGTAGTGCTTGCATACCCGCTAATGAGTAATTAGGTAAGCGACTTGCGTATTGACCATACTTGCTGCTATCTAGTTTTAAAGAGGTTGCTAAAGCTGGTTGGTGATTAATAAAAGTTTGAGTATATGCATTAATAATATTATCCACTTCAGAGCGATTTACTTGCGTCGTCTTTGTTTCAGCAGCTTGCGTTTGTTGCTTCGTTTTCTGTGTTGTTTCTGTTGAGCAGCCTGCTAATACGGCACAGACGGCTAATGCAGTTAAAGTATATTTGATCATGTTCGGCTCCAAGGTCATCACACCCCATTAATACCACAGCTCTACATAGTTCCTTTATTTGAGGGGCAGGTATAATGAAAATGCTCGTGATTTTTATTATTTTACGTTACGCAATTAACTAAATAGACTAGTTCTTTTTTGCACATTGTATGCAATCTATATTTTTGTGCCAGTGTTTACAGAAAAAACTTGTTGCTTTGTTGCTTTATAAAAAACAGTTAGAATAGCGTTCAATTCACTTATCGAGACTGGCAACGAACGCCCATTATGAACAGACGCAAAAAAATCTACGAAAAGCTTAAAAAGAAAGATAAAAAAGCAAATGAAAAATTACATAAAAGTAATAAGCCAAAGTATATTTCTAAAGCTGAACGTGCCAAGTTAGAGACCGAACAACAAGCCCAAACCGATGGCTCAACAGAAGTTTGCGATTAATAGCGTTTCATGGTTAATATGACCTAATCTTATTCAAGTTTATGCTGCTTTTAAGGATGAATAGCAAAATGAAGTTAACACGCTTCCTCCCCTTTTTATTGTTGTCAGCCCTACTCATATTGAGCGGTTGTAATGCCACTATTGGGCTTAATAAATCGCAACAAAATATACATATACCCAGTTGGTTTGTTAAACCCATTCAAAAAGACACGGTGGGGTTTATAGGCGCAGCAACAAAGTATGATAGCCAAGGTAGGATTAATATTGCTGGCAGCAGAAAAGCCGCATTAGTTAAATTACAAAGCTATCATCAACTTTCCATAACTAATATTGATAAACAACTTTTAACAGACGCCGCCAAATTACACCTTCCTTCAGGCAATACAGTGCGTTTTCTTCCAGAGTTTTTCTATCAAGGCGTTGTTTATAGTTATGCAACGCTCGAGCAAGACCAATTTTCTCTTAGCCAACAACAAACATTAACCTCTCTTTCCCATTGCGAATTCAAACAATGTAACCCAGAGTGGCTATGTGATGAGCAATCAAACACCATCACAGGTGTGAGTTTTTACACCGCTACGCCCTCTCAACAACTGTTGATGGCACAACAAAATGCGAATTTAATCGCTGACTTACTCACCAAAAGCCAAGTACATGCAACAGAATTTATCAGCCAGTCAGCTGACACTAATGCAAACAGGCACAGCACAAGTTTTAATCAGCAAAGTGATGTTAAAGCCACGGTAAAACAACATCATGCCATGCTTCTCAGCGAATTATGTGAATACCAAGGTACGCTTATTGGCAATTTTGTCTTACCCAAAGCTCCGTTAGCACTACAAGAAAATTGGCGGTCTTTATCTGTGTATCAGGACCGCAGTGTGATCCAAGGCAGTTTTGGTCAAGGTGGCACTATGTCGTCTGACTTATTGCTCAGTTCAGCCATTGAATTGGCGATTAAAGATGCACTAATAGAACTTGCTAAAATTAAAGGCATTGCCATAGAAAATACCAGTTCACTGTCATTTAATGATGGCGCTTACTTTCTCTCAAAAAGTAAAATGACGGTCGATGAGCAAGTTTCTGGACAATTGCTCGATATCAGACTTAGTTATCAAAAAGACAACCCTGTTGTGAATGTATGGGTACTCGAGAACAATAATCAGCTCTAATAAGCACCGTCAAAAAGTAACCAAAACTGGTTACATTTTACAAAGTAACCAAAATTAGTTACATTTATTCAAGTTACTTAATTAGGTTACTTATTATGCAAACCCCATCAGCGAGCTACCACAGTGTGATCACTGCCGATATCGTCAGTTCACAAACGCTTGCAGCAAATGATTATGAGCAACTAATCACACAACTGAAGCTTTATCTCACCGCCTTAAGAGCAGACTATGGTGCTGTTTTTCATATTTTTAGGGGTGACAGTTTCCAAGTCGCTTTTAAAGAAACAAATACTTTATTTAAACACGCCATATCACTAAGACTGTTTTTTTTACAGCAAGGACTAGATGTGAAAGTCAGCTTGGCCAAAGGTGAAATCATGCTATCTCAAGGTACATTGGCAACAGCAACAGGCAAGGCGCTCGTAAAAGCGGGCCGTGGGCTAGATAACATTAAGCAACAGCGACTGGTTTATAACAATACCTGTGACAGTAGCTTTTTACTGAATATTAAGTTCATTGATTTATTGCTTGGTAAACTGAGTAGCAAACAAGCCCAAGCGCTGCTGTTATATTTACAACAAGATAAACCCGAGCATGCATTGCTTGCTGAGCAACTTAATACCAGCAGAGCAAATGTGACTAAGCTGCTTAACTTAGCAAATTACACCTTAATAGATGAATTCATTACTTTGAGCGCATCACAAACCTTCAGCAAGGAGACATAATATGGCTGAATGGCAAACTTTGCTTTTATGGCTAGTGATTGGCCATGTGATTGCCGATTTTTACTTGCAACCAATGAGTTGGGTGCACGATAGAAATAATCGCCATTTCAAATCCACTAAAGTCATTTGGCACAGTTTAATTCATGGTTTACTTGGTTTCGCCGCATTAGTTGCTTGGCAAGAAAATTATGATTTTGGAATAAGCGCCGCAGCTTTTGGCTATGCATCCTTCATTACCATCAGTCATTACTTTATCGATATCGGTAAGTCATACTCAAGTAAAGGTGTGGTGCCATTTTTACTAGACCAACTCGCCCATTTATTCGTTATTCTATTCATAACAGTAAACCTAAGCGGGCCACAAAACTTAAGTGAGCAGTTACTCTCATTTTTTAGTACCCCTGACAATTTGGTAATTGGACTGGGCTACTTATTGGTTCTTACACCCGCCTCGGTGATGATCAGAATGCTCCTCGAACGCTGGGCTTATATGGGAAATGAAGAAGAGAGCTTACCCCAAGCGGGCAACTTAATCGGCCAGCTCGAACGTGTACTGTTATTAACTTGCATTCTGATTGATAGCTGGGCAGCAGTCGGCTTTATTTTAGCGGCCAAGTCTGTATTTCGTTTTGGCGATTTAACCGCAAGCAAAGACAGAAAGCTCACCGAGTATGTGATGCTAGGCACGCTTGTAAGTATTTTAGTTACTTTGAGTGTGGCAGGAATGATCAAGCTTTTCTTGGGGCATAACTAAGCCCCCATTAGACTTCTTTTTAAAACATGTCAGCATAAAAACATTCATATGAGACGTCATACAGTACGTTTAAATATTTTTCAGCTATCTGATATTTATAGTTAAATTTATAATGAAACGTTATCCATTTTCTATTTAAGCCTTGAATAGAAAATGGATAAGACCCTTACTTATTATGCCATTTAAAGTCTGCTTATATTCTAATAAGAGGACTTTTCCAAAATGATGAAAACAATTAGTTTAACCTATTTGTTGTTACTTTTTTTATTTGCAACTGTAAAACCTAGCATCACTTATGCGGCGCAAACCACAGACATAATCAAGCAAGTTATCACTGCCTATGGCGGCAAAACATTAACCCATGCAAAAAGCATTAAAATCGTCGACTATAATAAAGGACCATGGCCTGGGGAGAGCGAAAATCCAGACGTTCCCGAGATATGGCGCATAAATGAAGAGTTAACCATAGACTTTGAAACACAAAGAAAAAGCCTGCTCTCATACCGAGTGCCAAGAACGACACTCGATTTAGAAAAGTGGATCTTCGATGGCAAACAAGGCATTAATTACGATATTTTTCATCAAAAATACGCCATAGAAGATTGGGTTACATTTAAGAATCTGGGCGGCTCAATTGAGCGCTCTAGTGACACAATCCACGCAAAAAATCTGCACAATAAATTAAAGCATGCAACCTATATGGGTGATGAATATTATCGTGGCAAAGCACACTACAAACTTAATGTAGAACTCAACTCTGGTGCGCAATTTACTTACATCATTGATAAAGCAACCGGACTAATCAAAAAAGCTCTTAGATCAGTGCGTCATAATCAATTAGTGTATGCTTTTTCCAATCACACCCACCGTGACCAAGTTGCCTTTGCAAGAGATATGAACTTTTTTGTCAATGGTGAGCTACGTTTAACCTCTTTGCAAAAGAGCATCGAAATCAATCCGGATCTAACTGCAGCATTTGAAAAACCCCATCATTTTCAAGCTTGGGGCGCACAACTCGATAACAACAAGATGCAAGCTAAACAACTTGCCGAACAGATATACCAAGCGGGCAAAGGCAGAAATAAAACCATCTTTTTTGAACAAGCCGACCACTATATTGCTGTAGGCGGTGCATCAGCGTTAGAAGAAAACTTGAGCGCTGTCACCACGCTAACAAAACGCCCTAAACCGATCCGCTACTTTATCATCACACACCACCACAGACGTAACTTACAGGGGCTAGATAAGCCCTTAAAATTAGGCGCTAAACTGGTCACAGCTAAAGCCCACCTTAAAACTATCAATGAAGCTGTAGCGCAACACGATAAGAGTAATCACATACTGATTGTGCCTGACCGTAAACCTTTTAAGCTAGGCAATATTACCCTGTTCGATATTCCAACAGCGCATTCTAAACATTACCTCATGGTGTATGTAAAAAACCATAAAATGGTCATTGCCGAAGAGCACTACGAAACCCACCTAAAAACAGCAAAACCTCGTATTTATAAAGATATGGTGATATTTGCTAATGCGCTAAAACAACTCAATATTAAAGTTGAGGCATTGGTCGACATTCAAAGTTGGCGAGTATTAGATATTGAAGAGTTTACTCAGTGGGTGAATACATTTGAATTACCACATTGCCCCGTAGGCTATACAATCTGCAATAATGGCTGAAGGTAAGCACACAAAGAGTAACATGCCAAACATCGTAATATTTGGCATGTTACCTTTATTTAGCTAAGTGGTTTTTGGCCAAGAATAAATGCTTTCTTTGCCATTCAGGTTTGGTATTGGCTTGTAAATATGCCAAATATTCGCTCTGAGATTTACTGTCATTCTTCGAGAGCTTATACAGCCATAATGCAGCTTCAATCGCGGTACGATTATCATATTCGATCAAAGCTTGCTCAAAAGATTGCTCTAATAAAGTTGTTGCGGCCTGTGTCATTTCTTGCGCTAATAACACCTCTGCAGTTAAAAGCTGACGTCTCGCTGTGATAGCTAAATTTTCAAATAAAGCACGCGCTGCTTGATAGTTTTGCTTTTTGATAAAATGCCGTACTAATAACTCCAGCGCCTCATCTAATACCCAAAAGTTATCGATTGTGCGTGGTAGAGTTAATATCTTCTGTAAATACGTCGCGTAATACTCACTTTGCTGATCTCGATATTTTGCAAACAAAGCGGAGTGATAAAACACAATTGCCTGATTTGAAGCATCTAATCCATGCTCTAAAAACAGTGCATTCGCCAAATTAAGATGATGATATTTCTGTTCATGATCACCCACTTTTTCTGACAAAATAGAAGCTAAAATATGCATTTTGAAAGTTAATAACGGCTTTTTATCTGCTAAATTTTCAAAGTAAAGTGTCCCCGCTTGCAATGCATTGAACATCTCATCTGTCTTGGTTTCACTAAACGCTAACCACGCTTTGGTTTTTATATAATTAAAATGTAAAGGGCTGACCGGTAAGTCGGTTAATACTTTGGCCATTGCCGCTAAACTTTGTCTTGATTGCGTATGCTGGCCACGCATTTTGTAAAGTCGCCCTATACGCCAATGCGCAATAGCAGCATAGCTATATGCTTGAGTTTTGTTTGCCACACGTATGAGGCGCTTTAAATAACCTAGTGCAACATCATCTTGATTTATTTTCTCGTGATATTTTGCTGCTAATAAGATTAAATCAAGATCTTCAGGATAAGCCTGCAACAAGTCTCTTAACCTATTAATATCATTCGCAAGACCCTTTTTTGAGATAACGCCCATCGAATTCAATTGCACTAAACGAGCGGTTAATTTTGCTTGCAGCTCAGGTAAATTACTGGCTTGAATATACCCTTGCCACTGTGAAACATGGCTTGCTAATCCATAATGCAAAACATAACTCTGCGGTGCAGAATATAATGCCCCCCAAGATAACCAGTCAGAGGTATTGATTTTCGCCGCTTTCAATACTTGTCTTGGCGCAAAGAAAGCCTGATCACTAGAAGCGTCTGTGCGAAATTCAACTTTTTCAAAATGTGCAGAGGTCATTAAGGCTTGTTGCAATAACTCAGATGCAGACATTGCTTCAGTATTTTTTACACTACTATCACTCGATAGCACGTAAATGCTCGACTGCTCTGGGGTTTGCCTTATCAATAAAAAAACCATAGCAGACACAAAAAGCAAACTACAAAACAACAAAGTAGGAATAATTAATCGAGAAAAAGCCCCCTTATTGATCCCTGTAATGACTCTTTGTTGCTGACAATGAGTAGGCATAGGCTCAGTAGATACGTCTAGCGACCATTTATAGCCTTTCTTCGAAAAGGTTTGGATCGCTTCACTGCCCAACAGGCTTCTGAGCTGACTAATTGTCTGAAACACCACTTGCTCAGATACGACTTGTGGACCCCATACAGCATCGAGTAAGTCATCTTTACTGTGTACCTTATCAACATCAGATAAAAATACCTCTAACATCAAAGCTTGATTGCGCTTTAAAGGCAGAGGATTGTTATTTTTAAAGAGCAACTGCTGTTGAGTGTCGTATTTAAAATGGCTGAAATAAAGAGGCATATAAGAGTTCATTGTCATACTGATAGAAAAAGTATATCTAGATTTTAGCCTCCTTTCATTAAAGGCAATGTAACAGAACTTAATACTCTAAACGTATTCCACAGCCATACCACTCAAAGATCCCTTAGAAATTAATATAATCAAAATAATTGTATACAATATATGTTATTCATGTTAAAAATCTGTCCCTCTTATTAAATTGAACAATTTTGCAACAACAAAAAAAAGAGGTCAAAATGTCTAAGAAGAAGTTGCTGTCTTTATGCATCGCACTCGCGCTTACCGGCTGTAACGGCAGTGGTAATGATCAACCAGAGATACCTAAAGTCGAAGAACAATCTGATTCTGGATCAAATACTGGTAACTCAGGATCAGACAGTGAAAACTCAAATGAAAACAGCTTTCCATACGCAGATGAGCCCAGTTTAACCTTAGACAGCGTTAAAAAAGGCATTTCAACTGCAGAGCCTATTGGTTTTTACATAGACCTAGAAGAAGCAGCACCAACCTTGCTTATCAGTTTAAGTAGTGGAGAAGCCGGCTTAGATTTAGGCGATCCTGACATTTATGTTAAATACGAAGGCTATCCTGAAGCAGGTGAAGCACCAGTTTTTGATTGTGTGTCTTTCAATAGTCCAAATAGCCACGAAACCTGTATTATCGATAATCCACAACCAGGTAGGTACAACATATTAATTGATGCGTATGAAGGCGAAGCTGTCAATGAAGCAACGCTCGTTGCCACCACGTCACTGTTTGCAAGCAGTGAACTCTGTGCCGATATGGTACAAGTGCGCATTCAAGAAACAATGAGCGAGCAAGCCAAAAAACAAATTTGTGACACCTTAATAGAAACAAAAGCACGCTTTGAAACAGTACTCAATGACAAACTTTCAGCCGATACGGGTGTACCTGTCCCGAATGACTTAAACAAAATTACCAATATTAATATCTTTGCGAGTCTATCGAACCATATGAGTTGGGTTGAGCATTTATGGGACTCAGATAATAGCAGTGGTATTTATTTTGAAACAGCACCAACAGAGTGGTACCACGATTCCACCATTCTTACTTTTAACGCCCTAGAATGGAGTGGTGGTCGTTCAGTTGTGCGTTCACTCGCGCACGAATATGTGCATGCACTTGATGGCCGCTATAACAAAGAAGGCGGTTACAACAGCGACTTGGGATGGTGGACAGAAGGGCTGGCTGAATATGTAGGCACTTATTATCAGCGACCATACCAAATGCTGCTCGATGCTAACCAAGAGACAAGTTACTCGCTCAGCGATATCACAAGCCCCACCATTAGTTACAGTTCTTTTTATGACTGGGGGACTTTAGCCGTCGCTTACATGATTGAACAGCACCCTGGTGAAGTTAAAACACTGATTGCGAATATGCGTGCTGGAGAATGGGAAACTGTCAGCACCCAGTTGGCTGCGTTTTCAACTGCCTACGAAGAAAGCTTTAAAACATGGCGCACAACGACCTTAGTAGATAACTTCAAAGCAAGTGCACAACCTTTAACGTTAGGCGAGCCAGTCGCCATTAATGGTCGTGGTGGCTGGGTTTATAGTGTCACTCTATCAGAAAATACACCCGCATTAACCTTCAAAACGTCTGGTGGCTCGACCAACGTGGACCTTTG
>ENA-OWNT01004976-OWNT01004976.1-seawater-metagenome-genome-assembly--contig:-NODE-4976-length-11259-cov-5.359953_pt1 | contig 11259 bp, 3 predicted proteins | sample MGYA00238136_ERZ651165 | MGnify/ENA primary metagenome ERZ651165 (study PRJEB26861, sample SAMN08777766) | seawater metagenome | isolation source: coastal seawater | place: USA: Florida | collected... | reverse complement strand
CTGAACTTCGTGGACGACATAGAGACGTTGAGTCAAAAGAAAGCTGCTTTGGAGCAACGGATAGAATCAGCCAAGAACGGTGTTGATACTTTCACATCGCGTGCCCCTGCACCTGCTCCACCAGCTCGTCGTGATGTGTTGTCCAACGCACCACCGGACTTGGCAATACCTACAGCCGAGTTGGAGTCCAAGTTGACATCGGTGAAGCGTGATCTGCAGGAAGCTACAGAATTGAACTTCGTGAATGACATGCAAACCCTTCGTGGTCAACGTGATCGCATAGAATCGGAGCTGCGTCGGCGCCGTGAAGAGGAAGCATTGTTTCCAGAGTTAGCTGGGTCGACTCCCGGCAGTCGTACTGGTGCACCTGCTCCCCCCACACGACGTGATGGCGAATTGTCATCCACGCCGTCGAGCTCGGCTGCCGTCGTTGCTCAACTGGAAGAAGAGCTGAAGTCAGTGAAGAAGGATCTTCAAGATGCTCGCGAGCTGAACTTCGTGGACGACATAGAGACGTTGAGTCAAAAGAAAGCTGCTTTGGAGCAACGGATAGAATCAGCCAAGAATGGACTCGATACTTTCACATCGCTCTCGCCAGCACTTGTTTCAAGGGCACCGCTAAACGGTGGAGAACAGCAGCCAGACACGACAGCATACATCACAGTTTCGGAGCAACGGGCAAGTAGACTTGCGGAACTTGGTCAACGAGTTGCCGAAGCCAAGCAAGAGCTCCAGGACGCCCGTGAGCTGAACTTCGTAGACGACATTCCACGCCTTGCACAAAGAAAAGATGCTTTGGAGGAACGACTTGAAGTTGAAGAACAGGTCAACAAGCGACCACTGCCTGAACGTGTGGTTAAACTTGAAAAAGCTTTGCGGAAGGTCGGTCAGCAACTTCAGAGCGGAACACCGTCCAGTACAACGGAGAGAGAGCTCCAACGGCGCAAGCGCAACATTGTGTCCGAATTAACGGCAGAAGCGAAGCAAGTCCATGACAACGATTCCAAGTTTCGCCTGGCTTTGCAGTCGCATCTGCGTGTTCGAGAACTTGATGCTAAACTTGAACTTGCCGAGGAGATGGGCCGCACCGACGAAGCCCGCAGACTTAGGGAGGAGCTCCGTGTGAAGGAGGACGAGTTGTCGCTGGGAAGAAGCATGGCTTCGAAGGAGGACCAACTGCACCTCTCACGGGCAATGCAGCAGGTCAAGAGTCGTGCTGGCTCTTTGGTAGAGCCTGGGATATTGTTCGATGAGTCTTCAGATGACGCAGAAGTGAAGCGGATCGAGAATGAATTGAAATTCAATGACCTGCAGCTGAAGGTTGCTCGTGCGAACGGCGATGACGAAAAGGTATCGGCGCTCCGGGATGCTCGCAGATCTTTGACCAGTGAGTTGGCGCAAGCAACGCAAGATAACGAACGAAGTCATGCCAACGACTCAGTGATTAGTTTGGGTCAGCGGCTTGATGTGGTTGAGAAAGAGTTGCAGGATGCCAGAGATTTGCACTTCACCGATGACATTCCCAAACTTCTTGAAGAACGGGATCGGTTGAAACAAAGCCTAGAGCGTTTGGACGCAAATCCCGCAAGCAACTCAACAGAGCGAGAAGTTTCGCAGCTTGAGGCCGACCTGAGACAAATTGATGACAGCCTTGTCAACGCCATCGAAAACCAAGATTTCGAAGCAGCTAAGCGAATAGTTCGAAGAAGGCCTCCTGCAGCCAGAGCGCTGCAAGAGGAGCGTGCTGCTGGCACTCAAGAGTCAAACAGCAGCACTAACAACGCCGAACTACAAAAACTGCGTCGTCAACTACACGAGGTTGAAAGCATGATTGCTGATGTCGATGAGTCGACCCCGACCGAACGCGTTCAGAAATTGACCCGCCAACGACGCACCATTGCGTCAAAGTTAGTGAAGTCTGGCGAAGCGCCCAAGGCGACAGAAGCTGTGACTCTCCGTGAAATGCAAGATCCGGTTGAAGCACGGGTGCTGTCGCGCCGTGCAGCCATTTTACAAGCTGAGTTTGCAGTGGTTAATGCCCAGATTGCAGAAACAAAAGAGCGAGCGCAAAGGGATGGTATGGCTGTATCGCAGTTCGAAATGGGCGCGCTGCAGCGTCGCCGGCAAGATATTGGACGGCAGCTAAAGAAAGCCATGACACCGGGTGTCGAAGAGGCGCGCTTGGCCGACGAACTGGAGACAGTACAGAGGGAAATGGAGGCCGCCGCGCAGACATCCCCGTTTGAGAAAGCCAAATTGCGCGCCCGTCGTGACGCCATTGAAAATGAACTTGGTGCTGTTCGCGAGCAAGAAGCCCGTTTAAGACGAAGACCGCCTCCAGTACCACCGCGAGCGGATCGCCTTATCAAAGAGATCGAAACTGTCGGGCGAAAGTTAGAACGGGAAGTAAATGCTGACAACTATCAAGAAGCTGAGCGTTTAGTCGCAACGCACAAGTCTCTGGCAGAACAATTGGAGAAATCCCGTGCTCCTCCTGTCCCTCCCCGCATTCGCGTGTTGCAGCAAGGAGAGACATTTTTGCTCGACGAGTTGGAGAGGGAGGCGGGCAATACCAAAAAGGCCGAAGAACTGCGGCGCCAAATTCGCTTTCTTCAGCTAGCTTCGGCAAACCTGAGAGCGGAGCCTGACAGCTCATTTCGATCAACGAACGATGCGAGCACGAATTCTGGAGTTGCCGACAAGCAACGAGCACTCAATCAAGCTGTGGCGGACAATCAGTTTGAATTGGCGGCGAAGCTGCAGCAGGAGCTGGAGCGTATGAAGGCGGGCGGTGGAAGCTCAAAGTTCTCGGAATCCAAGGCAATGGAAGACATGGAGGGAGCTTTGCCTTCGGATCGTGCCAGTCGAATTTTAGTCATTAACCGAGATCTTCAAGAAGTGGAAGATGAATTGCGGGATGCGGTCGCTCAACAACGATATGCAGATGCTGATATTCTGTCGCAGCAGCGTGATTTCATTGCGGCGGAGCTGACGCGGAACCAAGCCGAGCTAAGAGCCACACTGGAGAAGCCGGCGCCACAATCTGGCTCGCCGTCCGACGACCTATCGCAAGAGGACGTTGATGAGTCCGAACATTCAACTTTTGCATCGAGGACTACAGACAAATCACCTGTCGGCTCTCCAACGGACCAGCTTAAGCTGCTTGGACGGCCAGGGGACACAGGTAGGCTTGCAGCGTCTCGACCACACGACGCACAGGCTGAGCGCAATGACGAGGTTGTCGAGCAAGTTCGAGCAGAACTGCGCAAGGCACAACAAGATTTACAAGACGCCATTGAGTTGAATTTCACGGACGAAGTGTCACAGCTCAGAGAAGCTCGAGACGCCCTGCGTACAAAGCTGAATGCGCTGGAGCAGTCGTCCGCGGCAACAGACGCGCCAGTTGCCAAGTCTCCCGTTCGGCGTATTGCTTCAGTAAACGATCTATTTCAGTCTCCACTGGCCGTTCGATCGCCAACCTCATCGTCTGATCAATTACGCAGCCAGTCGGCATCAAAACCTGTGATGACAGAAACGAAAAGCGAGTTGCAGGCCAAATATGTTGACTTGAAGAAGCAGTTAAGCGAAGCGTGAGTATTAACGTACTGTCATGTTGGTTTGGCAGAAAGTAGGGCATCGCTGGGCGTGACCGTTGTCATTTTGCATGTCGTAGGTACGAAATAGAGGATTTTGACACTGCACGCGTAATCAAGCAAAAGATTCAGGAATTGAATGAAGAACGCACTGATTCAGGACGCCGACTTGGAGCACGTCGTGAACCAGACACCCCAGCGCCAAAAGATAACAAGCAGAGCAATACTACGTCCTTGCAACAGCCACCACCTTCGCAACCTGCCGCTTCATTTCGTGTTATGCTCGACCCTAACGACACGGCCGGAAATGACAGCACCATCAGGCGCATGTCAACCTTCGACCAACTTGCAGATGAGTCAGAGGACGATGACGACGAGTTCGCAGCATTCGATAAAATGCTCAAGAAAGAGGTGCAAAGAAAAGAGGCGCTAGGCATAGCTGAACCAAAAATACGAGATTTTTCTGATGAAGAAACCGACTTCGGTGATCAGGAATTACCTCTTCTGAAACAGCTGGCAGAGGAAACAAGCGGGGACCTTCAACCTGTGAATGATCCAACAAGCCGTGAACCATCCACTCAGCACAGCCGAGAGAGTTTGGAACTCCTCGAATTCGACCGCTTGATGCAACAACAAGCTCAACAACAGCCGAGCATGATGTTTCAACCCAACGTACCAGCGAACCGTCCGCGACTGGTCTTGGACACAGAATCGACATCCAGTGACAACGACGACGACTCGACATTTCAGACACAAGACAGAGTGAAAGAGCAAAATGAGGAAGCACAACGGAAAAGAAGTGACACCGTCGGCACCGCGATGAGATTGTCTCTCCCTGATGCAGTGACATCTAGTGCCACCGATCGTTCGGATGCGCGCCGTCAGATCGAGTCCGACTTGCAAACCTGCCGCGAGAAGATTGCTCAAGCGAAGTCTGAACAACGTTTCGAAGACGTTGCTGTGCTAACACAACAACTTGGTTTCATCGAAGAAGCGTTGCGCGAAGAGCTTGGTCACGATTCCCGACAGACCGACACTTCGACAACTGATTCCGCCGAAGCAAGTGGTCCGGTGTCTCTTGAAGGGTCTCGGCGCATTTCTCGCCAACTTTCCGATTTAGCTGCAAAAGCACAGGTGGAATTAGAAACCGCCATCAGAACAAAAGGCAATGACGAAGTCGAACGTCTTCGTGCACAACGTGACGAGGCTGTGCAAGCATCGGAGCGGGCAAATAACCGGGTGGTTCTTCTGGAGCAAGAACAAGCTCGCCAAGATTTGCGTTTTACGGAAATGTCGGAGCGACTTGCACAGATCGAACAGGAAAGTAAAGATGCCAAAGCGGCAGCGGAGAAGGCCCGGCAACGATGGCGCGGCGCCCCAAACAATGTCCTAATCACGCAAAGCAGCCGTAGTGATGATGCTCAAGAGCTGCGGCGCGTTGAAAGAGAGGCTCAGTCAACCTTGAATCTGTCGACAACGCAAGATGGATTTCGTTCTGCAATATCAGCTACGAAGCACAATGGTGTCACCAGCTCACCTTCAAGCCGTGGACCTATGCGTTCGGTGTCAGATCGCACCCAATGGCAAGACGAGTCCAAACATGTCACTGCTTCTGACATCAACAATGAATGGTGGATTCAACTCGAGCATTTGAAGGACCGTTTGAGGGCAACTGAGCTGGAACTTGAGGCGCGCGTGATTTCCCGAGATTCTGAGCAAGATGCTGCAGCCCTCGTTGTGGCAAGGGATGATTTGAGAAGCCAGCTTGAGAGAGCTAAAACTATCGCATTGCCATCAGTGGATGACATCAATCAGCTAAAGGCATCAAATCAAACCGCTGGCGACGAGGTCCGCCGCGCGTCAACACGTTTGACTGGACCAGGTGCATTGAAAGTGTGGCAGTCACAAATTCGGCAGCTGGAAGACCAACTGGACGCTGTCAATGATACCCTGTCAAAACAGCCCAACCAAGCCCGCGCGATTGTGACAACGAAAGAATCGCTTGAAGAGCAATTAAGAAAGGCCAAGTCCCTAGCGCTGCCGTCGTTCGGAAATCTAGCAGATCTGCAAAAAGCAAACCGTCAGTCAGCTGTCCTATTGCGCCAAAATGAGAAGGGTGGAGACCGTGGTCAACCACGCGGCGAACTCTTTGTGGAGCGTCGCAACAAGATTTTTGGAGAACCGCCGATCCAATCCGAAAGCCCTGGACACCTAGACCAAGGTTGGGCAATATCCGCGACTCTGAGAATGCATTTGGCACCAGAACGCGCCGTTGCTTCGAACCGCGGAGTTGCCGAGCTGAAGCAATTGATATCACAAGCAATGCAAATCCAAGACTATTTGCGCAAACGAAAATCTGGAAACCAAAAATTACTTTCTGTGGACGAGGCGAAGTTGGGCAGTCCTGTGACGAGAACCAATGCACCCATCGTTGAGCGCCCAGATCAACCACTTGCTGCAAGTAACATTGTTCCCGATATTGACGAGAAAGCAGACATTAACTCCATGCCAATGCAGATCACCACTGAATCCCGTGACAATGAAGCTATCGATTGGGTTGTTCGAACCCAAGAAGAGCTTCAGCGCGCAGTCAATGGTCGCGAATATGGCCGTGCCGCCCGCCTGTTCGCGTTACTGCAGCGCCTTCGGGGTGGACGGCAGCTGCCAACGGATGTTGAAACGCGTGACGAGGGCTTCGTGCACAATGCAGCTGACCCTTGGGATTACGTGTACACCCACATCAATCACCGTGGTCGATTAGGTCTTGGTTTGCAAAATACAGCACTAGATTCCGATATCGATGCCAACGATACCGACAATGACGCAATTCGTCTTCAATCAGAGTACCCAGTTGTCATCACGAGAGTTGATTCAGCCACTGATGGATTTGGAGTCGAGGGTGTTGTTCCTGGTGATCGCATCGTGCAGGTGAACGGTGAAGATACAAAAGGTCTCAGCTTCCAAGAGACCCTGCGAAAAATTTCCAGCAGTAGTAGACCACTGGAGCTCACTTTCCTTCGATATGTGGCCCCATCCGAATCAGGTGATGACGATGCAGATGGTCCATCCGCAAGTACGTCCCATTCACGCCCTTCATCGCCGATCAGTGAAGAGGCACCTTCGACTAGAGTGGCGCAGGACGTGGATACTGATCCTCCAGCCATTCCAAGTCGCCGGACCAAACCGAAATTGCGTGTTGACGCAGCCCGTAGGGCATTAGCAGAGGCGACAACGAAACTCAGCGAGCTGCGACGACAAGGACCAGAGGCATTCGACGACAATCAAGAAGCATTCGCTAAGCGTATTACCGAACTGGAACAAAGGCAGAAACAGCTGCAGCTTGAATTAGATGCTGCGGAGAAAGCACTATTCACGCAAGCAAGTACTGTTGACGAAGTTGAGTTCCCCACACCCAACACTGTGAGCCATTTGCCATCGACTGCAGCACGTTCGTCTGACATTGATGACGAAGAAAACCTCGGCGATGGCAGCGCAATGCGTCCACAACGTCAAAATCACAGCGCTATCGCGTCTCCCCTGGTAGCTTCACCAAAACCGCTGCGCAAACCGTTACCATTGTCTGCGCGTTTACGCCAGTTTGTTGATCGATTAGCGGTATTCGAGCGAGACATCAAGATTGCAAATGACAACAATGACGCAGATCGCGTTGACGCTTTGTCAGGTCGTCGAGATCAAACCTCAAATGAATTTCAGAGTGTGCTTCGCAAAACTATGATGGGTCAAAGTGAGGATGAGCTTGTTGAACGAGAAGTGATGTTGCGGGAGCACATTGAAGCAGAACAAGACCCCGGCATGAAATCCGCCCTCACGAAGTACCAGGCCGCCATCAAAAGAATTTTGCGCGACCGACGCGAGACGGAAGGAGCGCCATCGACACCACCTCCGCGCCCCGCACAGATCGAAACAAGCGTTGGTGAACATAGCGAAGAGGATGATGTTGATGTCAGTGCGTCTGAGCAGCGCCTTAGCGAAGTTGAATTGCAGATTACCGCCGCGATAGCAGCGAACAGATTCTCCGAAGCCGTTGCGTTGGGCAAGGAGCGAGATCGATTACAGAAGCACATTCGCGATGGGCTCAGACGTGACGAACTACTACCACAGGACGATCTCGAAGCTGCAGCCAGCGCACTGCAGCAGGAGTTGGACCAGGTAGAACTTGACATCACGACTGCAGTGGCTTCCAATCGCTTCCGGGACGCATTGGAACTCAGCGCGCGACGCGATAATTTGCAGACCCAGATTAGGAGAATTAGTAATTTTGCAACCAGTAAGCAAAGCTGGGACGACACGGAGCATTCGTTGACTGGCACCTCCAATGACCGAGGTCCAGCGCACGAGCGGCTTGCACGTTTACGCCGCGATCTGGCCACAACCGAAATCGAACTCGCTGAAGCGCAACGAAATGATCAGTTGGCAAAGGCACTGCTGCTCTCACAACGCCGAAACAGACTTGCTTTAGAGTTCGAACACGCCGAGGAAGAACTGCGGGCGTCCACGTCAAAGGACCCCAAACCAGCATCCGGCAAAGTAACTTCTGATTCTGTCACCAACTTTAGCGATGAGGGCCTCCCTTCTGATGATGAAAACGACAACACCACAACAGCGTCGATTTCGACGTCGGAAACCGTTACCGAACAGCAAACAGGCTTGCCAAGTCAGTTCGACGATCAGAGTGCGGATTCCGAAACTGTGAGGGATCCGCTCGTGCTCCGGGCTGCTGCCGTCTCCCTAGAAAAGAGCATCCGTGAAATGGACCTCGCGATTATTTCTGCCATCGATAACGACGATTTTGACCAGGCGCGAGAGCTCAATGCGGAGAAACATGATTTGAAGCAGCAGCTCGAGAGCGCGCAACAGCGCTTGAGTGACGTCCAAAGCAACGACGGCAACGAGATCGTTCAGAACAAAACAATTGAAGAAACGGCAATCCACTTGCAACAGCAATTGCAAGACGTCGAGCAGCAGCTGGTGCAGGCGCCTGGCGACGCAATTCCTGCTCTCAAAAAGAAGCGAGCGGTGGTTCAAGCTGAGTTGCAAGAACTGCGTCATCGTGTCGTGTCTGGGGCCGCAGCGTCCATACCGTCAAAGCAAAATGAGTTCGACGCGGGAAGGGATGAAGGCGTGACGGAACCATCAGTTCAATCTGTCGACCACAGTGTTGGTAGGTGGGTTGCAGTTGCCGCGGATCTCGAGCGACAACTGCAGTCCATCGAAACCCAGTTGGCCGCAAACGACGTCCTAGCAACTTCTCGCACGCGCCTGGAAAGTCGCCGAAAAGTCCTGCTTCGCCAGTTAGAGGACGAATACGTCCATGCGATCAAGACCGGTGAGCTCGCGACGCCTGAAACAGTGGATTCAAACACAGAAACTAAGTTCAGCAGTCGTGCACCTTTTGAACCACTGGCTTCGCTTTCGCCGTCCGAACTACAGCATCGTTTACGTGCGAAGGAGCGCGAAATCGCTCAAGCGGTGGCATCTGATCGCTTCGACGCGGTCCAAGTGCTACAACAACAAAGAAATGTCATACACGCGGCTTTGTCGAATGCAATGAATTCGGTAACGTACCCCACAGACCCGGCTTTACCGGCTCCTGCCCAAGTGGCTAATGCGGTTCAGCTGCATCCTTCCGACGCCAAAGCAGTTCGACAATTGCGCACAGAAGTAGGAGATGAGATTGCAACCCGGCTCGCTGCGAAGGAACAAGTCCCTGTGAGCGGGTCATCTGCCATCAACACTCGAAACAATTGGTCCTCTGGTATTCGACTTCCACCGAAGGAGCGCGCTGCGATAGAACTTGCACGACAATCACATAAGTTGCAAACACAGCCACAGCGAAAGCGTCGAAGTAGTCAATCGCGAACTATGCAGCTTCAACCACAGCGAGTGCAAGCACCTCCAGCCGAAACGAAATCGCAGAGTCAGGTTTCTTTTGCGCAAGTCGCTCAGGCGGTTGCAATGTCGACCCGCCGAATCCCAACGAAGCCGACTTTGCGACAAGTTGCAGTTTCAGAAGACCAGGTACTGCAACGACATGCCCAGAGAACTCCCGGTCCAGCTATTTTGCCCATTAACTTTGTTTGTCGCTTTCGGTTTGTGTGCAGGAACCTTCGGCAGAGGCGAACGATGTGAAGTCGCCAACTCACAACAACAGAAGCCCCAACTCGGAAGACGCGAATGATCCTGCCTCTTCACGAAGCAACTTGATAAACTTCGGCAAGATTGGTCCACGGACAATTCCGCGCGGTCAATTCGTTGCCAGTGACTACGAGTCGGTGTATTGGTCACAGACTGGTCAAGACGTAACCACTTCAAACGATTCGAAGCCCAGTCCGGTGCGTTAGAAACCTGAAATTTGGCAGCGTGAAAATCGGCGAGCCGGTGTAAGGCTGTTCGATAACCGTGTGTGTTGTGTTGTAGATGGTTCAGCGAAGTGGACTGGTGGAGTCAAGCAAATTGTCATTGGCGCGTGCGAAAGAGAAAGCTGCATTGTTATTCATGCTACGACTCAATGCCAGTGTCTCGGAGCGGCGGACTTCAGTGGATGCGCAGCAACGTGAGTTGCAGCGCAGCTTGTCGCAAAGGCGACCGAATATTGTTGATCGCATTCTGGACGAGTCGCAAGCGACTGCAACCGCGGGGTCGCAGCTCACGAAACCGGAATTAGCACACCTGCTAAGTCTTGCCATGTGCGGCGGTGACCCAATTCGCGAACTGCAACAGCAGGCTGCGCGTGAGAAGCGGAATTTGATTTCCAAGTCTGCCACACTAAAAGCGACAATTCAAGACCAGAAGGAGCAACTTCGACACCTGTACGAGTCGAAGCAAAGCCGGCAACAACAATTGACACGTCGGGCCAAACTGGTTGGTTTTTTCACACACGCGCGCGAAAACGCGCCTCATCCCCATTTGTATTGAACGTATGGTGACTTTGTGCCATAGGCTGCAGCAGCGATGCTCGATGCCGCTGTTGAGAAAAAGCTTGCGCTGCTGCGATCATCAACGCCCCGTCAACAATCTCTTCGGGGCAATACACTAGCACATGTTGGAATCAGTGACACTTGGTCCACTTCGCGCATAGCAAAGCAGCTGGAATTTTATAATTGGCCGAAGCAAGTAGCCCAGCTTCAAAGTGACGTTCAAGTTCACAGACAGGACATCCTCCATCGAATATTACAATGTGTGAAAGTCGGACCGAATGTCGATGCCATTGCGGACGACGGCACCCTTGCTGTCACATCCTGTCTCAAATCAATGGAAACTACCGAATATTTGCGGCAACTGCAGCAATACAGAGTGTATGTACTGCGTAGTCAGGGACGCGGAGCAGACTTTCAGGGTCAATATTTCAGTCCAGTTGCGACGGCGCCGAGGCGGCAACAGCGTCCTCCACACTTGCAGCAGGTGCGATGCAAGAAATGTTTTTTGTGCTGCAAGTATTTTTTCTAGCCTGGCGTAGGAACGGGCTGACTTTTCGTCGCTATTTGTGGGTTTCGTAGTTGCAGCAAAGCCATAGCCCAGTAAAAGCCGCTGAGCTCGTAGATTTCCGTGCACTGCAGGACTCATTTGCTATACCACGCCATGGCGGAAGTTCAGGCGCTGACCCTGATATTGCTGCCGCGTGCGGATTCACGTTTGATCGAGGTTG
>ENA-OWNT01004974-OWNT01004974.1-seawater-metagenome-genome-assembly--contig:-NODE-4974-length-11261-cov-4.949928_pt1 | contig 11261 bp, 13 predicted proteins | sample MGYA00238136_ERZ651165 | MGnify/ENA primary metagenome ERZ651165 (study PRJEB26861, sample SAMN08777766) | seawater metagenome | isolation source: coastal seawater | place: USA: Florida | collected... | reverse complement strand
GGGAGTGAAGTGAGAGTGAGAGTGAGTGAGAGTGAGAGCTTGTTCGTTACAAACAGAGAGAGACAGACAGTGAGTGAGTGAGTGAGTGAGTGAGAGTGAGTGAGTGTGAGTGAGTGAGTGAGCTTCGTTCGCTAGTCGTTGAGTTGGTTGGTTCGTTGGTTGGTTGGTTGGCTTCACTCACTCACTCACAGTCACAGTCACAGTCACAGTCACAGTCACAGTCACAGTCAGAGAGAGAGAGAGAGAGAGTTGCGTTGGTTTTTCACTCTCAGTCAGTCACAGTCTCAGTCACAGTCACGGTGCTCACTCACTCACTCACTCACTCACTCACTCTTTTCCTGCGTGTTGTTCGTTGGCTCACAGTGACTGACCGACTGACGGCGCTCACTCACTCACTCACTCACTGCGTCCTATCCATCCAACGGAACACCACTCCGCTGCATCCACTCACTCCCTCACAGCCCACACAAATCAGTCAGTCGGTTGAGTGAGTGAGCGAGTGAGTGAGTGAGTGAGGTGACGTTGGAAAAGAAAAGGAAGTCTTCGCTCTCACTCACTCACAGTCACAGTCATAGTCACTCACAGTCACAGTCACAGCGTCGTTCGTCGTTCGTCGTTCGTCGTTCGGCGTTCGTCGTTCGTCGTTCGGCGTTCGTCGTCGCGCTTCGTTCGTCGTTGCTGTGACGACGCGTTCGGTGGGTTGCGGCGGCGGCTCTGTGCTTTGCCCCGCTGTGCTGTGTAGTGTTTCGGTGGGCGTGGCGTGGCGTTGGGTTGGTGGAGGGGTTGGTTGTCGCAGTATTTCCCTCGTTAGCGTTGGTTGGTTGGTTGGTTGGTTGGTTGATGGTGCGTTGGTTGGTTGGTTCGCGTAGCTGTTCGCGTGTTCGTCCCACGCTGACACTCCTTGAAACGCACGGTGAAGGAGTGTTGTGGTGGTTGGTTGTTGAGTGGCATTGGAGGCGTTTCCTCCAAGGCTGCGGCGAGGTCAGACACAACGCGCACGCCCACGCGGGTCCCACTGTTTGGCTGAGGCTCGTTGCGCACGTCGCGCCGCGGGTCGAGGTCGAGCCGCCATTCTTTGACGTCCTTTTCGAAGCGCGCGTCGTCTTTTGGTCTCTTTTTGTGTGCGTTTTGCGGTTTCTCCTCCGAACCCCGGATTGTTGTCAGCGAACTCGTGTCAGTTGAGTTTTTTTTCTTTGCTTTCTTTGTAAAACCTCTCGACAACATTATGAAGTACATGCTCGCCCTCGCGCTCGGCGCGACTGTCGCCCAGGCTGCTTGCCCCGGCGGCTGCAGCGGTCACGGTGCCTGCGGTGCCGCCGACGTCTGCGACTGCCAGCAAGGCTGGAGCGGAGGTGACTGCTCCCTCCGCGCGTGCCCCTACGGCGCCTCGTGGACTGCCACCACCACTGAAACCTTGAACGACGACCGCGTTGCCGAGGACGTCATCGCCTCTACCCCAGGAGGCTTCTTCCTCACGGACGCCGACGGCAACTTCCAGTTCCCGGAGACCTTCGACGCCTTGTACCCCAAGACCCCGGCCTCCCACGCCTACGTCGAGTGCTCCGGCCGCGGCACCTGCGATTATTCCACCGGTCTCTGCCGCTGCTTCGAGGGTTTCGAGGGCCGTGGCTGCCGCCGCAGCACCTGCCCCAACAGCTGCTCCGGCCACGGCAAGTGCCTCACCAACGCCGAGGTCAACGAGGACTACACGTCCCTCAACGGCCCCAACGACGAGTTCTGGGACCAGCACCGCACACAGAGCTGCGTCTGCGACCGCGGCTACTCCGGCTACGACTGCTCCAACCGCATCTGCCCCTTCGGAGACGACCCCACCACCGCTTGCTCGGAGAACTCCGCCGCCGACTACCAGATGGTCCAGGTCGCCATCACCGACAACTCCACCTTCTTCACTCTCCAGTTCACCGACATGTTCGGCGGGGCCTTCACCACTCGCCCTGTGGCTGTCGACGCCTGCGAGGTGGGCGCCACCGGCGGCTGCCGCGAGCTGCAGTACGCTCTGATGGAGCTCCCCAACTTCGCCATCCCGGAGGTCGAGGTCGACCTTGTGCAGCTCGACACCGAGGACGTCAGCGGTACCCCAACGACCGTCAACACCTACGTGATCCACTTCAGCGACGCCGCCAACACCGGCAAGCAGAACACCCTCCAGTGCGAAGTCATCTCCGACTCCACCGCCTCCGGTGCGGCCCCGAAGTACGAGAACGTCGCCGACTGCGCCACCTTCAACGTTGGCCAGCCTGAGTGGTATGATGACGCAGGAAATGAGTTGACGCTCAGCAACACCATCGCCGGCGTCTCCCTCACCTACAACATGGACGACTTGATCCCTGACTGCACAAGCGGCGATGCCTGCGCCGAGACCGCCTACGAAGAGTTCGTGCCATGCTCCAACAAGGGACTGTGCGACTACAACTCTGGCACCTGCATCTGCGCCGAGGGCCACTTCGGCGAAGCGTGCGAGAAGCAGTCCACTTTCTACTAAACGAGGAAGAGCAACCAGCCAAGCACAGCAAACAAGCACACATACGTCAGGGAAGTGGGTATCCTTGTCGCTCCTTGACACATTTTGTAGAACCCGAATAGCGAGAAAGAGAGTATTTGGTCAAGGTCGAATCCGAATCCTCTATAATTATGTAAATCCAAATAAAAAACAAAAGGGAAATCGATGGTTCTCTGTTCTCAGTTGTCATTATTATTGCAATGAATGTCGTCGACTTTGCCTGCATAGTTGCCTTCACAGCTCGCGCCGTCTCTCACCCTCGTCTTTGTCGACGAAAGCACACACGGGCACCTCACTGGATTGCTGCCTCACGAAACTGTGTCGTGAGCCAAGTCGCGTTCGGCGCGCGAGCCAGTTTACGCCAAAAGAATGTGCGCCGCAACAGTTGCTGGTATGGCTCCAAAAAGAGCTCGACTTCGACGACCATCGACACGTTGGAGTCCCGCCTGAACAGAGAAGCCAACAAGAAAAAATGCAGGTATGAGCCGACACGCCTGACAGAATATTTCACAAGACGGGGAAGCGGGGCAGCGTCATCGGCCGCAACCACACCACGTTATTTATACTCACATTCGTTTTGTTTTCGTGAATGTCTGCGCGCGCTCAAAGTATGCTTCCTGGACACAAACACACACCCATTGAAGCGGGGCAGCAGTGGTGAGCATAGGTGCAACAAAATATTGAGCACCGCGATCATGGCACCCTTCCTTACCCAGTCTTTCATGCGTTCGGAGGACAGAAGCCGTTGCTGCGTTTCCCGAATCTTCTCCCAAGCACCCTGCAGAGCAAAGCACGAACGCGGTGGACAAATTTCAACGTCAAAAAGGAATAAGTGTCGAGTCGGTCGAGGAAGCTCGGTGTGGGCCGTTCGTTTGCGGGTGCAAGAACAGCTGTTACCTGAGTGGCAGGGTGGTCGAACAGTTGGCCCCAGGACAAATTGCGGGTGCTGCGCAGGGGTCCGCTGCCAGTCGTGGGGTGCGAATCCAAGTCGTCACTCTCAGAAACGGTCGTGGCGATGTCATCACCAGGCATTTCAGTAGTAGCACCGGGTGGCGGCTGCTTGTTGTTCTTGCTCTGGGACTTCGTTGGCTTGCGTTTGCTCCAGCACCCGGTGTTGCTCAGAAAGCCACGGATGTTTTTCTTCCGGTCCCTGCGTTCCTGCTGTTCTTTCTTCTTCCGATCTTCTTCCGTCTCTTTCGGTTCTGTCATGCGGTGGCGACTACGATGGTTGTGGTTGTGGTGGTGGTGGCGGTTGTGGTTGTGGTGGTGGTGCGTGCGGTGCTGAGTGTCATGGTTGCCACGTGGCGATTGATTTGTCTCACCACCGGCAGCGGCATTGGGTGTGGGGTCTCCTGCCAAAGAAGTTCCGGCCCGTTTCAGCTCACGCTTGCTACCCTTTGGACTGATGGGCCGAGATCGCGGCTCAGGGTCCGCTGACGCAGGATCGCCGTCTCTTGCCGGGTCAAGCTCGGCGGCATCGGAGAAAACCCCGGCACCCTTGCCGGATCCGGATCCCTTCTTCGTGAGACCTGGGCCCGAGGGTATTTCGCTTCGCTCTGCAGGCTTCTTTTTGTGGACATGGGGCAGTTGTGCAGGCGTAGGCTGAAACAACAACTTCACTTTGATGCTTCTCAAACCGTGCAGGTGAGGCCTCCGCAACGCGTCGCAGTTGAAGTGATAGCCGTTCTCTACCCGCAGCGCTGTGACTACGCCAGGACACCGCAGCAACTCCTGGTAATGGCATGGGGACAGCACATGAGTAATTATTGACGAATGACGGTGTACAACAAGCGACACGACGCCAGCCATGCGGCATTTCTTGCCTTGAAGCCAGCGACCAGCAAGTCGGGAGTCCGAAAGGTCACTCGCAATCGGCAAACATCGGAGTTGGCCTGCGGAGTAAGGAGCGATGCATGGTTCCATTTTAGGAGGGATGCTCTTCTTTGTTTGCAGAAAACTGTGGAACCGACAGTGCACGACGTACCGCGGGTGCTGGCGGTGGTTGCCGCCGATATGATTTCGCGGTGCGATCCAAAATTGATGTGAAGCTCTTGCAATGGATCTGTGAATTCGACATTGGTGCATGCACATTCGAGTTGCAAGGGTGAACGCTGGCACAATGCCGGCGCGCCAAGGACACCACATCACATACCCCTCCTGTTCCACCTTCATGAACCCGACCGCGGGCCGCATGCATGGCTTCCCTCACCGCAGTCGCCACAACAGGATGGAGTGCTGATGCGCACAGCATGAGGTAGACCGCATAAGACATCTCATTGCGTGGCGATTCCATTGCCTGCATGCATGTGAAACGCAACGGCCATGTCAATGACAACAGCGTGGCTGGTGTTGCACGCTTTCGAACAACATGCTCACCTCAAGGTTGACAGCACCAACAGGCAACAGCTTCCCTTCAACGTTCCAGTTGGGTACAGCTAAACCGGCATGGATGTCCTGCCGGATATGTTGCTTGGGAGGGGGTCTGAACGCGTTCGGTCGTCTCGTGGGTGTCGCTTCCGCTGCATTGGTCGGTTCATTGTTGCTGCTGCTGAACGACTTCGTTTTTGCGAGTGCCAGCAAAGCGTAGCGATTGGTCCCGAGGAGTTGCTGGACAGGAACGAGCGGCAGTTCATTGAACTCAGCTCCCAAAAAACCGACCTACAAACCAAAACGAACAAGGTAACATGTCACAACCGTGGCCGGCAACTCTCAGCAGCTATTATTGATTCGCTTGCTGAACACTGAAATGGAAAGGCAGACACACGTACTTCCGCGGCCGACTCAAGTAGTGGTAGATAGTGCATCTTTTCTTGAAGCTCGCCGAGTGTGCGGAGGCGCTGCGTCGCGTGCTTCTTGAGCAGCTCCAAACCAGCGCACTTGTCCGCTGCAGTGGCACTCTCGTCCCAGAGCTCTTGCGTGCCCAGCAACTTTTTGCAAGGTCGTCGAAATTCCTCCTGGTCGTTCTCCTCGACCTCTACCAGAGCGCGCAGGAGCCACCGCTGAGCCCCCTGTTGACTAGCCCCCTGCGGAGGTGACGAAAACCGCCCACCACAATGCCCACCAAGACCAGCGTACAACGCAGCGGAATGCTGGTCTGCTGTTTGGCGTGCGTGTGACATCTTCGTCTGAGCCTGCAAGCCATCGTCGACGCCAACCTCCGGTTGTTCACCATACTCTTGCAGTTGCTTGTTGATCGGGTGTCGCGGGGCCGGTAGCGGCAGCTGCGACACTGCGCCAAACTGGCACTGGAGCCTTTTAATGGCGTGCTCTGTTTGAGCAGGATCCGACACATAGTTGACGGCCGTCGCGTGCAGGGCGTGTAATTCATCTTGTTTGCACAAATACGTTTGGCACCAGTAAGTGCATGGTACGCGCACCACGAACGCCACATCAACCAACTGACCTGGGAAGTAGTCGAATCCGATTGTGAGAGGCTGCGAAGCGTGGCGGTGGTGCGCGAGCACGTGCCAAAATTCGTCCTAGGAAGGTATCACGCACCACAGCAAGTCGTTGATGAGCACAACATGTGAACGGCAATCACGGGATGCGTCCAGACGCAGCTTACGGAGTCCATATTCCGGACGTCGACGCCACAAATGGACACCACAGCGTCACCGGTCCACAGGTGTCCGCTGATAGAAAACCATGGGCCACCTCCCGGCTTGTCCAAGCAGCTGCTGCTTTTCTGTAGAAAGAACGCACAAATAATGCGTGTGAAAAAAAGACAACTTGCCAATTGTATTTCGTGTCGAAGACGAGAGCGAACCTCGAGAAACGACTCAAAGGCTTCACGCGAGTATAGCACAACACGGCCGTATCGAAATGCGAGCAACGGTTGCCCATCATGAACATCGTCGTCGAGAGCGTCCAAGGGACTCAAAGGCTTGAGAGCCTTCACTGGGAGACTGGGATCCATCCACACGATGGATCTTTCGCGTTCAGAGACACGGGCGAGCAAACTCATGCGCCACTTCTCAATCTGCACGAAAACAAAAGAACAACACAGCGAGTGAGCTTGATGAAACGCAACGCGACTCGTGTCGAAACCAACAATACCGCATGGTCCACACACAGAACAACGCAATCTAACCTTTTGGATGTAGTCAATTGCTCCAACTCGGACAATTTCACGACAGCACCACCACACGTGCCACAGTTTATCCGCAGCAATTGTGAGCTTCAGCGACTTCGGGATCGTTCCTTGTTCAATGGCCGCGTCGCACTCACGGGCACCCTCAGAAACGACTGTCGCAAATGCGGTGAGGAGCTCCACAACTGTCAAACCAAACCCCTCCAAAGCGTTGACCTGCCCACGCCGGCACACATGTTAAGTCCGGTGGTGGTCATCAATGTCATGTCAATGGTGCAGCGAGAATGACGACGCACCTTGAAAATCTGATGGAGTTGCAACTTCTGCTCCTCGCTCAACGCCATTATCTGCGCCAGTGATTCACTGAGATGCTGCAGCAAAAACAGCGTTCGCCTCGGACGCAGCTGGTGCATCTGCAGGAACTGTTGCTCTATATCTCGCAAACTTGTGTAGGAACCTGCACGGAGAGAGGGCAAACACGCGTTAGCGAAGCAATAAAATAAACTCATCGCGTACTGTGCGGGCACCGCGTGCTCGTGAACGCCGCGCTCCAAACACAGACACGCATACTCACCGTGTGACGAAAGCTGCAGTGACTGAAGGCTGCTTGAGGACTGCAGCACATACTTTTGCGCGAACGAGAGGGACTTGTGCCGGTCAATGCAAAATGAGAGCAGATCTATGGTTCTGGTGGGGCTGAATCGATGCAAGACGTTGATGCGCTCAATAATGGAGCGTTCCTCCTTCCGAATGACGACCGTGATCTTGAATGCGTTCTTCGTGGAGGCACTCCAGATAGGATGCATGTCATCTCCGCCGTCTGCTTGCTGATAAGAATTCACGTCGAAGCCGTCCACTGCTGTGACGACATCACCGTCCCAAAGGTAGTTGCTGTAGTTGAGGTCAATTTTCATAACAATGTCCCTGTTCTGCACGGCTTGGTCGATCCATGCGCGACTCACTGTGATCTGAACGCTGCCAAATTGGCGAGAACTGACCCGGAACGCATCGGCGACGTGGGGCTGTCTGTCGTAGGGGCGCGCAAGCTTCAATCTCGTTGGCTCCGCCCGTTCGATAGCCTCGTACTCTTTGTTACGCAGTAACTCGGCACGGACCTGACTCAACACTTCAACCAGGCGGCGTGGGGCGCTGTTGTAGTAGGTTTGTAGCGCAATAAGCAATTCCACTTCCCCGCGACTGGGAGCGAACTCGGTGGCGATTCGGCCGAACAGCTTCTCGTCATCGACACCGTTGCATCGAAGGGCGGCGAGATGGTTGCCCATTGCGCGGATACACCGTGCACGATCGCCACGTTACGTGTGTGACTTCGATGGCATTCAAGCTCCTGAAAGAGCACGGGACATTGAAGTCACATAGGCCACCGACTTTTGACACACTTTGTGCATGCAGTGCTCGGGTGCTGTCGGCGATTTGCAGCCCACGCCCTCGGGACAATGAAGCAAAAGAGCACAAAAATGCTGAATGCGGCGACCAAAGTTGAGATCCGGCACAGCCGCACGGGTGTTCGTTAAAGCAAATGCCACATGGCAAAAACGGTTGACTCGCTAGCGTAACCTAACACGGGGAAACGTTCACGCTCACACTACTCGAAAGCAGTTCACGAGCACGACCAACTGAGAACGATGAAGACACCCAAAGGAGGAACGCTTGAGGCAGGAAGGTAAGCTTCAGTCATTAAACAAACAAGTAAACGCAGTACGACCACATTTGGCCCCCCATCGATGACGACAAAGCAGAAGACGACGACGAAGCACACAACAAGGGAACTCAAAACCAACAACGCTCACATCACCAGGATTGATCGCACGGCAATCACAACAACACCAACAGCAACAACAGCAGCTGCTGCAGCAGCAGCAGCAACAGCAACTTCTGTTCCTCTTCCTGCTACCACTACGACCAAAGCCACTTCCACCACCACCACCACCACCACCACCCAACAATGCCAACCAACGACGACAACGACGACAACGGCGAACGACGAACGAACGAACAACGACAAACAAACAAACAAACGAACAAACGAACGACGACAAACGAACAACGGAAAACAAACGAACGAAACGTCAAAGTCCCGCGGCGGAGTCAGTCAGTCAGTCACTCTCAGTCACCCACACTCAGTCACTCACTCAGTCAGTCAACAGTCAGTCACCATGAGCCTGTATAGACATACTGTACCGACCTTCGATCACATTGGAGGCATTGGAGTGGCAATGTAGTAAAAAGTTAAGCGGGCCACAGTTTTTTCGTTTGTTTGTTTGTTTGGCAGTTCGGCCGTCGGAAGGAAGTAAGGAGGCAGGAAGTAAGCAGGAAGTGGGATCGGAAGCGATCGAGTTTTTGGCTTTTGGGCCGAAATCGACCAGATTGGGCCGAAATCGACGACGAAAGTGGTGGGTTGTACCGTTTTGATTACGGCAGGGCTTATTGCATTGCAGTGCATTGCAATTGTACTCGGGCATGGCACTGCCTTGCCTTGCACAGTATGCTATGGTATTGTTAGTGCATTGCAGTGCATTGCATCGTTGCCATGGTGGAATGTGCACCCATCTCAGCTCAGTTTCTTTCAATCGCCCCTCCTCCCCCAACATGTCTCTCAATCAAGCAACTGTCAACACGCACACAGCAAACACTGCTGCACCGTCTGGAGTTTCGGTAGTTGTCAACGCTTTTTATCAAAGAAAATGTGAGTGAGAAATAAAAAGTCCCTTCGACGAGTGGCAGTATGCGGCACAGTACACGGCGTTGTTGACCCACAGGGTCCAGCCACCGCTCTTTCTCCACGCATCATTGAATGCCTACACGATCCCGGGTGATCCGTCAGTAGTGCTGTGGGCCCCGCAACACTGGCCCTCTAGTTTTCGAACTTGACCACCATATCCTTGCCGGTGTCCTGCGGCGTCACCTGTGCGACAGAAAACACCAAAATGGACTGGGGTGAGACACACAGAACATACAGAGCAGTGTTTTCCACGATGGCCACGCCACTCCACGCAAGCGGAGAGTGTGGTGCGCACAGGAGCGGGAAGCTCACCTGCGACAGCGCATCGGCAAGCAAGTACGCTACATTGTCTATCTCGGACAACTCCTGGGTTGTCACACTATGTTTGGCAAGGGTTTCCAGCACCTGCTGCGTCGCGACCCCGCTCTGCGGAGGAATCTGCGGCACGGGCATCTCGTCCCCAGCACGGATCTCTGCGTTGAGCACTTGCGAGCTAAACTCCCTCGAGATTTCGAACGGGTCTTCATCCTCCATCATGTCGGAGGCAGGGTTCACGTCCACGAACTGTCCAGCACTGCGTGTGATGATGGCATTCATGAGCTCGTGCTCTTTCAGTCTATTCTGTGTCGAAGTGCTGAGCACGAACTCATCCTCGAACACCGGCCTGGAGCAGCGATTAAAAGCGGCACAAGAGTGAGTCACGTGGCAAGCAAAGCAACAGGTTCGGTGTGCGCGGCGAAATGTGCGGCGCCAGAAACACACAACAGCCACGACAAAAAAACGGTGCCTGTATGCTTTCTGAGTATGCGCGCGCGCGCGCGTGTGTGATGTGTGTGCTACGTACTGGTTTTGGCCGGTTTTGTTGTTGTCGTTGCGGCTGATCCCCACCGGCTTGGACGACCCGTGAGGCTGTTGCGGCGTCGAATGTTGCGGCGCATTGTTTCCTCTGATATTTCTCCGGCTTCCACCGGCCGACTGTTCATCCCAGTGCCTGACGGCCTGGTTCTCCTTCTTTTTGCTCGAGTTGCACCCCATTGTCGTTGGACCACGCGGCGTGCAGCCTCAGGACCTCCCCACGGCTTGTTGGTGATGCCTCCGCAGCACCGTCCAGCTCAAGAAACGAGCCACAGAATATATGCGGAAAACAAAAAAGTAACAATCTATGTGGAAGCAACCCAGCGCCACCGACAGCCGAATGAAGCGCCGAACGTCGGGACAAGTTTCCAACGACCAGCACGTCAACGTCGACTGCCCTGGGCGTGGAAGCGTTTGTGGTGTGGCGCGTTGGCCATAACATCCCATGTAGTAGTGTCCACAAACGCACGAGTTCACCGGACACCAAGCACCACGAAACACGACTCAAGTCACACGCAGCCAAGCTGAAGCACGAACGCCGCCAACGCCACTACCGCCACATTAACATTTCACACACGCACGCACGCACGCATGCACACATGCATTCACACTCTAACGACGCATGTCCCGTTCGAGCAAAACGCATTGTGTGTCAACAAGGTTACCATCACAAACCACACACGCCAAACACAACGTGCCACAACAACAACAGCAACAACAACGAAACAGAAAAAGACGGCGAAGAAGACGACGACGACGACGACGACCACAACAACAACGAACAGCAACACGACAACGACAACCAAATGGACGAAATGAACGATGCCCACACAACAACACAACAACAACAGCAACAACAACAACAGCGACGACAACGATGACTCCGAACTCTCAATCAACGAACGCACTGTCGTCTGTCAACAAACAACAGACGACAACAGAGGCGACACAAAGAACGAACGAACGAACGAACGAACGAACGAACGAACGAATTCATTCCTTCATTCCTTCCTTCATTCATTCGTTCGTTCGTCTGTTCGTCCATTCGTTCGTCC
>ENA-OWNT01004971-OWNT01004971.1-seawater-metagenome-genome-assembly--contig:-NODE-4971-length-11263-cov-8.484624_pt1 | contig 11263 bp, 9 predicted proteins | sample MGYA00238136_ERZ651165 | MGnify/ENA primary metagenome ERZ651165 (study PRJEB26861, sample SAMN08777766) | seawater metagenome | isolation source: coastal seawater | place: USA: Florida | collected... | reverse complement strand
TGTACGGAGCAGCCTGATGTTTGCGATATGCCGGGTGTTGTTTGCCAACAGGACATTACCAAAATGTTAGAGCGCTATCCTGATCCAAGGTTCGTTTTAGGTAATCTTTACTAGTCTATTGAGGATTTATATGCACTATTTGCAGACAGCTTATTTTAGGTAAGACGTCGCATTTACGCTCGCTGTATAAAACACGTCTTGAATTTTGAAGTGGGTTTGGCACTATCAAATCTCTTGTATTTTTACGTACACTTTTCTTAATTGGAGCAGCATGATTTCATGGCAAGTAAAGCAGTTTAAAACACTGAACACGAACGAATTATTTGAGTTGTTGAAGCTGCGAGTAGACGTATTTGTGGTAGAGCAAAACTGTGCGTATCCCGAATTAGATGAGAAAGACCGCCACGCTGACTCATATCATCTAATGGGTTTCAAAGACAATGAGCTTGTGGCATGCGCGCGATTGCTCGCACCTGGTGTAAGTTATCCTTCTGCAAGTATTGGAAGAGTAGCCACAGCAAAGAACCATCGCGGTGATGGCCTGGGCAAACTACTGATGCGCGAAGCGATAACACACTGCGAAAAAATTTGGCCAACACATGACATAGAGATAGGTGCGCAAGAGTACTTGAAAGCGTTTTACAAAAGTTTTGGTTTCGTATCTACGTCTACCATGTATCTAGAAGATGATATACCTCACATTGATATGAAGCGCAGCCGAGCGCAGAGGTTTTAATGCTGCGTTAATGTTCCTTTAATGATACTGAAAAGCGTTCTTCAGAGTTAATACGTACACTCTACTCCCGTTACCGATACGGTACCCAGTGTGTTCCTTCGTGTTGGTCTTCTAAAGCGCTTTTTACTGGTATTCCCAAGTCACGTAAAAACCAGCGCTTTAAGAGTAAGTGTGTAAACTTGCAGCCAATGCACAGTGCCCAGCTTAATGATTAGGCTGGGCTTTTTTTGTGCTTAGGCGATAGCCATTGCCTCTGAGTGTTTCAATAGCAATATCGTTGGCACCACTTAGTTTCTGACGCAACCTGCTAATGTAAACATCAACCACGTTAGTAAGCGGATCGCTGTGACTTCGCCAAACTCGACTTAAAATACGTTCGCGTGATAGTACCTTCTCGGCGTTCTCAGCAAAGTAATAAAGCATGTCATATTCTAACTTAGTTAGCGTTAGCTCTACGTCGTTTAAGCATACAATTCGCGATTCTTCATCAATAGAAAGTGGGCCAACCTGAAGCGTTGGAGTTTCTACCATCACATTCGCGCGTCGACTTAATGCTGTAATTCGAGCAAGTAACTCATCAAAGTCAAATGGTTTACAAAGATAGTCGTCAGCACCTAACTTTAAACCGTTAACCCGTTCTTTTACTTCGTCTACGGCGGTAAGTAAAAGCACCATAGGTGCGTTAGGCATAGCTTTAATTGTCGAAAGTAGTTCTACGCTATCCTCGTCACCAAACATGCGGTCGAGCACAGCAATAGCCGGTGCTTCTTGTTTTATACGAGTAACAAGGTTATGTAACGCACTTTCTTCCACACATTCATAACCTTCTGCGCTTAACCCTCTGGATAAAAATCGCAATAAAGGGGCTTCATCGTCGGCAATCAGGATTTTCATTACTTGTGTCTCTTCTTTAAAATTTTTTCAATAACAATAAAAGGGTATTTCTTTTTGTTTATTCACTTTCTGGCGATGCTTTAATAGCAAGTACAAATTCAGAGCCTTTTCCTAGGGTGGAGTGTGCTTCAAGCTTTCCGCCATGGGCCTCAGCAATGGCTTTAGCAATGGATAGCCCAAGCCCCATTCCATCACCTTTTCGTTTAAGTCGTACAAAGCGTTCAAACACGTGCTCTAGGTCGCCAGATGAAATACCATCGCCAATATCGATAACAGAAAGCGTAACCCAGTCGTTATTTGAACTCACTTTTAGCGTAATAGGCTGCCCTTCGTGAGAATACTTGTGCGCATTTTCAATAAGAATAGTGAGAGCTTGTAAAAGGCGTCCTTCATCGATAAATACAATCACATTGCGATTCACTGCCCATTCAAGTTTAAATTCTCGGGGCTTAGTCAATTTTTGCCATGTTGAGGTTTGCTGTTCTAACAGGCTTTGCAGATTTGTTTTTGCAAGGTCGAGCGTAAACTCGTGCATTTCTGCACGTGCTAAAAGCAATAGATCATCAACAAGTTTGCTTAGGTTAATGGCTTGTTCTAGCACCGTTTCTAACGTTTCTTGGTAAATTTCGTTAGTTGCTGAACGCTGTCTTAACGTTACCTGTGCTTCGCCGCGAATGATGGTTAGCGGTGTTCTTAGCTCGTGACTTACGTCTGCCATAAATTGGCGTCGTTTAGCGTCAATTTGCGTGAGTTTACTGTTGGCTTCTTTGAGCGCTCGTGTTCTGGTTTCTACTTCAAACTCAAGTTGTTTTCTGTAGGCATCGGCTTTGTCTTCGTGTTCGGCCAGCCTTGTGATCATAGAATTTAACGCCTTCACTAAGTCGGTAAACTCATCGTCCAAGGTCTCTGGAAGCCGGTAGTCATAATTGCCTGATGCAATAGCATCTGTTCCTGTTCTTATTACCGTTAAAGGTTGATAAAGAGAGTTAAACAGCCAAAAACAGCCAAGCAAAATAAACGGGCAGGTGATAATGCCAAGGCAAATAGTAAACCACACAATACTGGTATTAAGAGTTTCAATACTTGCATTAATCCCCGATACCACGCGGGTTTGACGAGTTACTGCCGAGTTAATTGCTTCTCTAAACTGATTATCAATCGTCGATTCAAGCAACGTTTGCAAACGTTGTTGTTCATACAGTGGAGCTAAATCGTTACTTTGCGCAATGGCTCTAAACTCGTTTACAATCTCGGCAATTAATGCCTCAAGCTCGTCAGTATCTTCTACGCTGCCTTGTGTAGCTTCAATACCAAGCGCTTCGCGTTGGGCAAGTTCGAACTGTTTAATGCGCGCAAGAGACTGTTGTATTTGCTGTTGCTTGTTTCGAACTTTGGCCTGATTAGCATTTTTGCCAAAAATAAGCTCATCGGTTAACTGTTTAAACAGGCGGTACGAGATACTAGAGAGCTGCTGGTGCTCTGAAAGAAGCGATTGTGCAAGCTGACTTTGTTTAAGGTTTGCCCGCGTAAGATGAGCAGAAACGGCTGCGCTAGCAAGAGCAATAAGTAGAATAAAAGTGGATAGCAGACCAAATAGGTATAACTTGCGTTTGTACATAAACATTACGTAACGGCATAAAGGATATATTAAATACGTGTAATGCCGGCGAAAAGTGCACGTTATGCAACTCTTTGTACTTGGAATTGTGTAAGTTACTACATTGTCGCATTACACTTGTGCAAGTGCGGTAGCAGTTTGCTCTTGAAGTAAGCGGTCTATTTTCCAATGCCCAGGGCTCCAACCCGATAAAAATCGATGAAAATCAGCGCAAGCAAAACTAAATAACCTACGCCATTGCTTTTCAACTTCCGCTATATCGTTTTCAGAAAGTGCCAAAACCGGGTAGGGCGCTGGCGTTGAAGAGGCCTGGTTTTCCAATTGCGTATTACGATTGCGAAGCGCGTTTTTCAGTGTTTCAAAGTATATCGTTAATAGGTGAGGCAAATAGGTTGTTTGTTCATCAGTTGTTAGTGCGCTGCCCAAAAAATAAGCCACATCTTTTATGCCTACGCCATAACCAACATATTGAAAGTCCACTGCTGCACAGCTTTCAAAATTCTCGGTAAAGCAGAAGTTTGCAACCTTTGCATCACCATGCACGAGTGTTTGATAACTACAATTATTCAACGCTTTATCTAGTTCGTGCGCTTTATGTTTTAGTTCGCAGTCGGGCATGGCAGCAAGTTCATCCATTCTAGTTGCTAAGTGCCAATAGGTGCCTTGTTGCCACACTTCTACCTCATTTTTGTGTATTGCATCACGCTTAACAAGAAATTGCGCATGAAAGGCAGCTAGCCATTGCAGTACGGTTTCAGATTGCGTAATAGACAGTGACGATGCGCAATGAGAAAAACCAATGGTTGCTAGGTCTTCCATAACAAGCATTGTGTTTCCGTTTGTAGATTCGCTAGCCACATGCTTTGGCACATAACATTGTGGTGAGGTGAGTGGCTGTAGGTATTTATAAAATGCCTTCTCTATAATAAAAGACTGCAACTTACGCTGGTGGCCTGTGTTGTTATTCCATCCTCTAGGATGGCTAGTGGCATTGGCAGGGCTGGCACATTTTACTACCACAGCGGTAGGCAGCTTAAGCTGCGATGTTTGTCCAGAAGAGTGTTCAAATGTTGCTCTAAAACATTCTCCATAACCACTCCACAACGTTTGGATCAAGGTGGTTGACGTTACATTGACGTCGCACAGCCTCTCAAGCCAGTCTATATGCTGCTGTTGAACACGCATTGAATAACTCCTACTTATGCCCCTTACAGTTTACTGGATATACTGGCGGGTCATGCCTAAATAAAAAAGCCGCTGTTAAGCGGCTTTTCAAGTTTTGGCGTTTTTTTAGCGTTGCTTTGGCTTTTAGCTATCTACACTTGTCGGAAGTGTAGTTGGCGCCGACGCTTTCGACGTAGCTTTAGCAATAGCAGCTGTTTTACCTGATACTACTAAAGCAGGTCGAGCTTCATCGCTTTTGGCAGTAAGCGCAACATCAACAAACGTATCGTTAACTTCAACTGGCAGAGCCATAGGGTGTGAAGCGCGACGTTTGCCTTTTCCGCTTGCTGCAAGCGCTGAGTTAATCTCACCAGCAGGTGTTGCAACAGTCTGTGCAGAAGCCTGTGAAGTGGCCTTTTCAGTAGCAGGCGCTTCTGAAATGCCATCTTCTTTAACTTCTTGCTGTGTTGCCGTGTCTTCTGCCTTTACAGCTTCTTCCGATGCTTGTTCAGATAAGTTAATCTCAACTTGCTCTGGCTTCACATCGTTTTGCGATGATGCCTCGGTTTCCACTTCAGGTGCTGTATTTGCATCTTCATTAGCAGGTGCATCAGCAGCGCTTTCAACATCTGGCTGGCCTGTAACGTCATCTGAGCTTTGATCACTGGTGCTTTCGCTAGAATCACTCTCAGGTTCATCAAATTGAAGCTCATCTTGAACAACTTCAACATTAGCTGCTTTCGGCGCTACCTTCTTAGCTGCTTGCTCGGCTTCTTTCTCAGCAGCTTCTTTCACAGGTGCAGCTTCAAGCTTGCCCGGTTCAGTCGCCTGAGTTTCTTCAACTACAGGAGCATTGTTGCTAGGCGTTGTATTGTCTACTTCTTTACCTTCACCTGTCGCAGGTTCAAGTAGCCCTGGTTGCTCTGCTTGAGTTTGCGCAACGTCGGCGCTGTCACCCTGTTGCGCTTCCTTCTTACGGCGTTGGCCTGCAGCTCTTACGTGACGTGGAGAACGACGCGAGCGACCGCGACCTTCACGCTTCTGACCGTTCTCGTCATCAGCTTTCGCTGCGTCATCGTTAGCATCTTTAGCGTCAGCAACGTCTGCGTTAGTTGTGTTAACAGCAGAAGACTCAACTGAGGTAACGTCTGCCTCTTTCACATTAGCTTCTGTAGCATTTTGTACATCAGCTGTTTGTGCAGGTGCTTCGTTTGCTTCAACTACATTTTTAGCATCAGGTTTAGTCGCTTTGTTTTCTGCTGCCTTTTCTACTGCAACTTCGGTTTTTACGTTGTTTTGATCTTCAGGCTTTGACGCTTCTTGCGCTTTGCCTTTCTGAACCTCTTTTTTCGCTTCCGAAGCCTTTGGCTTTTGCTGCGACTGCTCGGTTACAGTTTGACCGTTTTCGTCTTTCTTAACACGAACACTGCGACGTTTGTCACGACGTTTTCTACGCTCAGCAACCTCGCGTTTCTTCTGCGTTTGGTTTTCCTGCTGATCGTTATCATTACTTTCGTGCTTCGACTTTTGCTGCTCATCGCGTTGCTGTTGAGGCTTGTTACGCTGCTTACGGCCTCTATTATTACGCTTGTCGTCTTGCTCAGAACGTTGTTCGTTGCGCGACTTACGGTTGTCTTGCTGCTCACCGTCTTTACCTTGTGAAGACTGATTATTACGGCGATTGTTCTTATTGCGAGGCTTACGGCGACGGTCGTCGTTGTTGCGATTGCGTGCATTTTTGCCACGGTTATTAGACTGTTTCTTTTTGCTTTGCTTGTTGTCTTCTTCGCTTTCAGAGCTCAATAAGTCGCTAAACCACTTGCCAATTCGCGCAAACAGAGAAGGGCCATCTTCCGCCTGTGCCTTTTCTTCTTTAGGCGCTACCACTGGTGCTGCTGTTGGTGCCACTAAACCTTTTAGTGCAGGCTCTTCACGCTTAACAGGTGCTGTCGTTGTGGTTTCTGTTTCTGCCTCAACTGCTGGCATCAATTCAACGTCATAACTTGCTTCTGATACCACGTCATCTGGACGACGACGAAGCACTTGGTAGTGAGGTGTATCAAGATTTGCGTTAGGAATTAATAGTAAGTCAACACCGTGGCGTTTTTCTAGAAGCTGAATTGATTTACGCTTCTCGTTGAGAAGATAAGTTGCAACTGGCACTGGAAGCTGCGCTTCAATCTGCCCAGTGTTTTCTTTAATGCTCTCTTCTTCAAGAATACGAAGAATAGACAGTGCTAAAGACTCCGTACCGCGAATGGTGCCATGACCAGAACAGCGAGGGCATACAATGTGTGCAGACTCACCCAAAGAAGGTCTCAAGCGCTGGCGTGACATCTCAAGAAGACCAAAGCGAGAGATACGGCCTAGCTGAACGCGTGCACGGTCGCTTCTTACCGCATCTTTCATTCTGTTTTCAACTTCGCGCTGATGGCGAACAGGCGTCATGTCAATAAAGTCGATAACTACCAAGCCACCTAAGTCGCGTAAACGCAGTTGACGTGCAATTTCGTCAGCAGCTTCGAGGTTGGTGTTAAGCGCAGTCTCTTCAATATCGCCACCTTTGGTAGCACGAGCAGAGTTGATATCAATAGACGTAAGTGCTTCTGTAGGGTCGATAACAATTGAGCCACCCGATGGAAGACGAACTTCACGTTGGAACGCAGACTCAATCTGACTTTCAATTTGATAATGGCTGAACAAAGGCACTTCACCGCGGTATAATTTTACGCGGTTAGCAAAGTCTGGGCGCACTAGCTGAATGTGCTGAAGTGCTTGCTCATAAATGCTCGTTTTGTCGATAAGGATTTCACCAATATCACGACGTAGATAGTCGCGAATTGCACGAACAATGACGTTACTTTCTTGGTGAATTAGGAACGGCGCTTCGCGCTGTTCTGCAACATCAGAAATGGCTTCCCAATGCTTAAGTAGAACCTTTAAATCCCACTCTAGTTCTTCGTACGATTTCCCAACGCCAGCAGTACGAACAATAAGACCCATGCCGTCAGGCAGGTCTAGCTTGCTCAATGATTCTTTTAGCTCTGTTCTTTCGTCACCTTCAATGCGACGTGAAATACCGCCAGCACGAGGATTGTTAGGCATTAATACAAGGTAACTACCCGCTAACGATAAGAAAGTAGTAAGTGCAGCGCCTTTCTGTCCACGCTCTTCTTTGTCGATTTGAACAATGACTTCTTGGCCTTCTTTAATAACATCTTTGATGTTAGGGCGGCCTTCGAATTTGTAACCTTTGGGGAAGTAGGTGCGGGCAATTTCTTTAAGAGGTAGGAAACCGTGACGCTCTGCGCCGTAGTCAACAAAAGCAGCTTCTAAACTTGGCTCTACGCGGGTTATTTTGCCTTTGTAGATATTGGCTTTCTTCTGCTCGTGCCCTGGACTTTCAATATCTAAATCGTACAGGCGTTGCCCATCAACAAGGGCAACACGCAACTCTTCTTGCTGAGTTGCATTAATTAACATTCTTTTCATTGTATCTAACTCTGTTTTAGTACAGCCGTTAAGACACAAAATTAAAGTGACATGTGCAAACCCTCACCGCGCAACCTCACGGCTGGACGGGGACCTTGTTGTAACGTCGCATTATCCTTGGTGGGTGACTTTGCTACTTAAACCAGCGTTTTGCTGGTGTTTACTTAGTAAGCGCTTAGGCTGAGTATGCTGGCGCAATTACTGCTGCGCTCGAGTATACGAAAAGCCAATGTCACACTGCGTTTAGGATGTCGGGAGCGACAAGCCCTTGTTACTGTATTCATTGTTACAAACGAAACTATCTTTCGCTTGATTGTCATTTAATTCTGTTAGCTAAACGGCAAACTTATTTTATGTTCGCAAGCATTGATTCAGCTTTATTACGGCAGTGTAGTCGTTGCCTCTCTAGCTCGGTCGGTATGAAAATGTTTTTCATTGCTGATGCCACCGACATCTAAATCACGCTTTTTTATTTACAAGCATCTTACAACTAGCGCATGACCATGCGTGTTGTTTAATCGGTCTTGCTATTTTTTCACGATGCAACTCACGTAACTGGCCTTTTGGTTTTTGTACCGTTCTTGACCCTTATTGCTACCTGAAAATTTTCGTGTAAAAAACGGCGATAATTATGGCATCAAATACCGAATTTAAGCAAGGAGAGTCACGGAAATATTCAATAATAATTATTTTAAACCGCTCAAAAACACAAAGCTTGTTTAAAAATGCCGCTAAACAATCATTTTTCCTCAATTTTAAACTTTATGTGTATTGCAGAATTAGCATTGGGTATAATGCGCGCATGAAAGATGAAGCTCCCCAAAAAGTTCGTTTTGTAACGATTGAGGCCGACTTAGCCGGCCAAAGAATAGATAATTTTCTACGTACTCAGTTAAAAGGCGTACCGAAAAGCATGATTTACCGTATTTTGCGAAAAGGCGAAGTACGTGTGAATAAAGGCAGGGTAAAACCTGAATACAAGTTACAAGCTGACGACCTCGTTAGAATTCCGCCTGTAAGAGTCTCGGAAGGCGCGCCTGCACCTTCACCTAAACTGGCAAAAATTGCAGCGCTAGAGTCGCATATTTTGTTTGAAGACGACCGCATCCTTGTTATTAATAAACCTTCTGGTATGGCTGTTCACGGTGGTAGCGGTTTAAGTTTCGGCTTAATTGAAGGGCTTCGTGCACTTCGACCCGATGCTAAATTTATGGAGCTGGTGCACCGATTAGATAGAGACACCTCTGGTTGCATTCTGATTGCTAAAAAGCGCTCAGCGCTTCGTCATATGCACGAGCAGCTTCGCACTGGCAAAATGGATAAGCGTTATAATGCGCTGGTAGCGGGTGATTGGCCAGAAAACCGTTTTAAAGTGAAAGCGCCTCTGCGCAAGAATGTTTTGCAGTCGGGCGAGCGAATGGTGAGTGTAAGTGACGATGGCAAACCCTCTGAAACGCGCTACCGTATTCTCGAACGGTTCGAGGGGGCTACGCTTGTTGAGGCTTCGCCCATTACAGGCCGAACGCATCAAATTCGAGTTCATTGCCTTCATGCTGGGCATCCAATAGCCTGCGATCCAAAATACGGCGATACTGAATTCGATAGTGCAATGCAGGGCAAAGGGTTAAACAGACTGTTTTTACATGCACGCAGTATTTCTTTGCTTCATCCTGCAACTGAAGAGCGTGTTACCTTTTCGGCACCTCTTGATGATGTGCTGTCAAAAACATTGAGCGTGTTGTAATTATGCAATTAGGTCACAATAGCGTTTCAGAGGCTAATAAATCACCCCGATACAAACTGGTTATTTTTGATTGGGACGGCACGTTAATGGATTCTGCCGATAAAATTGTGAACTGCATGCAACTTGCGGCAAAGCAATGTGATATGCCAATACCCACTTATGAAGAAGTAGGGCATATTATTGGTATTAGTTTAAAGCCGGCTATTATGCAGCTCTTCTCGATTACTGACTCTGAACTTGGCGATCGTTTGGTTCAAGCCTATAAAGAGGCTTTTGTTAGCGTTGATGTAACACCTTGCCCACTGTTTCCTGATGTTGAGGAACTACTTAGTAATTTGAAAACGGCTGGTTGCACACTAGCTGTTGCTACTGGCAAAGCACGAAGAGGGCTAGATCGCGCTTGGAAACAGACAAACACCGGTTTCTTTTTTAGTGCGTCACGTACCGCTGATGAAGCACAATCGAAACCATCGCCCGATATGTTGTTGCAGCTACTCGATGAGCTGGGGTTCGAAGCCAGCGATGCGGTAATGATTGGCGACACCACCTACGATATGCAAATGGCTAAAACTATTGGCATGGATAGAATAGGGGTGTCGTATGGTGTGCATGCACAAGTGCATTTAGAAGTACTCGAACCAGTTGCGCTGGTTCATTCGATTAAGGAACTACAAGCAGCACTATTTGAATAGTGCTGTAGGTGTTTGGCTCGCCACGCTGGTCTTATCGTGCTCATTTCATTATATTAACTGCACCGCACCTTTAGCTTTTTTTTATAGCAACTAGCTAGCGGCCAACATTAGTAAATCAACATCGAAATGGGTCGATAAAAGGTCGTTAAGCAACATAACGGGTAACCCAATTAAACTGTTTGGGTCACGACTTTCAATTTTATCGAAAAGTAATACGCCCAGTCCTTCGCTTTTAAAACTTCCTGCACAATCTAGCGGTTTTTCTTTACTCACATAGGCACCAAGTGCTTCATCACTGTTATGACGAAAGAAAACACGTGTTTCATCAACTTGGGTGACTGTTTTACCACTAGCAACATGATGAAGGCAAAGTGCGGTGTAAAAAGAGACTTGCTTCCCCTGGCACATTTTGAGCTGTGCGACGGCGTTTTCTTCAGAACCTGGTTTACCAAGTAAACGTGGGCCATTTTCAGTCTCAACAAGTGCAACCTGATCGCTGCCAATAACAATGCAGTTCTGCGAGGCGTCATTTAGCTCAAGTGCCACTTTTTCAGCTTTTTGCTGGGCAAGACGCAAAGAAAGGGCGGTAGGCTCCTCATTGACCATGGGGGTTTCATCAATTTCTGGTGCGTGAGTCTCAACGTTTATGCCTATATTCGCTAACAGCATTTTTCGATATTGAGAAGAGGATGCAAGCACAAGAGTAGTCACGAGAACTCCTTATAGAAAATCAATATGTTGCAGGTTCTGTATTTATAGGGCAATGTTACAGTATCACTACCTTTGACGAACAGTGTTTTATTCGCTGTTTAAACGCAATTTTGCTTTGACACAAAGGGGTTGACGCTATATCATGCGCGCCCTATGCAGAAAGTGAAACTCCCTCATTCGGTTGAACCGACTAAAAGTGCCATGAAACGTTC